>Ga0255338_1001527_pt1 | contig 42775 bp, 54 predicted proteins | sample MeOH1_35cm_T4_19_FD_203715 | JGI IMG/M metagenome (GOLD analysis project Ga0255338, IMG submission 203715) | Sandy soil microbial communities from University of British Columbia, Vancouver, Canada - MeOH1_35cm_T4_195 | ecosystem: Engineered > Artificial ecosystem > Sand microcosm > Unclassified ... | reverse complement strand
GGGAACAAGAGGCGGAGCAAAGCCTGGAAGCGGACGAACCAAGCCCGGAGGAGGCCGCATTGCGCCTCGAGATGAAGCAGAAGATCCAGGCTGCCATCTCCGCACTTCCAGAGCCGGATCAAACGGTTCTCCGGTTAAGAGACATCGAACAGCTCACCGCCCAGGAAGTGAGTGCACGGACTGGGCTTACCGTGCCGGCGGTCAAGGCACGACTTCACCGGGCCCGGCTCCGGCTCCGGGAGTGCCTGAACGACTACTTGCTGGAGAATTGATGGCCGCGCCTGCTGTGATCCGGCCACCACTCCACCTTCCCGGACCGCCGGCAAGAAAGGGATGGCTCTGGTTAGGGGACACCTACGGCCAAGTGCTCGGCAGGCTGGGGCCGAAGCCGCCATCCACACGGCTGCAGCGGTCAGGACCGCCGGTGAAGGCTGTGCGGGGGTGTGTGTGCTTTCCGGAACTTCGGCTGGCGCCGAAGCAAAGAAAAAAGTCCCGGAAGCGAAGTTCCGAGACCAGCGTTCATCAATCGTTAGCGGGGCCTGCGAAGGGAGCCCAGAGACGCGGAAGCGTCGCCAACAATCTTTGCTTGGATTGTGAAAGCCGACGAGGGGACTCGAACCCCTGACCTACGGTTTACGAAACCGTTGTAAGCTCGGTGTTTTGGCTTGCACACACTTGACTCTGCGTGTCACACTCTGCCACGTTTGAACCCCTGGGACTCGGCTTTGCGGTGGCAATCATGCCTGCAATCGGCAATGAGGCCGTTTAGTGCTTTTAACTGGAGACACGCGGTGCTTGACTTGATCGAAACGTACCTGAGTGAGCTGAAAGCCAACCCGGAATACTCCCCGCGCACCCACGAGCAGTACCGTTCCAAGCTGCGCCAATTCAAACGTTGGGTGGAGGCAGATCCCGGTGGCCGCAGTTTCGAGCGGAGTTCGATCGTCACTTACTTGCGCGAGCGCCAGCGGGAGATCGAACCGAAGAGCCTGCGGATCATCCTGACCGCGCTGCGGTCCTTTGGCACGTGGATGAAAGAGCGGGACCTCGGCGAGATGCCGGACCTGGAGCGGATCTCACTGCCGAAGGGTGGGAAGCCGCGGCGCCGGAAGCCTTCCGACGAGGAAGTGCAAAAGCTCTATCAGAGCGCCGATACCCTGCCGCAGTTCAACGCGGCACTGGAGCGGCGCCGCTACCTCTCCCGGGCCATCGTCGCGCTGCTGTGCGAGTGCGGCCTTCGGACGTCGGAGTTGCTGGCGCTCAACGTGGGGGACCTGGTGCAGCCGAAGGGTCGGGACGCGGACGGCAACCCGCTGCCCTGGCGGGTGCGGGTCCTGGAGGGGAAGGGCGCCGAGTGGGCGGAGCTGCCCGTCTCGGCGGAGGCGCAGGTGTGGCTGCAGGAGTGGCTCGACTACCGGGCGACGTGGGCCGCGGAGCGCCGAATGCAGGGCGAGGCCCGGGATGCGCTCTTTCCCGTCAGTAAGATCCGCCGGATGGGATACCGGGCGCTGAAGGTACTGTGGGAAGAGCTGCTGGAGTTCGCCGGCCTGGGCGACTCGGAGCTGAAGCGGCACAGCATGCGCCACTGGTTCGGGACCACGGTGGCCGCGCGGGAAGACCTCCGCACCGCGCAGGAACTCCTCCGGCATAAATCAATCCGCACCACCGAGCAGTACCTCTACACCACGGACGCGAAGGTCCGGAAGGCCGTTTCCGCGGTCTCCGAGCTGGCCCGGAGTGCTCGTAGTGCCGAACGTGGGCCGGTTTTGGACTCGTGCTTGAAACCGGCCACGCCTGCCGAGGGGCGACCGGTGCGCGGCCGGGCACGTTTCCAGCGGCGTCCGGCCGCGGCGGCGTAGTCAGTCGGCCCTACGAGTGGATTACTCGTCCCGCTGAGCCCGCCGGAGCTGTGCTCGCACTGCTGCGGCCTTCTCGCGGGTCTCCCTGGCCTGTGCGGCGAGCACTGCCGCGCAGGCCGCTTGGTGTGCGGCGACGGCACGCTGTTGCGCGGCCACGGCGCGTTGGCGCCGGGCTTTCTGGATGATGCGTTGCAGTAGTTCACTCATTGGGTACTCCAGTTTTAAGTGCCCATGCAGGCGGGTTAGAAACCCGCCATACGAGTAGTTCACTCGTAACGCCCAATGCTAGAATCGCTGTGCACTGGGACGGATTATTCCCAAGCAGAAGGGGCGGGCCACGTGGCCCGCCCCTTCTGTCGTTTCTGGGCTAGCGCACCTCAGCCTGTAAGGCCGGATGCTCGGGGGTGTTGGGATACCGCTCCCGGAACTCCGCCAAGGACCTTTGCCAGAGCTGAAGCAGCTCCTCCGCCCACGGATCTGCGGAGCCCTGCAGCAAGGCAATTCCGCTGCGTAGGACTACATACCCGGTGTCTAGTCGGCCGCTGCGGGCGTAATCGTCCGCCGTTCGGATCGCATCGAGCAATCGCACCACCTCGGAAGTCGGTAGCATCTCTTGCCTCTTTCTGTCGCTTCAGGGCTACTCGGCGGAGCGGGCTGCCTTCTGTCGCTCTACCTCATCCCGAAGGCATTGCTGGATCAGCGCTGATCTAGTCCCATCCGGTATGTATTCATCCGCATCCGCCGCCAGATCCGCCGGGAGCGTGTAGGTTCGGACGATGGACTTCTTACCGGGAGGCAATGGCGGCCGGCCTCGCGGGTTCCCTGTGCGTTTTCCCATAGTGGGCAGTATAGCGGCCTCCCCATTTAATCGCAATATCAAAATAGGGTTGACTTTCGCCCATTAAGTATATATATTGAATATAGCAACAGAGAAGGGGTGCCCTAGCCTGGAAAACGAGGAGCACCCCTTCACCCGATCACTCCGAGGAGATCACGATGACAGTTTTATCCCGAACCGGCGCCGCCCACCGCACCAAGTTGATGACGCAGGACCGCGCCGAGCGTTTCGCCCGCTGCATCCAGGCGAACCCCCGCTTCGTGAACGTAGTTGTCTCGGAGTCGCCCCGCTCCGCCGGTAAGTTCCTGGTGACGTTCAATACCAGCTCCGACGAGACCGGCGAGAAGATCCGGCAGGATGCACACACTGCCCGGCTGGAGCGCGCCCTCGTGGACGGTAAGGACTTCATCTTCGTCGCGGACGACGGCGGCGAGTTCATCTGGTGCATGTCCACTTCCGGCGAGACGTACGAAGTGACTTCCGCGAGCTGCACGTGCCCGGATCATCAGTACCGCTGCCGGCCGAACGGCCTCCAGTGCAAGCACCAGCTCGCGCTGATCCACGGCGCCGCCCCGGTCCGCAGCTGGGCCGCCTGATCTTAACCGGGCGGGAGGTGCACCTCCCGCCCTTCGGAGGTCAGGCCCATGCGACGTACCGCCGTTCCCCCCGCCGTTGTCCCGTGCGACTGCTGCCCGAACCGCCTCATGGAGAGCGAGGCGGCCGGGTCCCGCCGCGCACTCTCCGGCGCCGTGCTGTGCTGGCGCTGCCGGCGGCGCCAGTATCCCGCCTTCACCCCCGTGCACCAACTCCCGGCCGGGTGTGCCGCCCTGGTCCGCCCGACCGGTTACGGGCAGTATGTGTGCGACCTGGCCACGCCGGCCGGCACGTTCCAGGGTGGCGGCTGGACCGATGAATTGGCCCTCTCCCGCGCTCGTGCGGCGGCTACCCTGGCCGGCGCGTTGTAATCCGCAGCCGCCGGCACTTCAGTCGGCGGCTGCCCCTTCCATAATGGATGCTATGCCTACACTCTCAGAACCCGAGTTGGAGGACCTGGCCGCGTCCCCCGACGCGACCACGCGCCAGCTGGCCGGCGAGCTCCTCCGCTACCGCCAGACCCTTTCCCGAATCCGCGGGCTCCTCGGCGTCTACAGCCCGGCGAACGTCCATAAAGCGTGGCGCTTGATCGTCGATGAGGTAGGGGAGGCCTGACGGTAAAATCATCCGACTGGAATCGCCCTCTCGGTGCCTAAGTAGTTGAGAGCAACCCATTTGACCAACTGTCGCTTCCGTCGCTATGGTGAGTAGGGGAGAGAACAGTCGTTTGGGCTCCTGGAGCTACCGTGAACGATCTGAGCCGGCAGGCGGACGCGCTGCTTGAACAGCAGCCGCAAGACGAGGAATTCCCTTTCTACACCGAGGACGCGGAGCGCCGTCGGTCCCAGGGCCGCGGCCGGGAAGGGACCCGTTTCCGTGAGACCGCGCTCACGGAGATGCTCCGCGCGATCCACGCCACGCCCGACGAGCAGGTGGAGCGGGTGGACACCGCCCAGCGCCTCCTGCGCGCCGCCCGCCTGACGATGGAAGAGCGCGCCTCCTTCCTGCTCTCCGTGCAGTTCGGGATGACCGATCAGGAGATCGGCGAATTCCTCGGCCGGCATCGGGAAACCGTCCTGATCGCCCGCCAATCCGCCCGGCGAAAGCTCCGGCAGGCCGCCGATCTGGCCGGTCTCGCCGCCTGAAAACCCGCTAGTTCCAGCCGTGGTTTGGTGGTGTAAAGGCGCATTATCACCACCAAGCCGGGGCCGATAATTATCACCCCATGAGCCGTGCCGACCTGCTCCCAGCGGCGGCCGCGGCCGCCCCTTCTCCCGCCCTCGATCCGGTGGCGCTGCTCCTGGCCGACAAGCGGAGCCCCGCCACGAAGCGAGCCTACGCCGGAGATCTCCGCGACTTCTTCGGCGAGGAGCCCGGCCCGGGCGTGGTGCGGGCCTTCGTGTCGCTGCCGGCCCCGGAGCTCGCGCTGCGCCTCGCCACCTATAAGGCCACGCTGATCCAGCGCGGCGCCGCGGAGGCGACCGTCAACCGCCGGCTCAGTGCGGTGCGTTCCCTGCTCAAGTACTGCCACCGTCTGGGCTACGCTCAGAGCGACGGCCGCAACCTGGTGGAGAGTGAGAAGGCCCAGACCTACCGGGATACCCGCGGAGTCGACCTGGCCACGATGCGCAAATTGATCCGGCTGCCTGGAAAGAAGGGCGTGGCCGGCTTGCGCGACACCGCTCTCCTTCGCCTCCTCTGCGAGAACGCGTTGCGCCGCGCCGAGGTGTGCGCGCTGGACGTGGCGGACTGGCGCGAAAGTGAACGTAGGTTGATGGTGCTGGGTAAGGGGCAGGGCACCCAGAAGGCTCCCATCACCGCGAGCCGGCCGCTGGCGAACGCCCTCTCAGCGTACCTCGCCGCAGCTGGCCACCGCGATGGCGCTCTGTTCCGGAACCTGGACCACCGGCCGGAGCACGCCGGTGAACGCTTAACCCCCAACGGCCTGTATGAGCTGGTCCAGGGGTACGGGAAGCGGCTCGGCGTGCCGCAGCTCTCTCCCCACCGCCTGCGCCACTCCGCGATCACCGCGGCGCTGGATGCCACCAACGGCGACGTGCGGCGGGTCCAGAAGCTCTCCCGGCACCGCGACATCCGCACCCTGACCATTTACGATGACAACCGCCACGATCACCAGGGAGACGTGAGTGAGAGCCTGGCGGCGCTGCTGGGCTCCTGAAAATCGTCCGACAGAAGGCGCCTGCTCGGTGCCTTTATAGTTGGAATGCAGTTCTCACTTGATGAATGGCGCCGCCGGGTTCCGGCAACGCGCTCCCTAATCGTAGACGCTGAGCTGATCGAGGAGCATCGGTATGCGACGTTAGCCAGGATGTGCCGAGAGGCCGGCTGCTCGGAACGGCAGACCCGGGTGGTATTGGACGTGGCGCACGGCCGCTCCAATGTGGAGATTGCCTCCAACCTCCGGATCTCACCGACGCGCGCCGGCCAGACACTCCAGGCGGCGCTGGCCAAGCTCGAAGATACATTCCAACCGCGTACGGGCCTCTCGGAAGACGAGGCCGGCTTGATCCTCCGTTTAATGTCCCGGCGCCGGGGTGGCGCCCCGCCTACCCCCGTGTTCGATGAGCGCGGCCGGCAGGTCGGAGCGAAGGCCCGAGCCTTCGGGATGTGCGCGGAAGACATCGCCGGCCACCGGTGGGACACGACGCGTACCATTTTGGAGCTCGCCTGTCGGATCACAGGCCAGCCGGTACCGTTCCAGCGGCTGCGGACCCTTCCGCAGCGTTCGGAGTGCGGTGCCGCGATGGCCGCAGAGTGGCGCCGGCAGCGCGAGCAAGTAGGCCAGCCTGGACGCAGCAAGCGGAAGGGCAAGAGCCGGCGGTCGCAGTCACCCGCCTGAAGTCCGACTTGCAACTCTATCTATGCGATAGGTGGGCCACTTCTCCGGAAGCGGCCCACCCAAGCAGCACCGGGTGGCGGTAGTGGCCTCCGCTGCCTACGGTTAGATGCCGAGCCTCAGTGGCGACCGTAGGGCTTCAGTGCAACACCCGGACCCCGCAGGCGAGATGCCGGCGGGGCTTTTTGATGGCCGGAGATCCGCGCGATGGAACAGGCACCCGCTCAGACTACTCCCCGCGTCCGGTCTCGCCGGCGCGCCGCGGCGGCGGGTGCGAAGTCGCCGCGCTGGCTCCGGATGTGCCTGGACCTCTCGTTGGTCCCGCCGGCCAACGGCAAGATGTTCTCGATCGACACCACGGGGCGGAAGCTCCGGGTGATCGTGTTCGCTCCGGTGCCCATCGCCGCGGCCCTCGCGCTGGCGCTATTCGGAGATAAGCCCTGGGTTCACGAGTTGCTGCGGACCGTCCAGCACTGGCTGGCGCGCTGAGGAGACGCCTGATGATTGCGAAGACTGTGATCGAAGTGGTGCACGCGGGCATGGCCCGGTGGTCAGTAGGGGACATCGCGAAGGACGTGGCGGGCGGCCTGGCCGACCAGGCGAAGGCCATCGCGCAGCGCCTGCTCCAGACGGGCGTGATCGACATCCTCTCCGCCGCCGGCCTCCGGAAGTGCGGTCGCGAGATCGCGAAGCACAGCGAGACGGTGATCACGGAAGGCGCGCCCACCGTCGAGCAGCGGCAGCGCCTGGCGGGCGCGCTCGCCGCGAACTTCTCCCTGGTCGCCGCCTCCGCCGCGGACGCCCATGCCCGGCTCTATGCCGCTCAGGGAGACCTGGAAGCGGCCCGGGGCACGGCCGGCGAGAGCGCGGCCCGAAAGGCGCGCGAAGAGTCCGAGCAGCGCTTCATTGAGGCATTCGCGGAACTGGGCCGCCTGGCTCCTGTGGGTGACGCGGTCTAATGGGGCAGCAGATCCAGCTCACTAACGGGTTGATCCGGCAGTGCCTGGAACGGCTCGGCCACGTGGCCGGATCGGGGCAGCTGCACCTGCTCGGCATCCGCGGTGCCACTCCGGTCGGCTCGCGGGTCATCTTGACCGGTGCCAACGCGCCGGACCGGTACAACGACACGATTGCGGTCTTCGGCACGGAGTTGAGCCTCTTTGAGGCTTCCGTGGATCCCGGGCAGTTCTACACCAGCAAGCCGCTGGATAAGGATGGCTGCGCCCACCTCCGCAACGGCCAGTGGGATTACCAGTTCGGCACGCACCGCGGCCACCGCGCCCTGGTGCAGGCCGGGCCGGTCTCCGTGTGGCGGGACCGGAACGGCGACCACGTTCAGGACCCGCACGAACAGGTGGAGAGCGGTTACTTCGGGATCGACATTCACGCCGGCGGCAACGTCGCCAGTGTGGGCCCGCACTCCGCCGGCTGCCAGATCCTGCGCGGCGACTGGAACAGCCGCAGTTGGCAGGTCTTCCTGCGCATCCTGGAGATGTCCGAGCAGACCCGCTTCCACTACTACCTGATCGACGCGGCCGACCTGGTGGCGGTCTCGCGTGCCTGACGGCCTGTCTCAGCTGATCCGCGAAGTGGAAGCCCTCGCGGATCGCTACGGGGCCGCCCTGGTGCGCCCGCGCCGCTTCCGCCGCTTCGAAGTTCGCCGGGCCGGCGAGGTGCTGGCGTCCGGCGTCGAGTTCCCATCCGGTCAAACCGTGATGGAGTGGGGTGCCGCTCCGGACGTTCAGGAAACCCACCGCAGCATTTCACGCGTGGAACTCCTGCACACCACCGGCGGTACCACCGTCGTGTTCCTGGACTGAAGGAGGTCCCCATGCGTTCCCGATATGTGGCAGTCTTCGGCGCTCTGTGCGCCCTGCTCCCCGTGCTCCTCTGCATGCCGCCCGCGCAGGCCGCGACCCCGCCGGCACCCGCTCCCCCGGAGATCCGGATGAAGCTCACCGGAAGTGACGCAGCAGTGATGGAACGATCCATCAGCCGGCCCCTGCCGCCTGACGAGTTGATCGAGGTCGGCCGGCAGGCGGAGCTATTCCGGCCCGCTCCGGACGTGTGGGAGTGGATCCAGTCGGTCTACCTCGAGGAGGGCGCGCCGCTGATCAATTACGACCACGCGCACCTCATCGGCGCTGACGTGGGCGTCCTCTGGACCACGGCGGAGAACGTCTCCCAGGGCCGCCAGATCGCCGGCACGGCCGAAATTCCCAACGTGAAGGGCACGCGGTGGACGAAGGCCCGCGAGCGCTACCAGCTCAACCAGTGGTTCGGCTACATCCCGGATTTCGTCATCACCCTGGACGCCGTGACGGCCGCCGATGATCCGGACCTTAACTTTTGCGCCCTGGTCGACCACGAGCTGTACCACTGCGGCCTGCGGGTGGACCGGGAAGGCAACGTGAAATACGACCGCTTCGGTGATCCGGTGTTCGCGATCCGCGGCCATGACGTGGAAGAGCACATCGGCGTGGTGGCGCGCTACGGCATCGTGAGTGCTGGCGTAGAGCGCCTGGTCGCCGCCGCGCTGCGGCCGCCGCTGATCGAACAGGCGCAGATCGAGATCGCCTGCGGCAACTGCCTCCGGGCCTGAGCGCCCGTTTCCCTTGAGAACCCTTGATGGACACTCCGGCGCCCGAACCCTCTCCCGAGACCGCCCCCGAACGCAATCGCCTCCCCGTAGAGGCACAGCTCTGGGCAGTGACTCGGCTCGCGTGTTTCGTGCCGCCGGCAGAGGTCCGCAAGGAGATCGCGGAGACCTGGGGCGTCCAGGTGACGCCTCAGGCGCTCACCTACTACGACCCGGAGACGGCCGCCGGCCGGGAGCTTCGATCGGAGCTGAAGGCCCTCTTCGCGGAGACCCGCGAAGGCTACCTCAGCGACGTAAAAGCCTGCCCGGCTGCTAATCAGGCGTTTCGGGTGTGGGAGCTGTATCGGCTCTACCTGGCCAATCGGCAGAAGTCGCCGGTGGTGGCGGCCTCGCTCCTGGAGCAGCTCTCCAAGGAGACGGGAGGCGTCTACACCAACCGCCGCGAGCTGACCGGGGCGAACGGCGGACCCGTCCAGGTCCAACATGCGCCGCCGGATCTCTCCGCGCTCAGCCTGGAAGAGTTGAAGTCTCTTGCTTCTATCCTCTCCAAAACCGCCCCCGCCGCCGGCGCCGGAACAGAGAATCCCGACGTTTCAGGAGGTGCGGGCGGAGCTGGCCCGGCGTAGTCTCGCGGAGTTCATCCGGGACGGCTGGGACATCCTGGAGCCGGGCACGCCGCTCCTCTGGGGCTGGCATCTCGACGCGATCTGCGAGCACCTGGAGGCGGTGAGCGACGGCCGCATCAAGCGGCTGCTGATCAACATCCCGCCCGGACACATGAAGTCGCTGATCGTCAGCGTCTTCTGGCCGGCCTGGATGTGGGTGCACCGTCCGGAGTGGCGCTGCCTCAGTGCGTCCTACGCGGCAGACCTGGCCATCCGGGATAGCGTCCGCTGCCGCGACCTGATCACCTCGGAGTGGTATCAGGACAGCTTCCGGCCCACCTGGTCGCTGAAGACCGATCAGAACGTTAAGTCCAACTTTGAGAACGATCGAAGGGGCTTCCGCTTTTCGCTCTCCGTGGGCGGCCGGGCGACCGGCTTCCGCGGCGACTGCACCATTGTCGACGACCCGCTCAACGCGAAGGAACAACACAGTGAGCTAGCCCGGGCCGAGTGTATCTTCTGGTGGGACAAGGTCATGAGCTCTCGGCTCAATGACCAGCGGACCGGGGCGCGCGTGATCATCATGCAGCGCCTCCACGAGATGGACCTCAGCGGCCACGTGCTCGCGAAGTCCGCCCGCAGCCCGAAGAACGCTTACGTTCACCTCTGCCTGCCCACCCTGTTCGAACCGGAGCGCCTGGACGCCGGCCCGAAGCAGAACGGCATTCCCCGGGTTACCGGCATCGGTTGGAGTGACCCGCGAAAGGAATCGGGCGAGCTGCTCTTCCCGAAGCTCTTCCCGCCGGAGGTGATCGAGGAGATCCAACTCGATCTCGGCGACTCCGACTTCGCGGGACAGCACCAGCAGCGGCCCGCGCCGGCGGACGGAGACATCTTCAAGCTGCTCTGGTTCGTGGCCCGCTACGCCAAGCTGCCGGAGTTTAAAGAGGTCTGGACGATCTGGGACACGGCCCTCAAGGCCGCCCAGAAGAACGACGAATCGGCCTGCTGCGTGGCCGGCCTGGGTGTGGACGGCTACCTCTACATCCTGAAGATCCTGCACGGCCGGTGGGAGACCCCCGACCTGGCCAAGCTCCTGGTGGCGCAGTCCGCGGAGCTGCGCGAGCGCTACGGCGCCCTCTACAAGGGCGACTACGTGGAAGACAAGGTGAGCGGCACGACGCTGATGCAGTATGTGCGCCGCTCCCACCCGCAATTAGCCCTCATTCCCATCCAGACCGGCAGCGAGAGCAAAGAGGAGCGCGCCCGCGGCGTCACGCCGCTGTGTGAAGCGCTCCGGATCCGCCTTCCTGACCTGGAAGAGTTCCCCGAAGCCCGCGAGTGGATGGAAGCCCTCTTCCTCCAGCTGATGGCCTTCCCGAATGGCGCCCATGACGACATCGTTGACACCTTCGTTTACGCCCTCAAGCGGGTTATGGGCACGCTCGGCCGCCGGAAGGTCGTGGTAGGCTAATGCGCTTTCTCCCTGTACCCTGGTTCTCCGGAAAAGCCGCGCCGACGCGTGCCGCCGGCAAGGGACGCCTACCGGTGCCCCGCTCCAATGGTGGCCCGTGCGACGTCATCAGCGTCGGCGGCGAGCTGGTGAAGATCCTCACGATGGGCAGCCGGCCCACGTCGGTCAAACGCAGCGATGCCGGCGATCCGCTCGCCAACTCCATTGTCGCGATCTGCCTTAACTGGATTGGCACGAGCTGGCCCCTGGCCGTCCCGCAGATCGGCAAGATGAACGGCGGGAAATTCGAGCCGCACGCGAAGCCGCATCCGCTCCTCAGTCTGCTCAAGCGCCCCAACCCGCAATACTCCGGGAAGTGGCTGTGGTGGGCGCTGAATGCGGATTACTGGAGCGCGGGCAATGCTTACGGTCACATGATCCCGGGCCGCAGCGGCCTGGCGGAGATCAATTACCTGCCGGCGCGTTGCGTCGAGCCCAAGCCGGATTCCACGGGCTACCTCTCGCACTACGAATACTCGGTCGATGGCCAGGTGTACGACGTGGAGCCGGAGTTCATGCTCCACTTCCGCTTTGGAATCGATCCGCGGAACGTACTCAAGGGGCTTGCGCCCCTCGATAGCGCCTTTCGGGAGCTGGTGAAGGATAACCGCGCTTCCGATTACGAGGCGGGCGCTTTCAACAATGGAGGCCTGCCGCCCGCGATCTTGACGCCGCGGATCACGAAGGACGCCATGGGCGAGCCAGTGCTCACCGAAGACGAGGCGCGCGTGCTCACCGAGCAGCTGCAAGAGAAGATGCAGCTCAGCCCGGGGCAGCTCCGCTTTATCAGCTCGGCGATGCAGCTCATTCAGCTGGGCTTCAAGCCGAAGGACATGGCCACGGGCGAGGTGCGGAAGTCGCCGGAGACCCGCATCCCGGCCCTCTTCCAGATTCCGCCCGTGGTGCTCGGCTTGGAGGCCGGTCTGGAGCGCAGCACCTTCAACAACATGGAGAGCGCTGTCCGGCAAGCGTGGAATGGGTGCCTGATCCCGACCCAGGATTACTTCGCGGAAGAGGTCACCGTCAAAGCCCTGCCTTTCTACGGTGCTGACGATGACGAGATGATGGCGTGGGATCGCTCCAATATCGGCGAGCTGCAGCCGGATAAGGCGGCCCTCCGGGAACAGGCCCGGAAAGACAAAGAGGCCGGCATTATCACGATTGAGGAGGCCCGCTCCGAAGGCGGACGCCAGACCACGCCGGACGACCTCGCGAAGCTGGAAGAGGAACGGCCGCAGCCGCCGGCGCTGCCCGACCCGAACGCCGACCCGGCCAATCCGCCGGTACCGGCGAAGCTGCCGGCGGGCAAGAAGTCGCTCTGGACGAAGAAGGCGAGCACTCCGGAAATCGTCCTCGAGAACGCCGCGGATGCGTTTCGGGATGCCCTGGCGACCCACGAAGACGCGGCCGTCGCGCAGATGCGCCACGCGCTCGAGACCGTGGAGATCGGGCTCCAGGAGAAGCTGGACGCGCTTGTCACCCGGATGGAAGCGGCGCAACTGGCCAATGAGCCGATCAGCGATTCCTGGCTCTTCCAGGAGCGCCGGTACCAGGAGCTGATCGCGCAGTGCGAAGACTCCATGAAGGGGCTCGGCGCCGAGGAAGGGCCGCGCCTGGCGGACTACAAGCGCGCCGCGATGGAGACGGCCACCACGCACGCGGAGCTGCTCACCCGCGCCGCCCTCGGCGAACTGCCGGAGGGGATCACCATCCCCTGGAACCGGCTGCCGGTGTCCAGCCTGGAGAGCTTCGTCGGCTACAGCGCGGACGGTACCGCCCTGGGCGACCTCCTGGCGGAGCTGGGGCCGGACCTGGCCAAGAACGCGCGGGAAGCGCTGCTGCAAGGGATCGCGGAAGGGAAGAGCCCGCAGGCCATCGCGCGGAAGCTAGAAGACGCCTTCGCCGGCAATCGCAACCGCGCCCTCACCACGGCCCGCACGGAGGTCAACCGCGCGCACCGGACGGCGGCTGTCCACAACTATGCCGCCAACCCGGATGTCGTGCAGGGCTGGACCTGGCTGGCCACCCTCACCACCCGCACGTGCGCCGGCTGCTGGGCGATGCACGGCACCAAGCACCTCAACTCGGAGACGCTGGACGATCACCCGAACGGCCGCTGTATCGCATGCCCGAACACGCGGAGCCTGGCGGAGATCACCGGCGACCTGACCCTCCCGGATAACCGCCCCCAGATCGCGCTGGGGACCGACGCGTTCGCCAAGCTGAGCGCCGCCGACCAGGAAGAGATCCTGGGCAGCGGCGCCTATGCCCTCTATCGCGACGGCAAGATCGAGCTCCGGCACATGGTCACCCAGACGCACGATGAGCGCTGGGGGACGATGCGCCGGCCAGCTACGCTCGCCGAGGCGCAGGCCCACGCGGCCGCCTAGTTCGAAAGGAACTCGTTTGATGCAAGACCCTCGTGAAGCAGTGCTGGCCGCCGCTAGCGCGGTCCGGAAGGCCCGCGAAGAGCTGCGGAATATGACCGAGTATCACGAAGCGGCGAAAGCGACGTTCAATGAAGCCCGCGAGCTAGATACGCAGGCCCGCAAAACACTGGACGCCGCCCAGTGGGACCTCAACATGGCCATCGAGCAGCTGCCGTTGGCACCGGCGAGTGCCGAGCCGCCGCGTCAGCTGCTCAGAAAGAAGCCAGGCTTCTAACTCTTCGGAACCTCGTTCCACGTCCAGCGGGCCGCCCTTTCCGGGGTGGCCCGCTCTGCTCAGGCACCCATCATGCAGATCCAATACAAGACCCTCGCCTTCAAATCGGCCGGCACGGATGGCCTGGCAGCTAACGAGTTTTCGGGCTACGCGTCCACGTTCGGCAACGTGGATGAGGACGGCGACATCATCGAGCGCGGCGCGTTCAGCCTCACGCTGCCGGAGTTCCTGAAGACGGGTCTGATCCTCTGGCAGCACCAGATGCGGGTGCCAATTGGGAAGCCCGTAGAGGCGTACGAAGACGAGAAGGGCCTGTTCGTGAAGGGCCGGATCAGCGACACCGCGGACGGCCGCGACTGCCTGACGCTGATGCGGGACGGCGTGATCAAGAAGCTCTCCATCGGCTACCGGGTGGAGGCCTACACGATGCTCTCCAAAGAGCAAGGCATCGCCCGGATGGGTGAAGCCGCCTACAACGCGGCCCTGGCGTCGCTCCCGTGGTGGAGTGACGGCCTGCGCCTGATCACCCAGATCAAGCTGTACGAGTACTCTCCTGTCTCCATCCCGGCCAACGGCCTGGCGGACATCCTCGGCGTGAAGAGTGCCGGCGGACGGCTGCCGGAGACGGAACGCGAATTTGAGGGCTTCCTGCGGGATGCAGGGTTCCCTCGCAAAGCCGCCACGGCCCTCACGGGGCACGGGTGGCGCGGCCTCCAGCGGGATGCTGGGGCGGACGACGCAGCACTGGTCCAGAGCTTGAAGAAGCTCCAGGCCGCTATTTCAGCATCCTGAGGGAGCACCCATGAGCGAAGTGAAAGAGCTTGTCGAAGGCATCAAGGGCACCTTCGAAGAGTACAAGAAGACGAACGACGCCCGGCTCAAAGCCCTGGAAGAGGGCAAGAGCACCGCCGACTTCGACGAGAAGCTGGCGAAGATCGAGAGCGACTTGCAGGACATGCAGGGCCAGGTCACCAAGGCCCAGCGCCTGCCGCTGCGCGGCGACCGCGACGGCAAGAGCCTCTCCCGCGAGGAGCTGGCCCACAAGAGCGCGTTCTTCGGCGGCTTCGTCCGCAAGGGCCGGGACAGCGACCTCTCCGAGTTGGAGCAGAAGGCGATGAACGTCTCCAGCGATCCGGACGGCGGCTTCCTGGTGCCCGTGGACACTTCCGGCCGGATCATCACCCGGCTGTATGAGACCAGCCCGATGCGCAACATCTGCGCGGTGGAGACCATCAGCGTAGGCGCGCTGGAGGGGCCGGTCGATGACGACGAGGCGGAAGACGGCGGCTGGGTGGCGGAGATGGGTACCCGCAACGAGACCGGCACGCCGCAACTCGGGCGCTGGAAAATCACTCCGGAAGAACTCTACGCGCAGCCGAAGGCGACTCAGACCCTGCTGGACGACGCGGCGTGGGACGTGGAAGGCTGGCTCAGCCGGAAGATCGCGGACAAGCTCGGACGCACCGAGAACGCCGCCTTCGTGAACGGCAACGGCACCGGCAAGCCGCGCGGTTTCCTGACGTATGCGAACGGCACCACTCGCGGCACCATCGAGCAGATCAAGTCCGGTGCCAGCGGCGCTTTCGACGCCACTAACCCCGGTGACCGGCTCATCAACCTGGTGTACAGCCTGAAGGCCCGCTACCGCCAGAACGCGCAGTTCCTCATGGGCCGGCTTACCCTGGCTGAGGTCCGCAAGCTGAAGGACGGCAACGACAACTACCTGTGGCAGCCGGACTTCACCAAGATGCGCAGCGGCTCGCTGTTGGACTACGGCATCACCGAAGCCGAAGACATGCCGGCCATCGGCGCCAACTCCCTGTCCATCGCCTTCGGCGACTTCCGCGAGGGTTACACCATCGTGGACCGCATGGGCATCCGCGTGCTCCGCGACCCGTTCACTTCGAAGCCGTTCGTGAAGTTCTACGTGACCAAACGGACCGGCGGCGATGTCGTCAACTTCGAAGCCATCAAGGTGATGGTCTTCTCCGCCTAACCGCGGCCTTCCCCTGTACCGGCAAGCAGTTGAGCCCGCGCGACTGAGAGGCGCGGGCCGGCTGTCCCCGGTGAGGCACTCACGTGAGAGATCTCTACAATCACATCGATGTCCGCCGCGCCATCAGCCCGGTTTCGGACGCGGACAATACCGCTCTCGTCTCCCAGATCATCGACCGCCAGGGCTTCGAGTCCCTGACGTTCGCGATCTTGGCCGGAAGCATTGCGGACGCCGACGCCACCTTCGCCGTTCTGGTGGAAGACGGCGACGTCGCCAACCTCTCCGATGCCGCGGCCGTCTCCGACGACAACCTCCTCGGCACGGAGCTGCTCGCGGGCTTCCAGTTCGACGACGACAACGAAACCCGGAAGATCGGCTACGTGGGCGGCAAGCGCTACGTGCGCCTGACGATTACCCCGACCGGTAACGCCTCCGCGGCGCTGATCAGCGCACTGGCCATCCTCGGCCATCCGGCCCGGCTGCCCGTCGCCTGATGAGGGACCGGAGCAGGGGTCACACCCTGCTCCGGCTCCGGACCCTAACCCGATGCCTCTCACCCTCGATCAAGCACTGAGCCGGCTCAGCCGGATGGTCGCCGCCACGCAGGAACCCACCCTGGATACGGCAGCGTTGGAGGAGCTCCTCACCACGCACGCTCGCGCCACCGTGTGGACCGCGGCGACGGCGTATGGGGTGGGGGAGGCGGTGGTCTCCACGGCGCGCAACGGCCGGCTGTATCGCTGCCTGGAGCCGGGCACCAGCGACGCCGCCGAGCCGGAGTGGGGCGCTACGTGCGCGCAGTACCAGGGCCGCCAGGTGGGAGACGGCGACGAGTTGGTGTGGGTGGACTGCGGGCCCGCGTTTTCCGACCTGTGGGACCTGAAGGCAGCGGCGCGGGATGGTTGGCTGCAGAAGGCGGCCGCCGTCGCGCACCAGATCAAGTTCGGCAGCGCCGGCCAGACGTTCGAGCTGCAGCAGCAGTATGAGCACTGCCTGGAGATGTCCGCACGCTACAGCTCCACGCCGGGGGTGTTCTGATGCTCTCCGCCTCCATGCTCGCGACGATGCGCGCCACCGTCGAAACCTACACGATGGACCAGACGGCGGAGATCCTGCGCTCAGAGGACATGGATGACGGCCGCGGCGGTGAGCTGGCGGGCGAGCCGGAAGTGGTGGCCACCGTTGCGTGTGAAGTCGTCCGGAAGACCCCGAAGGGCGAGCTGAGCGAGGCCGGCCAGGTGGTGGCGTCCGTGCTGTATGAGGTGCGCCTGCCGCACGGCACGGAGATCTACCCCACCGATCAGCTCCGCATCGGCGGGCAGCTGTATGAGATCCTGGACGCCGGCGACAGCCACAGCCGGACGCTGCAGGCGCTCCTGACCTGCCGGAAGGTAAACTGATGGGCCTCAAGCTCTCCGTCAATGATGTGGGCCTGCGCGGCTTGCGGGCCTCGCGCTCGCGCCTGGGACGGGTGGTGCTGGAGACGGCCGCGAACGTCCAGGCCCACGCGCAGGTGGCGATCACCAGCGGGCCGAAAACGGGCCGCGTCTACCAGCGCGGGGAGCACCAGGTGCAGTTCGCCACGAAAGGCGGCGGCCGCGCCTCGTTCACGGCCCACAAGGGCAAAGCGGCTTCCGAGCACCAGGCGTCCGCTCCGGGGGAAGCGCCGGCCAACGAGTTCGGCAACCTCGCCGGCAGCATGAGCCACCGAATGACCGGCGAGACCTCCGCTGAGGTGTCCGTCAACGCCGAGCAGGCGGCGGCGTTGGAGTTCGGGCGGGAAGACGGCAGCATCGAGTCGCGACCCTACCTCACGCCGGCGGCGGAACAGGCTCGCGAGGGCTTCGGCGCCGCGATCACGCTGGAATTGCGGCGCGCGGCGGAAGGCAACTGATGGAAGAAACCGCCATCTCCCAGTTTTTGCGCGACACCCTGATCAATGCCGCCGGCGTTGTCGCGCTGGTGTCCGGCCGGGTCTACGAAGAGGAAGCGCCAGGCGTCAAAGTGCGCCCCTACGTCCTCTATCGCCTGCAGGCGCCGAACGCCGACCGGGTGGGCTTCGGCTCGCGGAACCGGCTCCTGGCGCGCGGCCTCTGGCTCGTGAAGGGGATCACCGAGGGCAACACCTTCACCACGGGCGATGCCCTGGCCAGCGCGATCGACACGGCCCTCAATGCGGCGGAAGGGCTCGTCACGATTGACGAGCAGGATTACCGCGTGTTCCGGATCCGCCGCAGCACCGCCGTCCGCTACCTGGAGCACCCCGCCGGCCAGACCAGCGGCACTCGCTACAACCACGTCGGCGGCCTCTACCGAGTGCAGTGCTGTAAGCGCTAACCGCCACCTACCGCGCTACGGCGCCCCGCTCCTGGCCTGCCCCACCTCGCGGTGACGGCGGGCCGTTTGTTTGAAAGGACCCGGATGGACACCAGAGCGACATCAATGGAGTGCCTCCAGACCGGCCCGGAAGTGACGCCGGGCACGTTGGTGGCCGCGACCCAGCGCATCCTCGGCGTGGAGCGCTTCACCCTCACCCCGGAAGGGGACTACCACTTCCACGAGTCGGCCGGCCTGGAAGTGCCGAACGACAACTCCCGGGAGAAGGAGCACAGCACCTTCGAATGGGAAGGCGGCGGCTGCTACAACTGGCTGCAGCAGGTCTTCTCCGGCCTCTTCGGCGCGCCGGGCGGCGACTCCCCGTTCACCTGGGCTCCGGACGCGAAGGGGCTGGACCCCATCCAGGCTTACACCCTCGAGACGGGCAGCGATGTCTACGCCGAAAAGGCGGGCTACGGGACGCACAGCAACTTCCGGATGCGGATGAACAAGCAAGACGTGGCCTTCAACGGCGGCGGCTTCGCGCAGAAGATCACGGAAGGGATCACGCTCACCAGCGCCGCCGACGACCTGCCGGCGGTACTGATCGACCCGGATAAGGTGGACATCCTGATCGGGGACAGCGTGGGCAGCCTCGCGGCCATCGACTGGCTGGAGAGTGAGTTCTCGGTCGCGAACCGCTGGATGCCGCACTTCGTCGGCGGTACCGGCAGCACGTCCTTCAAGAAGGTGAAGAAAGGCAAGACGCAGTACGGCCTGCAGCTCGTGCTGGAGCACGACTCCGCGTCGTCCGGCTACCTGACCGCCCTGCGCGCGAAGACCACCAAGTATGCGCGCATCCGGGCGCACAGCGCGGTGGAGTTCACCGCCGGCAACGCCTACGACCTCCAGATCACCTTCCCGTTCCGCTTCCGCAAAACGCCCAAGCTGGGCAATCAGGATGACGTCTTCGGCGCCACCTGGGAGCTGCAGCCGGTCTACGTGCCCACCTACCTCACCACGGGCGGGTTTATGGAGATCATCCTCACCAACGGCTACGTCGCCGCGTAAAGGGCGCCCTGCCTCCGCCCGCACCGCTTACGGCCGCAGTGATGGTTCATGCCATCACTGCGGCCGCTGCGCTTTCACCCTGGGCCGGGATTGGCCCACGACCCATTCAACGACCCGGAGACACGTTTGTGAGTAAAGCCCTCGCCCCTGTTGCCACCCTCGCCGCGCTCAGCCTGTCCGTGCTCCTCAACGAGCGGAGCGAAGTCTCCGTGCCGGTGGGAGAGCAGTCCGTCACGGTCGGCTACTACTGCGGCAAATACAACACGCCGTTCATCCAGAAGCTCGATGCCATGGACGTGGATGACGTGCTCGAAGAGCTGCTTTGCGACTGGACCCTGGCGGATGAAGATGGCCTGGCCATTCCCGTGACGAAGGAGACCATCGCGCAGCTGCCGATCCGGTTCAAGCAGCGTGTCTGGGTCGCGATCCGGGACGATCAGCGCCCAAACTAGCCGCGGGCGCCAGGGCCCTCGAAACCTGGCTCCTCACCTACGGCCGCCGCGGCTCGTGTCCAGACTGGTTCCGCCTGGTGAAGGCCGCGCAGTACCTGGGCTGCCCACCGTGGGAGTTGCTGGACCGGCCGGCCCTCTGGCTCTCCATCGCCGAGCACGCGGAAGCGGTCGAGAACCGGGTCAAGCTGGAGTTCGCGAAACGCCGGCGACCGTTCTGAGCTAGTCGCTGCCGGCGAAGCCAACTACCCCGTAAGCCGCGCTGCTCGACTCGGTCTTGTTGACCTCGCCATTCTTGTAGAGCGTGACGGTGATGGTGCCGTCTTCCGTCCCCTTCTGGAAGTTGATGCTGACGATCTGCGCCTTTCCCAGCGGGTAGGAGCCAGTTCCGGAGCCTTCCACGGAGCGTGTGGTGCTACCTTCTGGAGACGTGATCATCAGCGCCCCGGTGTATTTCGCGGGCGGGAAGACGCTCACCCGGGCTTCCCATTCCGGCAGCGGATGCAGCAGCCGCGACACCGGGCCGTATCCACCGAACAGGAAAAACAGGGCCACGACGCCGCCGACCCACGAGTTGTTCGCCGGCGGCGACTGGGGCCGCGGTGGGGGCGGGTAGGCCGGCTGCGCTGGCTGCGCTACGGGCTGAGGCTGCGGCACCGTGAAGCGCTTCGGTTCCGGCGGCTTGACGCCCTGCTGTGCGCAGAAGACGCACACTTGCCGGCTCTGCTCCATCGGCCTGCTACAAGCCGGACACGGTACTAACGCCATCCTCATTCCTCCCAAGCGCTCATTGCATGCGCTAGTTTGCTTGACTTCCTTACTACTCCTCCATGTCCGACCTCATCAATCTAAAAGCCGTTATCGAGGTGGACGACCGCGAGTTCCAGCGGGGCCTGGCGAAAGACGCCGAGTCGCTGGAGAAGGTCGGCAAGAAAGCGAAGGAGAGCGGAGACGAGGTCCAGAGCTTCGGAGAGCGCCTCAAGAAGCTGGACACCAGCAGCCTGGAGAAGGTGGGCCGCGGCCTGAGCCTGGGGGTCACGGCGCCCGTGGTGGCGATGGGGGTGGCTTCCGTCAAAGCGGCATCCGACACCAGCGAGAGCCTCAGCAAGGTCGGCGTCGTCTTCGGCCAGAACGCGAAGCAGATCGAGGACTGGTCAAAGACTTCCGCCAAGGCGATGGGCATGTCTCGCCAGGAGGCGCTGGAGAGCAGCGGGACCCTCGGCAACCTGTTCACGGCGATGGGCCTCGGCGGCAAGCAGGCCGCCGACATGTCCACCAGCCTGGTGCAGCTGGCGGCGGACCTCGGCTCGTTCAACAATGTCGACGCCAAAGAGGCGATGCTCGCGCTGCGCTCCGGCCTGGTCGGCGAAAGCGAGCCGCTCCGGAAGTTCGGCGTTAACCTCTCGGAGGCGACCCGCAAAACGCAAGCCCTGAAAATGGGCTTGATCAGCACCACGAAGGACGCCCTCGACCCCGCCATCAAGAGCCAGGCCGCGTACGCGCTGATCATGGAGCAGACCAAGACGGCGCAGGGCGATTACGCCCGCACGTCGGACGGCCTGGCCAACTCCACGAAGAGCCTGGAAGCCGACTTCGCGGACCTCCGCGCGGAGGTGGGGACCGAGCTGCTGCCCCTCGCCAAAGACGCGGTCCACACCGGGAAGGAGCTGATCGAGACCTTTCGCGGGCTGCCGGACCCGCTCAAAGAGACCGCGCTAGCGGTGGCGGGAGTGACGGCGGTCGTCGGCCCGCTGCTGCTCGGCGTGACGGGCCTCGTGAATGCCGCCAAGACGCTCGTCGGGCTGCCGGCAGCGGTCAAAGGCTTGGGCGGGGTGCTCGGCTTGGGCGGCAAGACGGCCGCAGCGGCCGCGCCGGCAGCGGAAGCGGCGGCGGTGAACGCCTACGGTTATTCCGCGGCCGATCTTGCCGTGATGCAAGGCGGGAAGGCCGCCGTGGCGAGCACCGGCCTGAAGGGGCTACTCGGAAAGGCGCTCCCCTTCCTCGGCCATCTCCGGGGCGATAACAGCTCGATCCGGATCATTGGGAGCCAGGTCGCCCAGCAGCTGGGCCTCGCGAAAGATCCGACCAGCCTGCCGGGGATGGACCAGGCCACGGAGGCCGAAGTCAAAGCGCGCTGGAAGAAAGAGAACGACGGGCTGAGCCCGCATCAGGCGCTCTTGAAGGTGCAGGCCCCGGGAGTGGCGGCCGCCGCGAATGCCAAGGCTATCCTCACGGATGAAGACAAAGCCAAGTTTGCGAAGGCGAAGGACGCCGAGTTCGACGCGCAGCTCAACGTGGCAAAGGCGCAGCTCGCGGCCGGCGACGAGTCGACCAAGAACCAGCGCGAAGCTCGGGAGCTGGCGCCGATCCTGGAAGCGCGCCGGCAAGACCTGCTGAAGCAGGCGGAAGCGCTCAAGCCCAAGATCGGGGAGGACGCGGACGCGGCGCAGCGCTACTGGGCACTCCAGAAGGAAGCCACCAACCTCCAGGAGCAGAATGCGGGCATGCAGCGCGACGCGGCGAAGGAGATCGCCGCAAACCGCAAGAAGGCCGCCGAGACCGCGAAGCAAGCCCAGCGCGAGCAGTTCGCGCTCCACAACCAGGCCCTCGACAACTACGTCCTGCAGGCGCGCGCGCAGAGCGCGGCAAAGGGCGAAGGGGAGGACGGGGACCCGAACCTCCGGGCGATCCGCGAAAACGAGCTGATGCGGCCCGTGCTGGAGGCCAAGCAGCAGGATCTGGTTACCCAGGCCCGGGCGCTCGTGGCAGAGGGCAAGCGGGACCCGGAAACGCTGAGAGAGTACCAGCAGCTCCAGACGGATTACTGGACGCTGGAAGCCCAGAAGGGCACCCTCGCCGCGAATGCCGCGCGAGCGGAGAAAGCCCAGCAGAAGAAAGCCGGGGCGGAAGCCTTAAAGGCGTTCCATGCCGAACTGCAGATCTCCAAAGACGAAGCCGTCGCGAAGGCCTCCGAAGCGGCGCCGGGCCAGGAAGCGCGCGCGCTCGCACTCGAGCTCATCCCCGAACTGCAAAAGGAACAGGACCAGCTCGCGGCCGACCTCGGCAACTACAAGGAGGGCAGCGAGGACTACTGGAAAACGATCGGGGAGATCTCCAAGAGCAAGCGCGAAGTCGCCAAACTGGAGCAAAACGCCGCGAAGGAAGCCGTCAACGAGCAAAAGCGGGCCGTCGCCGAAACCCACAAGGCGGCGCGCGAGCGCCAGAGTCTGATGACGGCGGAAGCGCAGCTCGCGGAGCTGCAGCTGAAAAACAACCCGCTCCTGAGCCAGCGCCAGCGCACCCGGGCGATGATTCCGCTCCTGCTGGAGCAATACCGGGAAGCGATGCGCCCCATCCAGGGGGAGACGCGGGTGGAGAGCGTGCAGCGCCAGATCGGTGGCGAGCAGCTGCGCGGGCAGCTCCTGGAGTCGCTCAAGGGCCTCGGCATCGGGCGGCGCGGCATGATGGTGGCGATGGGGCAGCTCAACGCCGTGGCCGGCCAGGCGCAGGCGGATCCGTACCTCGCCCGGGCGGCGACGGCGGACGCGCGCCAGGTGGCGAACACGGCTGCCGCCGGCCAGCCGATGGTGTTCCAGATCGTGCTGGACCCGAACGCCTCGCCGCAGCAGCAGTACGCCCAGTTCCAAGAGATGACCCGCCGCGCCTCTCGCGAGGCCGGGTTCATCGGGCCGGCGGGCGGATAGATGGCGCTTTCCCTCGTCGACTCGCTCTACTACCCGTTCGTCGGCAGCACCAACCTCTACACCTACGGCGCCGGCTACGGCGTGGGGACGCGGCTGCTGTTCACCATGGCGACGGGCACCGCGCTGTGGTCCGCGGGGTTCAGTTCCACCGTCACGGATAGCCGGGGCAACGTCTATTCCGTCATCAACCGGAGCAACAACGCCGGCAGCGTCGCGATCCTGCACTGCAAGCTCACCACGTCCGTCAGTGCGGGCGACACTCTCCAGATCTTCCCCTTCTCTTCCGGGGAAGCGTGGGTCCAGGTCTGGACCTCGGACAACGACACCGGCGTCACGGCCGTCAGCGCGGGCGCGGGCGGCGGCGGCACCTTCGTGGATGGCATCACGCCGCCCGTGTCGTTCTCGCAAAGCTCCGGGGTCCTCGCGAACGGGGGGCTAGTCCTCGGCTTGATGCTCTTTGTGCGGGCGGGAGGCGCGCTCACTCTCATCCACACGGGTTCGGGGGACGTCGCAAACCACGACTGGGTGGCGGCTGGCTTCACCGGGCACAACTCGGAAGCCGTCTGGGTGGACACGGTCCCCTCCGGCGTCAACACCACCTTCACCCAGACCGGCGCTTCCGGAGGCGGCCAGATCTACGGGTGGATCGCCGTACAGGTCATTCTCCCCACCGCGGCACCGCCGGCGGTGCGGAGCGTGCGCCACGTCCGCGATCACGTGGGCCGCCTGATCGTCGCCGAAACCGCCAACATCACCAGCGTCTTCTCCCGGCGCTACAGCGACGCGCTCCTGCCGGTGCTGGTGCAATCCGTCGCGGTGGACACGGGCACCACGGACCAGGCGGCGATCCTCTGCCGCCCCTCGCTGGTGCTGGACGTGGTCTACGGCCTCGGCGGGGCCATCAAGCTGAAGAGCAGTCGCGACCGCGGCCGCACCTATGGAACCGCCATGACCGTGATCGCCAGTGGCTACCGCAATCCAACGGCCGCGTGGGATGAAGCCCGCAACCTGCTCGCCGTGGTGATGCAGTCCACCAGTAACAGCAACTGGTACGTCACCGTGGCCACCCTCGACAGCGCGGGAGCGCCGGGCACCTGGAGCACGCCGGTCCAGATCGCGACCGGCACGGGCAATTACGCGGCCGATCTCAAGTGGAATCCCGATGGGGGCTTCACGCTCTCCTACGTCAACGCCAGCTCCGCGATTGCGGTGCTGCGCTGCCGCAACCTCTCCAACGCCGGTGCCGGCACCTGGTCTTAACCCATGCCTGATCCCACGCGCGATTATGCCTACGCCTCCGTACGGGTGTTCGAACCGGGTCACGGCGACCCCATCTGCCTCGATCCCGGGCTGGGCTGGGAGTGCCCGCTCAGTCAGCACTGGCAGAGCGGCGCCATCAGCCGGAACACGAACCGCTCGCAGCAGCTGGAGTATCTGGAGGGGATTGGCCTCACCTGCCGCCCCATCCTCGTCGCCAAGGATACGCGCCTCAGCCAGTGGACCACCTCCGGAGGCGGGTGGGAAGAGGAGCGTTCCTCGGTCGGCGGCCAGCGGTTCTACCAGCTCTCGCAGTACGACACCACGACGACCGTGACGGCCTGGTCGGCCACGTCCACGTGGACGGCGCCAAAGGATGCGTCGTACGCGTTCACCGTGCATCTGCCGGACACCCCCAGCGACTGGGACTACGCAACCTATCCGCCGTTCATCCGGATCGAGCTGGGCGGGGAATGGGGCGTCGAGTTCACGAAAGAGGGCGCCTTCCTGGTGCGGTACGTAGCCGGGAACTGGGGCGCGGTGGCGGACCTGCCGCAGCCGGCGAAGGGCTCCGGCTACTCCGACGAGAAGGCGATCGGCATCTACGTGCGGTGCCTGCGCGGGCAGATCGGCGTGTCCATGGAGTGGGGCCGGCCAGGCTCCTATGAGTGGTATCCCGCGCCGAATGAGACACTCTCGATTGCGGCGGCCAAGGTGGTCGTGCGCGGTCGCGGCGGGGCGATCACCTTCGGCTGTCACCAGCTGCAGTTTGTCGCCGGCACGTTCACGAGCCACGTGAAGGAGCTGGAACGGGCACGCGTCTCCTGGGTGGTGAGCTTCGCCAAGAGCCGCTACGCGGCGCCCACGGGCACCTCCGTCGCCTTCACGGACCTGGGCAGCCCGGTGGCGCGCCTGGCACAGTGGCGCGCCACCCTCACTCCGACCAGCACCGGCGCCGGCACGCCGTTTACGTGGCACTTTGCCCCCGTGCTCTACGCCGCCCACTACCGGGTGCCGCCGGAAGTGCAGGCGGGCGGCACCGACTTCACCACGCCCTGGGACGACACTCTCACTTCCGTCAAGATCACGAAGCCGGTCCGCCTGGACGGGAGCACGGCGGAGATCACCTTCACCGTCTCCGCGTTCGACGTGCTCTCCCTGGTGGCGCTGCGGTGGCGCCGCTGCGAGGTGGAGCTGGGGTACGTGCTTTCAGACGAAACGACCGAACCGTACGACTGTTTCGTCGGCCACGTGGAGGAGATCGAGGCGAGCTGGGGTGAGGACCTGAGCGAGATCTCCCTCACCGTCCACCTGGCGAACACCAGCGCGATCTTCCGCCGCGACCCGTGGACGCCGTTCACCTGCCTGCTGCTTTCCGGACAGACGCCGAACGACGCCGGCGACGAGATCCTGGCCTCGCGCGGGCGGGGGACGTCCTACCGCTCGTGGCACGCGGCCGGCGCGAGCGGGATCATCGCCCTCGGGAATCCGGACGAGCCGAACGAGTTGACCCGCACGGGCGAGCTGCCGTGGGAGACGCTGAGCCGGATCTTCCTGGAGCGGAATCTGGAGCTGGGTGTCGACGACGCCGGCGTGGTCTACACGGCGCCGCAGGACTACGTGGCGCCCACGGTCACTTGGGAGTACCGGTCCGCGCCGGTAGACGGCGACACCGACCCACCGGAGGTGCGGAAGCAGTTCCGGACCATCAAGTACCGGATCGACTTCAAGGAGAGCGCGACGGCCGCCCTGGTCTACGGCACCGGTCCGGATGGGCAGTTGGTCTTCCGCTACACCTACGACTCCGACGCGGAGACGAACGTCGCCAGCGAGCGCTTCAGCCCGTTTCGCGAGACCCGCCTCAAGGAGCTCTCCGGCAGTCCGGACACCGGCCTCGTGACCGGGCACTGCCAGGCCCTCGCGGGCGAGGCGTTCCTATTGAAGCGGGAGATTGACCTCTCCGTGCCGCTGGACGTGGTCCGGAGCCGCCGCGAGCGGGTGGCGGTCTACGACTGCGACGGGCTCGGGATCCCGGACGGTACCGAGTGCGTGCTCCTGACCCTCTCCCACACCTGGACGGCCGGCGACGGGTGGACGCGCATGGAGACGACCGCCGGACTGAGAAGGCTGGACACCTGATGCGACGCTTCCTTTACGCCTGCGGCGCGGTGCTCTGCTTCGTGCTGTTTGCGGCGCTGCTGGTCTACCGCTGGAACCACGAGGCCGTGCGCCTGTACGATGCGCCGCCGATCCGGAGCCCCTTCTGATGAGCCGACCGAGCGAAGGACAACGGGTGCTGAGCGAGGCCCTGCGCCAGGCACGGGTGGACAGCGGCGGCGGCACGTCGGCACAGGGGCCCAGCGCCAGCGGTGACGTGCGGGTGGGCACGGTCGTCTCCGGCCGGTGGGTGGCCTACGGCCGGGTCGGCATCACGCCGCTGAGCGACGGCTTCCGCGTACGAGGAACGTAAATGCCCACCTTCACAGACATCATCGCGCTGCAGAATAGCTGGTCGGACGGTGAGCCGGTCTCAGACACCTGGTTCGAGAACGTAGCCAATCACGTGGAATGGGCGCGCTACGGGTACGTCGCCATCGATGTCGCCGGCACCGGGGACTATACGGCGGATCCAGACACGGAAGCGCCGCTCAAGGTGCTCGTGCTGAGCGGGATCCTGACGGGGAATCGCAACCTGATCCTCCCGGCGGACGCGGGCCAGGAGTGGCTGATCGTCAACGGCACCACCGGGGCGTTCACCCTCACCGCAAAAACGGCCGCCGGTACCGGCGTCACCATCACCCAGGGGTACCGGGCGCGGATCTTCACGGACGGGACGAACCTCCTCCGGGGCAGCCTGGACTATGACCAGAGCGGCAACGCCATTATCGCCGGCGGCAGCATCACCGGCATCACGGACCTGGCCGTCACGGATGGCGGCACCGGAGCGAGCACGGCCGCGAACGCGCGGACGAACCTGGGAGTGCCGCCCTCCACGCGGCTGATCTCCGCCGGCACCGGTTTGGCGAACGGCGGAGACCTCTCGGCGGATCGCACCCTCGCCCTCAGCGCGCAGGCGCAGAAGGACCTGGGCAGCGCTCCGGGCGTGAACGCCGCCGCCGAGGTAGCCAACGCCCGCACCGTCACGATCCAGCTCAAGGAGTACGCCGCGAACCTCACCAGTGAGGCGCGCCTGGTCCGCGTGTGGATCGGGGACGCGGCCAACGGGGCCGAGTGCGCCGCCGCTCCGGACGGGGGCGTCGTGTTTGGGTCGGGCACGGTCATCCAGACGATCACCGCCGGCAAACACTGGATGGTGATGAGCACCGCGGCCGGCGTGATCACGCTCACCCTCACGGAGAGCACCGCCAAGACCTTTTACGTGATGGCCGCAATGGACAGCCGCGTCACTGCCGTAGCCGTCGCCTTCGTGTGATGAGTCGTTCCATCACCCCTCTCGTCCGGGCCGTGCTCTGCGGAGCCGGTCTGCTTTCCTTAGGAGATCCTGAACCATGGCCGCCGGAAAATTCGCCTGGCTCGCTAAAGCCCTGCTGGACTGGGCTCTCGGGGGCGCGGCGCCCACCCGCCCCACTAGCCGCAAGGTGCACCTCTACACCACGCTCCCCAGCAAGACGGACGCGGGCGGCGTGGAAGTCTCCACGGGGGTCTGGACGAACTATGCCGCGGTGACCTCCGCCTTCGATGCGGGCTCCGCGGCTCACCCGTCCGCCACCGCCAACAGCGCCGATACGGACTACGGGACCGCCGCGACGCTCAGCAACGTGATCCTGGCCGGTTACGCGGTCCGCGATCAGTTGGGCAACGGTCTCTACCGGGGCACCCTCGGCGGCACGCAGCAGAGCTTCACCGCGGACGCGGCGACCGACTTCCTCACCGCCGCGGCGCACGGCTACAACGACGGGGATGCGGTGGTCCTGGAGGAGCTCCGGAACGGCGCGAGCCTGCCGACCGGTCTCTCGGAGGGCACGGTCTACTACGTGCGGGACAAGACGGCCAATACCTTCAAGCTGGCCACCGCCGCCGGCGGCGTGGCGATCGATGTCACCGCGGCCGGCAGCGGCGGCTACGTCCGGAGCTGCGTGGTGGTCCAGAACGGTAACCCGATCAAGTTCGCGACGGGCGACATCGACCTCCTGGAGTACTAGGCCATGGCAAATCCTACTCCGGCCGCGGTAACCTGGCTGCGCAGCCAGGTTACCGACTGGGCGCCCGATGACGCCAGCCTGGCGGCGGCGCTCAACGCGGAGCTATCCGCCAACCCGGCCGTCTGCCCCCAGGTGCCGCGCCCGATGGACGCGCTCTCCCTCATCGCGCACCTCTCGCCGGAGAGCTGCGCCAAGCTGGAGGGGGCGCAGCTCATCACGGAGGTCAACCGCGCGATTGCCGCCGCGGAGCGAGAGACGGTGCAGCGCTGGGTGATCTACAGCGGCTCTCGCGGGCACATCACCCCCGACGAGTACGCAGCGCTGCTGGCCGAGCTGGCGGAACAGGTCCCGGACCCGGAGTGGTCGGCCGAGGTGCCCGCTCCGGTGGTCGCACTCGGCCGCACCGTAGACGCCGACGACCTGGCGGCAGCGCGAGACGCGGAGGCATCCGATGGGTAGTTTTTATCCCACCCAAGACAGCGCGGCGGCCTGGCAGGCGACCTCCATTGCCGCTTCCGCCGTCGCCAACTCCGGCAACGCCGAGACGGCCGCGCTCAGTAACAACTCCAAGCTGGGGACCGAAGTTTCGATTGCGGCCGCGTACGGCGCCACGGCTACGGTGGGGCTCAAGGTCTACGTGCTGCGGGAGGTAGACACCACCACGTACGAAGCTGTGGCGGACAAGCCCTTCGGGTTCGAGATGCCGTTCACCGTGTCCACCACGCACCGGCGGGGGTTCTTCATCCCGCACTCGTTCGGGGCGTTCAAGATCCGCGTGGAAAACGCCAGCGGAGCCAGCGTGACCGTCACGGTGAAAACGCGGCAGCAGACCGGCGCCACCGCTTAAGGAGCACGCATGCTGCTCTTGCAGGACCGGTATCTCAAGCCGGCTGATCCGGTCTTCCAGCCGGACGATCCGATGGCCTCCGGACTCGTGCAGGCCCTCCCGTTCTCTGAGCGGGACGGCGGCACCGTGCGCGACCTTTCCGGCTGCAACACGGACGGCACCTTCACGAACGGGAAGGAGTGGGCGGTCGGGCCGCTGGGCCCCACCGCGCGGACGGATGGGACGAGCTGGTATGTCGATTTCGGGAAGGTCGCCAAGCTCGACGTAAGCGGCAACCTGAACCTGTCCGTCTGGGTCCGGCCGATGACCAACGGCGGGTCCGGCGGTTACCTGTGGGCCGACTTCGATGCGGCGGGCAATAACAGCCAGGGGAGCCTCTACATCCTCGCCGGGAAGGTCGGCTGGTTCCAGAGCGGGGGCGCAGCTAACTTCCAGTCCACCCTGACGTTCACGGCGGGCGATCTGCTCCATATCGCCGTGGTGCGGGATCACACCGCCAAGACGATCACGATCTACGTGAATGGCGTGGTGTGGGCCACGTCCAGCTACAGCGGCTCCCTGACCGCGCAAAGCTCGTGTGGGAACCGCGTGCTGGGCCGCGCCGGCTCGTTCAACGGTAACTACGCCCACGCCTGGTATTTCGATCTGCGAGTGGCGAAGGACGCCGCGCCGTGGACCGCCGGCCAGGTGCAGGACCTCTACACGGCGAGCCGGTGGCGGCTCTACACCGAACCGTTCTGGTACGCCTCGCCGCCGCCGCCCGCGCTGTTGCTTTCCGGCACCGCCGCGGGAGTAGGCAACGCGTCCGCGACCCTCCAGGTCTCCCGCCGCCTGGCGGGCAGCGCCGCCGGGCTGGCCGTCGTCTCCGCGGTGCCGCTGCTGGCCCGCCGGCTGGTGGTGACCGCCGCGGGCGTGGGGCTGAACACCGGCGCCCTCACGCTCTCCCGCCGGCTCGCCGGCACCGCGGCGGGAGTGGCGGCCACGGCCGGCACTTGCCGGCTCTCTCGCCTGTGTTCCGGGACGAGTGCGGGCTCCGGGGCCACGACGGCCGCGCCGGGGGTCTCTCGCCGGCTGAGCGGGACCGGCGCGGGCCTCGGAGCGACGACGGCCGCGTCTACCCTCTCTCGCCGGCTCACCGGCGCCGCCAGCGGTGCGGCGTCTACCTCGGCCGCGGCGGAGATCCGGAGGCTGCTGACTGGACTGAGCGCGGGGGTCGGGAGCACCACGGGAGCGTTCTACGTCCCGCCGATCCTGCTCCGCGCGGTGGCGGCTGGCGTCGGCACCGCCGCCGCGACCCTGACCGTAGCTCGTCCCCTGCAGGGCAGCAGTTCCGGAACCGGCCTGGTTACCGGGACCATGCTCCTGCGGCGCCTGCTGCAGGGATACGCCGCTGGCGTCGGGAGCACCACTGGCCGGCTGGCCAGTATTGAGCTCACCGGCCCGATCTGCTACGGGGGCAGCGTGACCGTGCGAACGGCGTACGGCGGTACGGCGACGGTTCACTTGCGCTACGGCGGCACAGCCACCATTCGGACCCGTTACGGGGGTTCAGCGAGGATCTGCGGCGATGAGTGAGACAGCACATAAGTGGACCGATTTCGCACACACTTGGACTCGCGGTCGCGACATGGAGCTGGATCTCACCGCCAAGAAGACCCAGGCCGGCGTCACGTCGGCGTTGGACCTCACCGGCGGGGTGATCTGGGTTACGGGGAAGCGGCGCCCCTCGGCTCCCGCCTCTGAAGCCGTGTTCCGCCTGAACAGTGACGGGCTGGGCGGCGTGGCGTTCGTCTCCGCAGAGGCCGGCACCGCGCTGGCGACCATCCTGGCGAGCCACACCGTCGGACTGCCGCAGGCGGAAACGGTCGTCTACGTGGAGGGTGTCTGGGTGAAGGACGGGAAGCGCTACACCTTCCTGAAGGGGACGATCACCTTTGAGGAGTCCGCGGAAGAGATCATCTAACCACTTCCGCACTTCGTAATATTACGAAACGCAAAAGGCCCCGGTTGGTACTGCTCTGGTACCAACCGGGGCCTTTTTGTCGTCATCCGTGCCGCAAGCGTCGCTCCGGTGGCTGACGCGCCTCGGGCGGTTTTATGCGTTTCTGGCTCCGAATTGTTCGCCGCCGGATAACCCGGGTAACCTGAAGCCACTCTCACTTGACCTGAAGGAATGCACGATGCCCGAGAAACCACCCCCCGATCCGGCCGCGCCAACACGCAAAGCCACCGTGTGCTACGAGTGCGGGGGCGCTTTCGCGGTGGCGCCGGACACCCCTTTCCCCATCTTCTACGTAGGCCGAGAGATCCGCATCCTCTGTCCGGACTGCGCAGGGTCGGCCGCAGCGGGGCGACCAACGACGCCGCAGGATCAAACGGACTCTGGGTGTCCGTAAACTCCTCCAGCATGAAAAGGCCCCGCCCCGGTAGCTGCTACCGGGGCGGGGCCTTTTTTGTATTCATCCCCCTCTCAGGCCCAACTTCTCGCTCTCACGTTTCCACTCCGCCCGAACCCGGCATTCCGCGGCCTGGGCGGCGCTGCGGGTAGCTTGCGCAGTGTAAAGCTCCGCGGTGCCGAGATGGCGCTGCGTGAGCTGATCGTAGATTTCTGCCGCAACCAGTAACCCTTCCGGCCAGATATCTGCCGGCTCGAACTGCCGGCCGTAGGCATGGACGTGGCTCCGGACGTGATGCCCACACACCGCCACCGGGCCGGCCACGGAGCTGCGGATGTTGACCGACCAGTTCGGGCACAACGTGCCGTCGCGACGGACGGCCTGGCACTTGTAGCTCATCGTCACTCTTCCTCAGGGGCGCTCAACCGCCGGAAGATCGGCGGCATCTGGCCGGTTTCGATGGCCTGGAGTACGGCGGCTCGCGTGGCCCGCCGTACGGTTGTGCCGGTTCCTGGAACCACGATATCGGCGTGGAACTCGTCAACCACGCTCCGGATCGGCGTGTCGATGTTGACGAGGCTCTGCTTAAGCGACCCGTGGAGACAGCGCCAACGGCGGCGCAACTCGTCTTGCCACTTCTCCGTGGCGGCGGCCGCGCTCCGCTCCTTCCGCACGCTGTGATTGTAGAAAAAGCGGAACTCCTCGGCGTTGGGATCGGGAAGCGGCATCTCGATCCGCACCGTGAGCCAGGGCGAATCCCTCCGCGTCTTTTCCAGCCGCACCTTGAACTCTACGCCGGCCTGCAGGCGCTCATGGTCTTCGACCTGCTTGAAGTCCTTGGCGCCCCACTTCGTTAGCAGGTTGCGGATCTGGGTCTTGGTGTTCTCGACGGAGACGTTCGTGGAACCGAACGGCTTGGCTTTGACGGTCATCGGGGCAATCTCCACGCCGCGGCCGCGCGCTCGTCTTCGGCGCGGCGAAAGTCGGGGTCGATGTCGCACAGGTAGGCGTTGACCAGGCCGGCCGTGACGGGAGCGTGGCCCACGCGGGCGGTTTCCGCGTCCAGGGCGGCCTGGATCTCCTCGGGGCGGTAGCCGTCTTGAATGGCGGCGTCCAGCGCCCGGCACAGGGCTGGGTGACAGCTCCGGAGCGCATCCGCCAGGGCTCGGGTGAGCGGGTCACTCATCGGTGGGTTTCTCCGCGGCGGGCGCCTCAAGGCCGAGGTGCCACTCAATGCGGGCGAGCGTTCCCGAGTGCCAGCCGTTGACGTAGTACTCTGCGTCGCGCAGCGCCCGGGCCATCACCATCAGGTTCCGCGCTTCGTGCAGCGGGACCGCCGAGAGCCGGGAGGGATCGTTCTGAAACCCGTCCGGAGCCTCCACGTTGAGCAGATCGGCCGCCTTCACGTAGTACTCCGCGCTGGCAGACCCGGTGCTGATGAACAGTAGATCCCGGGTAGTGAACTCGCTGCGCTCCTGCAAGTCGACAAACAGTTGCTCCAGCAGGTCCTGACCTTCCGTGCGGCGCCGCTCGGCCGCCGCCGCCTTATCAGCGAGCCGCAGGCGTTCGAGCTTTTCGGGATTGGTGCAGATCGCCACCGTCTTCTTGCGCCGCTGGCACCACGCCTGCACCCGGCAATCGCATTTGCCGTCGCAGCTCGGGGTTTGCTGCCACTTCTCGCTCAGCTCCGTGTAGCTGTTGTGCGGCAGGGTATGGAGTTGCACCAGGTCGCCCCGGTCCGCGACGCCCGCCGCCGCCAGCGCCTCCTGGGTCCTGGCCTGCTCTCGCTCCCGTTCCGCCGCCTTCGCCTCCCGCTGGAGCCGTTGAAACACCTTCGGCTCCAGGCACCACCAGAGCTGATAGCCGTCGCCCTTCACGAAGATCCGGCCGTATTCCCCACCGGTGAGCCAGGCTTTGGGAAAGGCGGTGTTGTACTCTTCCACGCGGTGGATCAGCTTCTGCTGCCGCAGTTCCTCGGCGAAGGGCATGGGGCGTCGAGCCAGGTCCGCTACGGAGGTGCGCTCCTTTACCGCGAGCGCGGCGATCGCGCTGCAGATCTCCGGCCAGTCGTTCCATTTGACCAGGCGCTCCAGGTGGGACGCGCTCAGCTCATTCGCCCGTCCCAGCGCCTTCACCGCCTCCGGCAACCGGGCGATGGCGGTGGCGCGAGAGATCGCGGATTGGTCCATCTTGAGGTGTTTCGCCACCCTTTCCAGGTGTGCGGCCGCCTTTCGCTGCGAGCCGTGTTTGGCGACCAGTTCCAGGAGCGCTTCGGCCCGGTCGATGGGGTTGAGCGGCTCGCGGTGCTCCTGCGTATCGAACATGATCCGGTCGGCTTCGTCGTCGTCCATGACGCGGATCCGCACCGGGACGAGCGCGAGGCCGGCGAGTTGGCACGCGCGCCGGCGGCGGGCGCCGTCCACCAGCTCGCACTTATCGTCGCCTTTCGGGCGGACGAGGAGCGGGTCGATCAGGCCCGCATCCTGGATGTTCTGCGCCAGGGCAGCGAGCTTTTCGCCGTCGAAGGTCTTGCGCGGGTTGAAAGGGCTCTCGTCGATCCAGTCCAGCGGAATACGGGCGTGAATCTCCTCGCCGCTGCTGATGGCTCGTTCCATCGCCTCTCGCGCTTCGGGCTCCGCCTGGGTGAGCGCCTGTCGCTCCGCACTGGAACTGCCGCCGACCGCCAGGCGCAGGTTACGGGCGGTCCAGGGCACCCGCGTCCGGGCGGTGGTGATCTGCTCGTCATCCCACCCGCGAATCTCGTCGGTGTGCTCCTGATCCCGTTCGTCGGTCCACTGGATCCACTCGCCGGGTTGCGGGCTCAGGTCGCGGAGGCTGGGGGTAGGGGCCGGGGTAGGGGGCTCCGGCGCTGGGACTGGGCTTTCCGGCGTGGACACCACCCGCAAGTCTTTGACGTTGAAGGCGACGGTGGTGAGGAGTGTCGTGATCCGCTTGGTGCCCACGCTGAGCACCTCATCTTCTCGCGCTTCTCCGTTGTGGTCCGTCCAGGCGATGCGGGCGCCTTTCTCCAAGCCGGCCAGGGTGTCCAGGCAATGGCTATGCTTCTCTTGAGTGGTCATCTGAGTCCTTTCAGGGGGTCACTTGCCGGGGGCGGTGGTGATGACACCGCTCCCGGACCTTACTTCCAATCCCGGGCCAGCCGGCCGACGCCCTTACAACGGGGGCATTGGGCGTGCCGGATGTAGCCCTGTTCCTGGCACACGGGGCAGATGATCGCCGGCACGTCCCAGCTGCGGTTCCCGGCCCGCCAGCTGAGCAGCGCCGCTTCCAACTGCGTGAGGCGCTCCGGATTGGCGCCGGTAATGGCGTAACCCCACAGAGCGCCGCCGCCGTAGACGCCGACCTCGGACATGCGCGGATAGCCGAGTTGGCCCGCGAGCAGCTCCGCCTCCCGCCGGCGCTGCTGGTAGTCGTCGTACTCCGTGTCCGCTTCCGCTTCGGCGTTCCGTGCCGCGTTCCGGGTTTCGAGCTCCGGGCTGAGGAGGGTGAGATCCGCGGCGGTCATGGCTTGCCCTCCGGCTTCAGCGCGTCCAGGTGGCGCAGGGCGGAGCGGAGCCGGGCGAGGCGCTCCGAGTAGTCCGGGCCTTCGGCACGGTCCACGAGGGGGCGCGCGGCCTCGGCGACGGCTTCGAGGTGCTCCAGGCGGGATTCGTTGGCGGAGTCGGAACAGCCTTTGGTATCCTTGCTTGATCGCTGCATAAGCAGAAATTCCAAGGTCGAAAGGGAGGCGTGATGAACCAGGAGCGCAAGCTGCGCGTGCTGTATCCGTCCGGCAACGTGGTGGAAGTGGACGGAGTGTGGAAGGGCGTCATGATGGCCGAGGGCACCCTGTGCCCCACGGCTGAATTGACCCGTTCTCAACGACTGAATGGCCAGATGATGACGCGAGGCGGTTTGTTCGTAGCCGATCCGCGCGCGGTGGTATTGGACAGCAGGACCGGCGAAGTGCTGTATCAACCGCGCGGGCCGATGTACGCGGGGCTGAGCGCCACGTGGAAGGAGCTGCTGGACGAAATCCCCGATTGGCCTCCTGTCGAATACCGAGGCAGTTAACCGCCCCTTTGTATGCTTTGCAGACATGAGGGGAGGTAGGGGAGGTTGAGCGCAGTAACTCAACGCATTCGCGCGGAGGGTCACGACTGATACCACGTCGGACCCTCCGTTTCTTCGACAACGGGAGAATCAAACAGGCTCTCCTCCGGCTGGCGATTGCATGAAGTCATGTCATGAGGGGAGGTAGGGGAGGTAACATGCAGTGACTCGCTCCAACCAGCATGAGCAGAGTTACTAGAATCACCTCCCCTACCTCCCCTACCTCCCCTCTCTGTACCATCGCATGCGGTTTCCTCTCCCTGGCGGGTGTCCAAGAGGCCCAAATCGTGAAAATGGAGCTTGTGATTGGGCAGCGTCTCCCGAACGCCCCGGCTCCGCAGCCGCTCATTGAACTGGCGGCTGGTCAAGGGGCGCTCTCCGACCTGCTCCGTCCAGTTCTTGTAGGCGAGGTAGAGGTCTGAGGCCGCGATCCGGGCGCCGAGGGCGTTCACGCAGCACTCCGAAAGGAAGAGCGACACGACGTCCATGTCTTTGCGGTAGTCGGCCACCGCATCCAGCACGCCTTTCGGAGGCTGCAATCCGCCCTGCTGCCAGTCGAGACAGCCCTGGACCGCCCACCGTAGGACCCCGGGCAGCTCCGCGCGGAGCTTGGCCGGCAGCGTTAGATCCGGCTTGCTGGCGAAGGACACCAGCCAGGGCACGCGATGGATGCGCTGCCAGATCCCTTCGTCATCCCCCCGAATGTGAGGCAAGTGGTTGGCGGCGAGGTGGATTTTGTAGGTGGGTTGGTAGACGAACCCAGCTTTGTGGAGGGCGCGCGCGCGTATAGGGTCGCCGCCGGTGATCTGCTTGATGACCGCTTCGTCCAACCGGCAGCCCTCGGGGCTTTCGGAAGCGCTGACCATGCGTTTGCCGGCCAGGTCGGCCAGGTCATCCCGGGGGCCGGAGCGATTGCGGTTGTTGAGGAAGGTATCGAAGGCGGCGGTCTCGGCGTAGGGACCCAGCAGCGCGCGCACGATGTCCAGGAAGGTGCTCTTACCGTTGCGCCCGCGGCCGTGATGGATCCAGAACGCATGCTCCCGGATGGTGCCGGAGATGGTGTAGCCGATGGCCCGCTGCAGGTACTCCACCAGCTCCTGATCGCCGTCCATGACTTCCCGCAAGAACCGCAGCCAGGTGGGGCATTCGGCGTCCGGATCGTATTCCAGCTCGATCCGGAGGGTGTGGAGGTCTTCCCGCTGGTGCGGGCGGAGGAGCCCGGAGCGCAGGTCGACCGTGCCGTTCTTCAGGTTCAGGGCCCAGTGGTCGCTGTCGAGATCGCTGTGCTTGACGGGGATGCCGGGCAGGCTCTTCGCCAGCTTGATCATGGACTCGATCTTCTTGGCGCCCTCGGAGTTTTGCTGGTGGCGGACAAGCCAATTGCGGTGGTTGTTATCCTTCTCCGCTTTGATCTCTTCATTGATGGCCCGTACCGTCTCGATCGCGCGGCGCACGATCTCGCCGTCCGCGTCGCGTCCCCAGCGGGTGCCGTCCCACACGCACCACTCAGAGGCTGCCGCCAGATAGCGCAGGTCCTTTCCGTGGCGGTCGATCAGGCGCTCTGCGTTGCCGAGGTCCGTATGGGGGAAGCGCTGCGAGGGCTCTTCGTCGTCGTCGCCGCCGGCCGGCGGGACGGTCCAGGGGGGCACGCCGTCCGCCAGGCGCTCCAGGAGGGTGCGGGTGCCGCCGAGCCGGAGCCAGTCGAACACGTCGCCCTTGGGGGGCAGCGGGAGGACGTCCAGGCTGCGCGCTTCGGCGAGGTTCAGCACGCGGACGCTGCCGGCGACGGGGAAGCAGTCCGCGGCGGCGGCCTGGACGTGCTCCAGCCCCGGCGTGTCGTTATCCGGGATGAAGCAGAGGTGCGCTCCGGAGAGAGTGGCGGTGTAGCTGGGCCGCCACTTGTTCGCGCCCATCGGGGCGGTAGTGGCGCAGAGCCCGAGCCGGATCAACTCTTCGGCGTCCTTCTCCCCTTCCACCGGGTAGACGCGCTGGCCCCGGCGGATCGCGGCCAGCACCTCCGGGAGGCGGAAGAGGACCGGTTCACAGGAGGCGAACCACTTCGCACCCGTCTCCGGGCAGTGGTCGGCGTCGGTCTGCTTTTTGACCCGGTACCAGTCCCGGCCCCACTTGCGGTTGTACCACCCTTCTCCGAGGCCCCAGACCCAGTTGCCCTGCCCGTCCGGCCGGCGCTGCTTGAAGCCTTTGGGCTGGTAGCGGACCACCTGGAAGAGCAGCTTGCCGGCGGCGTCATGGTAGTCGTAGGTGGCCACGATGGTGGCGCGCTCTTCCGGGGGCGCCATGCGCTCGTTCACCGGCGGCGCTGCGGGCTTGCCGTTCCCGTTCGAGGGGTGGTGGCCGTTCCGGCTCTGAGCGGCGGGCTGGGAGGAGCGCTGTTTACTGGTGGGCGGAAAGAGGTCGGCCTCTTTCAGGCCGGCGGCGCGGGTGATGTCCCGCCAGTCGCAGCCGGCGAAGCATTTCAACAGGATGCGGCCGTCTCTTCCGAGCGTGATGGAGAGACTGGCTTCCTGGTCTTCATGGGCGGGGCAGCGGACCTTGTATTGGTCTCCGCGCTGCTTCACGCCTTCGAACCGGGACAGGACAGCGCCGAGGAGGCCGTTCTCTGCCGCGGCAGGGGATGTATAGGTCATCGTGGCGATGTTATCTGGCGAACGTGTGTGCTATAGTACGAAAGAAGCCGCCGCCCTTTCGTGGGGCGACCGGTCAAGTGCTGGCGAGGCACGAAACAAACAGCGCCGGAGTGGGGTGATGGCCCACTCCGGCGCTTCCTTACGTCAGGCGGGCCGGTCGGCCGGGTGGGTGCGGTAACCGGTGCGCGCCGCGGGCTGCGGGGGCCGCTGGTGATGGACCGCGGCGGTAGCCGGCCGGGCGGGAGGCGGCGTCGGACGGACGGCCCGCTGCGGCACGTGCTCCGGCTCCGGCTGGCAGTCCCGGGCGCGGACGGGCGCGATGCTCCAGCTTTGCGCGCCCTTGTAGTAGAGGGTGCTGCCCTCGATCCGCTCGCCGAAGGTCGACTCGTGCGCCGGGCTGCCGTCACAGGCGAGCCCGAAGTACTCGTACTTCTGGGGCGTGCGGTGGGTGAAGTGGACCGCGGCGCCGCAGAGCGGGCACGTCGCCGGCAGGGCGGAGAACAGCTCCGCTTGCGCGAGCACCTCGTTGGGCGTCTCGCCGGAGATCTCCACGGTGTAGCTGCCTTTGTCCAAACGCAGGGTAATCACGGGCGGGCTCCTATCAGGGCGGCGGAAGTGATGAGTTGTGCCATCAGCGGACCCCTCCGCAGGCGGCCACGAGCACCGAGAGCGCCAGCCAGCCGAACGCGGCGGCGGCCAGCACGCCGAGGGCGGTGGCCCACGTGGCCAGGAGCTGCGCCGCCACGTCGGCGCGAGAGCGGGTGGGAGCGGCGTCGTCGTGCCAGAGCATCACGCGCCCTCCCGTTCCGACTTGGCCGGCAGCTCCGCCTGGAGCAGATAGGTCACGGCGTGCTCCACGGCGAGCACTTCGGCCCGGGAAGCGCCCTGCGCCGCCAGGTGGTCCAGTAGCTCGGCTAACTGCACCCGGCGGGCCAGTGCGGCCAGGCCGAGGCGGACGCTGAGCGGGAGCGTGGCGGGGCTGCTGGGGAGGGCGTCCGGCTCCGCCTGTGTCTGCACATCCAGCTCCACCCGGCGGATCCAGAGCAGGGCCGCGAAGATCTGGATGGTGTGCGGGCCGCCCTCGGACTGCGGGGCGCCGCGGGAGCGCAGGTGGCGCTCGCGGCCTTCTTCCGCCAGCGCGAAGAGCCCGGCGCGCGCAGTCGGGCTGAGTTCGGGAAGTGGGAGCTTGCTCACCGCCGGCCTCCTTGGGGGTGTCCGTCCCGGTGGGCCAGCGTCACGGCCCGCTGCGCGACTTCCTGGAGACGCTCGGGAGCGACCTGCTCGCGCAGTTCCTGGAGGGCCTTGGCCTGTGCGGCCATCGCGCCGGTGAGGCCGAGTTGCTGGAGGGCCTGCACCAGGTCCACGCGGGTCTCCGTGTAGCCGGCGCCGTTGCACAGCCGGCACGTCTCTCCGTTGGCGTCGCAGGCGGGGCAGGTCTCGCGCTTGAAGAGGATGTATTGCTCCATCTCAGTCGCCCTCCGGAGTGGACCACGTGGCGGCGCCGGTGAGGCCGAGGGCCGGAATGCAAGCCAGGGCCTCAGCATTTGCCTTCTTGAGCCCTTCCGTGATGCGAAGGGCGTCCCGCTCCGCCTGAGCTCCCGCCTCTTCCTGCTCCTGGGCAATTGCGAGCGCTTCGCACTCCTCGCACTGGCCTTGGATCAGCTTGAGAGTGGTGTCCAGTGGACGGCCGCAATGACAATCCGTTCCATTGAGAGCGGCGACTCTAGCCGCCTCCAGGAAACCCAGGGCCATGCGCTCGCTGGTCTCACAGGCCGTGGGGGCAAAGACGCTGAGCGCGAACTCGATAGCCGTCAGCATCCGGTTGGAAGCGGCGAAGAGCCGGGCTGCGGCGAGGTGAGACTCGCTGTTCGGGTCGCGAGGATCGGAAGGCCCCGTGACCGCGATCAGCCCACCCTCCGGAGTCATCACGGCGACGTGCTCGGTGATGGAGTGAAAGCGCTTCGTGGGCTTGTAAAAGCCCACGGTAAGTTCAGTGCTGGGCTTGCCCATCTCAGTTGATCTCCATGCCGAACAGGTCACAGCCGGTGGCCGGCTCGTCGTCTTGCAGCCAGTCGATGACGGAGATCCGGTGCGACGGGAAGGACTCGCACACCACGCCCTCGCGCCAGGTGATCTCCGTCTCCAGCGCCTGCGCGTCTCGCTCCAGGTCGGCGATCTGCTCCCGGTCGGCGGCGGCGCGGGCCTTCACCAGCTGCACCTGGACGCGTCCCAGCTTCGTGCTCAGCTCCTCGGCGATGTCGTCGTCGTACACGTCCACCCAGCCATCCGGGCGGATCAGGGCGCTGCCGGTGATCGTGCGGCCGGCGAGGTAGACGCGGGCCGGGCGGAAGCGCCGCTGCGCGATCTCCCGCTCGATGAGGTCCCGGATGCCCTGGATGACGGCGGCGGGCACGGCGGGGGATGCGGCGGCCGGCGGGGTGGCCCCCGTGCGGCGGGTTTGACGGATCGTGCGTTCTTTCAGTAGCATTTGCGGTGTCCTCGCTCCCCGAACTGGGGCGGGTGACGTGGCCCGAGGTGTTACATCCACCTGCCGGGCGGTTAGAGAAACGCCCCCACTGGTTCGCGCCAGTGGGGGCGTTTTGCGTGGAAAGCTAGTGCGTGACCTGGACGGCCATCGTCTTCATCTCGATCCCCATTGCGGGCATCCACAGAAGCCGAAGCGTGCGAGATGCTATCCCCAGCTCCTTCGCCGCGCCTTCGATGGTGCCGTGCTTGTTGAGGGCCTCGCGGACGATCTCTTGGATCGGTTTCCCGCCGTTTGCTTTCTCGATGGCGGTCATCATGCTGGTCTTGTTGAAGGCGCTCATCCGTCCCCTCGCAGGCCGTGTGGTGGTGAAAAATCTTCTGTCAATAGGTTCTATCCCGTGGAAGAAGATTTGTCAACGCGATGTAAATACTCGCGTTGAAAGTTCTTCTGTCACGGGATACAATCACCTCAATCGAGAGGAGGTGATGAAGTGGCGGAGTATTCGGATCGGTTCGGGGAGTTGGTGCGTGAAACTCTCGCCGAGGCTGGGCTCAGCAATCGGGAAGCGGCGCGGCGAGCGCGCGGTCTGGTGTCTCACGCGACAATCGCAGAGATGCGTGCCGGGAAAGTTCCGGGAGCAGAGGCGATTGTTGCTTTGGCTCGGGCGTTGGAGAAGGACCCGAACGTCTTCCTGTCCGCGGCTGGAAAAGGTTGGCTGCGGTTTGATGCGGAAGCATGGTCGGCCAGTGGCGGCCGTGTAATGCGCCCCCACATCACTGGGCAAGCGGCCTGGAGTGGTGTGGGTGCATCGGCCCTGTAAGGGGCCACAGCTCCCTAGCCGAAGGGAGTGTCTGTTCCCTACATTTCTACGGTTCGTCGGGGAAGCCCGACGATTTCGCAGAAGGAAGGGTCGTCTCGGAGGTTCATGTCGCGGAGTGCGCCTTCAGCTTTTAGTGTGCGGAGTTGGCTTTCCGCCTCCGCGAGGAGTGCGGTGAGTAGGTCCACTCGCCGGACCTGGTTTCCGATCCGGGCGTCCAACTCGGCGTCGGGGACGTTGGCGAGGGCACGAAGAGTTGAGGACTGCGAAGGCGTGGACATACGAGAATCATACCGACCCGGTACGTCACCGTCGAGAGGGGGTGAGGTTACGGAAGGGAACGATAGAGTGCTAGGCTCACTCATTGGGCGCGCCGTGCGGGATTACATGCAGACCCTGGACGGCGACGCGGTGCGGACGGAGGACCTGGCGCGAGCGGCGGAGGCGGCGAAGCTGCCATTACCGAAGCTCACGGCTTGGTTCGAAAATCGAGAACGACCGGAATGCAGGGAACTGCGGGAGTTTCTCGGCGCGATAGGAGCAGGGCCGGCTCTACGAGAGCGCACGCTCCGCGTGGCGGGATGCGAGCCGGAGTTCCAGGTCATCATGGTGCCCACGCACCTGGCCACGCGGGAGCTGCTGGGCGGGGACATGCTGCAATTACAGTTCGAGAGGACGCCGAGCGCCGCCTTGGAGCTATTGCGCGATGCCGTCGCCGCCGAACTGGAACGTCGCAGCGAGGAATAGGGAACGGAAAGAGTGGCTCAGCTGGGGCCGCTGGAGCTTGGGGCGAGGGGCGAGCTCGTAGGTACGAAAAAAGCCCCCAGGAGAAAAGATCTCCCGGGGACTCTAGTAGCCGACGAGGGGACTCGAACCCCTGACCTACGGTTTACGAAACCGTTGCTCTACCAGCTGAGCTACGTCGGCGTATCCTGCGTGGGCTCCAGCCAGGCTGGGGTCCCTCGGCTCGCGTATTATAGC
>Ga0255338_1001526_pt1 | contig 42808 bp, 28 predicted proteins | sample MeOH1_35cm_T4_19_FD_203715 | JGI IMG/M metagenome (GOLD analysis project Ga0255338, IMG submission 203715) | Sandy soil microbial communities from University of British Columbia, Vancouver, Canada - MeOH1_35cm_T4_195 | ecosystem: Engineered > Artificial ecosystem > Sand microcosm > Unclassified ... | reverse complement strand
GGCGCCTGGTGAAGTTCATCGACAACGGCATGCTGACCCTGACCAAGTGCAGCAAGTGCAGCGGCCATTTCGTCACGCATCCGCACGAGATCGCGCGCCACTATGTCTGCGGGCTGTGCAACCCGCCCGCACGCGCCGGCAAGGGCCGCGCCGCCGGCGCCATCCAGATGCACTGATGGCCCACCCCCTACGCGCTGCGCGCGCCAAGGCCGGAGGCCTTGGCCGTCGCCAGGCACAAACAGTCCGCAGGGACTGTTTGTGTCCGGGCTCCACCCCCTCGAGGGGGCGGCACCGTCGGACCGGCAGAGCCGGATCCGCGGCGCCCGCTGGGGAATCCAAGGCATGACGGCCCTGCTGCAGAGGATATGTGTCTGGCCGCTGCCCGCGCTGTTCAGCTGGGGCGCGGCCTGGCTGCTTTTCTGGGTCTCGGCGCCCCTGCTGGGTGCGCTGCCGGCACTGGCGCTGGCGGCGCTGGCCGGCCTCGGCCTGAGCCTGCTGCAGGCGCGGCGCTGGCGCCGCCTCATCGTCGCGGCCGGTTTCCCGCTGTCGCTGCTGGCCAGCGGCCTGGGCGCGACCTTGCCGGCCTGGGCCTGGCTGGCGCCGCTGGCCCTGCTCGTGCTGGCCTACCCGCAGCGCAGCTGGCGCGACGCCCCCTTGTTCCCCACGCCCGCCCACGCGCTGGCGCCGCTGGCCGAGCTGGCGCCGCTACCGGCCGGCGCACGCGTGCTCGACGCCGGTTGCGGCCTGGGCCACGGCCTGCGCGAGCTGCGCCGCGCCTACCCCGAGGCGCGGATCGAGGGCGTCGAGTGGAGCCCGCTGCTGGCCCGGCTGGCGGCCTGGCGCTGCCCCTGGGCCAGGGTCTGGCGCGGCGATATGTGGGCGGTGGACTGGAGCGCCTACCAGCTGGTCTATCTGTTCCAGCGCCCCGAGTCCATGCCCCAGGCCCTGGTCAAGGCCAAGGCAGAGCTGGGCGCCGGTGCCTGGCTGGTCAGCCTGGATTTCGAGATCGCCGAACTGGTGCCGCTGGCCCGCCTGCCGGTCGGGAGCCGGCACAGCCTGTGGGTCTACCGCTGGGCCTGAAGCCAGGGTTTGCGGCGCGAATACCCGGGACTTGCGCGAATTGCGCCGCGGCGCAGCAAGACATACTCAAGCACCGGCTCTAGCCGCCGATATGGCTAGGAACAGGGAAGGGCGGGCGCGTGCCGGCAGGCCGCTGCCGCCCGCTCCGCCCGCATAGAGAAATCGGATTCATCCATGTTTGTTCTGATCGGTTGGCTGCTTGCGATGGCCTGCATCTTCGGGGTGTTCATCGCCCACGGAGGCAATATCAGCGTCGTGCTGCATGCGCTGCCGTTCGAGATGACCACCATCTTCGGTGCCGCCCTCGGCGCCATGCTGGCCACCAATCCGCCCAAGGTCATGAAGGCCACGATGAAGGGCCTGGGCCAGTGCTTCAAGGGCAGCAAGTACACCAAGGCCCGCTATATGGAGCTGCTGGCCTTGCTCTACGACATCCTGCAGAAGGCCCGCAAGGAGGGCCTGATGTCGATCGAGAAGGACGTCGAGGAGCCGCACAGCTCGCCGCTGTTCCAGAAATACCCGACGGTGGGCAACGACCACCATGTGGCCGAGTTCATCACCGACTACCTGCGCATGATGGTCTCGGGCAATCTGAACGCCCACGAGATCGAGTCCCTGATGGACAGCGAGATCGACACCCACCACCACGAGGCCCATGCCGCGGTGCAGGCCTTGCAGCGCCTGGCGGGCGGCCTGCCGGCCTTCGGCATCGTGGCCGCGGTGCTGGGCGTGGTTAACACCATGGGCTCGGTGGGCCAACCGCCGGCGGTGCTGGGCGGCATGATCGGCTCGGCCCTGGTCGGCACCTTCCTGGGCATTCTGCTGGCCTATGCCTTCGCCGAGCCCCTGGCCGGCCTGCTGGAGGCCAAGGTCGACGAGAACGGCAAGGAGCTGCAGTGCATCAAGACCACCCTGCTGGCCTCGATGCAGGGCTATGCGCCCCAGGTGGCCATCGAATTCGGCCGCAAGGTGCTGTACTCTACCGAGCGGCCGACCTTCGCCGAGCTGGAAGGTCACGTCAAGGGCAAGAAGTGAGGCCCGCGATGCGGCATTTCCAAGGGGTGAGTCATGGCGGGTGACGCGAAGAAGCTGCAGCCCATCATCATCAAGCGCGTCAAGAAGGGCGGCCATGCGGCCCATGGCGGCGCCTGGAAGATCGCCTACGCCGACTTCGTGACGGCCATGATGGCCTTCTTCCTGCTGATGTGGCTGCTGGGTTCGACCACCGAGGGCGACAAGAAGGGCATCGCCGACTACTTCGCCTCGCCGGTCAAGGTGGCGATGTTCGGCGGCTCCGGCGCCGGCGACGCCTCCCATGTGATCCGCGGCGGCGGCAAGGACCTGACGCGCCAGACCGGGCAGGTCAAGGAGGGCGACGTCGAGACGCGCCGCCACACCATCAACCTGCGCGCGCTCAAGGAAGAGCAGCGCCGCGCCGAGCGCAGCCGCCTGCAGCAGCTCAAGGCCAAGGTCGAGGACGTGCTGGCCGCGAATCCGCGGCTGGCGGCGCTGGGCGGGCAGATCCGCCTGGACATGACCAAGGAAGGCCTGCGCATCCAGATCGTCGACGAGAACAACCGGCCGATGTTCGACAGCGGCAGCGCCGTCGTGAAGCCTTATATGCGTGAACTCTTGCGCGAACTCGGCGCCGTGTTGACGGAAGTGCCGAATCGGCTCACGTTGGAGGGCCATACTGACGCCCAGGCTTTTTCTTCCGGCGATCGCGGCTACAGCAACTGGGAGCTCTCGGCCGACCGTGCCAACGCTTCGCGCCGCGAACTGGTGGCCGGCGGCCTGCCCGAGGCGCGCATGCTGCGTGTCCAGGGCCTGGCCTCCAGCAAGCTGCTGGACGCCAAGAACCCCGAGAGCCCGGTGAACCGCCGCATCAGCATCATCGTGATGAACCGCGATGCCGAGGATGCCGTGTTGAAGAACCTGCCGGATGAGGAAGAGGATGCCGATCAGCAGCCGGCGGCGGCCGCCGATCCTGCAAATCAGGCCTCAAGTCCTGCCCCGACGCGCCGATAAGACCCTCTAGACCTGCGAGGAATGCCATGAGCACTGATATGAAATTCTTGGTTGTTGACGATTTCTCCACCATGCGCCGCATCGTGCGCGGCCTGCTCAAGGAGATCGGCTACAACAACTGCGAAGAGGCCGAGGACGGCGTCGAGGCGCTGAACATGCTCAAGCAGGCCAAGTTCGATTTCGTCGTCAGCGACATCAACATGCCCAATATGACGGGCTTCGAGCTGCTCAAGGCGATCAAGGAAGATCCCAATCTGAAGCACCTGCCGGTGCTGATGGTGACGGCCGAGGCGCGCAAGGAAGACATCGTGTTGGCCGCCCAGACCGGCGCCGCCGGCTACATCGTCAAGCCCTTCACCAAGGCGACGCTGGAGGAAAAGGTCCAGAAGATCATGCAGAAGCTGGCCGCCGCGGCCTGAGGCAGGGAACGACATCATGAAGATGGAAGAGCTTGCCCAACTGAGCAGCGGCACCGATCCGCTGCTGGTTTCGCCGGAAGTGTTCCAGCAGATCGGCACCATCACCCGGGTGCTGCACGACACCATGCAGCAGCTGGGCGTGATGCCCAAGCTGCAGATCGCCAGCGAGGGCCTGCCCGATGCGCGCAGCCGCCTGAGCTACATCGCCACCAAGACCGCCGACGCCGCAAACAAGGTGCTGAACTCGGTGGACCAGGCCAAGGCCGAGCATGCCCATATCTCGGCCGCCACCAACGAGATGGCCAAGGCCATCATGGCCGACCCGGTCAAGGCGGTGGCCAGCGGCGCGGTGTTCAACTTCGTCAAGGAGGTCGAGAAATCGACCTCCCACATCGACCAGCACCTGACCGACATCATGATGGCCCAGGACTTCCACGACCTGACCGGCCAGGTGGTGGCCAAGGTCGTGACCCTGGCCAACGACCTGGAAGACAGCCTGGTGAAGCTGCTGGTCTCGGTCGTGCCGCCCGAGCAGCGCGAGAAGGTCGACCCCAACATCCTGCAGGGCCCGGTCGTCAACCCGGAAGGCCGCACCGACGTGGTGACCAACCAGGGCGAGGTCGACGACCTGCTGGCCTCGCTGGGCTTCTGACCCTCCCCCTACGCGCTGCGCGCGCCCCCTCAAGGGGGCAAGCCCCGAGGCCCGGCAGAGCCGGATCCTGGGGCTTTGCTCGGTAATTCAGAACCCGCCGGGAGGCGGGTTCGGCATGGCCGGATCACCGGCCGATTTGCCCCCCTTATCCGGCTTAAGTCGGCGGCCCTGGCGGCCAACAATGGCACAGCGCTCCCTGGAGCGCCCGTGACCCATTTCCGCCATGGCCGACCAAGACGCACAAGACAGGAACTTACCGGCCTCAGCCAAGAAGATCGAAAGATCCCGGGCCGAGGGCCAGCTGCCGCGTTCGCGTGACCTCGGGCATTTCGCGATGATGCTGGCCGGCGGCGCCATGCTGTCCGCCGGCGCGCCGCAGGCGGTGGACTGGATGCAGCACCTGCTCGAGTTCAGCCTGCGCTTCGACGCGCAGCAGCTCGCCCGGCCCGGCATGATGACCGAGCGCCTGGTCGACCTGGGCCTGCGCGGCCTGGTGGTGGTGCTGGGCGTGGGCCTGCTGATGTGGCTGGTGGCGGTGGCCGCCAATGTGGCCTCGGGCGGCTGGAACCTGACCTTCAAGCCGCTGGCGCCGAAGTTCTCCCATCTCAACCCGCTGACCGGCTTTGCCCGCCTGTTCCAGTGGGCCGGCCTGGGCCAGGCCCTGAAGGCCTGCCTGCTGGCCCTGGTGCTGGGCGCGGTCGGCGCCATGGTGCTGAAGGACCGCATCGCCGCCTATGTGGGCATCATGTCCGTGCCCCTGCCCGCGGCCCTGGCCTACGCCGGCCAGCAGCTGATGGGCGGCCTGGCCCTGCTGGGCCTGGCCCTGGCTCTGTTCGCCGTGATCGACGTGCCGCTGCAGCGCCAGCTCTACCTGCGCCGCCTGCGCATGTCGCGCGAGGAAATGAAGCAGGAAATGAAGGAGCTCGAGGGCAACGTCGAGATCAAGGCCAAGATGCGCGCCAAGATGCGCGAGATGGCCAAGCGCCGCATGCTGGCCGCCGTGCCGACGGCCGACTTGGTCGTGATGAACCCGACCCACTATGCGGTGGCGCTCAAGTACGAGGAGGGCAGCATGGGCGCGCCCAAGGTCGTGGCCAAGGGCGCCGACCTGCTGGCCATGAAGATCCGCGACCTGGCCAAGGAGTCCAAGGTGCCGGTGCTGCAGTCGCCGATGCTGGCGCGCGCCCTCTACGCCCATGCCGAGCTGGACCGCGAGATCCCGGCCGCGCTGTTCGCCGCCGTGGCCCAGGTGCTGGCCTATGTCTACCAGCTCAAGGCCGCGCTGGCCGGCCGCGGCCCGGCGCCCGCCGCCGCGCCCGATCCGCAGGTGCCGCTGGAGCTGGACCCGCACCACAAGCCCGCCAAGCCCGTCGACGACCTCGACCTGGAGACTGACGAATGAACGCGCTGATCGCCCGCCTGCAGGCCCTGCTGGGGCCGCGTGCCGCCGTCATCGGTGCCCTGGGCGCGCCTATGGCGGTGATCCTGATCCTGTCGATGATGGTGCTGCCGCTGCCGCCCTTCGTGCTGGACCTGCTGTTCACCTTCAATATCGCGATGGCCGTGATGGTCATGATGGTGGCGGCCCACATGATCAAGCCGCTGGATTTCGCGGCCTTCCCCTCGGTGCTGCTGCTGACCACGCTGATGCGCCTGTCGCTGAACGTGGCCTCGACCCGGGTCGTGCTGCTGGAGGGCCACACCGGCACCGGCGCGGCCGGCAAGGTGATCGAATCCTTCGGGCATTTCCTGATCGGCGGCAATTTCGCGGTCGGCCTGATCGTGTTCGCCATCCTGGTGGTGATCAACTTCATCGTGGTCACCAAGGGTGCGGAGCGCATCGCCGAGGTCGGCGCGCGCTTCACCCTGGACGCGATGCCCGGCAAGCAGATGGCGGTGGACGCCGACCTGAACGCCGGCCTGATCGACGAGAAGGAGGCCAAGCGCCGCCGCGCCGAGCTGGGCGACGAGGCGGACTTCTTCGGCTCGATGGACGGTGCCAGCAAGTTCGTGCGCGGCGACGCGGTGGCCGGCATCCTGATCCTGGTGATCAACATCGTCGGCGGCTTCGTGATCGGCGTGGCCCAGCACGGCCTGTCGGCCGGCCAGGCCGCCAATTCCTACATCCTGCTGGCGGTCGGCGACGCGCTGGTGGCCCAGGTGCCGGCCCTGCTGATCTCGGTGGCGGCCGCCATGGTGGTGTCGCGCGTCGGCAAGAGCGACGACATCGGCAGCCAGATCGGCCGCCAGGTCTTCGGCTCGGCCAAGTCCCTGGCGATCACGGCCGGCGTGATCGGCATGCTGGGCCTGATCCCCGGCATGCCCCATGTGGTCTTCCTGCTGATCGCCTCCGGCCTGGGCTACCTGGCCTACTGGCTGCGCAAGCGCGAGCAGCAGGCCCAGGCCGCCGCCGCAGCCGCCCCGGCCAAGCACCAGGCCGCCGCCCAGGAGCCCAATGCCGAGGCTAGCTGGGACGACCTGGTGCCGGTCGACACCCTGGGCCTGGAGGTCGGCTACCGCCTGATCACCCTGGTCGACAAGAATCGAGAGGGCGATCTGCTGAGCCGGATCAAGGGCGTTCGCCGCAAGTTCGCGCAGGAAGTCGGATTTTTGCCGCCGCCCGTGCATATCCGCGACAACCTGGAGCTGCGCCCCAGCCAGTACCGCCTGACCCTGCGCGGCGCCGTCGTCGGCGAGGCCGAGGCCTTCCCCGGCATGTGGCTGGCGATCAACCCGGGACATGCCACCCAGAAGCTGATCGGCACCCAGACCACCGATCCGGCCTTCGGCCTGCCGGCGGTCTGGATCGAGGACCGCCAGAAGGAAATGGCGCAAATGGCCGGATTTACGGTGGTTGATTGCTCGACCGTGGTGGCCACCCATCTCTCACACTTGATGCAAGTTCACGCGGCCAAGTTGTTGGGCCGGGTGGAGACGCAACAGCTGGTGGAGCACCTCACCAAGCAGGCCCCGCAACTGATCGAAGACGTGATACCCAAGATGGTCGGCATCGCAACCTTGCAACGAGTCCTCCAGTTCCTGCTGGAAGAGGGCGTGCACATCCGCGACATGCGTTCCATCGTCGAGTCGATCGCCGAGAACGCCGCCACCGTCACCGATCCGGCCGAGCTGGCCCGCCGCATCCGCACCCATATCGCCCCGGCCATCGTGCAGCAGATCTACGGCCCCGTGAAGGAGCTGGACGTGATCGCGCTGGAGCCGGAGCTGGAGCGCCTGGTCACCCAGGCCCTGAATTCGCCCCATGGCGCCGCGCTGGACCCGGGCGTCGCCGACACCCTGGCGCGCAGCGCCGCCGAGCAGAGCCAGGCCCAGGAAGACCGCGGCGTGCCCGCCTGCCTGCTGGTGCCGGACCTGATCCGCGCGCCGATGGCCAGACTTCTTCGTCGGGCTGCGCCGCGTTTGAAGGTGCTGGGCCACAGCGAAATCCCTGAAACCCACTCGATCCGGATCGGCTCCGTCATCGGAGGCACAGCATGAACGTCAAGCGCTTTACCGCCCGCAGCAGCCGCGAAGCCATGGCCCTGGTGCGCCAGGCCTTTGGCGACGACGCCGTCGTGCTCTCCAACAAGCCCTGCCGCGAAGGCGTCGAGGTGCTGGCGATGGCACCCGAGGGCATGTCGCAGATCGAGAAGGTCGCCGCCAGCGCCCCCAAGGTCAGCGCGCCCAGCCGTGTGCAGGCCCGTCCCAGCCCCGAGCAGACGCTGGCGGCCCGCGCCGCGCGTCAGGCGCCGGTGCAGTTCGGCGCCGACGGCGTCAACGACGACGTCCAGACTCTGGCCATGAGCACCTTGTCCTTCCAGGACTATGTGCGCGAGCGCATGCTCAAGCGCCGCCAGGCCGAGCTCAGCGGCCGCACCGAGCCCAGTTTCGACACCCCGGCCGCCGAGCCCGAGCTGCCCGCCGAGGGCGTGGCCTCGCTGCAGGCCGCGCGCCAGCAGCGTGCCCAGGCCGCGCTGCAGGCCATGGCGCCGCGCCACCAGGCGGCACCCGCGATGGAGCCGCCGCGCCGCGCCGCCGAAGCCATGCCGGCCCCGCGCCGCAGCCCCCCGGTGCTGCGCGACGAGATCCGCGTGCCCGCGCCCGCGCTGCCCGATCTGGCCGCCGCCAGCGGCCGCCGCGAGCAGCAGGACATGATGAACGAGCTGCGCTCGATGAAGGGTCTGATCGAGGAGCGCTTCGGCGCCCTGGCCTTCATGGAGAAGCTGCAGCGCCAGCCGGCCCAGGCCCGTCTGACCCAGAAGCTGCTGGATGCGGGCTTCTCGCCCGCCCTGGTGCGCAAGCTGGTCGAGGGCCTGCCGGCCGACTTCAAGAGCCAGGCCGCCGACGAAGGTGCCTGGGCCGCCCAGGTGCTGGCCCGCAACCTGCTGACCGACGAGGCCAGCCCGGCACTGGAAGAGCAGGGCGGCGTGTTCGCCCTGATCGGCTCCACCGGCGTTGGCAAGACCACGACGACCGCCAAGATCGCCGCCGCCTTCGCCACCCGCCACGGCGCCGGCCAGCTGGGCCTGATCACGCTGGATGCCTACCGGGTCGGTGCCCACGAGCAGCTGCGCGCCTATGGCCGCATCCTCGGCGTGCCGGTGCACACGGCGCATGACCGCACCTCGCTGGAAGACCTGCTGGACCTGCTGTCGGCCAAGAAGATGGTGCTGATCGACACCGCCGGCATGGCCCAGCGCGACAGCCGCACCGCCGAGCTGCTGGACATGCTGGCCCACCGCAGCCTGCGCAAGATCCTGGTGCTGAACGCCGCCCAGCAGGGCGAGACCATCGAGGACGTGGCCCAGGCCTGGCGCGCCCAGGACTGCATGGGCGTGGTGCTCTCCAAGATCGACGAGGCCGTCAAGCTGGCCCCGGCCCTGGACACCCTGATCCGCCACAAGCTCAAGGTGCTGGGCGTGACCAACGGCCAGCGCGTGCCCGAGGACTGGCACCGCCTGTCCGCCCCGGCCCTGGTGCAGCGCGCGCTGCGCAATGCCTCGGCCCCGGCCTGGCGCGTCGACGCCTCCGACGTCAACCTCATTTTCGCCGGCGGCCCCGCGCTCGCTGCCGGTGCTGCCGCCCAGCCTTCGGCCATGGGCGCCTACTGATTACACGACCATGCGCGACCCCTACCGCCAATCCTCTGTCCGGGCGCCGCAAGACCAGGCCGATGGCCTGCGCCGCCTGTTCGCCGCCTCGCGCGTGCGCTTCATCCCGGTGCTGAGCAACCCGCATGTGGTGAACGGCGGGGCCTTGCTGGAAGGCCTGTGCGCGGCCTTCGCCGAACTGGGCCTGCACACCCTGGTGGTCGATGCCGGCGAGCTTTCGCCCCAGCCGGCCGAGCTGGCCGCGGTGGACCTGGCGGCCTGCGTCGAGCGTTTGTCGGAGCAGGTCTCCTATCTGGCCGCGCGCGGCCTGCCGCTGCGCCACATCAACGCCCATGGCTCGGCCGCCCAGTTCCTGGAAGCCGTCACCGACGCCGCGCCCTTTGCCGACGTCGTGATCCTGCACGCCAGCGCCGCCGAGCTGGCGCGCATGGTGGCCAGCCGCGAGGTGCGCCCGGTGCTGCTGGCCGACACCGATTCGCAGAGCGTCACCCATGCCTATGCCGGCATGAAGTGGCTGGCGCAGCGCGCCGGCCTGATGGTCTACAGCCTGCTGCTGGCCTGCCCGCCGCAGCTGCGCCTGGCCGAGCGCATCGCTCAGCAGATCAGCTCCTGCGCCGATGGTTTCCTCGGCGCCGTGCTGCGCGACTGGGCCTGCCTGGACCCGCGCCAGCCCGCCAGCGCCCCGATGGCGCCCGAGCTGCGCCATCTGGCCCGCGAGCTGCTGATGGCCGCGCCCCCGGGGGCGGTGCAGGAGTCCGCCGCCGATACCTTGCCGCTGCGTCCCATGCTGCGTTCCACCCGCGCAGCCATGGCCGCCAACTGAAGAGCCGCTGGAGCTGATGATGTACACCGCCAAAGGTCGCCTCGATAACTCCTCGATGATCAAGCAGTACAGCCCGCTGGTGCGCCGCCTCGCGCACCAGATGATCGCCAAGCTGCCGGCCAATGTGGAGATCGACGACCTGATCCAGGTCGGTCTGATCGGGCTGACCGACGCGCTGAGCCGCTTCGATATCGGCCAGGGCGTGCAGTTCGAGACCTTCGCCACCCAGCGCATCCGCGGCGCCATGCTCGACGAGCTGCGCGGCGGCGACTGGATGAGCCGCGGCACGCGCCGCCAGCAGCGCGAGATCGAGGCGGCGGTGCACAAGCTGGAGCAGAAGCTCGGCCGCGCCCCGCAGGAAAGCGAGATCGCCGCCGCGATGGGCATCCCGCTGCAGGAATATCAGGAGCTGCTGGGCAAGGTGCGCGGCACCCAGCTCGTGTTCCTGGAGGACATGAGCGGCGACGAGGGCGACGAGGACTATCTCGACCGCCATGTGGCCGACGACAGCAACAACCCGATGGCCCTGCTGCAGGACCACCGTATGCGCCAGGCCCTGGTGGCCGCGATCAAGAACCTGCCCGAGCGCGAGCAGTACGTGATGAGCATGTACTACGAGCACGACATGAATCTCAAGGAGATCGCGGCCGTGCTGAAGGTCACGGAGTCGCGCGTCTGCCAGCTGCACAGTCAGGCCATTGCAAGGCTGCGCGTTAAGCTGCGAGACTGGTAAAACAGAACCGCCGCAGCGTCGGACGGTCGGAGGAGACGATGTTCGACTGGATGCGCCAGCGCCGCAGCGCCGCTGGTACCGAGCCCGGGTCCCTCGCGACCCCCATCACCGATAGTCCCACCACCCATGCAGCCGGCGGGCTGGACGTCGTCAGGCGGCTGTCCCGGTCGGTCTCGACCCTGGGCCGCGATGCCGCCGAGGTGCGCGGCGTGCTGGAAGACACGCAGCGAATCGTCGAGGCCCAGGGCCAGGCCATGCAGGCCCTGTCCGGCCAACTCAGCGAGGTGCAGCGGGCGCAGGGCCATATCGGCGACTCGACGCGCCAGACCCGCGAGGCGGTGGAGCGCGCGCGCGGCGCCTTGGCCGGCGTCGGCGCCGAGGTCGGCGGCATCGTGCAAACCCTGCGCGAGGTATCCGATGCGGCCGGCGAGATCACCCAGATCGCCTTGCAGACCAGGCTGGTGGCCTTCAATGCCTCGGTCGAGGCCAAGCGCGCCGGCGAGGCCGGGCGCGGCTTCGGCGTCGTGGCCGATGCGGTCAAGGACCTGGCGGGCAAGGTCGAGGCCTCGTCCAAATCCATCATCGGGCGGGTCGCGGCGCTGGACGCGCGCGTCGACAACTTCAGCCGCGAGCTCATCAGCAGCAGCGACGGGGGCGGCGCCGGCAAGAGCAACAGCAGCATCCATGCGGCCTTTGCCGATGTCGAGCGGGACGTCGGCCTGATCTCGGCCTCGGCCGAGCAGAGCCGCGCCACCACGGCCAGTCTGAACGAGCGCGCCGCCGAGCTGGAGGCCGAGGTGCGGCAGGCGGTGCAGGGCCTGGCCACGGCCTTCGCGGTCAGCGACAAGTTCCTGCGCCTGTCGGAGGAGCTGATCGAGCAGATCGCGGAGAGCGGCGTCGAGGTGGAGGACACGCCCTTCATCCGCGGCGCCCAGCAGGCCGCCGGCGAGATCGGCGCGCTGCTGGAGCAGGCGCTGGGCGAAGGGCGCATCCGCACCGAGCAACTGTTCGACGAGCGCTACCAGCCCATCGCCGGCAGCAACCCGGCGCAACACCTGGCCCCCTTCAACGAGCTGGCGGACCGCCTGTTCCCGGCGGTGCAGGAGCGCATGCTGCAGCTCAGCGACAAGGTGGTGTTCTGCATCGCGGTGGACCGCAACGGCTATGTCTCGACCCACAACCGCCGCTACTGCCAGCCGCAGCGGCCCGGCGACCTGGTCTGGAACACTGCCAACAGCCGCTACCGCCGCATCTTCAACGACCGCACCGGCCTGGCCTCGGCGCGCAACCAGCGACCCTTCCTGCTGCAGACCTACCGCCGCGACATGGGCGGCGGCAAGTTCGTGCTGCTGAAGGAGGCCAGCGCGCCCATCGTCGTCAACGGACGGCACTGGGGCGGGCTGCGGCTGGCGTTCAATTTCTGAGGCGCGGGCACGTGTTGGGGCCGTGCTGCAGCGCTTGCCTGTCAGCGTGTCTTGAGGGGACGATCGAGTCAGGTGTGAGTCCTGCGCGGTAGGCGGCCGGAACGGCCGCCTTGGGCGTCACCGGACATTCGGTGCGCATCGACTCGTGTGACCGCAGCGCTCCCGAGAGCGGTCACCAGATCCCGATCGCCTCGGATCAGCGCATTCGCGCTCCAGCAGCCCGCGCGCCTCGCTGCCCCTCACCACCTTCAGCATCAGACAGAAATTTGTGCGATTGCCAGTCCGTTTCATGGCCTGGCAGCCACGTGATTCCGGGCGCATTTCGCCCCCTGGAAATGCCAGCCGCCCACGCCGTGAAGGAGTGACGCCACGGGGTACTTCTGCACGTTCATTCACGCCCCGTGACGAATAGCATCCCATCCCAAACAAGGAGGGAGGCGGTCAGCATCTGCGCGGCCTCCTGTAGTCACGTCCACTCAAGGAGCGCCCTGTGCACGGCCACGCCACTCAGAACAAGATCTTCCGCCTCGTCTGGAATCAGGCCCGTCAAGCCTGGGTGGCGGTGGCCGAGACCGCGCGCGGCCGCGGCGGCAAGGCCGCGCGCCGCGCCGCGGCGTCGCTGCTGCTCCTGCTGGGCGCCACGCACGCCCTGGCCGGCCCGACGGGTGGACAGGTCACCTCGGGCAGTGCCGCCATCAGCCAGTCCGGCGCCGTCACGACCATCAACCAGTCGAGCGCCAGCGCCGTGCTCAACTGGCAGTCCTTCAACACCAGCGCCCAGGAGACGGTGCGCTTCGTCCAGCCCTCGGCCCAGGCCATCGCGGTCAACCGCATCGCCGACACCTCGGCCACCCAGTTCTTCGGCCGGCTCGATGCCAACGGCCAGGTCTGGCTGATCAACCCCAACGGCGTGCTCTTCGGCGCCGGCTCGCAGGTCAACGTCGGCGGCCTGGTGGCTTCCACGCTGGATCTGGCCGCCGACGGCAGTACCCGCTTCGCCGGTTCGGGCGCCGGTGCCCTCGTCAATGAGGGCAGCATCACGGCCGCCGCGGGCGGCTATGTGGCCCTGCTCGGCAACAGCGTGCGCAACAGCGGCAGCATCAGCGCCGCGCAGGGCACAGTGGCCCTGGCCGCCGGCAGCGACATCAGCCTGACCTTCGCCCAGAACCGCCTGCTGTCGGTGAAGGTGAACCAGAGCACCCTGGACAACCTGGCCGAGAACGGCGGCCTCATCAATGCCGATGGCGGCAGGGTGCTGCTCTCGGCCGGCGCCCGCGACGCGGTGCTGGCCAGCGCGGTGAACAACACGGGCATCGTGGAAGCCCGCAGCGTGCAGAACGTCAACGGCAGCATCGTGCTCGACGGCGGCGGCGCCGGCAGTGCCACCAACAGCGGCACGCTGGACGCCTCGGGCCTCGGCGCCGGTCAGACCGGCGGCACGGTCCACGTGCTGTCCGGCAACGCCGTGAACCTGACGGCCGGCAGCCTGATCGACGTGCGTGGCGACGCGGGCGGCGGCACGGCCCTGGTGGGGGGCAACTTCCAGGGCGGTGGTATCGAGCAGCATGCGCTGGCGGCCAATGTCGCGGCCGGCGCCACCATCAAGGCCGACGCCATCAACTCCGGCAACGGCGGCACCGCCGTGGTCTGGTCCGATGGCCGGACACAGTTCGACGGCAGCATCAGCGCGCGCGGCGGCGCCTCCGCCGGCAATGGCGGCCAGGTGGAAACCTCGGGGCACGAGTTGAACATCGGCAATTCGGCGTCAGTCAATACCCTGGCGTCGGCCGGTACGGCCGGTGAATGGCTGCTTGATCCTATGGATTTGAGGATCTATGCCCCTGGTTCGGGCTCTGGGGATGTTTCAACAGATCAAATCAGCGCGGCATTGCAAAGCGGCAATGTGACTATCAAGACGGGAGCGAATAGTAACTCTTGCTCTGTTTCATGTAGCGGTGGCACGGCAGGCTCAGGGGATATTGTAATTGCAAGCCTATCGGGTATTGGGATTGGCTGGACTACCGGCACCACGCTAACTTTGAGTGCGTATCGAGATATTCACTTCGAGTCTGATGCCTATATCGATGCAACACAGGGTCCAGGAAACATTGTTCTGCGCGCTGACAACAGTGCTCAAGGCACTGGAACTATCCGTTTTGATAGCATGTTTAGTGGTGGGGTTGCTACGGGAAATGGGAGTATCACGGTTAGCTACACCCCATCCAGCTACTTTAGTCCGACAGATTTTTCCTCGAACATATTCAGCAATGGGGGCGGCCAGGTTCAGATCAAGATGAATATCAATCTTGCCGGAACGGTCTCTACAAAAACCTATGATGGCAATGATTCAGCCACGATTGTCGGCCTGTCGCCCGTTAGCGTTCCCAGCGGTATAACGGTCAATACTGCCGGAGCAAATGCCACGTTCAGCGACAAGAACGCCGGCACGAATAAAGCGGTGACCATTACTGGCGTCTCCATGTCAGGAGCGGGTGCAGCCAATTACTTTCTGAACGGACTGGAATCTAAAACAGGGACCATCAGCAAAGCTAATCTGACCGTATCGGGCTCGCTCACCGCCAACGGCAAGCCCTACGACGGCAATACCTCGACAACGGTGTCGGGCACCCCATCTGTAACGCCCATCTCGGGTGACTCCGTGTCGGTGGCATTTGCCAGTGCCAATTTCAGCGACAAGAACGTCGGCGCGAACAAGGCCGTGACGGCGATTTACGCGCTGAGCGGCACCGATGCGGGCAACTACAACCTCATCCAGCCGACCGGCCTGAGCGCCACGATCAGCAAGGCCGACCTGGCCGTCACCGGCATCACCGCCGCCAACAAGACCTACGACGCCACCACGTCCGCCACGCTGAGCGGCACCGCCTCCGTCAGCGCGATCAGCGGCGACACGGTCACGCTCGGCGGCACCGGCGTCGGTACCTTCGCCAACAAGAATGTGGGCTCCGGCAAGGCCGTCACCGTTACCGGCTATACCTTGAGCGGCGCCGATGCGGGCAACTACAACCTCATCCAGCCCACCGGCCTGACCGCTACGATCAACCAAGCCGACCTGTCCCTCACCGGTCTCACGGCCCAGAACAAGGTCTATGACCGCACGACCGGCGCAACGCTCAGTGGCACGGCCGCCGTGTCGGCCCTGGGCGCCGACTCCGTGACGGTCACCGGCACGGGCATCGCAAGCTTTGCCGACAAGAACGCTGGCAGCGGGAAGCCGGTCAGCGTCAGCGGCTACTCGCTGACGGGCACCGACGCAGGCAACTACAACCTGCAGATGCCAGTCGGTCTGACGGCGAACATCACCTCGGCCCAGCTGAGCATCAGCGGCGTGAGCGCTGCAGACAAGGTTTATGACGGGAGCGCCTCTGCCGTCCTCGGGGGCACCGCCACCGTCAGCGCCCTAGCCGGCGATTCGGTCACCTTGACGGGCACCGGTGTCGGCACGTTCGCGAACAAGAACGCCGGGAACGGCAAGTCGGTGAGCGTCACCGGCTACACCCTCAGTGGCACCGACGCGGCCAACTACACCCTCGTCCCGCCTGCGGGCTTGACCGCCACGATCAGCAAGGCGGATCTGCTGCTCACGGGCCTGAGCGCTGCCAGCAAGACCTACGATGCCACGACCGTGGCCACCCTCAGCGGCACAGCCAGCGTCACCGCCATCGGTGGGGACGTCGTCAGCCTCAGCGGCACCGGCACCGGCACGTTCGCGGACAAGAACGTCGGCAGCGGCAAGAGCGTCACCGTCAGCGGCTACACGCTGAGCGGCACGGACGCGGGCAACTACAACCTGGTCGCGCCCTCGAACCTTACGGCTTCGATCAGCAAGGCCACGGTGACCGTCGGCGGCATCAGCGCCGCGGACAAGGTCTATGACGCCACCACGACGGCTCAGATCACTGGCACGGCGACCGTGGCCGCCTTGGCGGGCGACTCGGTCAGCGTCAGCGGTAGCGGCGTGGGCAGCTTTGCGGACAAGAACGTCGGCAGCGGCAAGAGTGTGACCGTGGGGGGCTTTACCCTCAGCGGCGCCGATGCCGGCAACTACGACCTGGTCCAGCCTACCGGGCTGAGCGCGTCGATCAGCAAGGCCGACCTGGCCGTCACCGGCCTGTCGGCCAGCGACAAGGTCTACGACACCACCACGTCGGCCACGCTCGCCGGCACGGCGTCCGTGACCGCGCTCGGCAGCGACAGTGTCACGCTCGGCGGCACGGCCGTCGGCAGCTTCGCCGACAAGAACGCCGGCCAGAACAAGGCCATCGTCGTTGGCGGGCTGACCCTGTCCGGGGCCGATGCCGGCAACTACACGCTGGTGGCCCCGGCCAGCCTGACCGCCACGATCAGCAAGGCAGAACTGGTGCTCGCCGGCCTGAGCGCCGTTGACAAGGTCTACGACGCCAGCACCACGACCCTGCTGAGCGGCACGGCCAGCTTCACGGCGCTGTCCGGCGATGCCGTGAGCCTCGGCGGAACCGGCGTGGGCGTCTTCAGCGACAAGAACGTGGGTTCGAACAAGGCGGTCGCCATCGGCGGCTACACGCTGAGCGGCGCCGACGCGGGCAACTACACGCTGACCACGCCGGGACTCACCGCCTCGATCACGCCGGCCACGATCACCGTGAGCGGCCTGGGCGTGGCCAACAAGGTCTACGACGCCAGCACCCTGGCCACGCTCACCGGCACCGCCACCGTGGCCGCCCTGGGCAGCGACAGCCTGAGCCTCGGCGGCGCCGGGCACGCCGAGTTCGCTGACAAGAACGCGGGTGCCAGCAAGGCCGTCACGGTCAGCGGCTACACGCTGGCCGGCGCGGACGCCGGCAACTACGTCCTGCAGCAGCCCGCCGGGCTGACGGCCTCGATCGCCAAGGCCGATCTGGCGGTCAGCGGCCTCAGTGCCGTCGGCAAGACCTACGACAGCAGCACCGTGGCCACCCTGGCGGGGACGGCCGGAGTCATGGCGCTGGCGGCCGACCAGGTGACTTTGAGCGGCGCCGCAGCCGGCCGCTTCAGCGACAAGAACGTGGGGCAGGGCAAGGCCGTCAGCGTCAGCGGACTCTCGCTCGCGGGCGCTGACGCCGGCAACTACACGCTGATCGAGCCGACCGGGCTTACCGCTTCCATCACCCCCGCCACCCTGCAGGTCGGTGGCCTCAGCGCCGCCAACAAGGTCTACGACGCCACCACGGCCGCCGTCTTGAACGGCACGGCCAGCGTCACGGCGCTGGGCAGCGATGTCGTGTCCGTGGCCGGCACGGGCGTCGGCACTTTTGCCGATAAGAACGTGGGCGCGGGCAAGGCGGTGACGGTCGGCGGCTACACCCTGACCGGCGCCGACGCCGGGAACTACCTGATCGCGCAGCCCAGCGGCCTCACGGCCAACATCGGCCAGGCGCAGCTCGTCGTCTCGGGCATCACCGCCGCCGACAAGCTGTTCGACGGCTCGACCTCGGCCACCGTCTCCACCGCCGGCGCCGTGCTGCGGGGCCTGCTGGCGGGCGATCAGGTCTCGGTCAGCGCCACGGGGGCCTTCGCCGATGCATCGGTCGGCACGGCCAAGACGCTGACGCTCAGCAGCAGCTACAGCGGCGCGGACGTGGGCAACTACGCCATCGTCAGCCAGGCCAGCACGACCGCCAGCATCAACGCCGTGCCGACCGAGGTGCCACCGCCGGTCGTGACCCCGCCTGTTGTCGTCCCGCCTGTGGTGCCGCCGACCGTGCCGCCCGCACAGCAGATCCTGCTGGACAACGTCCTGCCGTCGCTCGTGGGCACCGCGATCAGCCCCCCGCTTGCCGGCGGCCTGGCCTCGGTCATTGTGGTCGACCAGCCGCGCAACCCCTCGCTCACCAGCAGCTTCTACGGCGCCGGCACCGCGCTGACCGCCCAGCCTTTGCAGCTGATCGCGCCGCAGATTGACGGGACGCCGCCGCAGGTCAACACCCTGCTGAACCCGCGCGTAACGCTGCAGATCCAGAACGGCGGCATGCGCTTGCCGACACTGGTCCGCAACGGCGAATGATCGGAGCGCCCGCTCTGCACCGAAACCCAGACAACTAGAACATGCGCCCAACGACCCTCCGCCTCGCTTCCGTCCTGCTGCTGAACCTGATCGCCCGCGCGGCGCTGGCCCAGGCCCAGCCGGACGCCGGCAACCTGCTGCAGCAAGTCCGACCGCCCGTCGTGCCCTCCACGGCACAGCCGGCGCCCGCCCTCCGTCTCGACGCGGCCAAGCTCAAGGAGGAGCAGGCCGCCGTGGCCTTCGAGCTGCGCCGCATCCGCATCAGCGGCAACACCCTGTTCGACGAGCCTACCTTGCACGCGCTGGTGCAGGACCTGGAGGGGCGCAAGCTGACGCTCCAGCAGATCAGCGAGGGCGTGGCCCGCATCACGCGCTTCTACCAGAGCAAGGGCTACCCGCTGTCCCGCGCGCTGATCCCGGCCCAGTCGATCCAGCAGGGCGAGCTGGCCGTGCAGGTGCTGGAAGCCCGTTACGGCGAGGCCCGCCTCGGCGGCAACACCAGCGCGGTCGGCGACGAGCTGATCCGCGCCATCCTGTCACCCCTGCAGCCCGGCGCCCCGGTGGCCGACGCGACGCTGGATCGCGCCCTGTTGCTGCTGTCCGATCTGCCCGAGGTGACGGTGGGCGCCTCGGCGTCGCCCGGTGCCAAGCCCGGCACCACGGACATCGAGGTCCAGACCAGCAAGCTGCTGGCGCCGCAGCTGAACCTCGGCCTGGACAACTACGGCAGCAGCTACACCGGCCGCATCCGCCTGAGCGCCGCCGCCAGCCTGTTCAACCCGCTGCATCGCGGCGACACGCTGAGCCTTGCGCTGCTCACCAGCGGCGATGGCATGGACTATGTGCGCACGTCCTATGACATCGTGCTCGGCGGTTCCGGCGCCCATGCCGGCGCGGCCTACTCCGCGATGCGCTACCGCCTGGGCGACGCCGCCTACGCGCTGGACGCCCATGGCACGGCCGGCGTGGCCAGCGCCTGGCTGCGCTACCCCCTGCTGCGCAGCCGCAGCAGCAATGTCTACGCCATGGCCCAGTTCGACCAGAAGCGCCTGCGCGACCAGATCGGCCTGACCGGCAGCGACAACAAGCGCCACCTCAACAACGCTGTCTTCGGCCTCAACGGCGACACCCAGCTGCTGCCCGGCGACAACACGAGCTGGTGGAGCCTGACCCTCACGGCCGGCCGCGTCGGCTTCGACAACGCCGCTGCCGGCGCCGCCGATGAGGCGTCCGCTCAGACCCGCGGCTCCTTCGCCAAGTGGGGCCTCACCGCGTCCCACCAACAGCGCCTGACGGCCAACGGAGCCCTCTACCTGGCCCTCTCGGCCCAGGCGGCGAACGCCAACCTCGACTCGGCGGAGAAGCTCTCCGTCGGCGGCCCCTACTCCGTGCGGGCCTACGACAGCGGCGCCGTCTCGGGCGACGCCGGCAGCACGGCCACCATTGAATGGCGCCAGAGCCTGGGTGGCCTGGTCGGCGGGCAACTGCAGCTGCAGGGCTTCTTCGATCTTGCCCATGTGCGCATCAACCACCGCCCCTGGGCCGCGGTCGACAACGGCGCCACGATCCGGGGCGCTGGCGTGGGCCTGAGCTGGAGCACCCCCTCGCTGTGGTTCGTGAACGCCGTCGTGGCATCGCGCATCGGTTCGGCGCCGGCCCAAACAGGCGATGCCCCCTCAACGCGCGGATGGCTCATCGTGAGCCGGGCGATCTGATCCCTGGCCTGCAATCGCTGCTTGACCCTTGCCCGGTGGCCTGGCGTAAGCTGGCGCCGGCCGGGAGGGGCGCCTCGTCTACCTGAAGGCAGGGCGCCCCGATGATCGGCCAGTCAGGCAGAAGCGATCCGTGTTCCACCTCAGCTGAAGGAGCGACCATGGTCACGACGGCAAACAAGGGCGCGAGCAAGACCGGGCTGCTGATCAGCCCCAGTGATGACGGCTATGTGGTGCGCGGCGACATCGATGCGCTCGCGCCTGGGCTGAAGGCCTTCGCCGCATGGGACGAGAAGCTGGGCGCATGGACCGTGTCGAGGAAGCGAGCCTACGAGTACGACCACCAGTACGGGCTGCGCTTGTTCGGAAGCGGCGCCGGCAAGAAGGCGTGAGCTGCTCCGACCACGCCTCCAGCCGCCCAGGCTGCACCTCGGGGCGATGGCGGCGCGCCCCGCTGTCGTCTCAAGGCGCGATGCAGGCCTTGTTCTTCCCCGTGTGCTTCGCCTCATACAGCGCCACATCGGCGCGGTCCAGCGCGACCTCCAGCGTCTCGCCGGGGCGGTAGACGGTGACGCCGGCGGAGAAGGTGACGAACACGTCCTGGCCCTCGTGCATGAACAGGGCCCGCGAGAGCTGGCGCTGCAGCCGGGTCAGCACCTGCTGGGCCTCGTCGATGGGCGTGCGCGGCAGCATCAGCACGAACTCCTCGCCGCCGTAGCGCGCCATCATGTCGCCCGGGCGCAGCAGGGCCGAGACCTGTTCGGCCAGGGACTTCAGCGCCATGTCGCCGGCCGCGTGGCCCAGGGTGTCGTTGAGCTTCTTGAAGTTGTCGATGTCCAAGAGGGCCAGGGCCAGATCGCTCTGCTCGCGCTCCTGCTTGCCCTGCTCGATGCCGAAGGCCGCGATCAGGCCGCGGCGGTTGGCGATCTGGGTCAGCTGGTCGGTCTGCACCTCGTCGGAGAGGCGCTTGAGTTCGCCTTCCAGTTCGGCGACGCGCTCGTTCAGCGTCGATGCACGCTCATGCTCGGTCGAGAGCCGCTGCTGGGTCTGGCGCACCAGGGCCTGGACGCTGCGGCTTTCCTCCACCATCTCGCGCACCACGCCGGTCAGGCTCTCCAGCGAGTCGGCTTTTTCAATCACCTCGGCATAGCGGCCCACGCTGTCCTGGAAGCGGTCGGTGTGCGCGCCCAGCTCGCCCAGCTCGGCCAGCATCTTGTGGATCAGCGACTTCAGCGAATCGCGCGCCTTGCTGCGCTCGTCGCGCAGCTGGCGCTGGCGCTCGCGCGTGCTGTTCAGCAGCTCGGACACCGAGCGCACGCCGCGCGCCGACAGCCCTTGCTCCAGCGTGTTGTTCATCGCCTCGCACTGGCCGCGCGCCCAGGAGTCGTCCTCGGCCAGGTCCACCAGGCTGGCACTCAGCTCCCGGCACAGCTCGCCCATCTCGCCGAACAGATGCTGCCGGTGATCCAGCAGCCGGCGCGCGCGCTGGCAGAGCAGCTCCATCGCCGCGGCGCGCTGGGCATCGGCCCCGAAGGTCTGCAGCTCGGACTGGGCCGCCTGCAACTCGTCCAGCAGCTCCCGGGCCAGCGCCTCGGGCCCGTCGGGCGCGCGCAGCGCATGGTCCACGGTCAGCTGCAGGCTCTGGCCGATCGCGCCCCAGGCCTGCAGGGACTGGGCGCTGGCGCCGCCGGCATCCACGGCCGCCGCGCCATCATCGCCGTTCGGCTCCGCCGCGGCGGCTGGGCTGCCGCCGAACTCGCTGTCGGTGAAGAACTGGCTGGGCGTGCCGCCCGGCTCCTCGTCGATGCCGCCGAACTGAGTGTCGATATTGCTGTCGGCCACATCGCCGTCCCAGCTCAGCACCAGCTGGCGCAGGCGGGTCTGCAGGCGCTGCACGTCGCCGCGGTTGCTGCCCAGCACGCGCTGCAGGCCGTCCTTCTTGCGTGCCACGGTCCACTGGCGGCCGCCGCGCTCCAGGCCCCGCACCAGGCGTTCCAGCAGACCTGCCCAGGCCTCGCCCTGCACGCCGGCGCCTTGCTGCTGCTGGATCTTCTCCAGGCGCCGCAGGGCCTCGTCCCAGCGCTGCTCGCGCAGCAGGCCGGCCAGTTCCAGCCGGGCCTGGGTATCGCCCACGCCCACGGCCATCAGCTTGGACAGCAGGGCCTGGACCCGCTCGGGCAGAGCCTCCGGCGACGGTGCTGCTGCCGCGGCGGCGGCTGTGCCGGATTCGGCCGCATAGGCGGCGGCGTAGTTCTCCGGCGTCGGCTCCTGCTTGGACAGGGCCAGGCGGTGCAGGGCGGCCTTGGCCAGCTGGGCCGGCGGCAGGCCGGCGCCGGCCTGCCGCGGCGGGGTGGGGCGTCGCTCGTCCATCGCGGGCGCGCTCAGCGCAGGCTGCCGGTCGGGCGGGCGATGGCCTGCAGCGGCAGCTCGCTGCTGCCGAATTCGGCGCTGGCCTGGGCGATCCACGGCGCCTTGCGCGGCAGCACGGTCTGGGCGATCCAGCGCTCCAGGTCGTCCGGCGGTAGCGGCTTGCTGAACAGAAAGCCTTGCATCACCGAGCAGCCCAGGCGGTGCAAGACCTCCATCTGGCGCAGGGTCTCGACGCCCTCGGCGATCACGCGCAGGCCGAGAGACCGGGCCAGGGCGATGATGGCGGTGACCACGGCCGAGCTCTGCGGCGTGATGCCCAGGTCGCGCACGAAACTGCGGTCGATCTTCACTTCCGAGATCGGCAGCGTGGTCAGGTAGGCCAGCGAGGAGTAGCCGGTGCCGAAGTCGTCGATCGAGATCTCGACGCCCACTTCGTTGAGTCGGTGCAGGGCTGGGATCACGTTCTGCAGGTCCTTCATCAGGCCGGTCTCGGTGATCTCCAGCTGGATCGCGCGGTGCGGCACGCCATAGGCGCTGACGCATTGATGGATGTGCTCGACCAGGTCCGAGCGCTCGAACAGGCGGTTCGGCAGGTTCACCGCGATCGAGTCGGAGAAGCCGAAGTTCAGCTGCCAGACCTTGGCCTGGCGCGCCGCCTCGCGCAAGGCCCATTCGGACAGCGGCACGATCAGGCCGGTTTCCTCGGCCAGCGGGATGAAGTCGCCCGGCGGCACCAGGGTGTTGCCGCGCTGCCAGCGCATCAGCGCCTCGGCGCCCACCATGCGGGCGGCGCGCACGTCGATCTTGGGCTGGTAATGCAGCACCAGCTCGCCGCGCTCGATGGCCTTGTGCAGCGCGCTTTCCAGCTCCAGGTTCTCGCGGCCGCGGCCGGCCAGCTGCGGGCTGTAGACGGCCGAGGCATTGCGGCCCTGGCTCTTGACCGCGTACATCGCGACGTCGGAATTGCGCAGCAGGTCGGCCATGGTCATGCCGTCGCGCGGGTAGATCGCGATGCCGACGCTGGCGGTGACGAAGCACTCCTGGCCGGCGATGAAGATGGGCTCGCGCAGCGCCTCCAGCACGCGCTCGGCGACGCGCTCGGCATCGCGCTCGTCGAGCACCTCGGGCAGCAGGGCCACGAACTCGTCGCCGCCCAGGCGGCCGACGGCCTCCAGGGTGCGGTGCGAGCGTCCGCCCACCGATTCCAGCATGCCCTCGATCACCTGGTCGGAGTGGCGCACGCAGGCGCGCAGGCGCCGGCCCACCTCGATCAGCAGCTCGTCGCCGGCGGCGTGTCCCAGGGTGTCGTTGATGACCTTGAAGCGGTCCAGGTCGATCAGCAAGAGGCCGACCTCGTGGCCCATGCGGCGCGCCTGCTCGATCGCGCGCTCGGTGCGCCAGATCAGCTGGCGGCGGTTCGGCAGGCCGGTCAGCGCGTCGAAGTTGGCCAGCTGGCGGATGCGGTCCTCGGCCATGCGGCGGTCGGTCACGTCCTGCAGCACGCCGGTGTAGCCGCTGGCATTGCCATGCTCGTTGAACTCGGGCTCGGCCTCGATGTGGATGACGCGCTGGCGCCCGTCCAGCAGGGTCACCGAGAGGTCGGTCACCAGCACCGAGTTGTGGGCGATCACGTCGCGCAGCAGGTGCAGGAAGAGCTTGCGCTCCTCGCGCGGCACCATGCGCATCGCGCCGATGAAGTCCAGCGATTCGCTCAGCCCCAGGCCGAACACGCGCAGCGCCTCGGCGGCCAGCGTGAAGCCACCCGAGCCGCGGTGCCACTCGAAGCTGCCCATGCGGGCCAGGTCTTGCGCGCGCGCCAGGCGGGCCTTGCTGCGCTCCAGCTCGATGCGGGTGCGCGAGCTGCGCAGCAAGTAGCGCAGGCGCCCGGCCAAGAGGCTCCACTGCGTGGACTTGACGAAGAAGTCGGTGGCGCCGACCTGGTAGGCGCGGTTGATCGAGGCCTCGTCGTCCAGGCCGGTCAGCATCAGCACCGGGGTCGACTCGAAGCCGGGCAGGGCGCGCAGGCGCAGGCAGGTGTCGAAGCCGTCGAGCTCCGGCATCATCGCGTCCAGCACGATCACGTCGGGGCTCCACTCGGCCATCATGCGCAGCGCGTCCTCGCCGCCGGTGGCCTCGGTGATGTCAAAGCCTCGCTCGCGCAGGGCGATGGCGGTCAGCAGCAGGTTGACCTCGTCATCGTCCACCAGCAGCACGCGGGGCTGCTCGGGCAGATCGCTATCGTCCAGGTTTTGACTAGTGGCGCTCATCAAGGATTTGCCATTAACTCGTTCAGGGCTCCACGCACACGCGCCACCTCATCATGCATGCCGTCCAGCAGGATGTCCAAGCCCGCGGTCTGGCCATTGCGTGCCATGGTTTCTATTTCGGCACAGCGCTGCGAGAGCTTGAGCGCCCCGAGGCTGGCCGAGGAGGATTTTAGGGTGTGGGCAACATGCCGCACGGCGGCCAGGTCGATGCCCTGCCCGCCGTCCTGGCCGCGCGCCTGGCCCAGCTCGGGAAGCAGGCGGTCCAGCGATTTCACGAAGGCCGTCACCACCCGCTCCAGCAGCTTGTTGGCACCGCCCGGATCGAGCTCGCGCAGCCGCTCCAGGGCCTGGGCGTCGAGGACGGCGGCGGGCGCCGGCGAGGGGGAAGAGGAGGGCTGGGATGACATGGTGTTTCCATCGCGCGGCGGGAGGCCGGCCCCGCCGTGCGCTGAGTTCAAGTCGGACTGCTGGCTATTGTCAACGGTGATACGGCGAGTCAGCATCTGTTGCAATTGGCTGAGTCGGAAAGGTTTGGGCAAATAGTCATCAAAACCGTGCTGGCGCAGCTTCAGCTCGTCGCCTTCCAGCGCATTGGCGGTGACGGCCACCACCGGCGTGCCGGGCGGACAGACGAAGCCGTACTGGGGGCCGGGGCCGCGGCGGAACAGGCTCAGGGCCTGCATGCCGTCCATGCCCGGGAGGTGGATGTCCATCATGACCAGGTCAAAGCGCTGTTCGCACAGGGCCTGCAGGCCGCTGGGCGCATCCGCACAAACCCGGGTCCGGTAGCCCAGGCGGCTCAGCATCTCGACGCTGACCTGCTGGTTCACCGGGTTGTCCTCGACCACCAGGATGGAAGGCGCGCGCCCGTCCGTCAAGCCGGGCTTGTGCGGAGTGGCAGGCGCGTCGCTCTTCTGCAGGGGCAGGCACAGCATGAAGCGCGAGCCCTGCCGCGGCTGGCTGTCGGCGCGCAGCTCGCCGCCCATCAGCCGCGCCAGCTCGCTGGCCAGGCCCAGGCCCAGGCCAGTGCCGCCGTGGCGGCGCGACAGGCTGGCATTGGCCTGGGTGAAGGGCTTGAGCAGGCGCGGCAGCTCGGCCTCGGCCACGCCCACGCCGGAATCGCTGACCGCGTAGCACAGCTGGCCCGCTTCCGTCGAGGTCTGCAGCCGCACCCAGCCCTGCTCGGTGAACTTGAGCGCGTTGGACAGCAGCTCCCGCAGGACCTGCCGGATGCGCGTGGCATCGCCCCAGGCCTGGGCCGGCAGGCCGGGCGATTCCAGCAGCTCCAGGCGCAGGCCCTTGGCCGCGGCCTGGGCCTCGAAGGGCCGCAGGCTGTCGCGCGCCAGCGCCACCGGCTCGAAGGCGGCGCTGCTCAGCGCCAGGCGGCCGGCCTGGGCGCTGGCGAAGTCCAGCACATCGTCCACCAGGCCCAGCAGGTCCTGGGCCGAGCCGTAGGCGGCCTCGGCATAGCGGCGCTGCTCGGCCCGCAGCTCGGTGCCCAGCAACAGCTCGGTCATGCCCAGCATGCCGTTGAGCGGGGTGCGGATCTCGTGGCTCATATTGGCCATGAACTCGCTCTTGGCCTGGCTGGCCGCCTCGGCCTGGTCGCGCGCCAGGGCCAGTTCGCGGTGGCGCAGCTGCTCGTCGCTGATGTCGGCCAGGATGCCGTAGACCAGGGCCTGGCCGCTGGGATGGATCTGCGGGCGGCAGCGCAGGCGCAGCCAGCGCAGGCCCCGGGCGGGGTGCAGGATGCGCAGCACCATGTCGCTGGCCTCGCCCTCGGCCTGGGCCCGCAGCCGCCGGGCGTAGAGCGCGCGGTCCTCTGGATGGATGCGCTGCTCGAAGGCGCTGGGTCCCTGCGCCAGGTCCAGGGTGCTCAGGCCCAGCAGGTCCAGCAGCAGGGGCGAGCTGAAATGCAGGCGGTCCCAGGCCGGCGTGGTGACGAACAGGCATTCGCTGACCGCCTCGGTGACTTCGCGGAAGCGGGCGTCGCTTTCCTGCAGCGCGCGCTCCAGCTGGCGCTGCTGGCTGTGGTCCTGCAGGCTCAGCACGCCGGCCGGCCGGCGCAGGCCGGACCAGGCGATCAGGCTGCGCTGCAGCTGCAGCCAGCGCGGTCCGACCGGCGTGCTCAGCCACAGGCCCTCGCGCGAGGCATGGCGGCTGGTTTCCAGGGCGCGCCAGCGCGCCGGCTGGCACAGCGTGGCCAGGGGCGCGGGCAGGTGCTCGCCGGCGGGCCGGCCCAGCAGTTGGCTGCGGCGCAGGCCCAGCAGGCGCTCGGCCTCGCGGTTCAGGTGCAGCAGGCGGCCATGGGCGGTGTCCATCACCAGCAGGCCCAGCGGCAGCTGGTCGGTCAGCGACTGCACGTCGGCGGATGCCAGCAGGGTGGGCCAGCCGGGGGTGCTCTCGCCGAGTCCCGGCGCGCCTTCCGGCGGGAGCAGGGGGGCGTCAAGCGCGGACATGGCGTGACCCGGTCCGCTTTGGCGCGGACCCGCAAACGGGGAGACAAGACACGGGTGGGCAGGAACTCATCGCGGGCGCTGGGGCGCGGCCGCAGCCGCGCAGAGATGGCCATGTCAGCATATCGGCAGGCCGCGCGCCGACTTGAGTGTTGTCTGCACGCCGCTACCCGGCGCGGGCGGCCGCGGCGGCCTACATACAATGGCGCGCATGAACAGCCTCAGTGATGCCCGACTTGCTTCGCGGCGCTGGCCATGGCTGGGCGCGGCTGTGCTGGCCCTGCTGCTGTTGCTGAGCTGGCTGGCCTGGCCGGAGCCCGGCACGGGCATGAACCTCGCGGTGCTGTTGCTGGGCATGCTGATGCTGGGCCTGCTGCTGCTGACGGTGGCGGCCCTGGGCTGGCATGTGGGCGTGCGCCTGACGCGCCAGCGCCTGGGCGAATCGCTGCGCGAGGCGCGCAGCCAGGCGCAGCTGCTGGCCCAGCTGCAGCCCGACTGGCAGTGGCAGACCGATGCCCAGCACCACCTGGTGCGCTGGCAGGCGCCGCAGGCGGCCCCGGCCTCGTCCTGGGTCGGCGCCGCCGCGACCCAGTCGCTCTGGGAGCGCTTCGCCCTGGTCGATGGCGCGCAGGGCGCCAGCCTGCTGCAGCGCCTGCAGGAGCAGCAGCCCTTCAGCGAGGTCCGGGTCAGCGGACGCGTCGAGGGCGGCGCGGCGGCGCAGTTCTCGGGCCAGTGGCTGCTGCGCGGCCAGGTCTGCCTGGACGCCCAGGGCCGCTTCGCCGGCTATATGGGGACCGCCCGGGCCCTGCACGCGACGCCGCCCGAAGGGCAGCAGGCGGCCGGCCTGCTGGCCGCCGAGGCGCCCGACAGGGGCGCGCCCGACGCACGCGGCGGGGCCTGGATCGCCTCGCTGCCGGGCCCGGCCTGGCTGATCGGCGAGGCCGCCGGCCAGGGGCCGCGTCTGATCGAGCTGAACACGGCGGCGGCGCAGCTGATGGGGCGTCCCGCCGAGCAGCTGCGCGGCCAGCCCTGGCGCGCCTGCCTGGATGGGCTGCCGGCCGAGATCCGCGAGGCCGCGGCCGCGCCCGGGGCGGCGGGCGGCCTGGCTTGCGGGCCCTGGTGGCTGTGCCTGTCGGCGGTGCCGGGCCAGGCCGGCCAGAGCCTGCTGAGCCTGTGGCCCCAGGGGGCGCCGGACACCGTGCCGGCGGCACTGGCGGCCGAGGCGGCCGAGGTGGCGCGGGCCGAGCAGGAGTCCTTCAGCTACACGGTCTCGCACGATCTGCGCGCACCGCTGCGCGTGGTCGAGGGCTTTGCCCGCATCCTGAAGGAGGACTACGGCCGCCTGCTGGACCGCATCGGCAACGACCATCTGGATCGCGTGATGGGTGCGGCCACGCGCATGAACAGCATGATCGACGCGCTGCTGTCGCTGACCCAGCTGTCCTCCCAGCCGCTGGCCCGCCAACCGGTCAACCTCTCCCAGCTGGCGCAGCTGGTGCTGGAGGAGCTGCGGCGCGGCGCGCCGGAGCGCCGCGTGCAGTTGCGCATCCAGCCCGACCTGCTGGTGCAGGGCGACCCGACCCTGCTGCGCATGGTGCTGGAGAACCTGCTGGGCAATGCCTGGAAATACAGCAGCAAGCGCGAGCTGACCGAGATCCGCTTCGAGCGCCAGCAGCAGGGCGGGCAGACGGTCTATATGGTGGCCGACAACGGCGCCGGCTTCGACATGCGCTTTGCCGAGCGCCTGTTCGGCGTGTTCCAGCGCCTGCACAGCGCCAGCGATTTCCAGGGTACGGGCGTGGGCCTGGCCTCGGTGCGGCGCATCGTGCACCGCCATGGCGGCGAGATCTGGGCCGAGGCCGAGGTCGGCCAGGGCGCGCGCTTTTATTTCACCCTGGCGGGCTGAGGCTTCAGCGGCCCGGCAGGGCCAGCAGCTCGACCGCCTCGACCAGGCGCAGCGCCGAGTCGGCCAGGGCGCGGCCCTCCGAATCGGCCAGCTTCTGCAGGCGCACCAGCGCCTCCTGGCGCGACAGCGAATAGCGGTGCATCAGCACGCCGACGGCCAGCGGCACCACCTGCTCCAGCGGCGCCGTCTCCTGCGGTGGCGCCGGGCGGGCGGCCGGCAGCGTGCCGCGTTCCGGGCGGTTGGCGAACGCGGCCTCGACGGCCGGCACGATCTGGTGGATGTCCAGGGGCTTGACCAGATAGGCCACCGCGCCCAGGGACTTGACCTTGGCCACGGTCTCCTCGTCGGCAAAGGCCGAGAGGAACATGAAGGGCACCTGCAGGTATTCGCGCAGATAGGCGGCGACGTCGAAGCCGCTCATGCCCTCCATGCGGATGTCCAGCAGGGCCAGGTCGGGGCGGTGTTCGCGGGCCAGCAGGATGGCATCGTCGCCGTTGTCGGCGTCGATGACCTCATAGCCGGCCTGCGCCAGGCCATGGGTCAGCGTGGCCAGCACCAGCCGGTCATCGTCGACCACAAGAATCTTGCCCTTCGTGCTCACCCGGAAGTCCCCCCGCTCAAGCGGCTTTGTTTGAGCGATTGTCTCCTAATTAACGAATTAACTCAGAGCGGCTCCAGCAGGTTGACGCTGGGCGGCCGCAATTCGACCTGGCAGACCACCTGCTCGCCCGCCTGTTCCAGGCTCAGCGTGGCGCTGCGGCGCGGCAGCAGGGCGCGCACCAGGCCCAGGCCCGAGACCCCGCCCGGCACATCGGCCAGCCGGAAGCCCTCGGGCAGCCGGCCCGCGTTGACGATGCGCAGGGCCACGCGGTCCGCCTGGCACAGCAGGGCGCAGCTCGGCGAGGCGCCGCCGCCATGCTTGATCGCATTCGTCAGCAGCTCGTTGAGGGTCAGCGCGATCGGGATCGACTCGGCCTCGGGCAGGGCCCACTGGTGCACCAGGGCGGCCTGCGGCCCCTCGATCGTCAGCGCGATCGGGCGGTTGAAGCTGCGCTGCACCGAGCCGACGATGGCCTCCACCACCTTGCGCACCCGCAGCGGCCCGGCCGAGCCGACCTGCAGGCCGTAGACCTGGGCGATCGCCTGCACCTGGCCCACCGCTTCGCCGATCACGCCGGCCACCTCGGGGCGGCGCGCGGCGATCTGCTGCAGCAGGCCGGCCACGCCCTGCAGATTGTTCTTGATGCGGTGGTGCACCTCGCGCACCAGCAGTTCGCGCTGGGCGATCGCGGCGGCCAGGCGCGCCTCCTCGGCGGCGCGGTGCTCGGTCACGTCGCTGGCCACCAGCAGCAGCTGCTCGGGCTCCGACAGGCCGCTCGGGCCGGCCACGCCGGTCAGGTGCAGGAAGCGGGCGTCCCAGACGCGCGCCTCGCCGTGCAGGCTGAGCCGGTACTCGCGCTGCGTCACCTGGTTGACGCGCAGCGCCGCTTCCATGTCGGCGCGCATCTGCGCGCCCTGCTCGGGGCCGAACAGCTGCTCGGGCGTGGCGCCCATCAGCTCGGCCTCGCCGCGTCCGGCCAGGGCGGCCGCGGCCTGGTTGATCTGCTCGACCTGCAGGGTCTTGGCGTCGTGCAGGCTGATGGCCAGCGGCGCGGCCTCGATGATGCGTTGCAGCGAGGCCTGGGCCTGCAGGGTCTGGGCCTCGGCCTGGCGGCGCCGCTCGATGTCCAGCAGGGCGTAGGTCAGCTGGCGGCCCGAGTCCGCGGCGCCGGTCACCACGGCATTGCCGACGACCCAGAACTCGCGGCCGTCGCGCGCCTTGAGTCGGCATTCGAAGGTCTCGGCCTGGCCCTCGGTCAGCTCGTCCAGGTAGCGGGTGTTGCGGAAGGGGTGGTCGGGGTCCGGGGTGGCGACGATGCTCATCGGCTGGCCGGCGAAGGCCACCAGATCGCCGCCGAACATGCGCCGCGCCGAGCGGTTCATCCATTCGATGCCGCCACGGCCGACGGTGACGATGCCCACCAGCACCGAGTCCAGCACCGCGCGCTCGCGCTCGGTCTGCAACATCAGCGACTGCTGGGCGCGCCAGCGGTCGTCCACGTTCACATAGGTGGCGATCACGCCCTCGTCGGGCGCGCCGCCGCGCATCACGCGCTTGCTGACCTGCATCCACAGGCCCGAGCCGTCGCGCCGGCGCAGGCGGCGCTCGCCGCGCCACTGGCCGGTGGTCGCCAGGGCCTGCTGCATGATCTGGTGCTGGCGTTCGTAGTCGAACTCGGAGTCGAACAGCGCGCGGTGCTCCAGGCCGTTGAGCTCGCCGATACGGTAGCCGCTCATGCTGGCCAGGGCCTCGTTGGCGCTGGCCACCTTGCCGTGGCGCAGGATGGCCATGCCCACGTCCGAGAGGTTGAACATCAGCTCGCGGTCCTGCACCAGGGCTTCGAGCTGGACCTGCTGGGCCTTCAGCCGGCTGATGTCGCTGAGCACGGCGATCGCCTCCTCGGCCGTGCCGTTCTCGGTGCTGGTGACCTTGCGCAGGCTCAGCGACAGCCAGCGCGCCTGCGGGGCCTGGCTGCCGACCTGCACGAACTCGGCCTCGAAGCGATGCTGCGCGTCCAGCCCGGGCAGGGCCTGCTGCACCTGGCGCGCCAGCTCGGGCAGGGCGGCGAAGAGCTGGGCCACCGGCGTGCCGGCCGGCGGCTCGGTGGCCAGGCCCAGCATCTGCTGGAAGCCGGCGTTGCAGCGCACTAGGCGGCCGCCGCGCAGATAGGCCATGCCGACGCTGGAGCTGTCCATGATGGTGCTGAGCTCGTGCAGCAGCTGCTCGTTGCGGCGCTCGGCCTGGGCCTGGGCGGTGACGTCCAGGGTCACCACCGAGGTGGTGCGCTGGCCCGAGGCCAGCTGGCCGGGCTCGACCCGGGTCAGCAGCCAGCGCCGGCCCAGCTCGGGATGGCGCACCGCGTAGCGCACCTCGATGCGGTCGCCCTTCTTGAGCGCCTTCTGCAGGCGCTCGAACTCGGCCAGCGAGTCGGGTTCGACGATGTCGCGGCTGACCCCCTGCAGGCTGGCCAGCGCATGCTTGCTCTTGCCCTCGCCGCCGCCGGCCGACAGGGTGTTGCGCGGGCGCAGCCAGCCGGCGTCCTGCTGGAAGGTGGCCAGGCCCACGCCGGCCGTGTCCATCAGCGCGTCCAGCTGCTGGTGCGCCAGGTCGCGCTCCTGCTCCAGGCTGCGGTCTTCCAGCACCGCCATGTAGCGGCGCTGGCTGCCATGCTGGCCCGGGCCGCTGAGCGGGCGCAGCCGGCCCTGCAGCCAGCGGGTGCGCCCGCTGGGGTCGATCAGCACCGCCTGGGTGTGCAGCGGTTCCTCGCTGTCGTGCAGGCTGGGCAGCGGGCGCCCGCCGGACCAGGCCAGCAGCTGCTGCAGGGCCGGGGCGGCATCGTGCAGGCTGCTGGGCGGCTGCAGGCTGAGCTCGGCAAAGGCCTGGTTGTTGCGCAGCAGCAGGCCGCTCTCGTCGAACAGCACCATGGGCAGCGGGCTCAGGGCCAGCCATTGCTCCATCTCGGCCTGGGCGCGCTCGGCCTGCTCGCGCGCGGCCAGCTCGGCCGTGCAGTCCTGCAGCACGCTCAGGGTCAGGGCCGGCGCGCCGGGGGCGCTGAGGCCGTGCCGGGTGCTGCGCATCCAGCGCTCGCGCCCGTTGGCGTCCAGCAGGCGGAATTCATCCGGCAGGCTGACCGCGCGCGCCAGCGAGCGGGCCAGCGCGCGGTTGGGTTTGGCCGGGCCGCGCGCGGCGCGCCAGGCGGGGCGGTCGCCGGGCACCAGCAGCTCGGCCAGCTCCAGGCCCTGCAGTGCCTCGGCGGGGCGGCCGCAGAGCTCGATGAAGGCGGCGTTGGCGGCCTGCAGGCGCTGCTGGCCGTCCAGTAGAAAGGCGGGGAAGGGCGAGGACCAGAAGATCTGCACCAGCTCGCGGGCCCAGCCGGGGCCGGCGATGGCGGGCTCGCCGCCGGCCGGTGCCGGTGCGGCGGGGCGGCTGAGGCGGGTGCTCTTCGGCGCGCCGGCGGCGACCTCCTGCACGCGGGCATGCAGCAGCCAGCGAGCCGGGTCGTCCTCGCCGCCGGCCAGGGCCAGCAGGCTCAGATGGGCGCGGCCGCCGGTGTTCAGGGCCAGGGCCGGCGTGGGCGGCGCCCGCCGCCCCTGCGCCTGGGCCTGGGTGGCCAGGCGCAGCCAGTCGTGCAGGCGTCCGCCCAGGCTGGCCTGCAGGCCATGGCCCGGCAGGGCGCCGAGGCTTTGCTGGGCCGGGGCATTGGCCTCCAGCACGCCGAGCTGGGCGTCCAGCACCATCAGCGGGTCGCTGATGACCCCCATCAGGCCGCGCAGGGCGGCCAGATCCTGGGGCAGCAGGGAGAGCTGGGCGGGTGGGTTGGACATCGCGCCCGCAGTGTAGAGGACGGTAGGGGACCGGCCGCGTCAGCCCCGGCCGGCCGGGGCGGCGCTCATTCCAGCTGGGCGGCCTTGGCGAGGGCGCGCAGCACGCAGTGGTTGATTTCCTCGGCGCCCAGCATCAGCTGCTCGGCGGCGTGGCGGTAGTCGAACACCGACTCGGCCTCGATGGCGCGCACCAGCTCCAGATAGGGCTGGTAGGGTCCGGTCTGCTCGACCAGGGCCTGGCGCACGCGCTCGGGCACGGGAATGGACTGCAGCAGCCGGGCAAAGGGCTGCTTGAGCATCTGGTCCAGCAGCGAGAACAGGCCGCAGATGAACATCTCGTCGCGCATCTCGCGGTCGTCCATGCTCTTGGACAGCTCTTCCATCAGCAGGCCTCGGCGCAGCGCGCCATACATGATGGGGCGCATGCTGTGATCCTTGCTGGCCGTGGTCAGCAGCAGGGCCAGCCAGCGCTTCAGGCGCGCCATGCCCAGCAGCATGATGGCGTGGCGGAAGGAGGTGACCTCCACCGACAGGCCGAAGGCCGCCGAGTTCATGTAGCGCAGCAGCTTGAAGGCCAGGCTGGGATCGCGCTTGAGCGTGGCCTCCATCTTGTCGATGTCCTCGCCCTGGTCGACCTGGCTCATCAGCTGCACGATGACCTGCAGATCGGCCTGGATCTCGGATTTGGCCGTCGCGGCCGGCGCCTCGAAGCTGTCCTGCATGGGCCAGCCCAGCACGGCCGCCGCGCCGCGCGCGAAGCCGTCCTCCAGTTCGGCCGCGCCGCGCACCGAGGACAGCAGCTTGGGCAGGCTGCCCACGCTGGCCGGGTTGCTGCGCTCGTCGTCCAGGTCCAGCACCAGGTACTTGAAGCAGGCCTGCAACTCGGGCGCCAGCGCGTGCAGCGGCCGGCCCTTCAGCAGCAGGATATGGCCGCTCTTCTTGAGGGCCTGCAGGGCCGGTGCATGCTCGGCCGCCATGAAGGCCGGCACTTCCAGCATCAGGTTGGCGCTGGGCGAGGCCGCCAGCAGATCCTGCAGCAGGCTCTCGCTGAGCACGTGCAGCACGACGGGGGCACCGCCGGCAGGCCAGACCTCGGCGACCGCGGTGAGCAGCTCGGTGGCGTCCAGGCGGGCGTCGGGGCGCAGGGGGAAGACGGTCAGGCGGGTCGCTGCGACCATGCGCTGGCGGTCGATCATGGGCGCGTAGCCCAGCGCCAGCGCGCCCAGGATGCTGTGGTGTTGGGTCATGTATTGATGTACTGGAACAGCGACATGCGCTGCACCATGGCATAGGTCTTCAGGGCTGCATCGTAGCCCGACTGCTGGTTCTGGAAGTCCGAGATGCCCTGCACCATGTCCAGATCTTCCGCGGCCGATTTCTCGCTTTGGTTGTAGAGCTTGGTGGAGGCCATGCGGGACTCGCTGCCGTCCAGGTTGTTCAGGGCCTCGCCGACCTGGCTGCGCACGGTCTGCATATTGCCCATCACCGCGTCCAGGTCGCGCAGGCGCGCCGAGTTGGTCTGGGCGATCTGCGTGCTGCTGCGGTTGGGCTGGCGCAGCTCGGCGATGGCGCCGTCCAGCACGTCGAAGACCTTGAGGTCGGCCGTGGCGGGCTTGATCTCGAACTGGTCGCCGTCCGCGGCGCCGCCCGACAGCGTGACGGCCATGCCCTCGAACTCGATGGCCTTGCCGGAGGCGAAGGTGTCGGTCTTGACGACATTGCCGTTGGTCGTGTCGGTCACCGTGTAGGTGGCGCCGGCACCGGTGCCGCTGATCTGTATGGTGTAGTTGGCGCCGGTCAGCTTGGACGGGTCGGTGACGCGGCCGGCGTCGATCCAGCTCTTGGCCGGGGCGCCGGTGACGGCGTTGGCCAGCGCGCCGGTCACGAAGGTGCCGTTGCCGCTGCGCGCCTGTTCCCAGGCCGCGCGACCGTCGACGGTGAGAGGGAAGTTGTCCTGGTTGCCGGTCTGCACCTGGCCGGGCGTGCCGGTGTAGCTGACGCCGCCGGGCTGGTCCAGGAAGGGCGGCTCGGCCGCGCCCTGGCCGGCGAACAGGAAGCTGCCGCCGCCGTCGGGCCGGTTGGAGATCAACAGCAGCTGGTCGCGCAGGCCGGCCAGCTTGTTGGCCAGGCCGATGCGCTCGGGATCGCTGTAGGTGGCATTGCCGGCCGCCACCATCGACTCGCGGATCTGCTGCAGGATCTCGTTGGCGTCGCCCAGCGCCCCTTCGGTCAGGGTCATGCTGTTGCGGCTGGCCTCCAGCGCGCGCTGGTTGGCGTCGATGCGGCCGATGGCCGAGAGCGCACGCTCGGCGCGGGCGGCGCCGGTGGGGTCGTCGCTGGCCTTCTCGATGCGCTTGCCCGAGGTCAGGCGCTGCTGGCTGTCCTGCATCTGCTGCTGGCGGCGTTGCAGGGTCGAGATGCTGGTCTCGAACATGTTCGAGGTGCTGATGCGCATATGGATTACCTCTGGGCGAGCTTGAGCAGTTCGTCGAAGATGGTCTGGCCGGCCTGCAGCACCTTGGCCGCGGCCTGGTAGCCCTGCTGGTACTGCATCAGCCGGGCGGCTTCCTCGTCGAGGTTGACGCCGGACTGGCCGCTGCGCGTGGCTTCGGCGTCGCTGGCGACGCTGGAGGACACGCCCGACAGGTACTCGGCGCCCTGCACGCGCGCGCCGACCTCGCTCATCGCGGCGGCGTAGGCGTCGGTCAGGGTCGAGCCCTTGCTGAGGCTGCCGTCGGCCTGCATGCTGCGGCCGACGATGCTCTGCTGCTGCAGGTTCAGGAAGGCCTTGGCATTGCCGTTGTTGCTGGAGGTGAACTGGGTGGCGCCGATGCTGAGGGTGTCGCCGTTGCGCGGCACGCCGTTCAGGCGCAGCTGGAAGCCCAGGTCGATGCCGGCCAGCGGGAAGTTGCCGATGCTCTCGCCGGCCTTCCACTGCCCGGTGATGGGCGGGCTGCCGTCGTTCAGCGTGACGGTGTAGCTGACGCTGTTGTCGGTGGGGTCGACGGCGCCGAAGACGATCTGCAAGGGCACCTTGTTCTGGGCCGGATCGACCAGGTCGTGGATATTGGCGTTGACCGCGTAGAGCGAGTCGATCGTCATCGTGCCGGTGTTCTTCACGTCGGTCACGCCGGTGATCGGCGAGGCCGCGGCGATGCCGTTGGTGTTGTCCAGCACGCGGCGCATTTCGACGGCGGCCTGGGCCACCGGTTCCAGCACGAAGCTGTCGCCGGGCGCCAGCGGCGCGCCGCTCTCGGTCAGCTTGAGGCCGTAGCGCTCCTCGATCTGGGCGGCCGAGAGGATCTCGGGCTGACCGTCGGGGCGCGCGCTCAGCTGGTACTGGCCGGGCGTGCCGGCGGGATCGCTGCGCAGCAGGAAGGACTTGGCCGGCACGCGGGTCGAGTCGGTGATCTGCAGGTCCAGCGTGGTCGCGTAGTTGCCGCTGCCGTCGCGCGCGTTGGTGGTGGCGGGCAGGGCGCGCGGCGCGCCGATGGCGAAGATGGGGGCGCCGGCGCCGGCCGGGCTGGACAGATCCAGCCCCAGGGCCTGCTGGGCATTGACCTTGCTGCCCAGGGCCATGGCCATCTGGCCCATCAGGTTGCGGGCGTCCTGCAGGTCCTTGTTCTGGTAGGCCAGCAGGGCGCTCAGCGAGCCGCCGGTCAGCACGCTCTCGTCCAGCACGCGGGCGCCGTTGGCCTCGGAGATGCTCAGCTGGACGCGCGAGCTGTCGTAGGGGTCGGGCGTGACCGACAGCGACTGGGCCTGGTTGCCCAGCACCAGGCGCTGGCCGCCGCCGATGAAGACGCCCACCGTGCCGTCGGTGGCCGAGAGCGTCGTCACCTGCACATACTGGCTCAGGTTGGAGATCAGCTGGTCGCGCTTGTCGAGCAGGTCGTTGGCGTCGTGGCCGGTGCCGTTGGCGCGGGCGATCTGGTCGTTGGCCGCGGCGATCTGCTGGGCCAGCTGGTTGACCATGCCTACGTCGGCCTTCATGTCGCTGACCACGCCGGCCTGCAGATCGCTGAGCTGCTGGCCGGCATTGGCGAAGCGCGCGGCCAGCTCCTGGGCCCGGCCCAGCACGACCTGGCGGGCCGAGGGGTCGGCGGGCCGGCTGGTCACGTCGACCATGGCGTTGAGGAACTGGTTGGCGGCCTGGCCGATGCCCTGGTCGCCGGTCGGGAAGACCTGCTCGAGCTGCTGCAAGAGCGAATACCTGGTCGAGTCCATGAAGGCCAGGGCCTTGGAGCTGGCGGCCTCCTTGGTCAGGAACTCGTTGTGGGCGCGCGTCACGGTCTGCACGTTGACGCCCTTGCCGAAATAGCCGGCGCCGGTGAACTGGCCCTCCGGCGTGGTCAAGGTGACCGACTGGCGCGAATAGCCCGGCGTGTTGGCGTTGGCGATGTTCTGGCCGATGGTCTGCAGGGCCGCCTGATTGGCGAACATGGCCCGCATGCCCAGCGATAGCAGTGCCGAGGTTCCCATGGTTGCTGTGCTCCTCTAGACCCGGCCCGGCCTCAGGCCATGGCGCGCTGCACGCGCACGGTGGTGTTGATGACCTTGGCCAGCTTGCTGGCGTATTCAGGGTCGGTGGCGTAGCCGGCCTTCTGCAGGCCCTGGGCAAAGTGCTCGGCGCTGCCGGTCTGCGCCTTGGCCACGACGTCGCGGTAACGGTCGTTCGTGCCGATCAGCTTGGCGTAGTCCTTGAAGGCTTCCTCGTAGCTGCCGTAGGCGCGGAACTTGGCCATCACCTTCTGCGGCTTGCCGTCCACGTATTCGGTGGTCTGCACCTCGGCCACCTTGCCGGTCCAGCCGGGCGTGGCCTTGATGCCGAAGACGTTGAAGCTCGGGCTGCCGTCGCGGCCGGTGATCTCGCGCTTGCCCCAGCCGGACTCGTGCGCGGCCTGGGCGATCATGAAGCTGGCGGGGATGCCGGTGGCGGCCTCGGCGGCCTTGGCGGCGCTGTCGTGCTTCTGGATGAAGCTCTGCACATGCGGGGCCACGTTCTTCTTGGCCAGGGCCGGCAGGGGCTGCAGGGTCTTGGCGGCCTCGGCCTTGTCGGTCTTGTCCGCCTGGCCCATCTGGCGCTGCAGCTGGCGCGCGATCGCGTCGGCCAGGCCGCCGGGCAGGCCGGTCATCTTGCCGGCGAACTGGGTGTCCAGCATCTCCGTGCCCATCTGGGTGGCGGAGTTCTCCAGCATGCCCGAGGACAGGGTGGAGGCGCGCATGCTCTTCATCACTTCCTGCATGAAGAGCGACTCGAACTGGCGCGCCGTCTCCTTGATGCTGGACTTGGGGTCGCGGGCGGCGGCGGCGCGCAGGGCGTCGATCGAGCGGGTGTCGGTCGCCAGGCTGTTGCTGGAGAAGCTGCCGGCGCCACCCAGCACGCTGTTCAGGCTGTTACTGCTGGCCATCTCAGATCACCTCGAGTTCTGCGTTGATCGCGCCGGCGCTCTTCATGGCCTGCAGGATCGCGAGCAGGTCCTGCGGCGTGGCGCCCAGCGCATTGAGCGCCTTCACGACCTCGGCCAGCTTGGTGCCGGCCGGCATGTTGATCAGGGAGCCGGGCTCCTGCTTGATCGCGATATCGGTCTTCTCGGCCACCACGGTCTGGCCGCCGGAGAGGGCATTGGGCTGGCTGATCACCGGCGTGGAATTGATGGTCACCGAGAGGTTGCCGTGCGCGACGGCGCAGGGCGCCAGGGTCACGGCCTGGTTCATCACCACCGAGCCGGTGCGGGCGTTGATGACCACGCGCGCGGCCGGCACGGCCAGGTCCAGCGGCAGGTTTTCCATGTCGGCCAGGAAGGCCACGCGCTCGTCCGGACTGCTGGGGGCGCGCACGCGCACGACGCGGCCGTCCAGGGCCTGGGCGGTGCCGGCGCCCTTGGCGCGGTTGATGGCGCCGGCCACCGCGCGGGCGGTGGCGAAATCGGCGGCGTTCAGGTCCAGCTGGATGTAGTCGCCGGTCTGCAGCGAGGTGGGCACGCTGCGCTCGACCAGGGCGCCGCTGGGGATGCGGCCGGCGCTCAGGTGGTTGATCTGGACCTTGGAGCCGCCGGCCGAGGCGCCGGCGCCGCCGACCACCAGATTGCCCTGGGCGATGGCATAGACCTGGCCGTCGGCGCCGCGCAGCGGCGTCGCGATCAGGGTACCGCCGCGCAGGCTCTTGGCATTGCCGATCGAGGAGACGTTGATGTCCAGCGGCTGGCCCGGCTGGGCGAAGGCCGGCAGCTGGGTCGTGACCATCACGGCGGCGATATTGCGCGGCTGCATGGTCACGCCCGGCGGCAGCACCACGCCGAACTGCTGCAGCATGGCGCTGAGGCTCTGGCCGGTGAAGGGGGCCTGGGTGGTCTGGTCGCCGGTGCCGTCCAGGCCGACGACCAGGCCGTAGCCGGTCAGCGGGTTGCTGCGCACGCCGGCCACCGAGGCGACTTCCTTGATGCGGGCGGCCTGGGCCGGGGTGCTGAACAGGACCGCGGCGGCAAACCCGGCAAGGGCAAGCCCAAACAGCGGCTTCAGCAGGGAAAGGGGATGGGTTTGCATGGCGGTTGCACGGCGATACTCGTGCAACCGATTCTGGGCAAACTTAAGTGGGCGAAAGGCTCAAAAAGAAGCGGGACAACCAGCCTATTTGATGCGCATCGGAGACCGCACCGCGGCCGCGCTGCTCGATGCGCACATTGGCGACCTGGGCCGAGCTGACGGTATTGCCCTGCTGGATGGCCCGCGGGTCGACCTGGCCGGTGAAGCGCAGCACGTCGACGTTGTTGTTGACGCCGATCTGTTTCTCGGCCGTCAGCATCAGGTGGCCGTTGGGCAGCACGGCGGTGACGACGGCCGTGACGCTGCCGGTGAATTCGTTGGTGTTCTGGTTGCTGCCCTTGCCGGCGGCCTTGTCGGACGAGGTGGCGCCGATGCTGGCGCGGCCGAAGGAATTGGCCGAGATGCCGGGCAGGGCGGTGATGCCGCCGGAGATCGCGCCGCTCTTGTCGAGCTCGCTGCTGCTGCTCTGGGTGGCGCTGATGCGCTCGACGATCTGGATCGTCACCGTGTCGCCGACCAGGCGGGCGCGGTGGTCCTCGAACAGCGGGCGGTAGCTGCCGGACTGGTAGATGGCGCCGTTGACCGGCTGGGCCGGCGGCGTCAGCGGCAGCTGCACCACGGGCGTGTTCTGCATCTCGACGCGCGGCGTCTGCAGCGGCGAACTGGCGCAGCCGGCCAGCGCGAGGGCGGCGGCGAGGGCGGGGACGGCGAGCTTGCTCATCATGATGGCGGCCCTCAGATCTGGGTGAGCTTCTGCAGCATCTGGTCCGAGGTCTGCACGGCCTTGGAGTTGAGCTCGTAGGCGCGCTGGGTCTGGATCATCTGCACCAGCTCCTCCACGACGTTGACGTTGGAGGTTTCGACGAAGCCCTGCTGCAGGGCCCCCAGCGAGTTGGCGTTGGGCGCGCCGGTGGTCGGGGCGCCCGAGGAGGCGGTCTCGGCGAACAGGTTCTGACCCTTGGGGTCCAGGCCGGCCGGGTTGATGAAGTTGGCGAGCTGGAGCTGGCCCAGGTTCTGGGGTGTCGCGGTGCCCGGGATGGTGGCGCTGACCGTGCCGTCCTGGCCGATGCTCAGGCTGGTCGCGTTGGCCGGCACCGTGATGCCGGGCAGCAGGGTGTAGCCGTTGTTGGTGACGATCTGGCCGTTGGCATCGAGCTGGAAGCTGCCGTCGCGGGTGTAGTTGGTCGTGCCGTCGGGCATCTGGATCTGGAAGAAGCCGTTGCCCTTGATCGCCAGGTCCAGGTTGTTGCTGGTCTGCTGCAGATTGCCCTGGCTGAAGACGCGCGAGGTGGCGACCGGGCGCACGCCCAGGCCCAGCTGCAGGCCGGTGGGCAGCTGGGTCTGCTCGGTGCTGTTGGCGCCGCTCTGGCGCAGGTTCTGGTAGATCAGATCCTCGAACACCGCGTGCGAGCGCTTGTAGCCGTTGGTGGCCACGTTGGAGAGGTTGTGCGAGATGGTGTCCAGCTGCATCTGCTGGGCTTCCATGCCGGTCTTGGCGATCCAGAGCGAGCGAATCATGGTGTCTGTCCTTTAGGTCGTGCCGAGCAGCTTGGCCGACTGCTGGCCCTGGGTCTGGGCGATCTGCAGCAGCTTCATCTGCTGCTCGAACTGGCGGGCCGCGGCGATCATGCTGACCATGGTCTCGACCGGGCTGACGTTGGAGCCTTCCAGCGCGCCGTCCTGCAGGCGCGCGTTCGGGTCGGCGGGCAGGTCGCCCTCGGCCGCGCGGAACAGGCCGTCCTCGCCGCGCGTCATCGGCGCCTCGGGCGTGACCATCTTGAGCTTGCCGACATTGATCGGATTGCCGGTGGCCAGCTTGGCGGTGATGGTGCCGTCGCTGCCGATCGCCAGCTCGCTGTCCGGAGGCACGGTGATCGGGCCGCCATCACCCATCACCTGCAGGCCGTTGCGCAGCACCAGCAGGCCTTCGCTGTTGACGTCCAGCGCGCCGGCCCGGGTGTAGGCCTCGGTGCCGTCCAGCGCCTGCACCGCGAGCCAGGACTTGCCCTGCATGGCCACGTCGAGGTTGCGGGCCGTGGCGTTGATCACGCCGGGATCGGGGTTGTAGCCGATGGTGGTTTCCAGCGCGTAGGCGCGCGTGGTGGCGCCGTCGCCGCGCACCGGCACGGCCCGGAAGGCCTGCAGCTCGGCGCGGAAACCGTTGGTCGAGACATTGGCCAGGTTGTTGGACAGCACGTCCTGGCGCTGCATCGCCGCCTTGGCGCCGGCCATCGACAGGTAGATCATGCGGTCCATGGTCTGGCCTCCTCAGTTCAGGGTCAGCGCAGGTTGACCAGGGTCTGCAGGACCTGATCCTGCGTCTTGATGGTCTGGGCGTTGGCTTGGTAGGTGCGCTGCGCGGTCACCATGTTCACCAGCTCGGCGGTCAGGTCCACGTTGGACTCCTCCAGCGCGCCGGCCTGCAGCTTGCCCATATTGCCGTCGCTGGGCGTGCCGACCACCGGCTCGCCCGAGCTCTGGGTGCGCGCCCAGACATTGCCGCCCAGCGGCTGCAGGCCCTGCGGGTTGCGGAAGGTGGCCAGCTCGACCTGGCCGGCCGGCTTGGATTCGCCGTTGGAATAGCGCGCGGTGACGATGCCATTGGTCTCGACCACGATGCCGGTCAGCTGGCCCGGGGCATAGCCGTCCTGGGTCAGGTCGGTGACGGCGAAGTTGGAGCCGTTCTCGGTGGCGCCCAGCATGTCGAAGGAGATGCCCGGCACGCTGGGATCGCTCTGGTCGATGGGGATGCCCAGGGTGGGCGCGCCGGCGGCGTTGACGCCGGGCGGGATCTTCATGTCCAGCTTGGTCGA
>Ga0255338_1001525_pt1 | contig 42863 bp, 44 predicted proteins | sample MeOH1_35cm_T4_19_FD_203715 | JGI IMG/M metagenome (GOLD analysis project Ga0255338, IMG submission 203715) | Sandy soil microbial communities from University of British Columbia, Vancouver, Canada - MeOH1_35cm_T4_195 | ecosystem: Engineered > Artificial ecosystem > Sand microcosm > Unclassified ... | reverse complement strand
GCATCCCCGATGGGGGTCATGCCGGAACCCGCATTTTCAAGGAGTATTGAAATGCAATTCTTGCGCAATCTATCCGCCGGCTTCCATCGCCAACCTGTCCAAAACGGTCACGTACCGTTCTGGCAAGGGATGAGCCGAAACTATCCGAAGTTCCTGGTGACGCTGGAGCTTGGGTATGTGCAGCGTCTCACGGTAGGTGTCTCCGCGCCACATGAAGATGGGGCGACATCCATCGTGCGTCGCGCGCTTGACGCCGGCACGCTCTGGAAAGACACCGAAAGCATGCCGATCCTGCAGCACGGGTTCGAGCCTGCCAAAGCGGAACGTCTCATCCAGGGCATGGCCGTGCACGAGGTGGACGACTTGCCGGAGGCGGATGCATCGGTGTCGATGATGCGGTGCTATGACGCATCGTTGACGCTCTTGACGTTCGCTCGGCAGGTGCTGGAGGAGTGTGAGCGCCACCAGGACCTCGATGACCCGGTCTCCGACACGTTCACCGGGGAAGTCGTTTCCCTGCCCAGGGTGACGAATTCCCTCGCCTTCGATATGCATGGTGTTGGAGATGTCACCGATGGAAAACAAGCTGCATGCGCAGTTGCTTCAAAAGATGGCGGGCTATCCGCTCGGCTCACAGTCGGAGGCCAACGATCCGATGGTGCTGGTTAAGCTCTTTGATGTTGCAGGGGCTGCGACCTGGTGGGTGACCGAGTATGACCCCGAGGACAGGATCGGCTTTTGCTACGTGACCGGCTTGGCCTACGACGAGTGGGGAACAGTCTCGATCGATGAGCTGTTCGAGATGTGGATGACCTTCGCCACAGATCCGCGGCGCAATGTCTGGCGCGTGCAAACCACGAAGCCGGGCATCGGTACGCCACGAATCGAGCTGGATCGTTCGTTCGAGCCGAAGCTGTTCAGTGAGGTGAAGCAGATGGTGGCGAATTATGCGTTAAGAGCCATCAACGCAGTCTGAGCGTCGCATATCACGCAACTTGGAGAGGGTAACCTCTTTGCACCTGGTCGGATCTGCCGAGGTTTCCTGGAAACAGGATTCTTGGCGGTCCGAACCCCCTGATGGAGGAGGGAGGAGACATTGATTCTCTTGTCCGTCGGCGGGGAGATGCAGCGCTATCCATCATCAGGACGATCTACGGATCGGGGTCACCCATACCAGGTTCGCGATGGTCTCAGTGTCTATCTCCGTCCCGGGAGGTTGCCGGCTCGCCCTACCAGCGCAAGTGCGATTCTTCCGAGGGCCGCAGGCGGGAAGCCGCCGAGGGTTGCAAGCTGCGCACGACGGCGCCATACTTCCTCGTAACACGCACCATACTTTCACTGTTACGACCAGTTGTCTGACAAGGACCCGTTCGGCCCGCTGGTCTGGCAGACTGTGCTGACTCTGACTCTCAAGCTTCAGTCCAAGCCTTACAAGCCTTAAAAGGCTTCTGACCGCGACGGCATGTACGTAATGGTATCGACCACCGGTACCGTCACCTTCCGCTACGATTACCGTCTCAATGGCCGGCGCGAGACGCTGACCATTGGACGGTATGGGCCGTCGGGTATTTCGTTGGCGATGGCCCGCGAAAAACTGATCGACGCCAAGAAGGCCGTCGCCCAAGGCAAGTCTCCAGCGCACGAAAAGCAACGCGAGAAGCGCCGCCTGACCGCTGCTAGCGGACGGTGCATCAGTCATCTTGACTGGCTCCACCGCCGCCAGTGGCGGCACCAAGGCATTCAGTGTCTATGCCGCCTCAAAGGCCGCAGTACGCTCATTCGCCCGCAACTGGATTCTCGATCTCAAGGGTCGCGGTATCCGGGTCAACACGCTCAGCCCCGGACCCACCAAGACGCCAGGCCTGTTTAACCTGGCCGGGCCCGACGCCGCTCGGCAGCAGGGAATACTCGACGCTCTGGCCTTGCAGATCCCAATGGGCCGCGTCGGCGATCCGGACGAAATTGCCAAGGCTGCGGTCTTTCTTGCCTCCAACGATTCAAGCTTCGTCAACGGTATTGAACTGTTCGTCGACGGTGGTAAGGCCCAGATCTGAGTATCGCAGCAGTCGGGCGGAGCTGGCCACCTGATGCAGGTTCCTGATTCACATCATGAGCAAAGTCATCATCACTGTGCTGTCACCGGTGCGATTCATACGCCCTCAATGTCACGGTATCTACCGGTGGGCAGGCCGCGGACGCGCCGCAAGGCACGTCGCGAAGCTGGCCTAAGGTATGTGCGCCGGGCGTGTCCGATGAGGACCGAGGCGCGCTGCTCGGCCATGCGGCGCATTCCATGTCGGGGTGATGTCATCCCCGCGCCGTTGATAACCGTATGCGCCATCCCAAGCGGTGGAGAGCTTTGCGCAGGTCACGCGAGACAATGCCCTGGAATATTTGGTGGCATTATCGACGCAGCCGAGCCCGCGAGCGGGGCAGCCCTTGGGCACACTGGCTCGACGCGCGCATGTTTCCGCACTGTCACAATTCTTTCGTAACACAGCCGCGTGGGATTGGGATGACACCCCACGGCGACCGTTGCTCTGCACCGGGGATCTGCCGAAGATGCCGGTACGAGTGCCCGATTCATTCCAGCAGATGAGCTTGCGCGTCTGATAGACCGCGCCAGAACGGGGCAAACCACCAGACCACTGCCGAGAGGCCAATGAGGCACCTGCAATGCGCGTATGGCTTCCGATCCTGGGCCGGCGACCTCCGTCCTTCAACTTCCGGTTCATCCGACTTTAGTGTGGGTCGATCTATCGCTGGGCTAAATCAAGCGCTGCCGTAGCTCCCCTCTCCCGCGTGGCCGGAGAGGGGAGCAAACCAGCGTTCTGCTTCCCGCCACTTGCAGCCGCGTGCGGTACCCACACGAATGTCTGAAGAACCCAACTTCCAATTGCTCTGCGCGGCCTGAGCCCGCCGGTTTGGCGACGCGTCCTCGTTCCTGAGCACTTGACGCTCGGACAATTGCACAACGTCCTCCAGATAGTCATGGGCTGGGCCGACGAACATCTGCACGCGTTCAGCATTCGTGGCAGGCGTTACGCCGAAGCTCATGAGGGCGTCTTGCAGTTCTCCACGAGAGCGCGCCAAAACGGGGGCTGACGGCGGGACCGCTACTGAGAGGTCAATGAGGCACCTACAATGCGCGCATGGCTTCCGATCCTGGGCCGGCGATCTCCGTCCTTCAACTTCGAAATGCTCTGCGCGGCTTGAGCCCGCCGGTCTGGCGACGTTTGCTCATTCCTGAGCACGTGACGCTGGCTCGGCTGCACGAGGTCATCCAGGCGGCCATGGGCTGGACAGACGATCACCTGCACCAGTTCATCATTCGTGGCCGGAGATATGGCGAAAGCCGCGAAGGCGCTTTGCAATTTTCCACGGCGGCAACCGCGCTAACGATGAACGCATTTGCTCTGCGCGAGCACGAGGCCTTCTTCTACGTGTACGACTTCAATGCATGGTGGCGGCACGATATCCGCGTCGAGCAGCGCATGCTGAGGCAGGATATCGTGCTGTTGCCACGTTGCGTGGCTGGATGCGGGGCTTGTCTGCCGGAGTGGGATCCTGCCGGGACCGACGGAGGCGGAAGCCGCGGGATTACTGATGGACACGGGCTGCGTGCGAAGGCATTAAGCCACGCTACAACTGGGTCCTCGAAAGCGCAGTCCCGGGGATGTGGAGGAATTGGAACTCCGGCCTTGATCGAACGGCATCCTCCGATCAAAGCCGTTGCGACGACTACAGGCCGCGCCAGCGCGGCGATCTGTTTTCGAGGAAGGCGGCCACGCCTTCCTTCTGATCCTCACCATCAAACAGGCGAAGGAACTGCTCGCGCTCGACGGCCAGAGCGGCTTTTCTCGGTACACCTTTTCTCGCCAGTTGGATCAGCTTCTTGCTTGCCGCGGCTGCGGTAGGACTCACCGAGGACGCTCGCTGCGCCAGTGCGATCGCGGTCTCCAGGCTCGTCCCGGTTGGGACAGATTCTTCAACCAGACCGATCCTCAACGCCGTCTCGGCGTCCACGCGCTCATTGCACAGGATCATGCGCTTCGCCCAGCCTTCCCCCACGAGTGCAGGCAGTGTCTGAGTTCCGCAACCGGCGGGCAGAAGCCCGACCGCGTTTTCGGGCAGCGCCATCTGGACGTGTGCTTCGGCGATGCGGATGTCGCAAGACAACGCACATTCCAGGCCGCCTCCCAGGGCGTACCCATTGATTGCGGCAATGACCACAGGCCTGGCGTTCTGAAGCGCTTCGAACGCTCGCCCAAAGTGCTGGGCGACTAATCGGAGATGATTGGGATCGCTATTCGCGATCTCCTTGAGGTCGGCGCCAGCGCTGAAGAACTTCCCTTCGCCCGTGATTACAACTGCCCGCACGTCCGCATTGGCGTTCAGTCGGCCGATCAGCGCCTCCAATGCGGCAAGGCTCTCAATATTGAAGGCGTTAACCGGCGGGCGCTTGAGCGTTACCAGTGCGGTATGCCCGTCAACAATGCAATCGATCATAGTTCAGTGCTGCAAGAAGGGTTAACGTGAGCTGGCCAAATCGGTGATGGCCTCGCGGCTTCGGGCCATTTCGCGCAACCGGAATTTCTGAATCTTTCCGGTACCGGTTTTCGGTAGCGCACCATAGACAACGCGAACGGGGCACTTGTAGTGCGCCAGTCGATCACGACAGAAGGCAATGACTTCAGCCTCGGATGGCTCGGCGTAGCCGTCTTTGAGCTCGATGAATGCGCAGGGCGACTCTCCCCATTTCGGGTGGGGTTGGGCGACGACCGCAGCAATCAGGACGGCCGGGTGTTGATGGAGGACATCTTCTACCTCCACGGATGAGATATTTTCCCCGCCTGAGATAATCACGTCCTTGGATCGATCGGTAATCTGGATGTACCCGTCAGAGTGCACTACTGCCAGGTCGCCAGTGTGGAACCACCCCCCTCCAAAGGCCCGCTCGGTGGCTTCGGGGTTCTTCAAATAGCCTTTCATGACGATGTTGCCCCGCAACAAGAGCTCGCCTTGTGTTCGGCCATCCCACGGTACCGCGCGCATTGTGTCGGGATCCGCGACGTATAACCCTTCTAGCGCGGCCGCACGGTTTCCCTGGCGTGCCATCAGACGAGCCTTGGCGTCCGGCGACATGGAGTTCCAGGCGGGATTGGCGTAAGAACTGACCGGTGTGCCGGAAGCCTCCGTAATCCCATACACATGCTCGACGTCGAAGCCCATTTCGCTCACGGCCTTGAGTACCGTTGCAGGAGGTGGCGAGCCCGCCGTACGGATGCGAACGGGATGCGAGAACGCTCGGCGCTCTCCCTCTGCTGCTGTGGCGAGGGAGGCGAGCACAATGGGTGCCGCGCAGAAATGGTCCACGCCGTGCGCTTCAATCGCATGGAAGATGTTTGCGGCCGTCACTTTGCGCAGGCACACGTGAGTGCCGGCTGCTGCGGTAATGGCCCACGCGAAGCACCAACCATTGGCATGGAATAGCGGCAGCGTCCACAAGTACTTAGGGCCGCGCGGCATGCCCCAATCTGTGAGCTGCAGCAAGCTCATCAGGTACGCACCCCGATGGCTCGGGACGACTCCCTTGGGATCGGATGTGGTTCCGGAGGTGTAGTTCAGCGCGATGGCATCCCACTCGTCCTTCGGATAGTTACCCGGAAAATCGGCATCGCCTTGTCGGAGGAACTGCTCATATTCCAGTTCGCCGATCAGTTCGCATTCGGGCGCCAACGTATCGGCGATATCGATGACCAGCGGAGGGTTGTCGAGTCCCTCGAGGGCGGCCGCTGCCAGGGCGGCGAATTCCCGGTCCACCAGCAGTACCTTGGCTTCGCCGTGCTTCAGGATGAACCGAACACCGTCGGCATCGAGCCGGCAGTTGATAGCGTTCAGTACCGCGCCACTCAGGGGGATGCCATGATGGGCTTCCACCATTGCCGGAGTGTTCGGCGCGAGGATCGACACGGTGTCGCCTTTTCCGATGCCGAGCTTGATGAGGGCGCTCGCCAGGCGTCGGCAGCGCTCCCTGGTCGTGCTCCACGACTGGCGGAGGTTGCCATGAACAATGGCGTCCCTGTTCGGGTACTGCTCGGCGCAGCGGTCTAAGAAGTGCAGCGGGGTCAACGGAACGTGGTTGGCGTTGTTGCGCTCCAGGCCGATTTCGTAAATGTTGTTGCTCACGACTGTCTCCTACCGAGTTCTATGAGTACTGTGCTATGCGCACAAATGGAACCCGGAAAGTAAGCCGATTCCTCTTGCGACACTGTCTTGCACAAGACATTGCCGACGCGCACGGCGTCGAGAACAGGAATAACCCGGAATTGTCGGCTATGTGACAGTACCTGTTCAACGCGAAACCTAATCTCTTACCCGAAAGGCTGATGCAGCCATTTTGAGTAGAGAGCGTGAGCGTGAACCTGAACAGATTGAGTCCCCCACCTGGCGAGCTTCCAGCCGTGCGTCGCGCGGTCGAATGGGCGATTACGACGCGCCGTAGTATCCGTGCCTTCCTCCCGGAACCCGTGTCAACCGACGTCGTCGAGGCGATCCTGAACACTGCGCGGTTTGCTGCGACTGGCGTGAATGTTCAGCCCTGGAAGGTGCATGTGTTGATGGGTGCCGCCAAGGACCGTGTCTGCGCAGCGATTCGAAACGTTGATGACGATCCGATGGTTGCCGCAAAGCACACCGACGAGTGGGCGTATTACCCGCAGGAATGGATGGCCCCGTATCTCGATCGCCGTCGCGCGGTGGGATGGAAGCTCTACAGCCTCCTTGGCATCGAGAAGGGCGATAAGGTCCGCATGCATGCCCAGCACGGCAGAAACTACCAGTTCTTTGACGCGCCCGTCGGCCTCTTCTTCACGGTTGATCGATTGATGAACGAGGGAAGCCTGTTGGACTACGGGATGTTCCTGCAAAACATCATGGTCGTGGCGCGCACCTACGGGCTGAGTACCTGTCCCCAGGCCGCGTTCATGAAATACCACAGGATCATCGAGCAGGAGTTGGCACTTGGTGCCCAGGAGAAGTTCGTGGTCGGGATGAGTCTGGGATATGCCGATGAGGAGCGCATCGAGAACTCACTGGCATCAGAGCGTGAACCCGCCTCCAGCTTTACGACGTTTCACAAGGATTAACCGCAGTTCACGAATGATTTGACTCATCAAAAATGGAGGAGACAATGACAAAAGAAATTGACGTTCAAAAGGTAGCAGACACAGCCAAGTTCTCTGGCTTCCACCGGATGATTCTCTTCTGGTGCGTGATGATCCTCGTGCTGGATGGATACGACCTGGCGGTGGTGGGTGCGGCGCTGCCATCGATCATGAAGCAGATGGGGGTCGATGCAACGAAGGCAGGATTCATGGCGAGTTCTGCGTTGTTCGGCATGATGTTCGGCGCGATCTACCTCGGCACTCTTGCCGACAAGATTGGCCGCAAGTTCTCCATCTGCGTGTGCGTCGGCCTTTTCAGCGTCTTTACCGCTACCGCCGGCCTGACGACTGATCCAATCAGCTTCAGTGTTACGCGTTTCTTGGCAGGCCTCGGTATCGGCGGCGTGCTTCCTGTCGTGACGGCGCAGATGGGAGAGTTTGCGCCCAGCAAGATCCGGGCTCGGCTCGTAACCATCGTATTTGCCGGGTATTCGATCGGCGGGATTCTGGTCGCCCTCACCGGCAAAGGCCTCATCGAAGCATATGGCTGGCAGGCGGTGTTCCTCGTTGCCGGGCTGCCGGTGCTCTTCGTTCCGTTCATCCTGTGGACCATGCCGGAATCCATGGCTTTCCTGGCAAGGAAGCAGCGGGAAGAATCGCTTCGTGCCGTGGTTCGCAAGCTCGCCCCCGAGCTGCAGATTGCGCCGGGTGATCGTCTGGTCGTACCCCAAGAAGCTATGGCGTCCACCGCCCCTGTCGCGGCGCTTTTCTCCCGCGGACGCGCCGTGAGCACTCTGATGATCTGGGTCGCCTTCTTTACCGGGCTTTTCATGGTCTATTCGCTGAGTTCGTGGTTGACGAAGCTCATGGCGATGTCCGGATACAGCCTCGGTTCTGCCTTGAACTTTGTACTGGTGTTCAACATCGGTGCTGTATGCGGCGCGGTCGGTGGCGGCTGGCTGGGGGACCGTTTCAATATCAAGCACGTGCTGGTGGCGTTCTATGCCACGGGTGCTGTGTCGCTTTCCCTCATGGGATACACGAAGGTGACCGAACTGCTGTTCGTACTCGTGTTCGTTGTCGGCGCCTCGACGCTCGGCACGCAGTTGCTCGCCTATGCCTATGCGGGGGAGTTCTATCCGGGCTCCATTCGTTCCACTGGCGTGGGCTTCGCCTCGGGCATCGGACGGCTCGGCGCCATCGCGGCACCTGTGCTCATCGGCGCACTCGTGGCAATGAAGCTTCCACTTGAACAGAATTTCTTGGCCATCGGCTTTGCCGGCCTGGTCGGGACCCTGGCGGTCATGCTCATCGATCACCGCCAAAGCGCATCCGTGCAACCGCCGCAGGAAGCTTCACTTTCCTCGCTCGATGTGCACGCATCCACCAACCGCTGAACCAACTATTTCCGTAGACATGCAGATTCAGGACAACGTATTTGTGGTGACCGGGGCCGGCTCCGGTCTTGGTGCTGCCACCGCAACAGCACTTGCTGAGAAGGGGGCGAAAGTCGTTATCGTCGACCTCGATTCGAACACCGGACAAGAGGTCGCGCGCAGGACAGGCGGCGTCTTTGTCCCGGCAGACGTCACAAACGAAGACAGTGTGAAGGAGATGTTCGACTTCGCTGCCGGGCTGGGATCTTTGCGCGGACTCGTCAACTGTGCTGGCGTTGCTCCTGCTGAAAAAGTGATTGGCAAGAACGGCGTGCATGCCCTGGCATCGTTCAGCCGCACGCTTCAGATCAACGTTGCAGGAACGTTTAATGTCCTCCGCCTTGGGGCGGCACTGATGGCAGAGCAGCAGCCGTCGGTCGACGGCGAACGCGGCATCATCGTCAACACGGCATCGGTTGCTGCCTTCGACGGCCAGGTCGGCCAAAGCGCGTATGCCGCCTCGAAGGGCGCAGTCGTGGCAATGACACTGCCACTGGCGCGCGAACTGGCGCGATTTGGCGTACGGGTGGTAACGATCGCGCCGGGGATCATGGCAACCCCCATGTTGCTCGCCATGCCTGACGAGGTGCAGAAGTCGCTTGGGGCATCCGTGCCGTTTCCCCAGCGCATGGGCAGGCCACAGGAGTTTGCGGATCTTGTGCAGCACGTTATCGGCAATCCTTACCTCAACGGTGAGGTCATTCGTCTCGACGGTGCCATCCGTATGGCAGCGAAGTGAGGTACTCATGGTGAACTCGACAAACGATCCAGTCGTCGTCCTATCGGTGGCGCGTACGCCTATCGGTGGGTTCCAAGGCGAGCTGTCCTCCTTGACTGCTCCGGAGATGGGAGGGGCAGCAATCCGTGCGGCCGTAGAACGTGCCGGCCTGACTCCCTCCTGCATTCAGGAACTTCTCATGGGGTGCGTCCTCCCAGCGGGCGTTGGACAGGCGCCCACGCGGCAGGCAGGTATCCGCGGGGGCCTGGAGCTTGCTACGCCTTGCACCACTATCAGCAAGGTTTGCGGATCCGGGATGAAGGCGGTCATGTTGGCCCATGATCTGTTGCTGGCAAACAGCAACGACATCATGATCGCCGGCGGCATGGAATCCATGTCGAATGCGCCTTATCTGCTGCCGAAAGCGCGAGCCGGCTATCGGCTCGGCCATGGCAAGGTAATGGATCACATGTTTCTGGACGGTCTTGAGGACCATTACAGCGAGGACACCCGTGGGCGCCTGATGGGTACGTTTGCCGAGGATTGCGCCGCGACGTATGGCTTCACGAGGGAGGCCCAGGACGAATGGGCGGTGATGTCGACGCTGCGGGCGCAGGCTGCGATCGATGCGGGTAGGTTCGCGTGGGAGACAGTGCCCCTTACCGTAGATGCCAGGAAGGGCCCGGTATCGGTAACGCGTGATGAACAGCCGCTGAAGGCTGACCTGAATCGAGTTCCCACCTTGAAGCCGGCCTTCAAGAGGGAGGGGACCGTGACGGCAGCAAATTCGAGTTCGATCTCGGACGGCGCCGCGGCGATGGTCCTTACCCGGGAGTCCATTGCCGACAAGATGCAACTCCAGCCGCTTGCTAGGATCATGGGCCATGCGACGCACGCGCAGACTCCGGCGACGTTCACCACCGCTCCGATTGGCGCGATCCGGAAGCTTCTCGACGGATTGGGATGGGCCGCATCCGCGGTCGATCTTTGGGAAATTAACGAGGCGTTTGCGGTTGTTGCGATGGCCGCCGTGCAGGACCTGCAACTAGACCGGGAGAAGGTCAACATTCACGGCGGGGCATGTGCACTCGGCCATCCCATTGGCGCATCTGGTGCGCGAATCCTGGTAACGCTTATCGGTGCGCTTCGCAGGACCGGTGGCCGCCGAGGAATTGCAAGCCTGTGCATCGGCGGTGGTGAAGCCACCGCCGTAGCGGTAGAGATGGTGTAGGGAGAGCGGCATTGCAGCCGGCCCGTGGGGCGGATGCAATGCCGAACGGTCGGGACAAGTTGCCAGATCAATCGCCCATGTGAGCGAATTGTCGGAGTCCTTCGAGATTCAGAATATGGATTGCGCCGTATTCCATCGCGATCATGCCGGCATCTGCAAGTTCGCGTAGGGCTCGATTCGTGTTCTGGCGCGACAGGCCGGAGAGGCGTCCAATTTCTTCCTGGGACAGCCCCAAGGTCCGGTCGGTGACGGGATAGAGTTGGCGGTGAAACAGTTCGGCAAGGCAGAACGCCACGCGGCCTGCAGCTTCGTGAAGCCTCAGGTTATGCACCAGCCCGACGTAGTAGCCGCAACGCGCGTTGAGTTGATCGATGACGTAGCGGCTAAAAGTGTGGTTGTGTTCCAGTAGCCAAAGGAAGGTGTCCTTAGGAACATAGGCAACCCGGCTGTTCTTCAGCGCGACAACGGAATACTGCCGTGGTTCGTTCTTCAGTACAGCTCCCTCGCCAAACCAAGCACCTGCGGGAACGCCGGCGAACGTAATAGCTCTCCCGCATGCGGAAGCCGTGTCCACCTTGACGATGCCTTCCACCACGCCGAGCCAATGCTCGGCTGGCGCACCCCGGTGGCATGCAGTACCGCCAGCGACTAAGCGCTTCTCAAAAGAATCGGCCATAACGCGCGTTCTTTCCTGATCCGTGAGATGGCCGAACCAGGCGGAGTTCTCGAAGAAAGACGCCAGGGTCGGACGCGAAACACGCTCGGATGCAGGTGGTCGTGCGGTGACCTGGCTCCTAAAGTCGTGGGATAGCGTTTGCATGTGTGAGTCTCTCCGGGTGCCGCTGGGGCGAGTCGTCACGGTTTACCGTGCAAATAAGAACGACTGCGTGTGTCGAATGTGTCGACACAGTCGTCAGCATTCTTTTGTGCTATTGGCGGGGTTAGAAAGTCCGGCGTTCCGTGCTGCACGCAACACGAATCGTTGGATCTTTCCGCTAGGGGTCTTGGGGAGTTCGGTTGCGAAATGCACCCGCCGGGGGTAGGCGTGAGCGGCATAGCGGGTCTTGACCCACTGTTGGATCTCCTCGGCCATTGCAGGGCTTGGAGCGAATGCCTGACGCAGTACGACATACGCCTCCACCACTTCTCCGCGGATCTTGTCGGGAGCGGCAATGACGGCGCATTCCGCAACCGCCGGATGGGCGGCAATCACGGACTCGACCTCAAATGGCCCGATGCGATACCCGGCCATGATGATGACGTCGTCCTCTCGCGCAGAAAAAAAGAAGGCGCCGTCAGCATCCATTTTTCCCAGATCGCCGGAGAGATAGTATTCCCGGTTCGCGGAAAACTTCTCCGCACTCTTTTCGGGGGCTGCGTCGTACCCGTGGAACCACGCAAGCGGGCTCTCCGCGAGGTTGAAGGCGACACGCCCGATCTCGCCAGTCGGAAGTTCGACATCTTCGCTGCGGTCCAGAACGACGGCCTTCCACCCAGGCATTGATATCCCCATCGATCCAGGCCGGACTTCCCTAGCGAGGCGAGGATCGTGGTGGTTGTTAATGAGCATGCCCGCCTCTGTTTGCCCGTAGTGGTCAAAGACGAGGGTGCCCAAGGCCGACTGTGCCCATTCGTTCACGTCTGGGGTGAGCGGCTCCCCAGCGCTTGATGCGCAGCGCAGCTTGAGGTCCTGAGGCGGAGAGACTTCTGAGCACATGAGGGATCGATAGACGGTCGGAGCGGCTGCGAAATTTGTGACGTTGCGCTCTGCGAGGATTTGGTAAGTGGCCGCAGCATCAAAGACGCCTTTGAACAGGAGGCTATGGACCCCAGTACTCAGAGAGCCGATGACCCCGAAGTAAAGTCCATACGCCCAGCCTGGGTCGGCCGCGCACCAATACACATCGCTTGGGCGCAGTCCAATGCCAAACTCGATATAAGCTCTAAACGCAGCAATGGCGCGTATGGGGACAACCACCCCTTTTGGCTTGCCCGTAGTCCCAGAAGTGTAGATATGGATAAACGGTGCGTCTCCTCCCAGGACCGCAGCAGGCACTTTCGGGCGTCCCTCGGCTGCGAGATCGTCGAATTTATGAATCTGCCAACCGGCAAGGGAAGTGTCATCGCGGCCAATGACGACAAGGTCGGTAACGGCGATGGGCTGTTCGTCCCCTTCAGTTGCTACGAGCTTGCCAACTTGGGATGCGTCGCAAATCGCGACTTTTGCCTTGCTGCCGGCGAGACGCTGTGCGATGGCGGGCGGCGCGAACGCTGTAAATAGCGGGACGTGAACCGCTCCCAGGCGCCAGATCCCGACGAGACCAATCAAGTATTCCACACTCTTTCCTGAAAGCGTCGCGACTCTATCTCCCGCCCGGACGCCAATGCTTGCGAGCCCCGCCGAAAATGCCTCGGATCGTCGTTTCAGTTCGCCATAGGTTAGGCGCTCCGTGTTGCCTTGAGAGTCGAGGACATCATAGGCAACCTTGTCTGCAGGGTGGCGGTCGCACAGTAACCACGCCAGGCACGCCGAAGGCGCTGAGTATTCCGAAACCAGCTCGGCGACCCGGTCATCCAGCCCCGAATTGAGTTCTAACGTACTCATGAGTGTGTCTCCATACACGGGTGGTCGTCGGTCCAGTCGCTGGCCTTAAGTGAATCCAGATTTCACTTAAGACTAAGTTGCACCTGTACGTCTGTCAAGCCTTGCGCTCACAGGGAAAGTACTAGCATGGAAAGAAGGCGCGCGCATCACAAGTGTCTAGTAGACTACATTTCGACAGTGTGCCGCCCTTAAGTGAAATGATGATTCTGGATTAAATCCTGGGAAACTGACGGCCGATGACTAGCCTGCAGGCATGGGCGGAAAGGTGAGCATGCGTCCGGCGACTCCGCGAAGGCAGAACGTTATGATCGACGCGGCGTGGGAACTGAGGGACGTGGATGCATCGGCGGCGCCGTTGCTCAGCGGTGCGACCAAGCCTTCAAACAGGCAGCCGACAATGCAATCGGCCGACGCGGCAGCGTTCTGCGTTGGAAACTCGTGGTTTTCTACGCCCTGTTCAATGATTGTCTTGAAGACCCGGGAAAGCGCACGGTGGTAAGTCAGACGGGCAGCCTCCACTTCCGGCTCTACAGGTTCGGCTACAAGCGCGTGCGCGAGTCTTCGGCCACGCAGCGCACGGCTGGCAAAAGTCCACGCAGCGGCGCCAAGCTTTTCACAGGCGGACCCGTCGCGCATGGCAATGCCTGCGACCACGTCCACCTCGCGTTGAGCGGTCGACTTGACGACCTCGACCATGAGTTCGGTCTTGGACGGAAAATATCGATACAGCGTTCCGATCGCGATCCCGGCAGCATCCGCTATAACGGTCATCTGTGCTTCACGAAACCCTGACTGGGCCACGAGCTCGCGAGCAGCTTTCAAGATCAAGGGATGCTTGTCGGCGCCGCGGCGTCGGATGCGCACGCGAGGAGGATTCAAAATATCTTCCATGTCATCCCTTGAGCCGGCAGTTCAAGTAGTTGGAGATTGTCGTTGCCAACCGTAGTGGCAGACATTATGCCACTGCACCGTAGAGGCGTCGTGGTAGGCATCCGAGTGTCCCCTTGGGCAGGCCACCCGTTGCTGCCATATGCGTGATCGATATCGGGTGCAGTGGCGTACGCAACGAATTTGGTGACCAAAGCTCTCCGGCCGCACAATTTGCTACGATAAGCCCAGTCCGTGCAAATGAAGAAGTAGCCCTGCGCTACCCCTAGTGCCGGGCTAAAAGGTCCTAGAGACCCTGAAGGAAGAGCCTCGCTTCTGCCCGATGCTTACAAGGGAGCATGCGAATGTCGCGTCTCTCAAGCGTGACAACTCTGAAGCAGCCTTCGTGTGGTTCCGAGGCAGGCAGACATTGTCTCGATCGAGACAGTCGAACACTAATTTGGCTTGGCGAATCGCTGCTGCGCAAACTGATTGCCCTGTTGACTAGCCGAACCGCGAGGGCGCTAAAGTCCAGAGACTGTCATCCGGCGCAAGCTCAACTGAATGATAGGGGCCCGAGTCGCGACGTTGTATGGCACTTAATTTCAACGCAATGATCCCGAGTGTATCTCACACTCGTGGCGAATGTGCCGCACCTCTCCACACCGATCAACTTCCTTCGGTCTTTCAACTCCTTGAGGCCTCCGATCCAGAGTCTACTGACGCACGCGTACGCACTGTCTCACACATGACAATGTGGCGCCACAGCGCGCGGTAGCGTTGAGCCTGACGCTTATCCAGATGAGCAGCCGAAAAACTGAAGCGTCTTCACGCGAGGCAAGGGTCGGAGATGGTTGGCTGACGATTGCTACATACAATCAGAGGAGACAGGACAAATGAAGTACCACGCATTGATACACACGATCCGCAAGGGCTTTATTCTTGCAATCGGATCGACCGCAATGCTTGCGGCATGCGGAGGAGACGGTGAGCCGGATTCATCAGCAGCGACCACGACGTCGCCAAGTGGCCCCAGCACGCCAAGCAAGACGGCAGCCGAAATGTGTGCAGGTCTTGAGAACCTCGAAATTCCCGCCTCGGCGATCGGTCTTCCCACGACGGGCGGAACGGTATCCAGCGCTACACTGGTGGCGTCAACTGAAACCGGCAATATTTCGGGCGAATATTGCAAAGTGCTAGGAAAAATTCATCCGGTCGATTTTCAAGCGCCCGACATCCGTTTTGAAGTTGATCTTCCCAGCAACTGGAATGAGAAATCTGTCCACTTTGGTGGTGGCGGTCTGGACGGCACCATTCCGACGACTACTGGTTACGCTAGTTCCTCGCTGTCCTTCCTGGGAGAAGTGAAAACGGCCAAGACACCGTTGGCTCGGGGATTCGTAACACTGGGGAGCGATAGCGGACACCAAGGAAACTTCTTTGAAGGCGAGTTTTTGAAGAACGATGAGGCGCTGGCAAACTACGCAGGTGAACACGTCAAAAAGACTCACGACGTCGCGGCATATCTTGCACGAACCCGCTATGGCAAGTCGTTCGCTCACAGCTACTACGTTGGTGGTTCGGGAGGAGGAAGGCAAGGCTTGGTTGCTGCTCAACGATATCCCGCAGACTACGATGGGGTAATTTCAACTTACCCGGCCAGCGAGCTTCTAGGGCTCTCATTTGCCATGGGACGGGTCTCAAAAGCCTCGCTCGCGCCCGGAGGATTCATTACATCGGCAAAGGCGAAGGTTCTCAAGGCGGCCGTGATGACCCAATGCGATGCCCTTGACGGCGCGACGGATGGCATCATCAGCAATCCGGCGGCATGCAGCTTCGATCCGTCGACATTGCGGTGTGCAGGGGGGGCAGATACTGGCGACACTTGTCTGTCCGACGCACAACTCAATACCGTAAACACCATGGCTACACCATTGGCAACCAAGTTTGATTTTGCCAACGGAATCCGCACCATCGCTGGTTACAATATTCTCTCGGGCACCGATTTTTGGAACCCCCCTATCCCCCCCTTGGGACTTTCCCCGGCAGCGGCGGTATCGGATCCTGCCTCGGGCCAGGCATCGTTCTTCTACGCGTTCCCGAACGCGCTTGTGAATTTCGCGATCGCCCGCACCCAGCTCGTAGACATCATGTCGTTTGACTTTTCCGACCCCGGCGCCCTGACGGCACGGACGCAAGCGGTCAGCAACATGATGGATGCTACAAGCACCGACTTGACGACATTCAAACAACGAGGCGGAAAGTTAATTCTTCAGCACGGACAGTCGGATCAGTTCATCCCCGCCCAAATGTCGATCGATTACTACAATCGGCTAGTGACGCGATATGGACAAGCAACCGTAGGCGAGTTCGTGAAGTTCTATTTGGTGCCAGGGGGCGCCCACGGTTTTGGCGGCCAATTCGAAGGTGCCTATGACGCCCTGACTGTCCTTGACAATTGGGTTACGAGCGGAAATCCGCCTAACAAACTCGTCATCACAGACTTGAGCGGGGCAACTGCGGGCCGTACCCGCCCGCTCTGCGAGTATCCGGCGTGGCCCAAGTACGTTAGTGGCGACACGAATTCCGCTGCAAGCTTTACCTGCACGCAATAGCATGGAAACAAGTTGAACTCTCCGCGGCGCGACGTTTCAGCGCCGCGACTCAAAGGTCGAGACACTCAATCATACTTGTTCGAGGCCTTAAGACCTTCGTCGCCTAGCGCTAGGATTAGCGCTAGGCATTTTTCTAATGGGACGCCTGACCTCAGACGTACGCGAGCTTTACGCAAGTTTTACGGGTAAGCCGGGAAGAAGCGTTCGCTCCAAAGCACCGGTACCGCTCCTTTTCATTTAAAACCGGCCCCAACTTGGCCAGCTCTACTCGAAGCACCGACATCCTCCGGGCGCTTGGTTTTACCGTCCGATGCAGCCGACGGAGTTCGCCTGTTTGCCGTGAAGATGTGTGCGCTACCATCGGCACTCCCATTATTTCTGGTCGGTCTACCTCGCGAAATCCTTATCGAGGCAGACCCGCTAGGCACCGATCCAACGCGGCTCCTGCGTGACATCTTCAGCGACGAACTGCCAAGTCGCGCGCCTTCCTGCTGCCCCAGGCGAATGCCCGTAGTGAGACGATCGGAAACACGCCGCTAAACGGCGCAGAGACATAGGACCGTTGGCGCTTGGGCTTGAGTCCGGCCCAATAACAGATCGTCGAGCAGGAAGCGCAAAGCGGACCCCGGTCCGCAAGGCGCTCGCACGCACAGTGCTGTAGTTGCGAAGCTGCGCCATTTCCACGGTAATTAACTTAAGGGTTGAAACGTTATCTACCCTCTCGATGCTTTCTCAATGTCTGCTACCGCGATATGAACGGTCAGCCTTACTGGCCTTCGCTAAAGGCCGAATCTGGCCGGGAAAAGCCATCGGTCGAAGAGGAGGCAAAGTTCACCCACGAAGCCCGCCCCATGCGGTCACAAAATGACTCATGGTTGCCATCTCGCCCCCAATTTTCCGCGTCATGGGATCAGTCAAGATCCGCAGAACGAGCACGTTCAGGATGCCGAGGGATATCGAGTTCAATCTCGTCGGCGCCAGGCACGGCCAGAAGGTCAGCGATCCTTTGCGCCAGGAGCGCCGCGACCTGGCGTGCGCCCTCGACGGTCTCTGCGACCTCGAGCGGGCTCCGCCCCCCCAGGCGATCGAGTGGGGTCTCCAGCCAGTCACACGCCCGCGCGGGATCGCCAAAGGCCCGCGTGGCGCGCGCGAGCAGATTGTCCTCCCCAAACCTTGGCAGATCCTCGATTCCGACCGGCTCGCTGTCTTCCGCGCGCGGCCCGAGGTCGGCACCCAGCAGGTGGCTGACCGCCGCATGGTCGCCGGCGCTGATGTGCTCGCTGATTTGCTCCAGCAAGGCCAGCGACAGGACGCGGCGGCGCAACAGCCGGCCCCGGGGAAGTCTGGTGGCGGCGGTCTTCCGCAGTCGCTTCAGGTCATCGTCGTGGAGTGGGTCGTCATCCGGCTCATATTTTGGGGGGGGTCATGACACGTCCCGATGGATCTCGATGGAGATCGACTCCCTCCATCATAGGTGCCCGGCCGCGCTCGGAGCGGACCTCGATGGGACAGGAATTGGCGTCACTCCATAAAACCGGACGTTTCGGTTCGGCGCCATATTGCCCAGCAACAGGGGAGGCCGCCGCCGCTTCGTCAAGCCGCGTCCGGTCCCCGTCCGGTCTGTAGCGGGGGGATGGGCAATGCGCTGGACTGCATCCAGTCGGTAGCGCAGCGTCAGCCCGTCTGGCCGTTGACTCAGCCAGCCGGCATTGCCCCAGCAAACCAGTTCACGCGCCATGGTCATCGTCCTCGCCCTTGACTTGGCGCCGGATCGCAGCGTGTTGCTGATTGAATTCCTCCAAGTCCACGTCACGATAGCGCCCGGTGCGGCCCCGATTCGCCGTGTCGTGTCGCGCGGCCCCTAGCGCAGTGGACGTTGCCGGCGCATTTCATGCGAGTCTAGACAGACTGCCGCCTCTGTCCAATCTGCCGGCATGCCGGCCGCAGCTTGATCCCGAACTCCCTCGTGGCCACAGTGACCGCAGTGTGGCGCGCCGCTCTACAGTCATGAGTGAGACGTCGTCGCGGCCAAATGGGTGATGCTGGCTGCATTTATGTGGGATTATGCATTGGCCATAATTATGGCCGGCCCATCACGCGCAGCGAGGGCACCCTGGCGGAAGCCCAGGCCACGGCGCTGACACCTGCGCCGGACGGAGAAGGGCGGTGACCGACCCATTGCGGCCCGTCGAACCAGCGCGACCTCTACGGCGGCTTTCAAAGCACAACGGCCGTTCGTCGACCATACCCTTCGCGCCCGTCGGCGGGACGATGTGCGCAGAATCGCCGGCAAGGAACAGCCGCCCGTACTGCGTGACGCTCGAGACGAAGCTCCGCATGCCTACAATGTTCTTTTGAAAGATCTTCCCTTCCGTAACTTTCCAGCCGTCGGTCTGGTCGACGCGGGCATGCAGCTCAGCCCAAATCCTATCGTCAGACCAGTTGTCGACAGAGTCTTTCGGGTCGCATTGGAAGTACATGCGCTGGACTGTCGGCGAACGCGTGCTGATCAGGGCAAAGCCGCGTTCATGCCTCGCATAGATAAGTTCTTCGCTCGACGGAGATGCCTCAACCAAAATTCCGAACCAACCGAACGGATACAGGCGCTGGTAGTCCTTGCGGACGGACTCCGGGATGGCCGATCGCGAGGGGCCCTGCGAGCCATCGCAGCCGACAATGAAGTCGCCTTGTACCATACTCGCTTGCACGGCAAGCGACCTATCGGCCAGCAAGCGACTCAGTTCTCGCAGCGCCTCGCAGTTGACGACGGGGGACGCTGCAGAGGTGAGGTGACAACAAACTATCGGATCGAAACATCCACTGGGGCACCTCCAGCACGCGCGCCAACTCGAGCGAGTTCAGCGCACAGCGCAGAACGATCTCCCCGTTCTTCGTGACCGTGTTGAAGATCCACACCCTGCGACCGTGCCATGGGTGCCAGCGATACAGAACTTCCCTTGAGTCGGTAATGTGGGCGTTGTGTTGACGGCTTGTATAGCTCGGTGGGGCCGCATTCGACGCTGGGTTAATGAGTCGCCGCAGAAATACGAGGACAAGCTAAAGCAACAGACAACCCGTGCACCTGTCTGAAAAAACTTGACCACGACAAAGTGGGCCCCTTCTAGCGTAGGAGCAGCGGCCGACCATAGCTGGTCGGCAAAGTCGAAGGATTCGCGACCGGTGCAAGTCGGCCGATTGAATCACACCTATGGCACCCATGTCATGGTCGCCGTTCGACCCAGCAAAAAATCCTTATTCACTTCTGCAACTTCGCGGATGTAGTCCCAAAGCGCCTTAACCCGCGCAACCTCTCTTCGCTCAGGTGGAGCAACCAGCCAGAACGTTCTGGTCACGTCCACCTTCTCCGCTAGAAGCGGTACCAGTCCCTCGATCACGCTGCCCAGAAAGCAGGGAAGCACGGCGATACCCAACCCAGCTCTTACTGCCTGAGCTTGAGCAATGACGCTTGTACTTCGCAGGAATGGCTTACTGGAGGGCATCCACTTCTGTAGTGAGAACTGTTGCGGCGAGAAGATCAGATCATCAACGTAGTCGATCCATCGATGGTTCTCAAGATCTTCCACGTCTCGGATTGGGGGATGTTCCGCGAGGTATGCGGGCGTCGCATATGGCAGCAAGCGATAGTCTGAAAGCTTGCAGGTCACAAAGCTGTTTGCACTGGGCCGGTCGATGGCCACTGAAGCGTCAGCCTCCCGCTTTGAGAGATTCAGTGAACGCGGCATCGGGAGAACGTCCACCACAATCGCCGGATGTCGAGTACAAAATCGGCCAACATGCGGAGCAAGGAAGAATGTTCCGAAGCCTTCAGTGGCGCCTAATCTGATCTCACCTGTTAAGGCCAGGCTGTCACTGAACACGCTTGTCTCGACAGCGGACACCGTGCTTTCCAGCTTCTCAACATGCTCTAGAAGCCGATGGCCAGCGCTTGTCAGGCTAAGGCCCTGAGAGCTGCGCTCGAACAGCTTAGATCCGGTATCGCGCTCCAGACGCTGGATACGTCGCGATATCGTCGACTGGCTCATCTTGAGGGTGTGTGATGCCTCCAAGGCCGACTGGGAGCGCGCCGCCGCCAAGAAAACTCTGAGATTGTCCCAATCAAAGTGGTTCATAACAGACATGCTATGCAAATTTGGATAACCGTGTTTCGATTTATCTTATACCAAATGCAGAAACGGTGAAATAAGATCCTTCTCACGGACGGCCCAAGCATCGCTGGGTCAGACCCGACAGTTCATAGAAACCAAGGAGGCACCGCTCACCATGTCTAGCCTGATCGAGCACTTCATCGCCGGCACGACCTATTCCGAACCTAGTACGCGTACCGGCGCCGTACACAATCCGTCCACCGGGGAAGAGATCGCCCGGTGCGCTTATGGCTCTTTCGCGGCCGTAGACCACGCGGTAACGGTCGCCACCGAGGCCGGGCGGCGCTGGGGCCGGGCCTCGCATGCTGCGCGCCAGGCAGTAATTTATAAGCTGCGTGAGCTGATGATCGCCAATCTGGACGTGTTGGCGGACGCAATCGGGCGAGAGCACGGCAAAACGATATTGGATGCGAAGGGCGAACTGGGTCGGGCGATTGAGGGCATTGAGTTCGCTTGCAACGCGCCCCATGTGGCCAAAGGCGAATATGCGAACAACGTTGGCGGGGATATCGAGGTCTTCTCGATGCGTCGCCCAATCGGTGTCGTAGGTTGCATCACTCCGTTCAACTTCCCGATCATGGTTCCTGCCGTGATGATGACGATGGCGGTCGCTGTCGGGAATGCCATCGTCTGGAAGCCATCCGAAAAAGTGCCCAGTGCGTCGCTCGAATTTGCCCGGTTGTGGAAGGAGGCTGGCCTGCCGGACGGCGTGTTTAACGTCGTGCAAGGTGACAAGGAAGTTGTGGACGCGATTCTCGAGCACCCGGGAATCGCAGGTGTGAGCTTCGTGGGTTCCACTGCTGTCGGGGAGTACATCTACCAGAAGGGCACCTCACACAACAAGAGGGTCGCAGCCTTTACAGGTGGAAAGAATCACATGGTCGTACTGCCGGACGCCGACCTGGAAGCTGCGGCGAGTGCCTTTGTGTCTGCCGGATTTGGGTCGTCGAGCCAGCGGTGTATGGCGGTTTCGCTTCTCCTTCCCGTGGGTCAGGAAACGGCTGAACGCCTCCGGGATCTCATCATTCCGAAGATCCACGCGCTGAAAGTAGGACCCTACGACGACGAGAGAGCGGACTTCGGTGCAGTCGTGTCCAAGGAATCGAAGACGTCCGTCGAACGCGCCATATCTCGTTGTATCGAGGAAGGTGGCGAACTAGTGATTGACGGGCGAGAAATCGAGATCCCTGGTCATCCCAATGGCTTCTACCTGGGTCCGACCTTGTTTGATCAAGTCACGACCGACATGCACCTTTATAAGGAAGAAGTGTTTGGTCCCGTGCGAGGAATCATGCGGCCAACGAGCTTTGAAGAGGCAATCGAAATCACCAACATGCATGAGTACGGCAATGGCTCGGTGATCTTCACCCGCGACGGAAAATCGGCACATCGCTTCATGATGGAGATCGAGTCCGGCATGATCGGTGTGAATGTTCCTGTTCCGCTGCCGTCCGCCTACTTCAATTTCGGTGGCTTGCGCCGGTCAAAGTTTGGCGAAGGCCATTTGTACGGCCCTGATGCAGCTCGCTTTTACACGAAGCTTAAAACGGTCTCGCAGCGCTGGCCCGAGCCCGACGAACGCGCACTGCCCATCTCCCTCGCATTCAATCCTAGCGCGTAACGCTTATACGTGGCGGCCACCATGCCGCGTGAGCGGGGATACATCGGCATACACACAGAGGAATGGCGACAAATCATGAAAGCAGTTGTTATTGTGCAAAGAGCAGGACAAGAGCGTCCGACACTCGAGTACCAAACAGTTGAAGATCCGGTACCCCAGGCCAGCGAACTCCTGGTGTCGGTGCGTGCGGCCGGGATCAATCGCATCGACCTGCATCGGTCCACAGCGCACGGGGGGCCTGCAGCCGGTAAGCCCTTGATCGCCGGACTCGAAATGTCCGGTGACGTCATCGCAATCGGCGCCGGCGTCACCGACTTCAAAATCGGCGACAAAGTGATGGGTATGACGACGGGCGCTTACGCTGAGCTCGCCACGATCGATCACCGTGTTGCGTTGCGGGTACCGCCAGAGTTCTCTTATGACCAGGCGACCGCGGTTGCAACAGTGTATCCCACGGCCCACAACGCACTTGTCACGAATGGTCAATTCTCGCGCGGCAAGACTGTCCTCATCCAAGCAGTCTCTTCAGCGGTAGGAATTGCCGCGCTGCAAATTGCGAAGGCAATGGGGGCAAAGTGTGTGATCGGCACAGGACGCCCCAATGCCAATGCAGACCGTCTGGCAGAAATTGGCTTGGATCGGTTCTTGATTGGCGGACAGGACGATATCCCGGCAGAAGTGCTCAAGGTCACTGATGGGCGCGGTGTAGATGTTGTCGTCGACATGGTCGGTGGTCCTGCCATTTCAGACAACCTCGAATGCGTCACCCTTGCGGGACGAATTGTAAGCGTAGGTTGGGTGGGCGGCACGAAAGGCGAGATTGACCTCGACACGCTAGCCAGAAAGCGTATCAGCCTCGTCGGCGTCTCCTTCAGAACGCGAACCCTCGAGCAAAAGACCGCCCTGTTTGCCGAGTTCACGCGCGACGTTTCCCCATTTTTTGTCTCCGGGGCGTTAGTGCCGGTCATCGCGGCCAGCTACCCATTGTCTGAAGCACTGGCCGCGCAAGACGCTATGGCAGAGGACAAGCACTTCGGGAAGATCTTGCTTCATCCCTAATTCGCTCAACGCGAGAAATAAACAAACAATCAGGAGACGCTATGAAAATCGGTTTTATCGGTCTCGGCCATATGGGCCTGCCAATGGCTTCCAACCTGCTGCGAAGCGGGAAAGCCGTACACGTGTTCGACACGTCAGCTAAGGCCATCGGCGTTGCCGTCGAGCGCGGCGCTATGGCGGCCGGATCGATTGCCGAACTTGCGGAAGACGTGGACGTCGTTATCACCATGCTTCCCAATCCGGCGATTGTACGCAGTGTCGTTGCCGGGCCGGACGGCGTGCTCGCACATGCAAAGGACGGCACACTGCTTATCGAGTGCAGTACAAGTGATCCGCAAACGGCTCGCGACCTCGAGTCGATGGCTCAATCGTCCGGCAAGGTGATGATTGATGCCCCGGTTTCTGGGGGTGTGCCAGGCGCTGAAGCCGGAACGCTGACATTTATGATTGGAGGTACGGAGGAGGCCTTCGTAGCGGCCCAGCCCATCCTAATGGCAATGGGCAAGAATATCGTGAACTGCGGGCCGGCTGGAAGTGGACAAGCGGCCAAAATCTGCAACAACCTCCTGCTTGGCGTATCTACGATCGCTGTGTCCGAGTCGATGTGCCTCGGCGTGAGTCTTGGCTTGGCCCCTGACGTCCTAGCCGCAATTATCAATACGTCCTCAGGCCGTTGCTGGGTATCCGAAGTCTACAACCCATACCCGGGCGTGGTGAAGAGTGCGCCTGCATCGAACGACTTCTCCGGAGGCTTTGCGTGCGATCTGATGATCAAGGACCTATCTCTCGCTCTTGATGCGGCGAGCGGTACGCGGCAACCGCTCCCCATGACAGCTTTGTCTAAGCAATTCTTCCAGTTGCTGAGTCTGAAGGGCGAAGGATCTAAGGACATCTCTGCAATTGTGCAGATGTTCAAAATGTAGAAGAGACAAAAAAATAAAGACAAGGAGACATGATGAAACGCTACCTGAAGTTTGGCGCTGTGGCGATTAGCGTCGCGCTAAGTGTCAATACGGCCCACTCCCAGCAGTCGAAGGTGTCGGACGACGTCATCAAGATCGGGGTGTTGACGGACCTCTCCGGCAACTATTCTGAGTTCTCGGGCCCTGGGGCAGTGACTGCCATCAAGATGGCGGTCGAAGACTTCGGTGGGAAGGTCTTGGGCAAGCCCGTTGAAGTTGTGGTCGCTGATCACCTCAACAAGCCAGATGCTGCGTCAACGAAAGCGCGGGAATGGTTCGACACGCAGAAGGTCGACGTGGTAGCGGATCTGACGAACTCCGCCGTAGCTATCGCGGTAAGTAAGCTCGCATATGAAAAGAACCGCATCGCGATTGTGACTGCCGCGATGACCGAAAAGGTGACCAACGAGGAATGTACGCCGAACACAGTCCATTACGTGGCGGATACATACGCGTTTGCCAACGGGACTGCTAAAGCGATGCTTGAGCAAGGTGGCGACACTTGGTTTATTCTCGCAGCAGACTACGCTTTCGGCACCCTCATGCTAGACCGACTCTCTGGCACCGTAAAGGGCGGCGGAGGAAAAGTAGTCGGTGCGGCAAAGCATCCGCTCGGCGCGTCGGACTTCTCTTCATTCATGCTGCAAGCGCAGGCTTCGAAAGCAAAAGTTATCGGCCTAGCCAACGCAGGTGTCGATACTGTCAACGCCATGAAGTCGGCCCAGGAGTTTGGCATAACCAAAAGTGGAAAGCAAAGCCTCGTGGGCCTCGCGACCACGATTACCGACGTCCACAGCATGGGCTTGAATATCGCGCAAGGGCTTCTGCTGACAACGCCGTTCTACTGGGACATGAACGACGAGACGAGGAAGTGGTCGAAGCGCTATTTTAGCAAGATGAATAAAATGCCGAATATGGTGCATGCCGGCGACTATTCATCGATCATGCATTATCTCAAGGCGGTCGAGGCCGCTGGTACCGATAATGCGAAAGACGTCATGGAAAAAATGCGCGAGCTTCCCATTAACGATTTCTTCGCGAAAAACGGAAGGATTCGTGAAGACGGACGAATGGTGCATGACATGTATCTAATGCAGGTGAAAAGCCCTGCGGAGTCCAAGTATCCGTGGGACTATTACAAGCTAAAGAAGACACTGCCCGCTAATACGGTGACCATTCCGGTTGAGCAGAGCAAGTGCCCATTGCTCAAAAAAGGCTAGCCCTACAGCCGGAGTCCTACTCTCAAGCGTGAGCGAAAGCGCCGTTCCGGACGACCTGCCTCGGCTCAGACCAGCAGAGTGAGTGCCTCCAGCGCGCTTGAGATACCAGGACAGAAATAACTCCTTGCTCCAAAGGCGTCCGGTCCGGCCCTATCGCGAACCCGATCCGCGCGCAGCACATTGCTGCGGCCGCACTGCACGGAGCGATCTACATCCATGATTTGGAGGTGAAGATGATGGACGTCATCCTAGAGACGCGCGGCCTTACTAAGCAGTTCAAAGGCTTTACCGCCGTATCAGACGTAAATCTGAAGATTCAGCGTGGACATATTCACGCATTAATTGGGCCAAATGGTGCGGGCAAGACCACTTGCTTCAACCTGCTGACAAAGTTTCTCGTTCCAAGTGCCGGGGCAATCTTGTACAACGGCCGCGACGTTACCGCAGCCAAGCCCGCAGAGTTAGCGAAAACTGGGATTATCCGCTCCTTCCAGATTTCTGCGGTGTTTCCGCATCTTACAGTCCTGGATAATGTCCGGATCGGCCTTCAGCGCGCTCTTGGAACCTCCTTCCATTTCTGGAAGAGCGACCGCACATTGAATCGTCTGAATGAGAAAGCCATGGCGCTGCTGGAGGAGGTAGACCTTGTCGCTTATGCAGACGCTATAACCGTGGACCTCCCCTATGGGCGAAAGAGGGTGCTCGAGATTGCAACAACTTTAGGCATGGAGCCCGAGCTCATGCTGCTTGACGAGCCCACGCAAGGGATGGGACATGAAGATGTCTCCAGGGTGGCCGAGCTGATCAAACGCGTATCCACAGGCCGAACCATCCTGATGGTTGAGCACAACATGAATGTCGTCTCGGGCATCTGCGATCGAATTTCCGTCTTGCAGCGTGGTGCGCTACTGGCCGAAGGAACTTATGCGGAGGTCTCGGCGATTCCGCAGGTTATGGAAGCCTATATGGGAACTACCAGCGGATCCCTCGCAGGATCGCATTGAACATAGGGCGAGATCGCTCGCCAGGGGGAGTTCGAATGGAAAAGGCTCTTGAGGTTGTAGACCTGCATGCCTGGTATGGGGAGTCCCACATTTTGCACGGGCTTAACTTCGCAGTGAACAAGGGGGAAGTTGTTACGCTGCTTGGCCGAAATGGTGCCGGTCGGACCACGACACTTCGGGCAATCATGGGGCTCACAAGTAGCCGAAAGGGTTCGATCAAGGTGGGCGGAATCGAGTCTGTACACATGGCGACCCACAGGATTGCGCACTTAGGCATTGGCTACTGCCCGGAGGAGCGCGGTATCTTTTCCGGCCTCACTACGCAAGAGAACCTGATGCTGCCGCCCACGTTGTCGAGATCCCACCGGGGAATGTCGATCGATGAAATCTACGACATGTTTCCGAACCTCTTGGAGCGTAGAAACAGCCCAGGCACGAGACTGTCCGGAGGAGAGCAGCAAATGCTGGCAGTGGCCCGAATTCTCCGCACGGGCGCAAGGGTCCTTCTTCTGGACGAGATATCGGAAGGCTTGGCCCCTGTGATCGTTCAAGCTCTCTCGCGCATGATTATCAGGCTTAAGGAAAAGGGGTACACCATCCTCATGGTCGAACAGAACTTCAACTTTGCGGCGCCGTTAGCGGATCGCTTCTATGTAGTGGAGCATGGTGAAGCTATCGAGCATTTTACGTCAAGCGAGCTCCAAGAGAAGACGTCGTTGCTAAGTGAGTTGCTGGGAGTTTGAAGAGATGGATGAGATTTTCGGAATTCCAATGCCAGCCCTAATGAGCCAACTTTTGATCGGCCTTGTTAATGGGTCATTCTACGCCGTGCTCTCACTCGGGCTGGCAGTCATCTTTGGGTTGCTTAACGTCATCAACTTCGCGCATGGGGCCTTTTACATGGTAGGAGCGTTCCTTGCCTGGATGGGGATGAATTACTTAGGTATTAACTATTGGGTGATGCTACTCGCCTCGCCTCTCATTGTGGGGGTGCTCGGCTTCGCGATCGAGCGGACCATGCTGCGTTGGCTGTACAAGGTCGACCATATCTACGGCTTACTGTTGACCCTTGGCATCACCTTGGTGGTTGAGGGCGTATTCCGGGCTGCGTACGGCGTCTCAGGGCAGCCATATGCCGCACCGGATGGGCTGTCCGGTGCCATAAATCTTGGCTTCATGATGTTGCCTACTTATCGGGCATGGGTGGTGGCAGCCTCGCTTCTAGTCTGCATTGGCACTTGGTACACAATTGAACGGACGAAGCTTGGCGCATATCTCAGGGCAGGCACGGAGAACCCGAAGCTAGTAGAGGCATTCGGTGTCAATGTGCCGGTAATGGTCACGCTGACATATGCGTTTGGCGTGGCGCTAGCTGCGTTTGCCGGCGTTCTTGCTGCGCCCGTGATCCAGGTGTCCCCCCTCATGGGTTCGAACCTGATCATTACAGTGTTCGCGGTGGTGGTCATCGGAGGAATGGGATCGATCATCGGATCGATACTGACAGGTCTCGGGCTTGGGGTGATCGAGGGAATGACACGCGTCTTTTACCCGGAACTGTCGGCGACGGTGGTCTTCATCCTCATGGCTATTGTGCTGCTTGTACGGCCATCCGGTCTGTTTGGTAAAGAAAATTGATGGAGTAGTCGATGAGTAAGATAGCCCTCGGTTTCATCGCGCTGTGCGGCGCGATTGCCTTGCCATCAGTGATCTACCCGGTGTTGCTGATGAAGGTCATGTGCTTCGCACTGTTCGCCTGCTCCTTCAATCTTTTAATTGGCTTTACGGGTCTCCTTTCGTTTGGGCATGCCGCGCTTTTTGGCGCCTCCGGCTACCTTGCCGGGTACACTTCAAGGGAACTAGGCATTCCGATTGAAGGATCGATCGTTCTTGGTGTACTGACGTCTTCGGTGCTGGGGTTCCTTATGGCTGGTCTCGCAATTCGTCGCAAGGGCATCTATTTCACGATGATTACCCTTGCTCTCGCACAAATGATCTACTTCGTCTTTCTTCAAGCTCCCTTCACGGGGGGGGAGGACGGAATGCAAGGCATTCCGCGAGGAAAACTCTTTGGGGTGATTGACCTTTCCGATGACTTGGTCATGTACTACGTTGTCTTGATCATCTTTGCCTTAGCATTCGCTTTCATTGCCCGTATCGTCCATTCTCCATTTGGACACATCCTGCGGACAGTCAAGGAGAACGAGCCTCGTGCCATCTCCCTGGGCTACGACGCGGATCGCTATAAGCTTGTCGCATTCGTTCTTTCCGCAGCGTTGACGGGGCTCGCGGGAGCGACAAAGGCGTTCGTTCTGGGCTTCGAAACTCTTGTAGATGTTCACTGGCAGATGTCGGGCCTAGTGGTTCTGATGACCTTGGTCGGCGGTGTTGGTACGCTGACTGGGCCGATTGTCGGTGCGATCATTATTCTTATCCTAGAGAACAAGCTCGGCGAAATCGGTGAATTTCTCGCGAAGCTGACGCGTATTGAGTGGTTGGGAGCACTCGGGGAATCTGTAACGATCGTGACCGGTTTGACGTTTATTGTCTGCGTGCTCCTCTTCCGAAGGGGCGTAGTAGGTGAGCTCAATGCATTTATACTGAACTGGCGTCGAAGTAGCACCGCATCCTCCGCGCGGAAAGACGTAAATGCGGTGCAGGAGCCATCTTGACGCTGGTTGCCGCGGGTAGAGGATGGACTCTATATAGCACCAAAAAGAAACGCGATGAGAGGCAAGGTCGTGGGACGACGTTGTCAAGTTCAATTGACAGGTGCCAAGTCACTAATTCAGTGAAAATAGTACGTAGGAGGTGAAAACTATGCGCGCATTTCAAGTAGATCAAGCTTGGTCTATGGATAACGTTAAAATTGCGACGCGTACGATACCGACGCCAGGATCAGGGCAGGTACGACTGAAGATGAGCGCCGCGGCGTTGAACTATCGTGACCTCATCATACCGATGCGTGCATATGGTAGGCGAATGCAAGATCTGCCTCTGATCCTGCTTAGTGATGGGGTGGGTATTGTTGACGCTATTGGTGCTGGCGCGTCCGGAGTGGCATTGGGGGACCGAGTTTGTCCGATTTTTTACCAGACTTGGCTAGCTGGCGAGCCCAATAACGAGACGATGCTTTCCAGCTTGGGCTGCGAACAGGACGGAACCATGGCTGAGTACATGGTTGTTCCCGCCGAGGGGGTGTGCCATGTTCCATCGCATCTCACGGATTTTGAGGCCGCAACCTTGCCTACCGCTGCAGTTACCGCTTGGCGATCTTTGATGACCGAAGGGCGATTGAAGGCCGGAGAGAAGGTGTTGGTACAGGGCACCGGTGGCGTTTCGCTATTTGCCCTGCAATTTGCAAAATCCCTCGGAGCACACGTGATAATCACTTCGTCAAGTGACAAGAAGCTCGCGCGTGCGAAGGAGATGGGGGCGGACGAGACGATCAACTACATCAAAAACCCTCAGTGGGGGCGGCTAGTCAAGGAATTGACTAGCGGAGCGGGGGTAGACCACGTCATCGAAGTGGGGGGCGCCACAACACTGGAGCAGTCCTTGCGCGCGGTCAGAACGGGCGGAACAATTAGTATGATCGGCGTACTCTCTGGCTCTGATCCAAAGATTCCGCTTGGCCAGGTCGTAACGCGCCATGTTAGGCTGCAGGGAATCACTGTTGGAAGCCGGGAGGATTTCGAATCAATGGTTGCGCATATCGCCAATCGCAAGATTCGACCGGTCGTTGACAAGATATTTCCCTTTGAAGCGCTTCGTTCCGCAATGGAGTACCTCGCTTCAGGGGAACATTTTGGAAAAATCTGCATACGTCATGTCTAAATAGTCACCACCAGCCGAAAACAGCGAAGCGTACCACGGTGAAACCTAAAGAAGGCAATGCTGCAGATCTTCTGCACAGAATCCGTGCTTCTGTACGCGAATTGCGCAAGGAATCGTCTAGGTCGGAGTGTGCAGACCAGCACGTTGCCGAGCGGCTTTCCGATCTGCTGCGGCATGCTTTGTCGATTAATTCGCCGTCAGAAATCGTTGTTATCTTGGCATGCGGTGCCGAGCTAAGGATATTCCCCCAAGAGGATGTTCTCGAGCGTTGTACGGAAACAGTGCAAGCCTCCGGGCATGCATGGCTATGCGGAGTGGTGTGGCGTGGTGTGGGCAGTTAGAGGCCAGTTCAAAAACCCCTTGAGGGGACTGTTTACTTCTCCGGGAAGCTGTTAACCTTTGGTCCCTCGACAACGGAACCAAAGGGATGCAAGCGCCGGTTATTGATGACGAGCTGTGGACACTGATCGAGCCGCTACTGCCGCCGCCCAAGCCGCGACCCAAGAAGCATCCTGGCCGCCCGCGCGTATCGGATCGGGCGGCACTCAATGGCATTCTGTTCGTGCTGAAGACAGGCCTGCGGTGGAACCATCTGCCGACCCGATTGGGTTTCGGCTCCGGCGCAACCTGCTGGAGGCGTCTACGCGATTGGCAAAAGGCTGGTGTATGGGGTCGGATGCACGAACTGCTGCTCGCCAAATTGCGAGAGGCGGGCCAGCTCGACCTCTCACATGCAGCGGTCGATTCTTCGTCGATACGAGCCGTTGGGGCGGGCGAAAAACGGGTCCGAACCCAACGGATCGCGCGCGACCAGGTTCCAAGCACCACATCCTCGTAGACGCCAATGGCGTTCCTATCAGCGCCATTCTGACAGGTGCGAATCGCAATGATGTCACCCAATTGCTGCCGTTGGTCGACGCAATTGCGCCGATCCGCGGCGTGCACGGCCGACCGCTTCAGAAGCCCAAGGTCATCTATGCCGATCGTGGCTACGATTCCGATGCCCATCGTCAGCGCTTGCGCGAGCGAGGCATCAAGCCGGTGATCGCGAGGCGCCGTACCGAGCATGGCAGCGGTCTGGGAAAATTCCGGTGGGTAGTTGAACGGACTCACTCCTGGCTCCACAACTTCCGTCGTCTTCGTATTCGCTTCGACCGCCGGGCCGACATTCACGAAGCGCTCTTGAAATTCGGCTGCGCTCTCGTCTGCTGGAATGTCCTCCGGCGCTCCCAGCAACATTTTTGAACTGGCCTCTAAGTACGTAACATCGGAAATGTCCGCTTTGGCCGACAACGCGACGGGCGCCATGAAAGCGCGAAGGTCCGTTGTGTGGGCGGAGCCGACGTTCAAATGTCCGCGCGAACGCGCGAGCCAACGGCCGCTCCTGGCCGACAAGCGACCGCTCGCCGGCCATCGGGTTGTCAAATTTCAGTTTGCTCTGCCATTTCGAGCGCGTCGTCTACTTCAATGCCCAGATATCGAACCGTGCTTTCAAGTTTGGTGTGTCCCAGGAGCAACTGTACGGCACGCAGATTCTTTGTGCGCCGGTAGAGTAGCGAAACCTTGGTGCGTCGCATCGAATGCGTGCCGTACGCCGTATCGTCTAGCCCGATGGAGGCAACCCAGCGATGCACAATTCGAGAATACTGCCTGGTTGATAGATGTGGGGATGAATGCAGCCGGCTTGGAAACAGGAAATCGGTTGGGCTCAATCGACGAGCTTTGATCCAGGTCTCTACACAATCACGAGTTGGGCCCGTGATCTCGAACTGTACTGGTCGCTGAGTTTTCTGCTGCAGCACAGTAGCCCGGGTAGCGACCTGGTTGCCATGACACACGTCTTGCACATGCAGGCGAGTGAAGTCGCACGCCCGCAGCTTGCTATCAATGGCAAGATTAAACATCGCGAGCTCGCGGACGTTTGAGGACATCTGCAGCCGAGTACGTATTGCCCAGATTGCACTGAGCTTCAACGGCGGCTTCTGTCCAGTGAGCTTGCCCTTGTTCCAGGGGATACGGTTTCCGAGAGGGGAGTGCAGTGATTCCATGATGATCTCCTTTCTTGCGAAGGGAGTCCAAGTCTGCACTTCATTGGGTGGTCCTGACCGACCCGATCCCGGTCGTCCGTGGCTTCCGAAGGCTGTCCCTGAAGTTCAAGAAAGCGGTCCCCCTCGGCTTCCGACTGAAGGCGACCGCCGAGGTGTGCAGCCGCCAGCATGTCTTCGTTGACTTTTAACCGTCAGTAGTGTCGGCTTGCGCACAGACCGCCTGCCGCACGCGCCGCAAACTACTTCGAATCTGTCCAACCCGCCAGGAGGCACAGATGAAACAGGTATCACTGACCATTCCAGAAATTGGATTGATTGCCGGAACACGGGCGGCAGGCGCTGCGGGCCTCGCACTGTTGCTCAGCGACCGAATGAATCCGGAACAACGCCGCGCCATCGGCTGGACGCTGCTCGCTGTAGGGGTCATCACCACAGTGCCATTGGTCGCGCAAGTGTTTGGGAAACGTCAGCCATACAAGAGCCCCAACGAGAAGTGAAGTAATGGTGCGAGGGCCAGAGGCCAAAATTGACGGGCTTGACGACCGACCGGTGCTGGCCGGCAAGCGCCCGATTGGCAGGAACGGACAAGGCAAGGGGCAACCACGGGAGGAAGTTGCCGGCTGTGCAAGGAGTGAGAGGAGGAATTGCTGTCCCAGTTTTTCCAAGACACAAGCCTTCTACCAGGCCCGCGCAACTGGAGCGGCGCTGCCAGTTACTGCCTGTGATGATCGAGAGGGAGCTAGTCCGCTCTCATGGCGATCTTGAGGGGGCGAAAGCAGGGCTGCGATGGCGGAAGTGTCGAAACGCATAGTGCCAGGCGAAATGTCCAAGCTCCGTCTGCTCGCGTCTATTTCACCTTGACGATGACCTTGCCCTTGGCGCGTCCTAGATCGACGTAAGTCAGAGCATTTGCCGCCGCGTCGAGAGGGAACACGCGATCCACAATGGGGCGGATGGATCCCGACTCGATCAGCGAGGTGATCTCGCGCAGTTGGTTTCCTTCGGCGCGCATGAATACGAACGCGTAGGTGACGCCACGCTGCTTGGCCTTCTTCCTGATGCCGTGGCTCAGCAGGCGCAGCACCAGCTTCAGCGGCCAGGCCAATCCCTGCTCGACCCCAAACTCGGGCGTGGGCGGACCGGAAATGGAGATGAGGTGTCCGCCTGGCTTAAGCACCTGCAGCGACTTTTCCAGCTCGTCGCTTCCGAGGCTGTTCAGCACCACATCGTAGTCGCGCAGCTCGGTTGCGAAGTCCTGCTTCTTGTAGTCGATGACGATCTCGGCGCCCAGCGCCTTGACCCACTCGACATTGCCCGTGCTCGTGGTTGTGGCAACGAAGGCACCCAGATGCTTGGCCAACTGGATGGCGATGGTGCCCACGCCGCCAGAGCCCGCCTGGATCAGCACCTTCTGCCCCTGCTTCAGCTTTGCAACTTCGACCAGCACTTGCCAGGCGGTCAACGCGACCAGGGGGATGGAAGCGGCTTCCTCCATGGACAGGTTCGCAGGCTTGCGTGCCAGCGCTGCCTCCTTGACCGCGATGAATTCGGCAAAGGTGCCGATGCGGTCCTGATCGGGACGGGCATAAACCTCGTCGCCCGGCTTGAAACGGCTCACACGGGGGCCGACCCGCACGACCGTGCCGGCCACGTCGTTGCCAAGGATTAGGGGCAATCGATAGGGAAGGACCAGCTTGAATTCGCCGCTCCTGATCTTCGAGTCCAGTGCATTGACACCCGCCGCGTGGATCTGGATCAGGACGTCATCGTCACGCAGTTCGGGCTCCGGCATTTCGGCGATCCGGCCGCTCTCTTGCTTGCCGTAACGATTGATGATGAAGGCTTTCATGGGTTTAGGTTCTTTCTTCTGAGCGCTAGTGTTGGCGGAATTGCGATTGCGCTCATTCCGCCCGGACCCGTGCTCTGAATCAGGGTTCGAGTTTCGCGATGGACATGGTAGGACTCTCCTGGACGTGGTCCGGTCTGTTGTAGGGAAATGGGAGTGCCATTGCGTCATTCAGCGAGGAATGCCAAGGCATTCGACACAAAGTCGGTGTGGTACTGGAAAATGCCGCCATGCCCGGCGTCCTCGTAGATGATCAACTGCGCATCTGGAATCCGGCGGGCCATATCGTGGCTGAGTGCGGTGGGCACCATGATGTCGTTGTCACCGTTGGCGATCAGGACCGGCGCACGGACGCGGCTCAGGTCCTGGGGCGCCCGCCGGCCCCATGCCTTGATCGCCCGGAGCTGGCGCAGGAAGGCGCTGGGCGTGGGGCCTTTGACGCGATTGGACTTGCGTTCCTTCAGCCGCTTCAGGAAGGCGCCCGCGGCGCGTCGGCCATTGGCCGTCGAGGTGAAAAACAGGTAGTACTTGGGATCGCGTAGCGTGAGCAGTCCCTTGAGTATCAACGGCCAGGAGACTACTCCCACCTGATCGATACCCCAGCCTCCGGCCGGCCCCGTGCCGGTGAGGATGAGCTTGCGCACCAGGGCGGGAGCTTTCATCACTACGTCCTGTGCCACGAAGCCGCCTAGCGAGAAGCCGAGCAGGTCGACTTGTGCAAAGCCCAGCGCGCGGATCACGGCGATGATGTCAAGCGCCATCTCCTCGACTGTCACGGGTGCTGTACCGCCAGACGCGCCGATTCCCCGATAGTCGATGGCGACGACGCGATGCCGGCCGGAAAGGCCATCGATGATCCTCGGGTCGAAGTTGTCCAGGACCGCACCCCAATGGTTGAGCAGGATCAGAGGTACTCCGCCGCCTGGGCCAATTTCGCGATAGGCGAAGGCAGTTCCAGCGACGTCGATGGAGCGGTTCGGCGCATGGACGTAAGACGCGCCCGATTCGGTACGCACTTCGGAACGGGTCATTGTTGACTCCCTGGGTCCTGTTCGGCGCGGGGATGTAGTGTCGATGTCGCAGGGCATGACGGCAAGATAGTCACGATGCTCAAGTTCCCGCAGAAGCTTCCGGGCTCAGGAAGTCGCCCGATAGCGCTCGGCGGCGAGCGCCTGCCGAATGTCTGAGAGCAGCCCCTGGCGTGCGCCATCCAGCGCGTCCCAGCGCGCAGCTTCGTGCAGCGGCGGGATGGTGACCAACTCGCGCCGGTCGAATCCAACCAGCGCTGCGTCGACCAGCTCGCCCACTTCCATCACCTCGGGCAGCGTGTTGAGGTCAATGCCGGCGCGCGCCCAGATCTCGGTGCGTGTAGCCGCAGGCAGCACCGCCTGCACGTAGACGCCCCTGGGCGAGAGCTCCAGGCTCAGGCCCTGCGACAGAAACAGTACGAAAGCCTTGGTCGCACCGTAGACCGACATGCCGAATTCCGGCGCCAGGCCAACGACCGAGCCGATGTTGACGATCGCGCCTTCGCCGGCTTGCGCCAGGCGCGGGGCGATCGCTGCGGCCAGCCGCGTCAGGGCGGTGGTGTTGAGCGTGATCAGGCGTTCGATGCTGTCGGCGCTCTGCTCGACGAAGCCGCCCGATTGGGCGATGCCGGCATTGTTGATGAGGATGCCGATGCTGGCATCTGCGCGCAAACGCGACTCGACGGTGGCCAAATCGGCCGCCTGAGTCAGGTCGGCCTGGAGTACGTCGACGGCGACATTGGTTTCCTTGCGCAGATGCGCGGCGAGCGCGTCCAGCCGCGACTTGTCGCGCGCGACCAGCACGAGGTCGTGGCCACGCCGCGCGAAGCGCTCGGCGTAGGTGGCGCCGATGCCGCTGGAAGCGCCGGTGATAAGGACGGTGGTATTGCTGGTCATGTGTGTTTTCTCTGGAGATCAGGCGGATTTCCGGGCCGCAATGGCGCGGGATGAGGTCTGTGTTGTGATACTTACTCGGCGCTGGCGTCGGCCAGCGTGGGGTAGTCGGTGTAGCCATCGGCGCCGCCGCCGTAGAGCGTGGCCGGGTTCAGCGCCGCGAGTGGCGCGCCGCTCTTCAGGCGCTCGACGAGATCTGGATTGCTGATGAACGGGCGGCCGAAGGCAAACAAGTCCGCTTTGCCCTCGGCGAGCCGGGCGCTCGCCAGTGCCAGGTCATAACCGTTGTTGGCCAGGTAGGTTTGCTTGAAGCGGCTGCGCAGCGCGTCGTAGTCGAAGGGGGCCACGTCGCGCGGGCCGCCGGTAGCGCCCTCGACGACATGCAGGTAGACGATGCCTAGTGCGCTGAGCTGCTCGGCGATGTAGTCGTACTGAGGCTGCGGGTCGCTGCAGGAGATAGCGTTAGCCGGCGAAACCGGCGAGATGCGTACGCCGGTACGTTCGGCACCGATTTCCTTTGCCACGGCGGCGACGACTTCCAGCAGCAAGCGCGCACGGTTCTCGACGGAGCCACCGTAGGCGTCGGTGCGCTGGTTGGCACCGTCCTTGATGAATTGCTCCAGCAGGTAGCCGTTGGCACCGTGGATCTCCACGCCGTCGAAGCCAGCAGCGATCGCGTTGGCCGCGGCCTGGCGGAAGTCGCTCACGATTCCCGGCAATTCATTGAGTGCCAGCGCGCGCGGTTCGGACACGTCCGCAAAGCCGTTGTTGACGAACGTCTTGGTCACGGCGCGGATGGCCGAGGGCGCGACCGGCGCGACTCCCCCTGGCTGCAGGGCCACATGCGAGACACGGCCGACGTGCCACAACTGCACGAAGATCCGCCCACCCTTGGCGTGTACGGCGTCGGTGACCTTGCGCCAGCCGTCGATCTGCTCCTGCGTGTACAGGCCGGGAGTGTCCTGGTAGCCCTGGGCCTGCGCTGAAACCTGCGTGGCTTCGGTGATCAGCAGGCCCGCAGACGCGCGCTGGGCGTAGTAAGTGGCGGCCAGGTCGCTGGGTACCAGGCCAGCGCCGGCGCGGTTGCGGGTCAGCGGGGCCATGACGACGCGGTTTGCCAGCGTCAGGGAGCCGAGGGAATAGGGTTCTAGAAGTGTCTTATCGGGCATGTTGTGCCTGTTGCGTGGACGTGTGAGATCGGAAGAGTGGGATGTGCACTCCTAATGATGATGAACGAAATCATTGGTGTCAAGAATTTTGATTATGATCGACATCAATGTATAGTGAGCACCTGCAGACGTGAACGAAGAGTCTTCCCGGTATGAAAATCACCAAGGCGCAAGCGCAGGCGAATCGCGCACACATCGTCGAAACGGCGTCGACGCTCTTTCGTGAGCGTGGCTACGACGGGATTGGCGTTGCGGATCTGATGGCGGCAGCCGGCTTCACCCACGGCGGGTTCTACAAGCATTTCGGGTCCAAGGCCGATCTGATGGCCGAGGCTGCTGCTTGCGGCTTTGCCCAGACTGCGGAGAAAGTCGAGGGCGCCGACGCTGTCGCGTTTGTGCAGCAATATCTGTCGCGGGAGCACCGCGACAACCCCGGGGATGGATGCACGATGGCGGCGCTTTGCGGAGATGCGGCGCGTCAGCCGGAGCCGATGAGGGCGGCTTTTGCGGCCGGGCTGGAAAGCTTGTTAGCGACTCTGAGTCGCGATGATGGCGCGCTAGACGCTTACGTGCGGCGCGAGACGCGTGCCAGGCGGATTGACACGATTGCGCATGCAATAGGGGCGATCATGTTATCGCGGGCGTGTCCCGACGATTCACCGCTCGCTGATGAAATACTGGAGGTCTGCCGCCTGGCGATCCTGTCGCAGTTATCGCCGCCGGTTGATGCATAGCCGGACGTGCCAATTAAAGATTGCTCGCTTTTCGCGGCTCGATAGTCGTTGCAGTGGAGAGGCGACATCCGGATGCTAGACCGACGACATTTGCGATAGTCGCCTTCTCGTCTGCCGCCTTATGCGGCCGGCCGTACCCGACCCTTCTCCGGCATACCCTCCTGAGCGCGGAATGTCCGCTAACCGTAGTTGAACCGTCAGACCACGCCGGAGTGAATCAAAGCTCGCGAAGAAACTCAATCAATGCGGAGTTAACGAAATCCGGCGCCTCTTGCTGTAGCCAGTGCCCTGCTCGCGGAACCACTCGAGAGGCGCGCAAGCTTGGCACGATCTGGGGCATGGCGCCGATGATTTCGTGCATGCCTGGAATTGCCAGACCCGTGTCTCGCTCGCCAACAAGGTATAGAGCGGGAACCTCGATCAACAGGCCCTCGAAAGCGGCTTGCACTTCCCTGTTGCGGTCGAGGTTGCGATAGTAGTTCAATCCGCCGCGGAAGCCAGAAACGCTGAATGCCTGAACAAATTTGTTCAGCAGAAGATACGTTGCTTCAACTGTTTGGCGAAAGCGACTCTCACAGATCGCGCACGACGTGACCTCGTCAAAGTCGGGCAAGACGACCACCTAATTCGGGAGCCATGGAATGGGTATTAATGGAGACAAGTCGCACGGGCTTGCTTGACAACGAGTTCTCGGACGAACGGGTGTCAGCTTCCAGCCTGAGGAATCAACCGGTGAACGCGACGGCCAGATAATCCAATATCTCCCTGGTGATATTCCAGGTGGGTATTAGCTGGCGGAGATCCGTCATAAACGTGGGGTTGCGGCACCCCTCGCTACGGCGCGTCCGGGAGGCGGATGGCCGTCCCCGCCTCAGGACCCGCGATAGAACTTCTCGACGTCCTGTAAGCGCCTGTCGCGGTCTGCCGTGCTATATAGCGTCGTTGTCGCGATGGAGGTGTGTCCCAGGTAGCCTTGCATGACGTTGAGCGCCATGCCGGCGGCAAGGCCGTGTGAGCCGAATGCATGCCGGAATGCATGCGGGTGAATCCGGCCCATGTCCGCCCATAGCTCCGGATTTTCTTGGGCCAGATGGGCGCCAAATTTCTCCGCCGCGTCGTTGACCAGTTGTCGAGGACCGCGGTCGCTATAGCCGTGCCTGCATTGTCTCTGCTTTGACCTGGCACGCGGCGTCTTGAGGATGGCAAGCGGTGCTATTAAAGGCTCATCCGATGGAGCTGGATCAATCGCCGTTCTGTCCTGCCAATGCGCCTCCAGCGCTGCCACCAGGCGCCGGCTGATTGGCACCAAACGCTCCCTATTCCCTTTCCCGAGCACGCGCAACTCACCCCAGACGGCGCGCTGTTCCGCTGGCGCGCCGTTGGCCTGCCGTAGGACCAGATTGGCGCGTGTCGCATGAGCAGCCTCCGAGCAGCGCATGCCAGTCTCGCGCAGCAGTAGTATGGCGACGCGCAGCAGCCGGCCGCGTGGGCTGAAGGAGGCCTCCGCGTCTAGCCAGACGCTCATGGCATGCCAGATACGCATAGGAACGGCTCGTTCCACTTGCAGGGCAGGCTTAGCGGTTCGCTGCGCGGGCACACCGCACCAGGGATTCGCGACCAGGTAGTGCCTGTCGGTCAGCCAGGCGCATAGCGACGCTAGCACGGTTTCGCTGTAGGCTCGGCTGCGCGACGACAGCGCCCCGGTGAAGGGGCGCCATGCCGGGTTGCTGATGGCGAAGCCGCCGACATGGATCGTGCGCGCTGAGCGCGGTCCACACCAGCGTGCCGCAGGCTGCGGATCGGCCAGGAATGCGCGATAGGCGATGCACTCGTCGGTAAGGGCACTGGAGAAGGCCTTGCCGCGTTCGAGGATGATCCAGGCCAGAAACCGCTCGGCTTCTTTGCGATAGGCGCGATGGGTCTGGGAGTCCGCCGGCCAGAGCGATAGCCAGGCCTGGATCGCTTGGTAGTCATCCCGCGCACCGATCATGCAGACATCTCGCGGCGCGCGATTGATGCCGTCCGCGCCATCGAGCGTGGGCGGCAAGCGCATCGCCTCTAGCGGTACAGCCGCGCCGGAGCTGGCCTGCAGCGGCGCGGCCACCGCCGGCGTTGCGAGAGCGGTGCCAGTGACGTGCGCGCCGAGTTGCCCGATCGACGGACTGTGCTGGACCAGGATTTGCACAATGCGCTCGGCGGCCAGTGGGCCTATACGCGGCACGTGTCGCCACCAGCTTCTGCCCCGCTGGTTGCACAGCGCGGCCAGATCCGCCAAGGTTACGATGCCGGCCGCCCGAAGCCGGCGCGCCAGCGGCGCGGCCAGCCACAATCCGACGTCATGCTCGGGCAGCGGCTGCGGCGTGCCCATGCTTTCGAGGCAGCGCACCGCCTCGATCGCGTGGTCCTTGCTCTTGTCTGAGCGTCCGGGCGTGGCTGATGCATTGGCCAGGTCCTCGCGACCGTGTAGGCGTGCACGTTGTACCAGGGCGTCACGGATGGTGTGCAACATCGCCAGTGTTGCGCGAGGCCCGGGCACGTCGTCGGGGTCCGTTGCCAGCCAGCGACCCGCGATGACGTCAAGCGGCAAGCCCTGCAGCCAGGCCCGCAAGGCCGCATAGTGGACGCGAGTGAGCATCGTCGGCGCCACGCTATGCGTCATCGCCCGGTCATCGAGACGGCCTGCGTTGCGTCCCGCTTCATTATGGGTTCACCTCACCGCGCATGTCTGCACAAGCCCGCAAGAGCCGTTCGATATCGTGATCGGTGTGCCCGGCGTTTAGCGTCAACCGGACCAGGGAGTGGCGCTTTGGCGTGGCCGGGGCACAGAAGACCGCGCCGAACACCCCGCGGCGCTGCAGGGCGTCGCGTAGCCGCAGCGTATTACGCTCGGTGCCACTCTCCAGCGCGATAATCTGCTCGGTGCCTTCGGAGAGCGCGTATCCGAGGCGGGTCAGTTCACGGCGGACATAGCGGGCCATCTGGTGAAGCCGCGCACGCCGCCCATGCGCCGTGGAAATGAAGGGCAATGCGGCGTCAAACCAGGCGATCTCGTGCGCAAGCAAGCCCGAGCTGAAGATGGCGGGACGAGACTCGCATGCGAAATACTCTTTGAACTCGCTTGAGCACGAGATGAAGCCGGCCCTGCCGGCAAAGGCTTTCGCAAGCGATGCGGTACGGAAGTGCAGTCGTTCGGCCAGGCCCAGCTCGCAAACCAGTCCGCGGCCGCCGGGGCCGTGCGTACCGAGGGCGTGGGATTCGTCGACCACCAGGATCGAGCCCGTTGCCTCGGCCAACTCGACTAGCGCTGGAAGCGGCGCAACGCTCCCGCTGGTGCTGTAGACCGAGTCGACGGCGATGACTCCGGCACCGTGTTTGGCAATCCGCGATCGCGCGTGCTGAACGTTGTTGTGCAGGAACGGAAAGAACCGAGCCCCAGCTGCTAGCGCGCCTTCGCGCAGCGAGGCGTGCGCGTGCATGTCCAGATACACGGGGATATCGGGGGCGGCGAGGGATTGGAGCAAACCAACGTTGGCCGCCCAGTCGGATTGGCAGATCACACCGTCTTCGGCGCCGATGAAGTGGGCAAGGCGGCGCTCGAAGGCGTGCTGGGGCGAGTCGCGATGCAGGAAGGCCGACGACATGAGCAGCTCGCGTTTGTTGTTGAGCAAGACTTGGGCTTGCTGTTGCCGCAGGGCGGACTCGTCTAGCAAGCTGAGATAGTCGTTGCTCGAAAAATGCAGGGCATCCGGTGGGGGTGTCATGTCGCGGAGTGGATGCGATCCACCCCATGTGTTCTGCAAGCGGTCCACGTAGTACTCGCGCAGGCGCCGTGCGACGAAGTCCGGGTAGCGGTGCGGTGCGCCATGGCGTTGTGCATCGCGTAACTGGTGATCCGGATTTGTCATGGTGGGGTTGATTGCGGCTGTGGCAGCCATTGGAAATGCCGGCAAGCCGGGAATCCGGTACATCCGAGGAAGCGGCGGCCGGAGTCCTTCATGACCCGGCCGATCAGTCGGCCGCCGGCACAACTGGGGCAAGGCGAGCCGGCGGCGGCAGGCACCGGCGCCGCCGCGGTTTCTGGCGGGGGCTTCGCAGCCTGGCGGGCTGGCCCAGGTAGGTCCTGACGAGCGGTCTTTCCCTGCACGTCTGCTGGCCGCACACCCGGCTTGCCGCCTTCATCCGGTTGGATGTAGTTGCAAGCTGGAAAGCCGCAGCAGCCCCAGAAGGGTCCTCGGGAGCTGGTGCGCTGTCGCATGGGCTTGCGGCAATGGGGGCAGGGATAAAGAGGGCCAGCCGTCGATGCCGAGGTGGCGCGCCGTTGTCCAGGTCGGCCGTCGACGTCCGGCAGCGTCGCGCTGCAGTCCGGGTAGCCTGAGCATCCCCAGAACGCCCCCTTGGCGCTCTTGAGCGATCGCATGGGCTTACCGCATGTTGGGCAGGGTACAGTGCTGTCCGGCCTGGCGTGAGGCGTGCCCGGTCGTTGTGGCGCCCTACGTGCGACGGACTTCAAGCGAGCGATGAGCTCGGACAACCAGGTGCTAAGCTCCCCCTCAAAGACCTCAAGCGCCAGGGTGCCTGCTTCCACTTGCATCAGGCGGTCTTCCCACTCGGCAGTGAGCACCGGATCGGCCAGCTGCGGT
>Ga0255338_1001524_pt1 | contig 42898 bp, 34 predicted proteins | sample MeOH1_35cm_T4_19_FD_203715 | JGI IMG/M metagenome (GOLD analysis project Ga0255338, IMG submission 203715) | Sandy soil microbial communities from University of British Columbia, Vancouver, Canada - MeOH1_35cm_T4_195 | ecosystem: Engineered > Artificial ecosystem > Sand microcosm > Unclassified ... | reverse complement strand
CCTGGTATTTAAATAACTTACCGCTCCAATGCGTATTCTCTTGTCCAATTCGGCTAATTTTGCCACAAAGAAACTTAATTAGTCATGAATAAACCGCTAAAACAAGTTTTTTTACACCGATTAGTAATCCCAATTACTAATTATTAATTACTAATTATTAATTACGATGGAGCTTTCTTCCCTTACCGCTGTTTCACCCATTGATGGTCGTTACCGTAAACAGGTGCAACACCTCGACGAGTATTTTTCTGAATATGCCCTGATCAAATACCGGGTATTGGTAGAAGTAGAATACTTCTTTTTCCTGGCTGATCAGAAATTCTTCAAACTCCCGCTCAAAGCGAGAGCCGCTTTGAGAAAAGTGCTGGACGGATTCAGCCCCGATGATGCACAGCAAATCAAACAGATCGAATCGGTTACCAACCACGATGTAAAAGCGGTGGAATACTTTCTGAAAGAACAGCTCGACAAAGCCGGTATCCCGGCATTGAAAGAGTGGATCCATTTTGGTCTCACATCCCAGGATATCAATAATACAGCCATTCCTTTAAGCTGGAAACACTGCATGGAATACGAGTACCTGCCGGCAGTGATCAACCTGCAGAATCACCTCTACCAACTGGCGGCACAATGGAAAAATATTCCTTTGCTGGCCAGAACACACGGACAAGCTGCGTCTCCTACCCGCCTGGGTAAAGAGATCATGGTTTTTGTGGAACGATTGAACAACCAGATCGAACTCTTCAGCAGTATTCCCTATGCGGCCAAATTTGGTGGCGCCACCGGTAATTTTAATGCACACCAGGTGGCGTTCCCAAAAAAGAAATGGGTGATATTGGGGAATGCGTTTGTAGAAGATACGTTAGGACTGCAACGCATGCAGTTTACCACACAGATCGAACATTACGACAGCCTGGCAGCGCATTTTGATGCCATCAAACGCATCAACAATATCCTGCTGGATCTTTGCCGGGATATCTGGACCTATATCAGCGTAGATTACTTCAAACAGAAAACCAAAAAAGGCGAAGTAGGCTCTTCGGCCATGCCGCATAAAGTAAACCCCATCGACTTTGAAAATGCGGAAGGCAACCTGGGTATGGCCAATGCCATGCTGGAGCATTTATCGGCCAAACTTCCCATCAGCCGCCTGCAGCGCGACCTTACCGATTCTACTGTGCTGCGTAATATCGGTGTACCGGTTGGGCATGTGGCTATCGCCCTCAAATCGCTGGAAAAAGGGCTGAACAAACTGGTGTTGAACGAGGCCAAACTGAAAGAAGATCTTGAGAATAACTGGGCGGTGGTGGCAGAAGCCATACAGACCATTTTACGGAGAGAGAATTATCCCAATCCATACGAGGCACTGAAAGACCTTACCCGCGGCAATCACAAGATCGATAAAAAAGCGATGCATGATTTTATCGGCAAACTAAAAGTGAGTGCGGCTATCAAAAAAGAACTGAAAGCCATTACACCCCATAATTATGTGGGCGTGAACCCGGAATATTAACAGGAACTTTTGGAAAGTTTTCAACTTTCCAAAAGTTAGTTATTATAATAAGCTTTACAGAATGATAGAAGTTCTGTAAAGCTTTTGTATTTTAAGGCTATTAAACCAGCCTCATATGTCTACCCATCCATCCCCATCCCGCCGCTCTTTTATTCAAACACTGGGTATAGGTTTTGGAACTACTGTACTGGCATCTGCACTTCCCGGTATCAGCAGCCTGGCCAACCCGGCAACACCTCATACCAGCAAAAAACTGGGTATCGCATTGGTAGGCCTTGGCAGTTACGCCAAAAACCAACTGGCCATAGCGCTTGAGAAAACAGATAATTGTTACCTGGCGGGCATCGTAACCGGTACACCAGCCAAAGCCGAAGAATGGCGAAACAAATACAATATTCCCCCACAGAATATTTACAACTACCAGAATTTTGATTCCATTGCTTCCAACAAAGACATTGATATCATTTACATCGTTCTCCCCAACTCAATGCACCATGAATATGTGTTACGTGCTGCCAGAGCAGGTAAACATGTGATTTGTGAAAAGCCCATGGCTGTATCAGTAACAGAGGCTGAAGAAATGGTAAAAGCCTGTAAAGATGCCGGGGTACAGCTGGGTATTGGCTACCGTTTGCATTTTGAGCCCTATACGCAGGAGATTATGCGGATCGGTAAAGAGAAAGTACTGGGAGATATCCGTTTTGTGCAAACCAATTTCGGTTTCAGCATCGGCGATCCTACGCAATGGCGTTTGAAAAAAGAATTAGCAGGCGGTGGTCCCTTGATGGATGTGGGCATTTACTGCGTACAGGCTTCGCGTTATGCCACCGGCCAGGAACCGCTTTGGGTAACCGCCCAATTCGGCCCTGTTACAGATACTATTCGTTTCGCTACCGTAGAAGAATCCGTATCCTGGCAAATGGAATTTCCCGGCGGGATCATGGTGAATGGATTTACCTCTTACAAATCCAATATAGAACAGCTTTATGTGTCTGCCAGCAATGGCTGGGCACAGTTAGGACCGGCTTACGGCTATGGACCACTCAGGGGACGTACCAGCCGCGGAGAAATGAACCTGCCTGTTGTTCATCACCAGACCGTCATGCTGCAGGGCATATGTAAAGCGTTGATAGAAAACAATAAAATTCCCGCCCATACGTCTGGAGAAGAAGGGCTGCGCGATATGCGTATCCTCATGGCGATCTATGAAGCCGCTAAAACCGGGCAACGGATCAGCCTTGTGTAATATTCGCGGATTAGCGGATTAACGGATTCTTTTAAACCCATTAATTCGTTAATCCGTCATCCGCCAATCCCCCTACCATGAAAAATGTTTTAATTACGGGTACGAATGGCATGATCGGGCAACTGATACTTGAGCTCTGTTTACAAAGAACAGATGTAGCAACCGTCACATCCATCACCCGAAAACCATTGAGCATTGTACATCCCAAACTGCAGGAACTTATCCATAACGATTTTATGGACCTGGATCCTGTCCGGGATCATTTCAGCAACCAGGATCTTTGTTTTTACTGCATCGGCGTTTATACCGGCACAGTATCCAGGGAAGAATTCAGGAAAATCACGGTTGACTACACCCGCGTATTCGCTGAAACACTCAAACAGATGAGCCCGAAAGTGGTCTTTTGTTTCCTGAGCGGACAGGGAGCCGACCGTACAGAAAATAGCAAACTTATGTTTGCACAAGACAAAGGAATCGCAGAAAATATACTGCAGCAACTGGCCTTCAAACAACTCATCATTTTCAGGCCAGGCTATATTTACCCGGTAACACCCAGAAAAGAACCGAATTTCTTTTACCGGCTTTCCAGGTTCCTCTACAAACCCTTCCTCAGCAAATTGTATCCTAACATAGGACTCACTTCTTTACAATTAGCAAGGGCCATGGTGAAACTGGGATGGGAAGGAGCAACACAGCAAGTGTATGAAAACAGAGAGATCAGGCAAGTTGCCATGAGTGATTGAGTGGATGTTTCATTACCTAAGTACATTCTTGGCATTCACTCATTCACTCATTAATACTTCAGGAACGCATACCCCTTTAACTGATAAGTAGTTAAAGTGGTGATGGCTGACAGGGCCGGTTTTACTTCAGGTGTTACAGATGCGGGAGCCACTTGCCGTTTGTTGAGAGATTGTCCGCACACAAAGATCTTTACCCCGGCTGCTTCCAGTTCTTTGAAGAGTGGAATATTGGGATTATCGGTATGGAATTTTTTCTGGTACTCTTCGTTGTTCACTACGTATTGTGCGGCGGGGCCATGGATCACCATTACCACATGCAGTTTTTTAGCGGTAACACCACCCAGCGCATGCAGGTTTACTACAGCACCTACTTTTTCAAAAAACTCGTGAACATTTTCCGGTTTGGGATTGTCGGAACTTACTTCTACCACTACTTTATAGTTCAAAGAAAGATCCGGGTTCTCTACCGAGAAGGGCACTTCGGTAACGGTGCCGAATTTCTTAACTACCGGATTTACTTTGGTTTGCGCCTCAGCGCCCAAACAAATGGTGAAAAGCAGGAGTATCCCGAAAAACTGTTTCATGTGGTTGTGTATTAGTTAAACAAGGTAAGCATTTTACTCTTAATATACGCCCCGTTTCAACCCTTCAAAGACTGTTATTTTCCGAATTTCTTCTTCAGCAGACTCAATGCATCTGCCACACTCAATTCTTCCACCGATTTTTGTGCGGGTCTATCCTGCGATGGCCGCGGGCCAGACCGCTGGGTTCGCTGCGGCATTTCTTCTGTTTGTTTGATAGAGAGTGCGATCCGCTTTCTTACCGTATCCACTTCCAGCACTTTTACCTGTACTTTCTGTCCCAGCTTCAGCGCTTCCGAAGGATCGGTGATGTATGTATGTGCGATCTCACTTACGTGTACCAGTCCATCCTGCTTCACCCCGATATCGACGAAGGCACCAAAACGTGTAAGATTGGTAACGCTGCCCGGCACAATCATGCCCACCTGTACATCTTCTATCTTATAAATATTGGCGAAAGAGAATTGTTCCAGTTCACTGCGTGGATCGAGTCCGGGTTTCTGCAATTCTTTCAGGATATCACGGATCGTGAGTTCACCGAACTGTTCGGTTACATATTTTTTAACATCGATCTGTTTTAATACCGTTTCATTACCGATGATGCTTTTCATCTCCACCCCTGCATCCGCCGCAATGGCTTTTACCAGCGGATAGGTTTCCGGGTGCACGGCACTCGCATCCAGCGGATTTTCGCCGTCTTTGATCCGTAAAAATCCTGCACACTGTTCATAGGCTTTTCCGCCGAGCCGCGGCACTTGTAACAATTGTTCCCTGCTGGTAAAACGTCCGATCTCATTCCGGTACTTAATAATATTATCTGCCAGTGTACTACCGATCCCGCTCACATAACCCAGCAGGTGTTTGCTGGCAGTGTTCAGGTTTACACCTACACTGTTCACACAACTTACCACCGTCTGGTCCAGTCTTTCTTTTAAACGGAACGGATTAACATCATGCTGGTACTGTCCTACCCCGATGCTCTTGGGATCGATCTTCACCAGTTCGGCCAATGGATCCATCAAACGGCGGCCAATACTCACCGATCCCCGCACCGTTACATCCTGATCAGGAAATTCCTCTCTCGCTGTTTCTGAAGCGGAATACACAGATGCCCCGTCTTCATTCACCAGGAATACCGGCAGGCCCAGGTACATGTTTTTGATAAACTGTTCCGTTTCTCTCCCCGCGGTTCCATCGCCAATGGCAAAACAGTCGATCTTGTATTTCGCTACCAGTTCTTTGATCTTGTATTCGCTGTCGTATATGCGGTTGGGTTCATGTACATATATCAGGTCTGTTTTCTGCAGTTCTCCTTTTTCATCCAGGCATACCACTTTGCAACCGGTACGGTAACCGGGATCGATCGCAAGGATCCGTTTGCTGCCCAGCGGTGCACTCAGCAATAACTGGCGCAGGTTCTCTGCAAATACATTGATCGCTTCTTCGTCGGCTTTTTGTTTCAGCGCCGTTCTGAATTCAGTTTCCAGACTGGGCTGCATCAATCTTCTGTAAGCATCCCTGATAGCTTTCTTCACCTGTTCAGTAGCAGGTGTTAATGCTTTTACATGATCTTTCTCCAGCAAAGCCAGCGCTTCTTCTTCCAACGGCGCTATCGACATCCGTAAAAAACCTTCCATAAATCCACGCAACACGGCCAGTATCCGGTGAGAGGGCACACGTGAAATGGGTTCCGAAAAATCAAAATAGTCTTTGTACTTAATGCCTTCCGTTTCTTTATCCGTAAGCACTTTACTCTGCAGCGTAGCTGTGTCTTCAAACAGCTTACGCAGCTTGGCACGCAGGTTCACATCTTCATTGATCGTTTCGGCAATGATATCGCGGGCACCCTGCAGGGCTTCGTCTTTGGTCTTTATTTTTTCGCCGATGTATTTCTCCGCTTCCGCATCCAGGTCGGCCGTTGTCTGTTCCAGCATCAGCAAAGCCAGTGGCTCCAATCCATTATCCCTCGCCGTTTGCGCCTTGGTTTTTCGTTTGGATTTGTATGGCAGGTAAATATCTTCCAGTTCTACCAGCGTGATGGCCGCATCTATTTTTCCCTGCAGGTATTCTGTCATTTTACCCTGCTCGGTGATCGATTTTTCGATGAACGCTTTCCGCTCCGTAAATTCTTTCAGAAACTTAGCTTCATCCTGTATCTGCAGGATCTGCACTTCATCCAGTCCACCGGTACGGTCTTTCCGGTAACGGGCTATAAATGGAATGGTAGCGCCTTCGGCAAACAATTCTAATACAACTTCTGCCTGTGTGGTTCTGATAGTAAGTTTGGTAGCGATTAACGATGCGAAAGAAGACATTCTCTGATAATAACATTAATGTTTATAAAACCTGCCGGCGGCAGGAGTAAAAATATTTTTGGGAGGGCGAATGTATGCGGTGCTTCTGAAAGAAAAAAAGAAAAATTACACACCGGATCACCGGCTATTTACTCAGGCAATTTTAACTACTTTATGCGGGTAACGCTCCGCAAAATTGCGGATCATGGATCGCAGCACTTCGTTTTCGGGATACGCCACCAGCTGTGGCTTGATTTGTTCCAGGCGGGTAAGATCCGTATCTTTTTCGATCTGCCCCATACCATAAAACTTTCCCTCTTCTACCAGCACGCAACCTTCTTTGTCGCGGATCAGGAAGGTTTCTTTTTGTGCCTCCATCCAATCCAGTGCCTGCTGAACCGACTGGTTATAGGTTTCCATTTCCGGCAATTCCTTTGCACCGGTATTGTCGAGGAAACAAAGTACCGGGTGCAGTTCAAAATCCTTTACCAGTTTCCACAACAGGCGGTGCGCATCTACCAGCATCGAAAAACTGGCCACCGGTGTGGTATGTTTTTGCTTTTTATCGATCGCCAGTCGCCGGTACCCCCTGTTGTCTTCAAAATGATAGATACCCCATAACTGTTCAAACCGTTTCTGGCTTTTATTGAAAGCCGGCCATAAGCGTTTGATCTCAACACTTTCAAGCAAACAGGCGATAAATTCGGTCGGACAAACCGTATGCGTGATGGAATAAATGCTTCGCAGAAAATCCTGGCGTTTTTGGGAGGTATCCAATCCGGTAAAATGGCTTACCACTCTTTTCTTGATCTGTTTGGCCTTACCCACATACACCACTTTTCCTTTGGTATCATGGAAATAATAAACGCCGGGCTGTTCGGGAAGGTCCAGCACATAGGATTCAGGGAGATTGGGCGGCAATAACTGCCCCTTGTTCTCCTTTTTCAGCATTTCCCGGATCAGCGTTCTTCCATTGTTGCGCAGCACCATATCCAGTACCTGGGCCGTAGCCAGCGCATCGCCCCCGGCGCGGTGGCGGTTCTCGATCTCAATTCCCAACTCGCGGCATAAATGTCCCAGCCCGTATTTGCGGTAACCCGGAAACACTTTCCGGCTAAGCCGGATGGTACAGAGCTTGGGCGTTTGCAGGTGAAACCCGGCTTCCTGCAGGTGGTGTTTCACAAAGGAAAAATCAAAATTCACATTGTGGGCCACAAATACCCTGTTTTTCAACAGGTTAAAAATATAGGGTGCCACTTCTTCAAAAGAAGGTGCCACCGCCACCATGGCGTCGGAGATCCCGGTCATATTGGCAATAAAAGGCGGAATAGGCTGGTGCGGATTTACCAGGGTTTCATACCTGCCCTCCACTTCCACGCCATTATGCAACACGATCGCGATCTCGGTGATCCCGTGTTGCTGGGGAAAGCCCCCGGTAGTCTCAATGTCAACAACTGCAAACAGCATGTGCACAAATTAGCCTTGCAAATTCGGGATTTACGGCTTAACTTAGCAGTATATTTTTTTGAAATCCTCTGTCCTGAACAAGGCATTATTCTCCAGAACGTCTTTCGCGCAGCAAAAGCACCGTTATTGTATTAATTTCTGACTACCGTTTTACCCGTTAAAAACGATTGCTATGGAGCAATTTGAACATGAGTCACCAGTAAACGAAAAAAAAATCCTGGCCATTGGCGGCATTATCATCCTGGTGGTGATAGTGGTGATCGCTTATTTTGAATGGACAGGAAGAAGAATTTACTAGGCCTCCCCTTACTTCGCTTTGCCTGGCTATCCGCCACCGGATGGGTAGGAATTATTTGTGTCATCAACACCCGCCTGCCTGTAAGATTTCCATCTTTTGTGCTACCAATAAAATGTAGCCGCAACTGTAACTTTTGAATTAACCAAACGTTTGCCTTTATTAACAATGGTTAACCTGTAACAAGGAAACACCTGGTTACTTTTACCGAACCGTATGCAACTGTTATGAGATACCTGCTTTTTTTTCTTCTAATGGCGTTCCTGTCTGGCTGCAGCAGCCCGGTAAGTTATGCCGTACATGGCATCAGCAAGAAAGTAAGCAAGTGCTGCACGGCACTCACCAGGGGACAAACTACGCCTGCACCCCCTACGGAAACCGCCCCTTTCCCCTCCGCTGTTTTTGAGAAGATGAACCAATTGGTTCCTACCTGGTAGTGCCACCGCCTGTTTTCACCGGTGCCTAGCGTCCTTTTCCTTACTTTTGCAAACCTGAAAACGCTGAACGCCGTAAACAAGGTTAGCACTTAACGCATAAACAAGGTTCTGCGTTAAGCGTTTTGCGTTAAGCATTCAGCCTTAAGCCTATACAATGGAACTGAGCAAGAATTTTAGCCCGAACGAAGTAGAAGCCAGGTGGTACCAGCACTGGCTTACCAAAGATTATTTCAGCAGCCGGCCAGATGGCAGGGAGCCCTATACCGTGGTCATTCCCCCTCCTAATGTAACCGGTGTGCTGCATATGGGTCATTGCCTCAACAACTCCATTCAGGATATCCTGGTGCGCCGTGCACGTATGCAGGGCAAAAATGCCTGCTGGGTTCCCGGAACCGATCATGCTTCGATTGCCACAGAAGCCAAAGTAGTGGCCATGCTGCGCGAAAGAGGGATTACCAAATCTTCTCTCAGCCGCGAAGAATTCCTCACTTACGCGTGGGAATGGAAAGAAAAATACGGCGGCATCATTTTGCAGCAGCTGAAAAAACTGGGGTGCAGTCTCGACTGGAACCGGACTTCCTTTACCATGGATCCGGATTATTACCAGGCCGTAATCAGCATCTTTATCCGGCTGCACCGGGACGGGATCATTTATCGCGGTCTGCGGATGGTAAACTGGGATCCCGTAAGCAAAACGGCCCTGAGCGATGAAGAAGTGATCTTCAAAGAGGTTGACTCCAAACTATACTATATCAGCTACCCGCTGACAGATGGCAGCGGCAGCATCAGCGTAGCCACTACCCGGCCCGAAACCATTTTGGGCGACGTGGCCATTTGCGTAAACCCTACCGATGAGCGTTACCGGACCCTGGTAGGCAAACAGGTACTGGTTCCCATCATTAACCGGAAAATACCCGTGATCGCGGATGAATATGTGGATGCCACATTCGGTACCGGCGCTTTGAAAATCACACCGGCACATGATAAAAACGACAATGAGCTGGGTAAAAAACATAACCTGAAAGCATTGAATACCCTGGATGCAGAAGGAAAATTTACCGTGGAAGAACTGGCGGAAGACAATCCCTCTGCGCTGGTATTATCCTATGAAGGTGTTGACCGGTTTGTGCTGAGAAAAAGGATCGTGGAAGATATCTCGGCCCTCAACCAGGTACAAAAGATCGAAGAGTACAAAGGCCAGGTGGGCACCAGTGAAAGAACGGGGGCGGTGATCGAAAGCCGGTTATCGCTACAGTGGTTCATGGATATGAAAAAACTGATTGGCCAACACCCTGACATTGTAAATGCGGTAATGACCGATCAGATCAAATTCCATCCTGCCAAACTGAAGAATACCTACAGTTACTGGATGGAAAATATCAAAGACTGGTGCATCAGCCGCCAGCTTTGGTGGGGACAACAGATCCCGGCCTATTATGCACCGGATGGAAGTTTTGCGGTAGCCGAATCCAAAGAAGCGGCTTTTGCGCAATTGAAGACCAACAACGAACAACTGACCATTGAAGAAGTAAAGCAGGATGAAGATTGTTTAGACACCTGGTTCTCCAGCTGGCTCTGGCCCATGGAGGTTTTTAAAGGTATCAGCCATCCCGGCAATGCGGATTACCAATATTATTATCCCACCACCACCCTGGTTACCGGGCAGGATATCATTTTTTTCTGGGTGGCCCGGATGATCATGGCAGGGTATGCTTTTAAGAACCAGCAGCCATTTACCGATGTGTATTTCACCGGCATGGTAAGGGATAAACAAGGCCGGAAAATGAGCAAGCAACTGGGCAATAGCCCGGATCTGCTGGGATTGATCGATATGTATGGGGCGGATGCCACCCGTTTCGGCATCCTCATCGCCTCTCCGGCCGGTAATGATATTTTATTTGACGAATCGGCACTGGAGCAGGGGCGGAATTTCAACAATAAACTCTGGAATGCACTGAAGCTGATCAACATGTGGGAAGGGCGTCAGTCGTCAGTGGTGAGTAGTGAGTCGGGGAATCAGCCTCACCACTTCGCCGTAAATTGGTTTGGTCACCGCCTGCATGAAGTGAAAACCGAAGTAAATGGCCTGATGAACCAGTTCCGTTTAAGTGAAGCGCTGAAGACCATTTATTCGCTGATCTGGGATGATTTCTGCAGCTGGTACCTGGAGTGGATCAAGCCCGGTTTTGAGCAGCCGATTGAAACAGCCGTATACAATCAAACCATTGTTTATTTTGAACAACTGATGGAATTGCTGCATCCCTTCATGCCGTTTATCACGGAAGAGATCTATCATTTGCTGAGAGAGCAGACAGCAGATCTTTGTGTGAAACAGGAAGCTCCGTTACAGCCATTCGACAAACAGGTGCTCGCTTCCGGAGAACTCCTGAAACAGGTGATCTCTGCCCTGCGGGATGCGCGAAACAAGAACCAGTTAAAACCCAAAGACCCCATCAAACTGTTCATACAAACCAGTGAAGATGCCGGTTACCGCGCCATAGAAAACATCCTGCTGAAACAGGTGAATGCAGAAAGTATCGGTTACACATCCACTACTCTAGCCAATACCATTGTGGTAGCTGTGGAGAAAGACAAGTTCTTCATTGAAACGGAAAAACAACTCGATGCGGGTAATCTGAAAGCAGAACTGCTGAAAGACCTGGAGCACCAGCAGAAATTTCTCGAAAGCGTGATCAAAAAACTCAGTAATGAGCGTTTTGTGCAAAACGCCAAACCGGAAGTAGTAGCGCTGGAACAAAAAAAACAGGCCGATGCGGAAGCCCGTATCAGAACGATTCAGGATAGCTTACAAAATCTACTATGACAACATTTGTGAAAGGTTGGCTGATCATGATCAGCATCAGTGTGAGCTGTATGATTTTTGTGGATAGTAAGGCGCAGAACTGGGATATTAATTTGCTGAAACAGCTCAACCCTTCTCAACCCAACAGCGGCTTATGGAAGGGATTTTCTTCTTCAGCCAAACCGCTTTCCGTAGGCATCCCCGGTGTGATGCTGGCTGTGTCTTTATTGAATAAAGACAGTGCGCTTACCCGCCAATCGATAGAACTGCTTGGCAGTGTGGTATTAACCACTATTGCCACCGAAGCCATCAAAATTGTGATCAACAGAGACAGACCTTACCGCAAATATCCGTTAGAAATATTTCCCTACGATGGGTCTGAAAATGGCAAATCTTTTCCTTCGGCACATGTTTCCCTGTCTTTTGCCACCGCTACTTCGCTGGCGCTGGTGTATCAAAAATGGTATATAACGGCACCTGCTTTTGTATGGGCTGCCGGTGTGGGTTATTCCAGGTTATACCAGGGTGAACATTATCCCTCAGACGTGCTGACCGGCGCAGCCGTGGGCATTGCCGGTGCGTATGCCAGTCATTGGTTGCAGCGGAAATTATTAGTCGGGAAAAAGAAAAGAACGATTCAGCGGTAGGTGATTGGGTTACTGGTTACTGGATGTATCATTTCACTATGGCCTCTATTATGCCTGCCAACTATCTTACTAGAAACCAGTAAACGAATAAACCAAAAACCCTAAACGCCCCCTACTAATGCACCAGTACATGTGTCTGTTTGATCACACCCATCACAAACACACTCTGCACATGACCCAGGTTCTCTGCCTGGCTTAGTTTGTTTACGTGGAAATCGTAATAGTCGTCCATACTTTCGGCAACCACTTTCAGCATAAAATCGAATTCACCGGAAATATTATAACATTCGATCACTTCGTTCATTTCCTGGATGCTTTTGATGAACTTGGCGCCGGCATTCCGGTTATGCTGTTTGAGGGATACATAACAGATCACCATCAACCCTTTTTTCACCTTGGAATGGTCTACCAGGGTGGCATATTGCCGGATCACGCCCGTTTCCTCCATGCGTTTGATCCGCTCGTGAACCGGCGTGGTACTCAGGTGCACTTTATCCGAAATCTCCTTTACGGTTGCCCGGGCATTCTGCTGCAGTTCACGAAGGATGGCCATATCCTTCTCATCCAGCGAAAACCCGCTGTTAGTGGAATCTACTTTTTGACTGGCTTTTGACATGGCAAAAACATCTTTTATTCTTTATAAAGCTATCAAAACAGCCTATTTATTCCAAATAAAATAATAATTATAGTATTTTATTCTATCAATATACATTTGTGCCCATAAATCATACCATATGTCATTAAAAAACATCGATTTCAGCCTGCCTTACAAAGTAGCTGATATGAGTTTAGCCGATTGGGGCCGCAAAGAGATCCGTCTCGCCGAAGCAGAAATGCCCGGTCTTATGTCTATCCGTGCCGAATACGGTCCAAGCCAGCCTTTGAAAGGCGCACGTATTGCAGGTTGTCTGCACATGACCATCCAGACTGCTGTGTTGATTGAAACACTGGTGGCATTGGGTGCCGAAGTAAAATGGAGTTCTTGTAATATCTTCTCTACCCAGGACCAGGCTGCTGCGGCTATTGCTGCTGCCGGTGTGGGCGTATTTGCCTGGAAGGGTCAGACACAGGAAGAAGCTGATTGGTGTATTGAACAGACTTTGTTCTTTGGTGGTGCAGACCGTCCGCTGAACATGATCCTGGACGATGGTGGCGACCTGACCAATATGGTATTTGATGTGTATCCTGAACTGGTGGCCAACATCAAAGGTTTATCTGAAGAAACCACTACCGGTGTACACCGTTTATATGAGCGTATGGCAAAAGGTACTTTACCGATTCCTGCGATCAATGTTAACGACTCTGTTACCAAATCCAAATTCGATAACAAATACGGTTGCCAGGAATCACTGGTTGATGCGATCCGTCGTGCAACAGATGTGATGATGGCTGGTAAGATCGCTGTAGTAGGTGGTTATGGTGATGTAGGTAAAGGTTCTGCCCTGTCGCTGAAAGGTGCCGGTTGCCGCGTAATCGTTACCGAGATCGATCCTATCTGTGCTTTACAGGCTGCGATGGAAGGCTTTGAAGTAAAACCCATGATCGAAGCCGTGAAAGAAGCTGACATCATTGTTACCGCTTCCGGTTGCCGCGACCTGATCACCGAAAAACATTTTCGCCTGATGAAAGACAAAGCGATCGTTTGTAACATCGGTCACTTTGATATTGAAATTGATATGGCCTGGTTGAACAAAAACTACGGTCATACCAAAGACACCATCAAACCACAGGTAGACCTGTACAATATCGAAGGAAAAGATGTGATCGTTCTGGCTGAAGGCCGCCTGGTAAACTTAGGTTGTGCCACCGGTCACCCAAGTTTTGTCATGAGTAACTCTTTCTCTAACCAGACCTTGGCCCAGATCGAATTGTGGACCAATTTCAAGAACTACGAGAACAAGGTATATGTATTGCCTAAACACCTGGATGAGAAAGTAGCCCGTTTACACCTCGCTAAAGTTGGCGCTGTACTGGATGTACTGACCGACGCACAGGCGGAATACCTGGGTATTCCGAAAGCAGGTCCGTTTAAGGCTGATCTGTACAGGTATTAATCAGATTGTTGATAGATTGTATACAGGGCCCGCTTCTTTGAAGCGGGCTTTTTGTATCGGCACCTTGTCTTACACAAAACCCAAACATCGGGAATCCCGATCTTCTGTAAAACAAAAGTGGAATTTTGCAACAGATCCCACTTTTTTTTACGGGCACATTACAGGCAAATGGTTATTTTCATTGACAGGATCTGTAGGGAGTTTACAATTTGAACAGCCTCGTAATAAATATTAGCCGCCGATGTCCATTATTCCTGGCTTTCCTGTTGGTATGCACGGGTATCACTGCTGCTGCCGAGGATGGAAGCCGTATAGACACCACTCCCCTCTCTACCCGCAAGCAGGCCATCACCTATCTCGAAAAACAGGCAGACCTGCCGCCCAGTAATTTCTGGCCCAATGTAAACCCGGTCATTTTTATACAGAACCTGCGTAACAACCTGGAAGATCCGCTCAGTATCCACGAAGGGAAGAGTACCAATTTCTGTGCTTACGCGGCCCTCTCCTATATTCCACTGCATGATGATCCTTTGGGGTTTATTACTTTCATGCTGAAAATATATAAGGAAGGGAAAGCCATTTATGGCAAGGAGTATTTTGAGCCCAGCAAAGAAGTAAAACTGGCAGCGGGCACCCTCACTTTCAAAGGAGAGTTGGACATCAGACCCGCCGACCAGTTATGGTTTATGCTGCTGGCCGATCATTTTAAAGGTTACCTGAATTTTTTTGACAAACAATACAATCCCGGCGATGAGAACAGGCTCTGGGCTTCTGTTAATTTTGCCAAATACAACCGGATGGTAAGAAAGCTGTTCAATTACAAGGTTACGGCAGTTGGTTCAGACTTATTCAAACCCGGCATCCGGGATATGTATGAGTACCTGGCAGACAAACTGTCTACGGGCACTGTAACCCTTTTCGTGAATAATGTGAACCTGTACAAAAGAAACCAGACACGCCTCAGATTCGGCGTACCTACGCATTTCGTGATCCTGCTGGCTGTTGAAGAAGTAGACAATAAAATTGCCATCACTTACTGGGATTATGGTGGCAGAACGCGGATGCTGATCACGGAGCGTTTTTTTAAGAAGATCTTATTCGGCATATCCCATGCCACCAAAAAAACTGCGAATGCACGGTAAAGCCTTCTATACGATACCCGTTTTAGCCTTGCTGTTGCTGGCTTCCTGCACATCCAGTAAGATCTTCTCTACGGATTACTACAACAAGCATGAGAAAACCCTGACGGAAATAGAACAGTCGTATAAAAAGCTGTACGAACAAAACCGCTTTTCGGTGGGTTTTACCGACCGTTCCTTCAATGATATTTCGCTGGAGATTTTTACCGATTCGATCAAATATATCCACGAATTCAGTATCAATGAACCCCGTTTTCTGGACACTCTCAAAAAATTTGACTTACCGGTGCAGGGAGTCGTGGACCTGATCAGCAAAATGAAATCTATTCATTGCATCTGGATCAATAACCTCGATTATTACAGCAATAACCAGAAAAGATCCCTGGTATTTCTCTCTATCCGGAAACTGGCATTCCATTTGCCATTCCTTAATGAGAAATATTATATCCTCACTTTCTACTCCCAGCCACAGTATTTTGACGAGGAAGGAAGGCTTTTATCTACCCGCCGGCAGCGGAAACTGAGAAAGATCAATGACGATATCTTTCACCGCATCAATGATAAGGTTTGTTATACGGTGTCGGAGAGGTTTAGGTAGGACTAATGACTGAATGAGCGAATGATAGCATGATAGAATGTGGAAAATGGAGGGAGATGGGATGACCTGTTCACATGTGAGGATAAGTAAGGGATAGGGGCCAACTTTGGCTTGACTATCTTTGAAAAAGAATTAAAGCTGTAACTATGAACCTATGTAAAATGAAACTTACCGGTATGGCTATCATAGCCCTGGTAACAGTGAGTAGCTGTAAAAACAAGGGCACTGCCGAAAACAAAGGGGCAGATTCTGTTAAACCGGAGACTGCGAAAATGGTGCCGGGTACGCCGATCCAGTTAGACAATACCAAGCGATATATTTACCTGACCTGGGACGACTCGCCCCAACCTCCCGGAACCGTTAATTCCAAAGCCGTTTTTGTGGAAGAGGGTATCAAAGCCACTTTTTTCTCCGTTGGTTTTAACCAGGTGGGGCCTTTTAAAAAACGCCTGATCGATTCTATCCGGAATGCCTACCCGCAGTTTCTGCTGGCCAATCACAGCTTCAGCCATGGGTTTAAGGATAAATACGGTACTTTCTATTCTCCTGCCATGACAGATAGTGCCCTCAACGATTTTCTGCGCAATGAGAAGGAACTGAATATTCCTGTCAAAATCATCCGTTTACCAGGCAATAACGGCTGGGCCGCCAATGGCGACCTGCACGGTCAAAAAGCCAATACGGCCCTGGTAAAGAAACTGGATTCGCTTGGGTATAAGATCATTGGCTGGGACCTGGAGTGGACCCAACAGGCCAAAGCCAAAGCACCGAAAGAAAGCGTAGACGAAATGATACAGCGCGTGAACCAGAAATTTGAGGATGGTACTACCAACCAGCAGAATGCACTGGTGATCCTCTCGCACGACCGCTTATTCGAGAAAAAACAATATGCGGATTCATTAAAGAAGTTCATTTCTATATTAAAGCAGGATAAAAGAATCGTGTTCGAAACCCTGGATCACTATCCTTCGGTTCAACAGAAATAATAGCCTGGCCCACTTGTGGTCAATCAAAAAAGCCTCTTTTCGTAAAAAAAAGAGGCTTTTTTGTTGAAATACATGCCTCGAAAGAAGTCCGCACGGAACAACCCGCTCACACTTGACCGACAAAAGAGCCGTTTTCGCCAGCACTAACAACCGTTCGTCCTAAACCGGGCAGTTGATACAGTTCATTCATCCCGCCAAAAGGGCCTTTAAGAAAGCATTAAGAAATCGGCTGAACCCTTTGCTGGCATTGCATTACAGGGCAACATTAACCTGCGTTAACATTTGTGTTAACACCACTCATAATAACGCTTATCACAGGGATGTAACTAATCACAATCTGCTTCGTCTACTTAGCAGCTGTTTCTACTTTTGACTTATCAAATCGAAACAAACAAAACAACATTCTTAATAAAATTAAAGACCCACACCATGAAAAAGTTATTCATCACCGCCTTAGCAGCCATCGCCATCGGAACCAGCGCTTTTGCCGGTCCATCAGCCATCAGCGCCAAAGTAAATGACCATTTTGCCGCTTCCTTCAGCAAAGCCAAAAATGTTTCCTGGAAATCCAGCGACAGGTTTGACAAAGTGAGCTTCGTTCTCAACAACGAGAAAGTAGATGCTTTCTATGATGTAAACGGAGAACTGATCGGCACCAGCAAGACCATGGCCTTTGACAAACTGCCTAAATCTGCCCTGGAGAACATCACCAGCAAATACCTGTACCCCGAGTACCAGTTAAAAGACTGTATCGAGTTTACCTCCGATTCCAAAGAGAAAAACTTCTATGTTTCTATGGAAAAGAAAAACGAAACCCTGGTATTAGAGATCACCAAGGGCGGTATGGTAAGCGTGTTTGCCCGTACCAAAAAGTAAGGCATTCTATTCTCCCGATATATTCCCCAAAGTCCCACGTTCTTGCGCGGGACTTTTTTATTCCCCCCCATTCCATTCACTCATTCACTCATTCTATCATTTTGCTTTTACCCCGGCAAACTAATCTTCCCCATACTCACCGAAGGAATATCGCTGGTTCCATTACCGATGGCCGTATTGCCGCCGGCCACACATTCATTGGCCAGCACCGCAAAGAGCAGGGCTTCTTTGGCATCCGGGTTGATCTCCAGTGCATCTGTGGTATAAAAAGTGTAACCCGGTAACAGTTCCTGTATTTGCTGCATCAGCAAAGGATTATGCATACCCCCGCCGCTGGTATAGATCGTAAATGATTTATCGGTGTCAAGGGTTCTTTTCATGGCGGTTACAATGGAGACTGCACTGAAACGGTTCAGGGTGGCCATCACATCGGGATGCGAGATCCTGGAAATACCTGCCTGTATAATCGCTTTTTCGAGATAGGCGAGATTGAAGAGTTCCGGACCGGTGGTTTTGGGGAAACCTTTGTCGAAAAACGCATGTTGCAGGAGTTCATCCAGCAAAGCTTCGTTTATGGTTCCCATTTTTGCCACGGCGGCATCTTTATCAAAAGGCAGTTGGAAATGTTGTTGTACATAGGCATCCATCAGGGTATTGCCGGGGCCGGTATCGGTGCTGAAGATTTTGGCTGCATCCAGATCAGCGGGTAAATAAGTGAAATTGGCGATCCCTCCAATATTCAGCATGATCCGGTTCTCCCCTTGTTTACTGAAAATAAAATAGTCGCCATACACTGCCAACGGCGCGCCCTCTCCTCCTGCCGCAACATGTTTCTGCCTGAAATCACTGATGGTAATGATCCCGGTAGATACGGCCAGCTGGTCGCCATCCCCTATCTGCAGGGTGGCATTCCCAAAACCTGGCTGCTGGTGCTGCAATTTAGGGGCGTGGTAGATGGTTTGTCCATGACTGGCCAGCAGGTCAACCTCTTCCGGGCGCACTTCCCATTTTTGCAGAAAACCGAGAATAATAGCGGCATGCTGTTGGGCCACCCAGCCATTCAGTAGGCATAACTTCTCCAGGTCAACCGTTTTTTTAGAAAAAACGGATCGGATCTCCTCTTTAAAACGCATTTCGTAGGGATAGGTCTCAAACTGAACCAGTTCGATCTGCGTTTCCTGTCCGCTGCCGGTAAACCGGCAGAGTGCCACATCCAGGCCATCCAGGGAGGTTCCGCTCATCAAACCAATAATCAGGCGGGTCGGTTTTGCCGAAATACCGCATAATTTGTTTAAGTTTTTATTCATTTTTGCGCGTTTCTGATGATTTCAGGAAGAAAATATGCAACAATTTGCAGCTTTTTATTTGTATTCTAAAAAAATTTGTTCACTTTTAGCAACGCAATACTCTAACGAAATGCTTAAAAAAGAACGCCAAGCCTATATCTTACATCAGGTAAGTTTACATAACAGTGTTTTGTCTGCCGACCTGAGCAGCTCGATCAACGTATCTGAAGACACCATCCGCCGCGACCTGAACGAACTGGCAGAGAGTGGTAAAGTTATCAAAGTACATGGAGGTGCTTTATCTAAATCTTTTAACAGCTTTTACCTGCGTTCTGATGTCTATAATGTAGACAGCAAGAAAGTGATCGCTGAAAAAGCGGTTTCCCTGATACAGGATGGCATGTTTGTATTAACCGGCGGCGGAACCACGGTGATTGAGATGGCGCGTTTGTTACCGGAGAATCTGAAAGCCACTTTTTTAACGGGGAGTATACCGGCTGCCTACGAATATGCACAGCATCCGAATATCGATGTGATTTTTATCGGTGACAAGATCTCCAAGAAATCGCAGATTGCGATCGGAGGCGAAGCCATTACCAAGATCAAACATATCAAAGCTGATCTCTGTTTTCTGGGGATCAATGCGATTGACAGGGACCATGGTATCACAGATAACGATTGGGATATCGCACAACTGAAAAATGCCATGATCGAATCTTCGGCAAAAACCGTGGTTATGTCGATCTCAGAGAAACTGAATTCCCATCAACGGATCCGGGTATGCGGGGTTGATGATATAGATATGCTCATCACTGAACTGGATCCCACAGACAAAATTCTGGATCCATTCAGGATAAACAGTTTAACCATTCTTTGATTTATCACAAATAAAAACTGCGCTATGAACACAAGTGTTAAGAAAGCCACAGGTAAATGGAGACAACTCTGTTTGCTGCTGGCCATCACTCTGCTTACCGCCTACTCCTATGGGCAGGTACGCATCTCCGGAAAAATCACCAGTACCACCGGTGCTGCTGTTGAATCGGTTGCGGTAACCATAAAAGGTACCAAGTTTGGTGGATTGGCCGATAACAGTGGCTTATACAGTTTTACAGCCCCGCTTACTGCCGGAAAATATACCCTGGTATTTACGGGCGTAGGATTTCAGCAACAGGAAACTGCACTTACCGTGGGCAGCGATAAAAGCTATGCCGTAGATGCGGTTATGAGCGAAAAAGTATCTAAACTGGATGAAGTAGTGGTTACCGGTACCTCTGCCGGAACTACCCGCAGACAACTGGGTAGTTATATCAGCTCCGTAAAAGCAGAAGACCTGAACAAAGGTGCCACCGGAAACGTGCTGGCGGCTTTACAGGGTAAAACGGCCGGTGCCCAGATCTCACAGAACTCCGGAGATCCTGCCGGTGGTATTTCTGTAAGACTGCGTGGTATCAGTTCTATCTCCTCTTCTTCTGAACCCTTGTATATCATTGATGGAGTGATCGTGAACAACGGTACCAACCGTGTTACGAATACATCCGGCAACTATGATGGCGGAAGTTTTGTAGGTAATATCGGTCAAAGCCGTTTGGTGGATATCAACCCCAATGATATTGAAAGAGTGGAAGTACTGAACGGTGCTGCTGCCGCTGCCATTTATGGTAGCCGTGCCAACGCCGGTGTGGTTCAGATCTTTACCAAAAAAGGAAAAAGTGGTGCACCTTCCATCAGTTTTTCTACCAGCTATACTACCAGCAAACTGCGTAAGAAACTGGATGTGAACCAATCGCCCACCAAATTCGGTGGACCTACAGACGGACCGGGTGCATTTACACAGGATATACTTTCCCCTGCAGTAACCACCACAACTGCCGTTACCCGTTACGACTACCAGGATTATATTTTCCGTAACGCCAACGGAACCGACAATAACCTGTCTATCAGCGGTGGTACTGATAAAACCAAATATTATCTCTCGGGTTCTTACCTATACAACCAGGGTATTGTTCCCAATACAGATTTCCAGCGTTTCAGCTTCCGCAGTAATATTGACCAGGTGCTGAACAAATGGGCCAGCTTTAACCTGGGTCTGAACTATGTAAACAGCACTGCCAATGAGAAACCCGATGGGAACTCCTTCTTCTCTCCTATGAACAGTGTTACCATCATCGGTAATTTCCACAATATCTGGCAGCGTGATGCGCTGGGAAATATCCAGGCCATCGGCGAAAGAGGCCGTGCCAACCCGGTATCTGTGATCGAAGACATCAAACAAAAACAAACCACCAACCGTGTGATCGCCAACATGGGACTGAAACTACGTCCTATCAAACGTCTGACGGTTGATTATACCATGGGTATCGATAACTATTCGCAGAATGGTACTACCTATATCCCGCCATTTGCGTATAACGTAAGTACTGCCTTTTTTGGTGGTGGCGCAGGACTGGATCCTACCCAGAACGGTTATTCAAGTACTGCGAGCAACAGTTTCTTCGCTATCAACCATGATGTAAATGCTACTTACAATATCGACATCACCAGTAATATCAATTCAGTTACTCAGGTGGGATTCTCTCAGCAATATGAGAAAAACAATTATGCCCTGTTACAGGGACGTGGTCTGGCCCCCTTTGTACAAACCGTGAACGGAGCCAGTACTATTTTACCAGGTGTGGATGACAGAAGTGAGATATCTGTATCAGGTACCTATGTGCAGCAGAACTTCAAATACCGTAACCAGTTCTTTGTAACCGGTGCGGTGCGTGTGGATGGTTCTTCTGTATTTGGTAAAAACCAGCGTAACCAGACCTATTACAAAGCCAGCGGCAGCTACGTGATCTCCGGAACAGATTTCTGGAGCAAAATGGGCGTATCCAAATGGTGGGATCTGTTTAAAGTACGTGTAGCGTACGGTGAGAGCGGAAACCTGACCGGTATTGGTGCTTACTCCAGATTCAATACCTACAGCTCTTCTTCTTACCTTGGCAGAACTTCCCTGAACTCCAGCGGAACACTGGCCAACGAGAATGTAAAGCCTGAAAGACAGCAGGAACTGGAATATGGTTTTGACCTGGCTTTCCTGAATAACCGCTTGGGATTAACCGTGAACATCTACAACAAAAAAGTAAAAGACCTGCTGATCAATCGCTTTATTGCGCCAACCAGCGGTTTCTCCAGCCTGCTGGATAACTATGGTTCATTAGAGAACAAAGGGTATGAAGTTGTATTAACCGGTAGTCCCGTTGCTACCAAGAACCTGAAATGGGAACTAACCGGGATTTATAACCACAACCGCAACAAAGCTGTAAGTATCGGCCAGGCGTTGACCCTGTTAAGTACCAACGCAGGAGCACCGGTAGCGATCATTGAAGGACAGCCCATCGGTGTGTTCTACGGAACTTTCTTTGCAGCGGATGCCAGTGGTAACCTGTTGAAGAATGCAGCCGGTATTCCACAGCTGGAAGCGGGTGTACAGAACAGTGCATTGGTATATACGCCCGGAAGAAACACAACTACCGGTTTACCGAGCGGCAGCACATTACGCCGGATCATCGGAAACCCCAATCCTGATTATACAGCCAGCCTGGTAAATGAGGTTACCTATAAAAAACTGAGCCTGCGCGTGCAGATCGATGCGGTAAGAGGCGGTAATGTATTCAATGCCGATTTCCGTACCCGTCAGGGTGTAGGTAACGGTAAGGTTGCCGAACAGGAGCAGCGCGGACAGTTACCCCGTGGTTATATTTCCGGTATCTATGCCATTGAACAATGGCGTGTAGATGACGGTTCCTTTACCAAACTGCGTGAATTATCATTAACCTATAACATTGGAAAACTGAAAGGCTTCAGCGATCTGAGTGTTAGTTTCAGCGGTCGTAACCTGATCAGCTGGGATAACTACAAAGGATATGATCCGGAAGTGAATGCCGGTGGACAGAGCACCATTCTTCGTGGTATCGATTTTGGTGCAGTTCCTATTCCAAGAACTTTCAGTTTCGGAATCCAGGCTAAATTTTAATTCAACAAAAAACTGATTTTTATGAACAGAATATTTCAAACAATCGCTTATACCGGCCTGGCTGCGGTGCTGTTAACCGCTTCGGGCTGTAAGAAAGATTTTACTAACCCGACCGCCGCTACTTCTGCACAGGTACTATCTACCGCAAAGGGATTGGCGGGTGTAGCCGTTGGTTTACAGCGTACCTATGCCAACAATGTTGCCAATGGAGTTGCTGATGCCAATGGCCTGATCACCGGCGAAACCATCCTGATGAATGCAGGTAATACGTCTGAGTTCCAGTTCTCCAACGGCGGCAATGCCGTAGACGGAACCAACGCCCTGCTGGGTAATGTATGGAGCACAGCTCACAAAGTAATCTACGATGCCAATAACGTGATCAACGGTGCCGCTGCATTGGCCGACAAAGGATATGCCAGTGGCCTGATCGGGTATGCCACCATTTACAAAGCATTATCGATAGGTGCTGTTTCCAGTTTCTGGGAAAAAGTACCCGATACCGTTGGAACCAGTACCACTACTTTTTCTGACAGAACCGTAGGTTTTGGGCGTGCCATTGCCGCGATTGATAAGGCCCTGGCAGCAATCACAGCCAGCCCGATCAGCGCTTCTTTCCTGGCCGATATACCTGCTGGTGTGGATATCGTGAATACACTGAATGCCCTGAAAGCGCGTTATGCCCTGTTTGCAGGTAACTATGCTGCAGCGTTGGCCGCAGCCAATGCCGTTGATCTTACCAAAAAATCAACCCTGAATTTTGAAGCAGCCAATCCCAACCCGATCTACAACACGGCCACTTCTACCAACAACCTGTACCAGCCGGTAGATTCTACCCTGGGTTTGCCCGTTGCTTTGGCTCCTACGGCAGGCGATAAGCGTATTCCATTTTATACGCTGATCAATCCCAGCATTCTGCCAAGGTTCCGCCTGAATGGATTTTGGATTGCGGCAACAACACCCATACCGCATTACTTACCCGGTGAGATCACCTTGATCAAAGCGGAATGTTATGCACGTCAGACCACGCCAGACCTGGTAAATGCACTGGTGGAACTGAATAAAGTAGTTACCAAAAAAGCAGCAGCCGATCCATTGGGTGTAGGCGCCGACCTGGCTCCGGTGGCACCTGTGACCACAGCTGATGTACTGAATGAGATTTATAAAAACCGTTGTATCGAATTGTATCATTCCGGTTTAAAACTGGAAGATATGCGCCGGTTCGGACGTCCGAATGCAGAGCGGAAAAGGAACCTGTTCCCTTATCCTTTCCGCGAAAGGGACAGCAACCCGAACACGCCTGCAGATCCAGCTTTTTAAGCCCCCCTATTGTTACCGAAAGCCCGCTGAAAAGCGGGCTTTTTTATGCTTTGTTTTTCGCTATCAATTATTTTAATACATTCGGCAACAAGCAATCAGAATCAGATGAAACCATTTTCAACGCCTTTTATTACTGTAGCCGGTCCGGCAGATGCCGCAGAACTTAGCCGGTTGGTGAATAGCGCTTACCGGGGCGACAGCTCCAAACAAGGCTGGACTACCGAAGCCGACCTGTTAGGCGGACAACGCACCAACGAAGCAGGCATACAGGAGATGCTGGCGGAACCTGATGCCGTGATCCTGAAGTATACCAACGAAACAGGACTACTGCAAGGTTGCGTTTACCTGCAAAAAAAAGGTGGCAAATTATACCTCGGCATGTTAACCGTTTCGCCCGAACTGCAGGCAAAGGGAATCGGGAAACAATTGCTGGCGGCAGCAGAAAACAGGGCAAAAAAGGTATCCTGTAATTGCATTCAGATGACTGTTATCTCGGTCAGGAAAGAACTCATTGCCTGGTACGAACGCCATGGATATGCAGCCACAGGGGAAACAGCTCCCTTTCCTACTGACCCGAAATTCGGATTGCCCAAACAATCGCTGGAATTCATTGTGATGGAAAAACAACTGGCCTGATTACCACCTTCCCGGTAAAACAGGCACGGCTCTTGCTTTTACCTCCGGATTAAGTAACTTCCGATAGCTATCAAATCGTTTTCTTCTAAAATGCCCTTGCCTTCGGTTTTGATATGGAAAAAAATAAGTTGGCTGCTGCTCCTCTGTATCTGTCATACGGCTTTGTATGCGCAGGATACGCCCGTTACAGATTCTGTTTTCTTTCTCGCCAATAAAAAAGGATTATTGGGTAAAATCGGCAAAGGTTTATCGGTGAATAATCCCGACCCGGTTCTGCCTTCGGATGGAGCGGTAAAGAACGAACTCGCTTTTAATCCATACCGCGGCAAGATCATCCGGCATATAGAAGTCAAAAAGATCGGTTTCGACCGGTACGTAAGTGATACGGCCAAAGTAGTACGGAATATCTTTAACGATATCGGTAATGCCTTGCACAGCAGTACCCGCCGAAAAGTGATCCTCAACAATCTGTTCTTCACTACCGGCGATTCCCTCTACCCTTACCTGATGGCCGATAATGAAAGGTTTCTGCGTGAACTTACTTATCTGCAGGATGCACAGATTACGATCAATCCCCATACCGGCAGCGCCGATTCTGTAGATGTGATTGTTATTTGTAAAGATATATTCCCGATAGGTGGCAGCATGGATGCAGGTTCTGAAAAAATGGCCAGTTTCGAAATCAATGATGACAATGTTTTTGGGAGAGGTAACCGCATTCAGATCAGGCATCTGTTCGATAAAGACCGCAACCCGGGTTATGGCATCGGATTTGAATTGCTGAAAAGAAATATCATGGGCAGTTTCATCAACCTGGCAGCAGGCTACCGCACAGAAGCCCCTTCTTTTAACAGCGGGCGGCGCGATGAGAAAACCCTTTTTCTGCAGGGAGAATTACCGTTGGTGAGTCCGTACCACGTTTGGACCGGCGCTTTTGAACTGGCCGATCATTATACACAGAATGGGTACTATAAGGATTCTGTGTATCAATCCGATTTCAAATACCGTTACCGTGTTTTTGATGGATGGGTGGGTTATAACCTGGGAGCGCAGAAGCAATTACAACAGAATTTCAAATCCAGGTTCAAAAAGATGATCTCTATCAGAGGGGTGCACCGAAAATTCCAGGATATACCCAACCTGTACAAGACCATTTATAATTTTGGGTACTCTGATATATCCAGTGTACTGGCATCCTACACCATTTTTGAGCAGGATTATTACCATACCAAGTTCCTGTATGGATTCGGAAGAAACGAAGACGTTCCGGAAGGTTTCAGCATTTCTTTTATCGGTGGATGGACCAACCGTAACCAGGTAGAGCGGCCTTATTTCGGTTTTGAATACAAACGAAGTTATTTCTCTAACCGGAAGAACTACCTGAATTTTACCCTCCGGCTGGGTGGTTATTACCGTGAAAAGAATCTGGAAGATGTGAGTTTTCTCAGTAGTCTTGAATACTTCACCAAACTCAGGAAACTGGGTACCAGCAAATGGTTCCTGCGGCATTTCCTGAGCGGTAGCGCTACACAACTGGTCAGAACGAGATTGAATGACCCCCTCAGACTGGCTAGCGAGTATGGCATCCCGCAGCTAAACGATCCTTCTTTACGCGCCGCTACCAGGGTAACTTTTAATGGAGAATCCGTTTTTTACAATACCTGGAAGTTTGTGGGCTTTAGTTTTGCCCCTTTTGCCTTTACCAATATCTCGTACCTGCGAGCTATCGGCCAATATGTAGAAAGCGGGGATATTTATTCTGCTGTTGGCGGAGGGGTAAGAACCCGGAATGAAAACCTTGTGTTCGGTACCATGGAACTGAAAGCCTATTACTATCCCCGCATTACCGGCACCATGAGCCAGTGGAACATTACTTTTAATACCGACCTTCGGTTCAGGTATGTCAGCCAGCTGATCCGGCGGCCTGATTTTGCTGTAGTGAATTAACATTTTTTTGAAAAATTCTTTCTGCATACTGAACCTTTTGCTGTTACTTTCCGTTCTAAAATAAAAACCGTATGAAAAGATTATTCCTGCTGACAAGCCTGTCTGCCCTTTTATTTACTTCTGTTACCGCTTCTGCACAGGACGATAAAGCAAAACGCCCCAGTCCGCCTGCCAAAGCCACCCAAACGCTCGCCAGTGGTGCAGTGATTACCATAGACTACAGTGCTCCTGCCCTGAAAGGCCGTACCATTGGTAAAGATGTGGAACCCAAAAAAGGAGAAGTATGGCGTGCCGGTGCCAATGAAGCTACCGTTTTTGCTACCAGCAAGAATATTACCGTAGAAGGAAAAGCGCTGCCCGCCGGCAAATATGGCTTTTATGTATTATCGGGAGATAAAGACTGGACCCTCATCTTCAACAAAAAATCAGACCTCTGGGGCGCCGATGGTTATGAGCCATCGAATGATGCCCTCCGTGTAAAAGTAACACCCGGCAAATCAGCTACACCACAGGAAAGACTGACCTATACCATCAGTAAAGCCGGCAAGGTATCCCTGGTATGGGGTACCCTGGAGCTGGGCTTTACCGTAAAATAAACAGTATGGATCCTATCAAAGGCCGAAGCTGATACCTTCGGCCTTTTTTATTTTACGGGAAATAAGAACCTTTGCTGACGGATTTTGTAATTAGTGCAGTAAAAGCGAAGCGGATCTATCATGGTACAAGCCTATAATTTTTTAGCCAGCTGGCAATTGTTTCCTGAGAAATGCGAATTTCAACAGGGCCTCACACCCAAGAGCGGGAATTGCAAAATAGAAAGCAGCCGCAACGGGCATGCACTGGCTATCAGTATAAACTGGGTAAGCCTCGACAACGAAGCTTTTTACACACAATACGAAATGATCCCGGATGGAGAGATCCGCCCTTTTGAAAACCAGGAAATGGCCGATAGTATCCAGGTTAGCATACTGAATGCCTCTACTATACAAACAAGGTTCATTAAAGAAGAAGCAACCATCCTGGAAGTAATCAACGAGATCCTGTCCAATGGTTATATGAAAGTAACACAGAAGGGAAAGAATAAAGAGAAGGTTGATTTTACCAATACCGAGATCTATCACAAACAGCTGAGTGTGCTGCCCTATGCTTCTTCGGTGGGCAGTGTGGCTATCCGTCCTACCAAAGAAGGAGTGATCAAACACAAAGCCCTCTCTGCTATGGAAGAGCAGACCAATATGCAACTGGACCAGATCAGACAACAAATAGAATTACTGGCCCGCCAGGCGCAGGAGATACGCAAACGGAAAGAGCTCAGCATGATGATCTATGAAGCGAAACTGGGCTTTAAACCCCAGATCGGGCATACCTATCATCTCTACGAAAGAAAAGACGGGAGCCATATGTTATCGCTGGTAGCTCCCAACGAATGGGGCGGTGCCGGACCTTTCAAAGAATTCATTTCCTCCGTAAGGTTACTGGCAGACCATACATGGGTGGAGATTAATTAACAATTAGCAATTAAAAATTAGCAATTAGGACAGCAAATCTCTCTACCCCATTTTTAATTGCTAATTGTTAATTTTTAATCGCCCCATACAGGCTTCCTCCCTTTTCAAATATTCTGTCAATTCTTTTTTCGACAGCAGGATCTTTTTCCAGCGGTGGAGCATGGTGCGGTTTGATGCGTGCATCGATCACTAACGGGCCGCGGCAGCCCCAGTGTTTGTTTTCGGTGAAAGCGTCGATGCCATATATATCATGCGAAGGATTGCAGCGGGTATAGGTAACCCAAACATAATTCCGGATATTTTCTGCAGTAAAGGGTGCATCATCCGCCACAACGATCATGGCAACATCGCTTAGTTGCTCCGGTTGATAGACCAGTTGCTGATTCAGCACTTCCATCTCTACCTGCGCCAGCTCGTAGGATTCAAATTTACCCGCTTCCAGTATCACTACACCCGGTATGGCAAGACTGGCTTTGCGGAAGAGGCGAAGTGCTTTCAACATCGCCGGTACTTCTTTACACAGGGTCCGTTTTACTTCTCCGTAAGCCGCCAGCACCACTTTACTGCCGCTGTTCAATCCGGTACCGGAATAATCCAGTGTATCAATGGTGGTGTGCGTATGAAAATGTACATCGCGGGTAAAGTCGATCCGCTCGAGCATGTATTCCATGAATGCCTGTACCTGGTGCGTGTGCAGTTGTTTGGTATCATCTGCAGTGATGAATAAAAATTTGGCAAGACTTAACTGGCCGGTACCCAATACATGATTGGCAATGGTCAGTAATTCTGCCGGCTGTTTGGCAGGCGTATACGGAGTGTACCGTTCACTGCCGATAGCGAGTAATAAGGGGTGAACACCGGCTGCATCCACCGCATGTACTTCCTGTAAACCAGGGATCTCCTGCGGCATGGCTGCTCCTGTGAGCTCATGAATCAGTTCACCGAAACTGGTATCTTCCTGCGGAGGCCTGCCTACCACGGTGAATGCCCAAATGGCGTTTTTCTTTGCGTATACTTTGTGTACGCGCATCAACGGAAAATCATGGACCAAACTATAATAACCGAGGTGATCGCCAAAAGGGCCCTCCGGTTTATTCTCACCCGGGTACACTTCACCCGTGATCACAAAATCAGCATCGGTGCTGATGCAGAATCCATCCTGGTAGGTATAACGGAACCTTCTCCCTCCCAGTAATCCGGCAAATGTCATTTCGCTCATTCCTTCGGGCAAAGGCATTACCGCTGCCACACTATGCGATGGCGGACCTCCTACAAAACAACTCACTTTCAACGCCTGCCCCCTGGCATTGGCTTTTGTCTGGTGTACACCAATCCCGCGGTGCAACTGGTAATGCAGGCCGATCTCTTTATTCAATACATATTGGTTCCCGGTAAGCTGGATCCGGTACATGCCCAGATTGGCTTTCATGATACCCGGACTGTCCGCATCTTCACTATATACCTGCGGCAGGGTTACAAATGCGCCCCCGTCTTTGGGCCAGTGTTGAATCAAGGGGAGGTCTGCAACCTGGATCTCTTCGTACAGGACGGGTTTTGAGAGTGGATTTTTTAATGGTAGCGCTTTCATCGCTGCCAAACCTGTCTGCAGGTTATCGATCGGATGTTTGAGTGCCTTGATCGGATCGCCTTTCAGGGCAATGAGTTTCTGTACCTGTGCAAACGTATCGCGGAAGATGAATTTACTTCTGTCGATGGTACCAAAAATATTGGAAGCGGCCCGGTAGCGGGAACCTTTTACATTCTCAAACAACAAGGCAGGACCACCTGCCTCATATACGCGCAGGTGTATGGCAGCCATTTCAAGATAAGGGTCAACTTCTTCTTTGATACGAACCAGATGGCCATTCTTTTCCAGGTCGGTTAAGCAGTCTTCTAACGAAACATAACTCATGTAATACTAACAGATTATTGATATAAAAGTTGACATCAATCCTTTCTTTGCATGCCAAAAATATAATAGATCAGCAGGCCGAAAACGGGAGCCACCACAATCAGGATGGTCCACAATAACTGCGTGTTCCGTTCCAGTTCCGGGCGCTCAAAAATGCCTTTGATCGTGTAAATGATCAGGGCTAACCAGAGTATACTGACCAATAGTACCGGCATATCTTTTGTTTGTACCTCTAAGCTACGCCAACCTGTGCAAATAACCCCGCTTTGGGCACAATGTCTACAGGCTATGGACTTAGTTCGTATTTTTGCCCCATGACAAAGCTCAGTGTGAATATCAACAAATTTGCCACCCTGCGTAACAGCCGTGGTGGCAATAACCCGGATGTGGTGCAGGCTGCCATTGATGCACAGCGTTTTGGCGCCGACGGCGTTACCGTGCATCCCCGTCCGGATGAACGACATATCCGCTATGAAGATGTGCGACAGATCAGGAAGATCATCACTACAGAATTTAATATTGAGGGAAACCCCACCGAACAGAAATTTGTAGACCTGGTACTCGAAACCCGTCCGCACCAGGTAACCCTGGTGCCCGATGCGCTGGGCCAGCTCACCAGCGATCATGGCTGGGATACGATCAGGCACAAAGACTACCTCGTCAACATCATCGGTATCTTTCAAAAAGCGGGGATCCGTGTATCCATTTTTGTAGATCCTGTGTTAGAGATGGTAGAAGGTGCCGCCCAAACCGGCACCAACCGCATCGAACTGTATACAGAAGCTTATGCTCATGATTTTGCAGCCGGCGATCCTGCAGCAGCCATTGCCCCCTATCTGGCAGCCGCTCATAAAGCGAAAGAACTGGGACTGGGCCTCAATGCCGGCCACGACCTTGACCTGCATAACCTCAAATTCTTTGCCCAACAGATCCCCTTCCTCGACGAAGTAAGCATCGGTCATGCACTGGTATGCGATGCGATTTATCTGGGATATGAGAATGCGGTGCAGCTGTATCAGCGGCAGCTCAAGTGAACAGACGAACAGACGAACAAGGAACACCGAATTACGAAGTGATGGTCCGATCGACATTCGATATTCTTTGTTCGCTATTCGACATTATTCCTTTCCTGTTCCACAATCCTGAATTTTACTTTCGCATCCATCATTATCGTAAATTGATTCTTCAATGCACGATATGAAAAATTATTTATTGCTGGCGGGTTGTTTGTTTGCCGGTGTTTTGCTGGCGCAGCCTGTTAAACCGGTATACCCGATCCCCACCAAAGAACAATTGACCTGGCATGAAAAAGAGTTTTACCTGTTCATCCATTTTGGCCCGAATACTTTTACCGATAAAGAATGGGGCGAGGGAAATGAAGACCCTTCTGTATTCAATCCTACGGCACTGGACTGTGAACAGTGGACACGGATTGCCAAACAAGCCGGCGCCAAAGGGATCATATTAACCGCCAAACACCACGATGGATTCTGTTTATGGCCCAGCAAACAAAGCACCCATACCGTTAGAGAAAGTAAGTGGCTAAACGGCAAGGGCGATGTGGTAAAAGCACTGTCTGATGCCTGTAAGAAAACCGGATTAGAGATGGGCGTTTACATTTCGCCCTGGGACAGAAACCACCCGCAATACGGCACCCCCGCTTATAATGATATATACGTTGCCAGCATGAAGGAACTGCTTACCCAATACGGCAAATTCTTTGAACTATGGTGGGATGGCGCCAATGGCGAAGGGCCCAACGGCAAAAAGCAGGTGTACGATTTTAAACGCTTCGAAGACTCCGCTTTCAAATGGCAAAAACAACTGGTGATCTTCAGCGATATTGGTCCCGGCGCCCGTTGGTGTGGCAATGAAAATGGTACGATCAACAATACCAACTGGAACCTGCTGGATACCGCCGGTTTTAAAAGAGGACATGGAGGTCCGCCTACCGATACCTTAAACCGTGGTAATGTAAATGGCAAACACTGGATTCCTGCTGAGGCAGATGTGTCAATCAGACCGGGATGGTTTTATCATGCCAAAGAAGACAGCAAAGTAAAATCTCCCGAAACACTGTTTAACCTGTATCTGCGGTCTGTAGGTAATGGCGGCAATCTCTTGCTAAATGTACCGCCCGACAGAACAGGACGGATTCACCCTGCCGATTCAGCTGCACTGGTAGGTTTTGGTAAATTAAGAGCAGCTGCTTTTTCGAAAGACCTATTACAAAACGCCAGTATCAGCAGCATAGCAGCTCCGGGCAAAAAGATCCCGACCCTGAACGATCATAATAGCCAGACTTACTGGGTATCACCGCAGCAGCAGAACAACAGCCTGTTGGTTAAACTGCCGGCAAAAACATCGCTCAATACGCTGGTACTGGAAGAAATGATCGCTTACGGACAAAGGGTAAGTGCTTTCACTATTGAAGCGTTTGATGGACAGGCATTCCAGACCGTTTTTACCGGTACCACTATCGGCCGAAAAAAGATCGCCAGCTTTCCGCTGCAGGAAACGGATCAGCTAAGAATAACCATTCAGCAAGCCAAAGCAGTACCGGTACTGAGATCCATCTCGGCCTACCAGGTTAAATAACTATTCAAAGCAACAGGTGTGGAACTATTGAAACGGGGTGCCTGTTTCAATAGTTCCACACTTTCTATTTGCTAATAAAGGCGAATTTGAAGCCCTCCGCTTATCCTCTATTTCATGCTTTGGTCAGCCTCCTTCACGGTTTAATCATTTAACCCATAAAGGAAGCTGTTGATATGAGTAGTTTGTATCACTAAAACCATACAACATGAAACGAATTTTACTGTCGGCTTTACTGCTGGCCGTTACTACTTTGCAGGCACAACGCCTGTTAACTACTTCGCCCAGCGGTGGAAATAAAAAAGCATCCGTTACAGAACGCATTGGTATTACAGATGTGACCATCCGCTATGACCGTCCGGCTGTAAAAGGCAGGGAAGGAAAGATCTGGGGCCAGTTGGTTCCTGCCGGATATACCGATCTGCAATTTGGAACCAGTAAGGCATCCCCCTGGCGGGCGGGTGCCAATGAAAGCACCACGATCGAATTCAGTACCGATGTGACCATACAAGGACAAGCACTGGCCAAGGGAAAATATGGCTTTTTCATCGCCTATGATCCTGCGCAGTCTACCCTCATTTTTTCAAAAGCCACTACCAACTGGGGCAGTTATTATTATGACCCAAAAGATGATGTGCTTCGGGTAAATGTAAAACCCGTTGGTACAGACCGTTCGGTTGAATGGCTGAAATACGAATTCACCAACCAGACCGAAACTGCGGCCACTATCAGCCTGCAATGGGAGAAACTGAGTTTTCCTTTTACCGTGGAAGCGGATCTGAACAAAACACAGGTGGAATCTTTCCGCACAGAATTGCGTACAGACAAGGGATTTTACTGGCTGCCCTGGCAACAGGCGGCACAGTGGTGCCTCGACAGGAACACCAACCTGGAAGAAGCACTTCGTTGGGCCGATACTGCCACCAATCCGGGTGTACTGGGTGAGAAAAATTTTACCACACTGGCTACCAAAGCACAGATCCTGGAAAAACTAAACAGGGGGGCAGAAGCTACGGTCATCATGAAAGAAGCTACGCCACTGGGAACCATTAACCAGGTACACCTGTACGGCAAAACACTGCTTACCCAGAAACGGAGCAAAGAAGCCCTGGAAGTTTTCAAATCCAATTATGCCAGATTTCCGGACCAGTTCACCAGTTTAGCTGGATTGGTTCGCGGCTATTCTGCCGTAGGCGATTACCAGAAAGCGCTGGAATATGCCGAAAAAGCCTTGCCGCTCTCGCCCAACAAACTGAACACAGACAGCATGACCAAAATGATCCAACAGTTAAAAGAAGGTAAAGACGTAAACTAAAAATACCTCTTCTTTTCTGCGCCTCCGTGCCTTTGCGAGAAAAATTCCCGCAAAGACGCGGAGGCGCGGTTTTTTATCACTACGGGATTCAAATCCTACATACAGAAAATCAAGTATCTTGCAGTAAGCAAATACCAATTATGTCAACACCCACTCCACTCGTAGGCATTATCATGGGAAGCGATAGCGACCTGAATATTATGCAGGCAGCAGCCGATATCCTGAAGCAATTCAAGATCGAATTTGAGCTGACCGTCGTATCTGCCCACAGAACGCCTTTGCGCATGGTAGATTATGCTACCACCGCCAAAGAGCGTGGTATCAAAGTGATCATTGCGGGTGCCGGTGGTGCGGCGCATTTACCGGGTATGGTGGCGTCTATTACCACACTGCCGGTGATCGGCGTTCCGATCAAATCTTCCAATTCTATCGATGGATGGGATTCCGTTTTATCGATCCTGCAAATGCCGAACGGCGTTCCGGTAGCAACGGTAGCGTTGAATGCCGCTAAAAATGCCGGTATCCTTGCTGCACAGATCCTCGGAAGTTCCGATGCCAATATCTCTGCTGCCATGGCACATTATAAAAAAGAAATGAGTCACGAAGTAAGTGGTAAAATCGCCAAACTGAAAAAAGACTGGCCCAACGGATTTGATGAGTAAGATCGGATCACTACTTTCTTTATTTCCTACAAAACATTTCATGCGAATCAGACAGTTACTATTGCTTGCGTTTTATCTGTTACTCCATGCCAATGGGTTTACGCAAACTTCCACAAAAAAGCGTGCAACACCATCTGTGATCTATCGATGTCTGCCCTGCGGACAAGAATGCGACAACAAAGACTACTCAAAACCAGGCCAATGTACTTCCTGCGGAATGGAATTGGTGAACAAAGCCAGTATCCGTTTTGGAAGTATCTCAACAGCGGCTATCTGTCAGTATATCAAAACACATCCTTCAGTAGTGTTAATTGATGTTCGCACCAAAGAAGAATTTGAAGGAAAAGCAGATCCTGATTTTGGCGGACTGGCCAATTCCATCAATATTCCTGTTCAGGAACTGGAAAAAAGAATACCTACCCTTTCTGCGCTCAAAGAAAAAGACATTATCGTTTTCTGTTCGCATAGCCACCGGAGTCCACGTGCCGCTTATCTGCTGGGAAAAAACGGATTCCGCAAAGTGAATAATATGTCGGGAGGTATGAGTGTAATGAAAGACAAAGCCTGTAAAAAATAGCCCGGCAACATATCTATTCAGCCTATTTATTGCTTTCCGGTATAACTCACAACGCCAAATCCCTTGTTCAATCCGGAAGAAGCTTTGTAAATATGCTGTAACCAGGTTTTACCGTAAGTGGCATAGTAGAGTGAGAAATTATCTACTCTTTCCTGCAGACTATTATTAGGGAAGATATCTTGTTTAATAACAGCAATCTGTTGCTGCTGCACTGCATATTTTAAACGTTCTGCGCGAAGAATTTTTTTCTCTAAAGCCGTTAATTTTTTGAGTGCCTGTTTTTCAAGTGCGATGAGGTGTTCAGACAAAGTACTATCTACCGCATCCGTAAGGGTACGCAGGTGACTGTAAAAAGCCTGTACCTGTTGCAATTCTGCAGTAAGATTTACCTGGTTGGCAGTTTCCCGTTTCACGAGTGTATTCAGCAGATCCAGTTCCTGTTTAAACAGGTCAATATCTGTAAAGCCCAGCTTCTCCCATTTCGCATGCTGTTCTTTGGTGATCAGTAAAAATGAATTCCGCAGCAACAATACAGGGTAAGGTATACCTGCTGCTTCGAATACCTTTTTCAATTCCAGCCAGTAAGCCAGCTCTCCTCCCCCACCAATGAATGCAATATTCGGCAGTACCGTTTCCTGGAAAGCACCTCTTAAAATTACATTGGCACTGAAACGCTCCGGATACTGGTCAAGTTCCTGCAGCATCGCTTCTTTCGAAAACGACAATCCCAGGCTCTTCACTTTATAAGTGTCATACTGTAATTCTATCCGCTCGCGTTTATCATTGATCAGGTAAAAAAGATTCAGGTCTCTGCCGCCTGCCTGTACTTTGTAATTTTTCTCCAGCTCCGTAATCGTATTGGCAACAATTTTGTGAGAGAAACCTTCGGTTAACTCTTTCTCCACTACAGATCGAAAAGCGGTTTTCAATTTTGCATTATCCGGGATCAGCACCACCAATCCAAATTCGCCAAACAACTCATTCACCAGTTCCAGTGTTGCCTGCTGTATGGTTTTTCCTTCGGTATAACATCGTTGTAACAGATCAGTGAGTTCGTTACCGAATGGCAGTACGCCCGCCTGGCCATGAATGGCATGGATCAGTTTGCTGAGCCCCTTATCCACTTTCATCCTGCCCACAGCACCGGTTTGTTTGGTTTCCCAAACCAGTTTTTGTCCGCCAACCGTTACATACCCCAGTTCGTCCAGGTCTGCATCTTCGCTACCCATATAATACACCGGCACAAAATGCGAACCTGTAAACTGCTGGTTCAGTTCATCGGCCAGTTTTACCGCGTGAAGAATTTTATAGATAAAATAGAGCGGACCACTGAAAATATTCGGCTGGTGCGCCGTGGTAATGGTAAATGTATTCTCCAGGGAAAGCGATTCAATATTTTGGGCCACTTTATCCGTTACCATTACAGAGGCATATTGCTCACGGAGTACTTCTACCAATAAATTTCTGGGAGTTTTGAATTGTTGCCTTGCGGCGATGGCATGTTGCAAACCGGCCAGATCAGGTGTATGTTGGTAAAAAGGCTGCAGGGTACCGGATTGCGACAGGTAATCAGAAACGATCTTGGAAAAATAGCCGGTGCTTTCGTATGGTAAGTAGGTAACTGTCTGATCCATAATAAGGGGTAAAAGTACAATTTACTGGATACCGCGGTATCCGTTCATCATTTTCACATTCCGGTTACGCTGTTTTAACGAAACCTGTCGGGATCAAACGGAGCAATATCCATGCTGGGTTTCTCTTCGTTCAGTATCTCGCTTACGATTTTTCCGGTTCCGGCGCCAAGACTCAGGCCCACCATGGCATGGCCTGTTGCCACTACCACATTTTTCCATTTAGCGGTGCGGCCCAGGTAAGGCAACCCATCCGCAGAACAGGGGCGGAAACCGTACCACACTTTGTCCATGGTTGGCATCGGTATGGTAAAATCCGGAAAGAAACGTTCCACTGCTTCCAAAACTCCCTGTACGCGACTCATCCTCGGTGGTGTATCAGTAGCAGTAATTTCCATGGTGCCTCCGAAACGGATCTTATTGCCATCCATCGGGGTCAGCGCCACACGTCCCTCGATCAGTACAGCCGGGTGATTCAGTTTGTAGGGCGAATCCTCCAGTGTAACGGAATAGCCCCGTCCTGCTACCAGCGGGATCTTCAGATCCATTTTAGCCGCCAGCTCACGACTCCAGGAGCCGGAAGAGAGCACAATGGCATCTGCGTCGTATACTGCCTTGGCTGTTTTTACTTTCGTGATGCGTCCCTGGCTGTTCTCAAAACCGGTCACTTCCTCATTGCCCAGCAGCCGAACCCCTTTCTGCCGCAGGTCTGCTAACAATTGCTGCATCAGTTTGTTCGGATACAGGTGTGCATCGCACTGAAAATGCACAGCTCCTTTGGCCACTATGCGTGTCTGGGGTTCCAGTGCATCCAGCTGTTCTTTTGAAAGCAGTACCGTATCTGTTAAACCCAGTTCGTTGGCTTTCTCCAACATGTGTTTGGCATGATCGCCACCTGTATCAGTCTGGAAAATCTCCAGCAATCCCTTGCGTTCATACGCAAAACGGAATTGCGGCAAAGCGGTCCACTCTTCATACATTTTTTTACTGATGATCGCGATATCGCGCAGCGGTATCGCTGAACGTTCCACATGTTCCGGGGTAGCTACTTTCATGAACTTCATTCCCCAGTCTATCAGGCTCCAGCTCAACCGCGGTTGTACATAAAACGGACTCCGAGAATTCCACATCCATTTCAATCCCTGCTTTACAATACCCGGTGTAGCCAAAGGCACAAAATGACTCGGACAAACATATCCCGCATTACCATAAGAGCAATTCGACGACATATCCGTTTTATCAATCACCGTTACTTCATGTCCGCTCTGCTGCAGGTAGTAAGCACTGCTCAAACCCACAATTCCTCCGCCGATAACCACTACTTTCATATCCGTTCCGTTTAATTGGCAAAATTAAATGATAGTGTGATAGAATGAGTGAATAATAGCATGATAAAATGATAGAATGTTTTGATTTTGTTTCACCCGATAAGTAACCATATTAATTTTCTTCCCATTCTATCATTTTATCATGCTATCATTCTATCATTATCCTACAACACCTGAAACCCACACGCATACGGATCATCCGCTTTATCTATCGAAATTGTATTATACCCATAAATTCTTGCCCAGCCTTCTACACTGGGAACAATAGCGGGTTTGCCGCCTACGGTGGTCAGCTGTTCTATCCGGCCCGTAAATTGGGAGCCGATGATACTCTCGTGTATGAAGATATCCCCTTCCTTCAGTTTACCCTTGGCATACCATTGGGCCATCCGGGCCGAGGTGCCGGTACCACAGGGGGAGCGATCGATGGCTTTATCGCCATAAAAAACGGCATTACGTGCTGTGGAAGCGGGATCCAACACAGCACCGGTCCATAAGATATGTGAACACCCATTGATAGTGGGATTGTCTGGATGCACAAAAGAGTACTTCTCATTGATACGCTTCCGCAGTTCCCGGGCCCAGGCAATCAGTTTATCTGCGGGGTACTGTTCCAGTCCGGCAAAATTTGGCTGTACATCCACGATGGCATAAAAATTTCCGCCATACGCTACATCCATCACCAGTTCGCCCAGCTCCGGGCAATCCGCGGTAATGTTTTCTGCGGCCAGATAAGCGGGCACGTTGGTGAGTTTGACGGCCGTCACTTTTTTGCCCTCCTGCCGGTAGGCGATCTTTACCAGTCCGGCCGGCGCTTCCATCAGCACCACACCGGGCGTTTTGGGTTGGATCAATCCTTCCTCTATCGCAATCGTGATGGTACCGATGGTTCCATGACCACACATGGGTAAACAACCACTGGTTTCTATAAACAATACGGCCACATCATTGGCCGGGTCATGGGGTGGATAGAGAATACTGCCACTCATCATATCATGACCACGGGGCTCAAACATGAGTCCTTTACGGATCCAGTCATACTCGCGGAGGAAATGCTGGCGTTTTTCGCTCATGGTATGGCCTTCCAGTGCAGGACCGCCCGCGGCCACCAACCTGACAGGGTTACCGCAGGTATGTGCGTCAATACAGGAAAAAATGGTGCCGCCAAGCTGGCCCGGCACAGAAGGGGTATATGGAACGGGATGGGTTAACATGCGCTTTTAAAAGGAATTTAATTGCATAAACAACTGTTGTTCAGCAGATTTTTTTATATTCATTACTCGATTGCCTATATGGAAACTTACGGAAAAATACTATTGATTGCCACACCCGCTTTTCTGGTTTTGGTATTATTTGAAAAATGGTGGGGTTGGCGAAAAGGGAATGATACCGTTCGCCACCTGGATATGATCTCCAGCCTGAGTTCGGGCATTACCAATACGGTAAAAGATGTACTCGGACTGAGTATCGCCATCATCAGTTATGGCTGGATGGTAAAACACTTCGCCATTGTACAACTGGAATCTTCGGTGCTCCTGTATATCATTGCTTTTTTTGCCCTTGATCTCTCCGGTTACTGGGTACACCGGCTGGACCATGAATACAATTTTTTCTGGAACGCGCATATCATACACCATAGCAGCGAAGACTATAACCTGGCTTGTGCCCTGCGGCAAAGTATTTCCACAATTTTCCGGGTGTTCACTATCTTTTTATTACCAGCAGCCTTGCTGGGTGTTCCCGGTTCTGTGATCGCTGTAGTGGCACCTTTACACCTGTTTGCCCAGTTCTGGTATCATACGCAGCATATTAATAAGATGGGGTTTCTTGAGAAGATCATTGTTACTCCTTCCCATCACCGGGTACATCATGCCATCAATCCGGAATACCTGGACAAGAATTATGGACAGATCTTTATTTTCTGGGACAAACTCTTTGGCACATTCCAGGAAGAGTTACCCGATGTAAAAGCGGTATATGGCATTACACGGCCGGTGCGTACCTGGAACCCCATCAAGATCAATTTTATGCATGTATGGCTGATGACCAAAGATGCCTGGCGGGCTAAAAAGCTGGAAGATAAATTCCGCATCTGGTTTATGCCCACCGGCTGGCGCCCTGCTGATGTGGCAGAGAAATATCCCGTTTACAAGATCGAAGACGTGTATCATTTTGAAAAATATGACACAGAAGGATCCGGAGCGTTTGTAGCCTGGGCCTGGATACAGCTAACGGTTACCCTGTTATTAATCAGTTATTTCTTTGCCCATATTGCACAGATCGGTTCACCGGCCATGTTTGCATATGGTGCTTTTGTTTTCTTTCATGTATACGCGTATACCGAGTTAATGGACAAAGCCGCCTATGCCTGGTTATGGCAACTGGCCTGTTCTGCTTTTGGCATCGGCATACTTTACCATTTCAAAGATTGGTTCGGCATTTCACAATATGTGGGTAACCTTAATCTTGTATTCATCATCTACTTCCTGCTGTCTGCCGCAGTTGCTTTTTATTTTTCCTATGCAGAACCCCGAACCATCCGCATTCCGGCCTGATATTGATACGGGCAATCTTGCCTTTTGTTATGCGCATTCATGAGAATATAAAATATCAGGCCCTCGCCCATTCATTATTCACCAGGCGCCAGATACCCAGTGGGTTGGCTGCCTGTAAGGCTTCGGGCAATAAGACATCCGGACAATTCTGGTAACAAACAGGCCGTACCCAGCGTTTTACTGCATTAATACCTACTGCTGTAAAGCGGCTATCGGTAGATGCCGGAAAAGGACCGCCATGTACCATGCCTGCACAAACTTCCACTCCGGTTGGAACACCATTGAATACAATCCGGCCGGCAATTGAGGGTGCCATATCGAGTAAGGAAGCGTATGCCGCAAAATCTGCATCAGTGCCCATTAAGGTAGTGGTAAGTTGCCCGGTCAATGAGCGCCAAACAGCTGCCAGTTCTGCTTCCGTATCACAAATCACCACCAGCGAATAAGGACCAAACACTTCTTCCTGCAACAGGGGATCCAGCAAAAAAGCCGCGCCATCCACCGTAGCAATCACAGGCTGGGCTTCCAGTTCACCGGGGGCCGTGGCTGTTTGCGAGAGCAGTTTTACCCCCTTTTGCTGTAAGGCGGTTTTCATTTTTTCAAAATAAGCTTTGTGTATACCCGCATGCAGCATTCTGGCTGGCGCGATGGTACTGATCTCCTGGGCCAATGCCTGCAGAAACTGTTGCAATCCTTCACTCGCCATCCCCAGCAGGATGCCCGGATTGGTGCAGAACTGCCCCATGCCAAGTGTAATAGAACCTGCGTATTGTTTGGCGAGGCTCTCAGCATTTTTAGAGAGTGTATCCGGCAATAAGATCACGGGATTGATACTTCCCATTTCGGCAAAAACGGGTATTGGATTTTTTCTAGCTGCTGCATAATCATATAAAGCTCTGCCACCAGTATACGACCCGGTAAAACCCACCGCCGCCGTATGCGGATGCTGCACCAATGCTTTACCTGCTTCAAAAGAAGCATCGGTTATATGCTGGAAACAGTGTTCCGGCATACCGGTGGTTACTATGGCGGCGGCGATCGCATCGGCCACCAGAATGGATGTCTGCAGATGTGCCGGGTGCGCTTTGACCACTACCGTACAACCGGCGGCCAAGGCACTGGCCGTATCGCCACCGGCGGTAGAGTAGGCAAAAGGAAAATTACTGGCTCCAAATACCACCACGGTACCCATCGGCACCAGCATTTTGCGGATATCCGGCCTGGGAGGTGTTTTATCCGGAATGGCGGTATCAACCGTAGCTTCTACCCAACTGCCTTCGCGCAGCATCTGGGCAAACATCCGTAACTGCATCGTAGTTCTTCCCCGCTCACCGGTTAAACGGGCGGCGGGCAGATTGGTTTCTTCAGCAGCTTTATTGATCAGCACATCACCCAGCGCTTCTATGTTAGCAGCAATGGTTTCGAGAAACACCGCTTTTTGTACAGGCGATGTTTTTTGATAAGCAGCAAAAGCGGCAGCAGCCTGTTGCATCACGTGATCGATCTGTTCCGGTGAATGCAGGGTATTTGTCATCATTATACGCTCAGTTGTAAATATTCGGGTAATACGGGTCTGCCGGCAATGCCTTTATCAATAGTGGCCAGTACCTGTTTACGCTCATCGCCCACCAGGGTTAAACGGGGGGCACGCACATATTCCGAACCAATACCCGCCTGTGTTTCGGCCAGCTTGATGTATTGAACCAGTTTGGGATGAATATCCAGCTCCAGCAATGGCATGAACCAGCGGTAAATGGCAGCGGCTTCTGCAATATGACCCGCTTTTACCAGCCGGTAAATAGCCACCGTCTCTCTCGGAAAAGCACATACCAATCCGGCAACCCAACCATGCGCACCCAGCACCATTTCTTCCATGGCCAGTGTATCTACCCCGCAGAGAATCCGGTAACGTTCGCCAAAACGATTGAT
>Ga0255338_1001523_pt1 | contig 42913 bp, 55 predicted proteins | sample MeOH1_35cm_T4_19_FD_203715 | JGI IMG/M metagenome (GOLD analysis project Ga0255338, IMG submission 203715) | Sandy soil microbial communities from University of British Columbia, Vancouver, Canada - MeOH1_35cm_T4_195 | ecosystem: Engineered > Artificial ecosystem > Sand microcosm > Unclassified ... | reverse complement strand
GAGGGAGGCGCGGGCGAGGTCGAGCGCTTCATCAAGCGAGGCGCACGGAACGACGCGCATGTGATGTCGGACAGAGAACTCGTCGCAGCCGACCGCGAATACGGTACGGCCTGCCGCCAAGGCCGCACCCATTTCGATGAAGGCTCCCTTGAGGGTTTCGCCCGGCTCCCGATAGACGATTGTCACAGCGGCTTGCCGCGCCTCGCGAACGCAACGATGCCAAAGGTCAGGCCAGTCGTTGGTAGCGCCCGCCTCGGCCTCGTCAATCCACGTCGAGATAATTGGCGCGCCTGACGCCCGCAGATCCCGCCAACGGGCGCCGTGCGTAGTCTTGCTGGCGATGTAGATACCGGCCACCGCATCCACCCCGCTCGGTGACGCATCCGAGGCAGGGGATGGGGAGGCGCGCAAGGCCATAGTCAAGCGCGCCATCGCAGGGTGGACATGGCCAGCCCATTCGCGGAAGGCGTCGCCGCCAATCTCGCTTTCGAAGTCGTTCAGGCGCTCGATAAGGAACTCGGCGGCATCGGCCACCGGCCCCTGCGCGGAGGTTGAGGGGGTGGTCTGTGTCATGGCTCTTCTCCGTAACCTTCGAAAATTCCCATCGGACCGTCGTAGGCCGGGTTGCGTCCCGCCTCCCTCTGTTCCGTCCCTGGATTTGAGTTGGCATCCGCGAGACGGGATTTGCTGTTCTCCAGAACCGACCGGGCGCGGCGATTCTTGCGGCTGGCGATGGCATCGGCGTAGCGCTGGGCAATCCTCAGATCGATGTCGACAAGCTTGCTCCGAACGAGCGGGCTATCGGGGATAAGGCTGTCCAGTTCGTTCATAACGAAACGGGCGCCGTCTGCCCAAGCCGTATCGATCCGCTCGTCTGTCGCCTCTTCAGCTGCTTTGAGTGCGGCTAGGGCTTCGTCGCGGGAGCGGGTGGCTTCGGTGGCGCGGTCATCCTGCTGAATCGCGTCATCAGACCATTCCCGCCTACTCGTGCGAGCGCGCTCCAATAGACGCCGCACCTCAACCAGCTCTGCGGCCTGTGCGGTAAGGGCGTCGGCTGCGCGGCGGCATGGGCTCGTGCGCATCTGAAATTCGACGCAACCGCCGTTGTCCTCCGCGTCAGCCCACTCCCGCAGCTCCGCCACCAGCCCTGCTGTGTTGAGTCCGCTCATGTCACGCCTCCGTCTGGCACAGCCACAACGCGATCGCGTCGGCGTGGTTGTCGTCGACCACCTCGAAGCCTAGCTCGCGAACAGCGGCCATCATCGCCTCCTTGTTCGCGTTGCCCTTGCCGGTGGCGTGTTTCTTGATGACGCCGACGGGTACGCCGGCGCACGGAACGGAATTGTCCTCGCTCCAGGCCTGCAGCGTCGCCATCAGTCCGCCGTAGACGTGTGCGCTATCGACGCCCTTGTGCGCCCGCACTTCCTCGAACCAGATCTGTTTCAGCCCGAAGGTCGCGTGCAGCGTGTCGAGCTGCTTGCGGAACTTGACGTAGCGCATGCCGCCGGACTCGAAGCGCTGCGGCTTCAGGTTCCAGGTGCCGGAAATGAGCGCCTCACGCCTGTCTCCGACGCAAAAGCCGGTCGTCGTGCCGAGGTCGAGAGCGAGCGTCGTCATAGGCATATCCCCCTTTGGGTTCGTCAATTGTAGGATATTGGTCCTATAGACCGACAGGGTCTGTCAGGAGGCGCTCTTGGGCGCTCAATCGTCGACGTGGGCCAGGCTCGCCTTCGGGAAGATCCGCACGCCGCCGTTTCCGGAAGCGTCGCGCCAGCGCACGCGGACATAACCGCCGATAACATTGAGGACGGTGCCCCACTCGGGCACGTCGCTGGTTAGAATCCGCACCTCGTCACAGATCTTGAACTCACGAGGCGCGACGTCAGCCGCCACCTCTGGCTCGATTAGGCGGGAGGCGTCTGCCTCGACCGCCACGGCTTCGCGGCCCCATATCACGTCGGCGTTCGCGGCGAGCGCCAGCGCGACGCCCTTCTCCCGCACCAGCACCACGGCCGACGCGGCGTAGACGATCGCGCCGAGCAATTCGTTCGCCGCGGCCTCGGTCTCGCCGCGGGCCGCCATGCCGATGGCCTCCTGCGCCTTCTTCATAACCTGCCCGGCGGCGAAGCCAGGGCCGACCATGCGGCCGATCGACAGGATCGGCTGCTCCGTGAAGGGCTTGTCGTTGGCGTGTCGGGCGTTGCCCTTGCCCTCGGCCGACTGGCGATACGCCTCGTCGAGCACCTTCTGAAGCGCGGCATAGTCGCCGCTCGGCCTCCTGCCGCTATCCGTGATCTTCGCTTCGTCGATCTGCACCTTGCCCATCCCAGCCTCCATCTCTGCCGCCTCTTTCGTATTCACTTCGCGCCGCTCCCCGGCGCATCGACCCTCCTGACAATCACCCTGTCGCCTCCTCGTCTCGTGTCGTCGTGTTCGTATCTAGCTGTCGCCTTCGTCGCTTGTCAAGCGTCAATTGTGGAGGGCGACGGAGGAGATGTGCGGGAGATGTAGCCGAGCACGCGCGCGACCGTATCCATGCGGAAGTTGCGGCCCGCGCGCAGCAGCCGCATGAAATCCACGGAGCCATAGGCCTCGACGGAATACCGCGTCTGCGACAGGCCGGACTCGGCCAGGTGCCGCTCGACGAGCTCCTGGAAGCCCGAAAGCCCTTCTGCCAGCGCCGCGGCCTCCTGCTGTGTGGTCACTTCTTTCATGCTCTTCTCCCCGTCGATCACGTCATCGACGTAGACAAGCTACGCTGTTGTCGCTTAGATAGTCAATCGTCGAAGGCGACAAACGCCTCACAAGGAGACCTCATGGCAGACGATTCTCTCCGCAGCCAGGCGGTCGCCCTGGCAAGGCAAGGCCGTCGGGTTTTTCCGTTGCTGCCAAATGGCAAGACCCCTGCAGTCGAAGGGGGAGTTACCAGGGCCTCGTCCGATCCCGAGCGGGTGCACCGCTTCTGGTCCGAGGCTTTCAGCGGCGAACCGCTGGACTACAATATCGGCATCGCGACCGGCGATGGCCTGCTTGTCCTCGATATCGACAACAAGAATGGCAAGAACGGCTCACTCTCTTTAGAATCGCTCGAACTTCGCAACAGCGATCTGCCGCCAGCGTTAACCATCAGTACGCCGAGCGGCGGCAATCATATCTATCTGACATGCGCGGCTGGGTCGTACATCCGCAACAGCGCGTCCACCCTCGGCAACGGTATCGACGTGCGCGGCGATGGCGGCTACGTCGTCGGCCCCGGATCCATCATCGACGGGAAGCGGTATGAGGTGAGCGCGGCCGGTGACGCGCCGGAGGCGCCCGGCTGGCTCCTGCCGATGGTATCGGGGCCAAGGCCGGTCAAAGCCGAATCGACTGCGGCGCTCGAAGGCGTCGACGAGGAACTCGCGGCCGCACGAGCGGCGACGTGGCTGAAAAACCATGCCGAGCTCTCGATGGAGGGCAATGGCGGTGACGACACGGCTTATCGCGTCGCGGCCAGGGTCATGGACTTCGGGCTTTCGCCATCGGACGCGCTCGACGTCATGCTGGCCGACTGGAACGAGAGATGCGAACCGCCGTGGAGCGCGGAGCGCCTCGAGGTCATCGTGAATAACGCCGCGGCCTACCGACACAGCCCGATCGGGTCGAGCAGCGCAGATGTCGAGTTCGACCATGTCGAGCTGGCAACTGGTTCCGAAGCGGATCCAACTCAAAACGACGAATGGCCAAAGCCGACGCCGCTGGAGGACTTCGACCCCCACGCCATCCCGCCACGAGAATGGATCGTGCCTGCCTTGCTCGCACGCACCTTCGTCACCGCGCTCATCAGCCCTGGCGGTACCGGCAAGACGCAGCTCGCGGCGAGCATAGGCCTCGCGCTATCCGCCGGCCGATCCGACATCCTCGGCTTCGACGTGCCCAAGCGCGCGAAGGTCTGGTACTGGAACCAGGAGGACGACCACGACGAGCTGCGCAGGCGCATCGGCGCCGTCAGAGAGCATTTCGGCATCAGGACATCCGACACCCTGCTCGACGGCGAGCCTGGCTTCTTCTACGACTCGGGCGTCGAGCGCCCGCTGCTCATGGCCAGGCGCAAGCCCGACGGCACACTCGCGACCACGGCCAACGTCCCGAAGATCATCGAGCAGATCAAGCGCAACCGGATCGACGTCTTCATCGCGGATCCCTTCATCGAGTTCCACGAGGGCGAGGAGAACAACAACGCCGAGATGGCGGCGACCTGGCGCATCTTCAGGCGCATCGCCGTCGAGACGCGCTGCGCCGTCTTCGTCTCCGCGCACACCAAGAAGCCGCCGGACGCCGACGCTGAGTCGTTCATCGGCTCGATGGACTCGCTGCGTGGTGCGTCCGCCCAAGGGCCAGTGGTCCGGCTGGCGTATACCCTCTTCACCATGACGGCCAAGAACGCCAAGCTCTATGGCGTGCCCGACAACCAGCGGCACCTGTATGCGCGGCTCGACAGGGCCAAGGGGAACATCTTCATCGACAATGGCGAGCCGCGGTGGTTCCGGCGCGAGAGCGTGCACCTTGGCCCGCCGGAGGCGGGAGAGAGCCTGGGCGTGCTGCTGCCGGCCACCCTTCAGAAAACAGGAGAGGACGGGGAGTTGGACATCATCAATCTGATCGCGCAGACGCTCGACGAGAACCCTCATTTCGAGGAGGGGGAGTGGTATCCGTTGGCGCAGATAACGGAGAGCATGGATGCCTTCCAACTCGGTGCGCTCGGCGCCAAGCCCCATTGGTCGCGGACGGTCGAGCGCGCGCTCAAAGCCAAGGGCGTCCAGATCTCCGAGCGCAGGGAGCGCGGAACCGACACGCCTCACGGCAAGCTGGGCGTCTGGAAGAAGCCAAGTCCGGGGGGCATCGTGTTCCATATCAAGCGCAACGAACTGACCTGAAGGAGGCAGCAATGCGATACGCAGATATGATGGTCGCCTGGAGCGTCGACACAAAGGAGGTGATGGTCGTGCCGTGGCCGGATCGCAATGGCCTGACATCGCACCTCCGATATTCGGTTGGCGGCGCTTTTGTTGTGTCACCGGCGGAGCAGGTTTTCATCGACTTCAACACCCTCGTCGTGCGCGACGGAATAAACCCGATAAATGCGCACAATGAATTTCTGAAAATAGATGAGTACCGAAATCGCGTCTCACCCGAGATCGAAAATCCGATCTCTCACCCGGCTCTCACCCGATTTCCGGGGTCGGGTGAGATGAGCCAAGCTATTGAAGAATAAGAGTTTTATGGGGCGCATCTCCTTCCTCACCCGGCTTTTCGTCTCACCCGTGGTGTCGGGTGAGACTATATTCAATGATTTCAACGTTTTACGTGTCTCACCCGATTACCCTTACTACGTAACCCTAGGCGGGTGAGGAGACCTCACTCCCGCCGGTCCCGAGTAAACGTTGCGTGTCGAAAATGCCGACAGGATCGGAGATGAAATCCCTGGCAAAATGCCCTATTTATTTTAATCCCGAGCGGCGAGGTTCGCGGACGTGAGCGATGACCTGATCGACGATGTGACGCGGGCGATCCTGCTGGCCGATGCGGCTCGTCATGCGGCGCGGATGGAAGCGCGCAAGGTGACGATGAAAGAGAAGCACCCGGCGAACCGGGCGAAGAAAGCCGTCATCGCCAGGTCGATCGCGAAGCGGGCCGAGATGCGCGCTCGGGGAGAGCCGAAAGGCCGATGGGGCGAGAGCGATCGGGACAGGGCGTTGCTGGCGCTGGCGAGTGGCGAGTGGCTGGCCCATAGCGACATCGGCAAGCGGGCCAATATGACGACACAGACGGCGCAGTGGGTCATGGCGCATTGCGCGAGGAAAGGGCTTGTCGAGCGGGCCGAGAATGAGGACTCCGCGTCCATACCGAAGGGGAACGGGCTGGTGACACCGCAGCCCAAGTTCCTATGGCGTCTCACAAGGGCAGGGGAGGCCGTGTGCGGAGATATCCAGGCTCGCATGGGGGAGGCCAAGGAGGATGCCGGCTTTGCCCGCCTGCAGGCCGCTACGGCGCGACGGAGGGCTCTGCGGGCGGCGCGAAAAGGATAAGGCCACCTTGCGGCGGCCTTATCTCAGTATCAGGGTGGCGAGCCAGGCCAGGAAGGCCGATGTTGCCAAGAAGCGAAGGAGGCAGGATGCGGCCGCTATCATCCGATGCCCTTGGCTGCAGCTCGGGTCCAGTTCATCGCGCGCAGGGTGACGCGGCGGTGCGACGGGCTCAAGCGGTTTGCCTCGGGCAGGGCGAGGCGCAGGGAGGCGAGCGCCTTGTCGTGCCGGCCGAGGAACAGATAGATCTGAGCGGCGCGGATCGTGGCTTGGAAGTTGGTCATGACCGGCCCTCGGCTTTGGTGATCGCGGCGCGGCAGATGTTTTTGACGCTCTCGATCCGCTTGCTATCAAACGCGGGGAACTCATCCAGAACGGCGCGGCACGCTGCCATGAGATCCGGCGCAGCAGCAATGATGCGTGCATTTGCGTCGTGGTCGACGGCGCCATCCCAGCTGTTCATAGACGCGAGCCAATAATTCGCGGGCTGGCTGCGGATGGTCTTTGTTGAAGCCTCGTAGCGCCAAGGGCCGGGGGTGTGCGTTGCCATCACTTGCGCCTTTCATATTCGCGAACAGCTTCGACGTGGTTTGCGATGACGCCGACGAACAGGATCGCCAGGAAGCCGATTGCAAGGCCTGCGAGGGTTTCGGGGTTCATGGCTAGACGGCCTTGCTCGCGACGAGATTGCCGGCGCCGTCGTTCCAAATGGCGAAATCCGACATCCCTTTGGCTGCCATGACGAAGACGAAGCCTGCGCCGGACAGCCCCCCGCCGTACCAGTGCCCTGCCCAGCCAAGCTTCATGGCCAGATCTCGCGCTGCATGCGCGTGGTTGGCCTCGATGCCGAGGCTGTAATCCCAGGGCGCCGTCAAGGATCCGGCCTCGCAGGCCGCCTTGACGCGGGCGCCGCGGCTGTCGGTCGGGCCGAGGAACTTGGTTGAGATTGCTTGACGCATTGGAATGAGCTTTCCCGTTCGCGCTGGCCCTGCCGGGCGCGTTGCTTGTTGCGTTGAAGGTTTGGCGGGTTGGTTGTTTGTTAGGCCGTGAGCGAAATCAGCATTCGACCATGGTTATTGCGATTATCTCGGCTTTTCTCATGGCGTGAGACCGATCGCGGGCTTGCACATGTCGTTGACGCGGAAATAAGCCAATTTCGGCAAGCCCTCGCTTATACCGGTTGCGGTACGGCTTGAGCGCTTGCACCAGACGTTTCCGTTATACAGGAAGCGTTCGCCGACCCACACATCAGCGAAACAGACGTTGAAGTGGCTGAAAGTCGGGTTCTTGACGCCCGGCCCAAGAGGCGTCGGCATAGGGCGCACCCACACATGCAGGGGATTTGTGACGCGGGAATTAAGTTCCTGGCCATCGCCGTCTTGCCAAGTGTAGCAAAGCGGCGATGTTTTCTTGCAGATGGAAGAGAACGTTTCGGAGTTGCTGAACTCGAAATGCCGACCGATGGGGAGATCACAGAAGCGGATGTCCGGCTTGACCATGGCGCCCTCACTTGCCCGCGGCGCCGGAGAACAGGTAGGCGCGCTTGCCGTACATGGCGGCTGCTTTGCGGGCCTGCGAACGGATGCGCTTGGGGAGGTCCTGCCTCCTGCGGGGTTCGATCTTCATGGGCGGTATCTCCTATTTTGCTATGGTGGTCGGCAGGGCGTCTCCCTTTCGACAATTGGAGAATGCACAGAAGGCGACAGACGCGTCAAGCGCTATTTTGCACAAAAAGCGACAAGCGGCTAAAGTCATTGAAACAAGGAGATTTCCATGACCAAACCGCCCGCTTTGCGTGATCTCATGCCCGAGATGACAGACAGGGAAGATGAGTTTGTATCGCATTTCGTGCGGCTCGGCGACGCGAACGAAGCGGCCAAGCTGGCCGGCTACGCCCAGCCGGACGTGCAAGGGCGCGCCATTGCCAGGCGGCCGCGCATTGCCGCCGCGATCCGCATAGAGACGACGCGTCGCCTGCAGCACATGGCACCCGTTGCGCTCACGGTTTTGGACAAAGTGATGCAGGATGAGAAGGCGCCAGCGGGCGCTCGAGTGGACGCCGCGAAGACGATTCTGGACAGGGCTGCTTATGTTTCGGACCCGAAACGACCCGGTCGATCGGATGGAACAGACGTTCCATTGGCGGAACGTTCGATCCAAGAACTCGAGCGCCTGGTCGAGCAGCTCGAGGCGCAGAGGGCAGCCCAAGCGGTCGATATCACGCCAGTTATTAGAGACGATGATGAACAAGCCCTTGATCCACTTGAATAGTCTTCGCCTAGGGTAGGCGACACCCGTCTTGCTCGACCCCGAAAAGCCGAGCCCGACCCCTGGGGGAGGGGGCGGAGCGCGTTGCTTCCGGACGCCGGAGCCTGCCCGCTAAAATTTGCATTTTTGCAAAGTTTTTAGCTTTTCGGTCATTCCAGACTGCATCAGCGCAAAGCTACCAGTTCGAAGTTCCCATCAAATCCCGCGTTGACCGATGTCGCTTTTCGTGCAAAATGTCTCCTATCGACGCGGCCACTAGCCCAGGTCCGTGAAGCCGGATCCACCAGTGACCAGACAATGCCTGGTAGGTGCATGACAGCAACAGCGAAGGGTGTGCAGGTTCGATCCCTAAGCGTGCCGCGTCGACTACGATTTCACAAAGGGAGCAGCGAATGACCTTCTCGGCCTACAACGCGTCCCTGGCGATCCACCTGTTGAACGTTTTCGACGACCCGCACCACGCGCGCAAGGCGCAGGCCGCGCAGCAATCGGACGCGGCGCCCATCGAGCTCGTCCCCGTCGAAGACGCCATTTGGCGTGAAATCCCGCAGATCGCGCCACCCGTGGCCGAAGACCAGGTTTAACCGGGAAGAGGGTACCTTCTCTGGCCAGCGCGAAGGGTCAGGGCATACAAGACCGGAACGGGCCTCTTCTCGGGAGCGTTCATGTACCCGCATTCTGGTCGACTTCCGCAGCAAGGCCCCTGGCAGTACGCGCTGAAAGGCGCCGAGCCCAGGGGTCTTCGCTTTTGTCGCCTTTTGCGCTAGGATGTCGCCATGGTTGATCGGCTCATCCCATATTTGCGCGGCGGCAAGACACGCGAAGACCTGACGGGGCTGCAGAGCAGCTTTGCCGAGGCCCTGGCCAATCTGGTTGAGAACGCGCCGCCCGAGTTGAAGGGGCGCCTTGGCATTCGGTCCGCCTATCGCAGTCCTGAGCGCCAGGCGCAGCTCTACTCCGCTGCCGTGGCCAAATACGGCTCCGAGGCCGCGGCGCGAAAATGGGTCGCGCCCCCTGGACGGTCCAAGCACAACCATGGCGAGGCCGTCGACCTGGATTTCGGGGCGCCGAAGGGGTCTCCTGAATACAAGGCGGCTGTCCAGTACGCGCATGAAAACGCCGCCAAGTATGGCCTGAATTTCCCGATGAGCCATGAAAATTGGCATATTGAGCCTGCCGGCGCGCGCGGCGCCAAGGCGATGATGCTACCCGCCGCGGCGGGCGGCCCCGCCGTTGGGCCTGCGGCTCCCGGAGGCGCCGCGGCGCCGTCGATGGTCGGTCAGTCGGTCCCGGCGGAGATGCTTACGGCCCCGCAGGCCGAAGAGCCGAGTCTGGCGAGCGCGTTCACCTCCGCGCTGAGCCAATTTGCGGCGAGTCAGCAGCAGGCCGCGCAGCAACAGCCGCAGATCGCCCAACAGCCGCTCCAAAAGCCGCATATGGCGACGAAAAAGCCGGATTTGGCGAAAATTCTGGCGGGGATGTCGTCGCCGCTGTTGGTCGGAGCGCCTTCCGCCTGATTTGTTGCTTTTGTCGCCTTTTGGGGCTAGATTGAAGGCGACAATTGGCGTCATCCTGCCGTCTCGCCTCCGGCTCGCATCGCGAAAAGACCCCCGATGGCGCAGCCGACCCCCTACAACCGCCAGTTCAACTTCGCTGACCAGCAGGCGCTGACTCCGACGGCGCCGTTGCCGGCCGATGAGGTCGATAACGAGTTCAACTCGGTCAAGGTCACGCTCGACCAGACGCTGGCGAACCTGGCGGAGATCCAGCGCGACGATGGCGCACTCAAGAACGGCATCGTCACGCAGGACTCGCTGTCTCCGTCGCTGTCGGTCGGCTTCACGCTTCGCGGGCCGTGGGCGTCCGGCCAGAATTACGTCCTGAGCGACGGCGTCACCTACGACAGCAAGTTCTATCGTGCGCTGGCGGCGCACCTTTCGAGCAACGCAAACCGGCCCGATGTCGACTCCGCGACGTGGGAAGAGGTTGCCGATTTCGCGGCGATCACTGCGGATGCGGCTGCGTCGGCCGCGGAAGCGGCGGCGTCTGCCCTGGCCGCGTCGGGGAGCGCTTCGGCGTCGGCCGCGTCAGCGTCCGAGGCGAGTGGCTACGTCACCGATGCCTCCGGTTTCGCGACCGCTGCGAGCGGCTACGTCACCGATGCTTCGGGCTTCGCCGATGCGAGTGCGGCAAGCGCGGTGGCGGCGGACGCCAGCGCCGACGCTGCGGCGGCAAGCGCGTTGGAGGCGGCCAATGTCGTCGGTGATGGGACAGGATCTGTCCGCTGGGACGTCGCGCAGTCGCTATCGGCCGGCGAGAAGCTGCAGGCGCGAGAGAACATCGATGTCGTCGCATTCGGCGGAGACGCCGGCTCCGGCGGTACGCAGGGGCTCGTTCCGGCGCCGGCCGCTGGCGATGCTGCGGATGACAAGTTCCTGCATGCCAGTGGGTCGTGGGCCGCCGTATCGCCAGCGGCCGTGGACAAGGTCTCGGGCGGCACTGTGACGAGCACCGCTGCGCTCGATCTGGCTCTTTCGTCCTCGTATCGAGTTTTCCACCTGAGCCTGCGGAACTTCAACCCGGCCGTGACGGGCGGTATACTGCTTGCGCGGTTCAGCCTGGACAACGGCTCTACCTACCCGGCCGGCTCGTCCGATTACGCTTGGCAGTTCCTCTACGGGATCAGCACCGCGGCCAGCGCGCCGGGAAGGACAAGCAACAACGATAGCGGGTTCAGTGGGTCGTACATCCCGGTTGCCAATGGCGTAACCTCTGGGGGCACTTTTTCCCAAGCAACTCTAGAGATAAATCCAGGAGCGACGAGCTATCGGGCAACGTGTGTTGGTAAGACACTGTTCTACAACGGTCTTATTGTTCAACAAGAAAACGTCGGCATTCTGACTACTTCCGGTCGCGTGACAAACATTCGGATTGCATTCTCAAATGGGAACATTTCGACGCTCGATTATGAGCTGTACGGACTGAGGTGACGACATGGCCCGCTTCGAGATTACGGGACCGGATGGCTCGCGCTACGAGGTCGACGTTCCGAGCGAAGCGGACCTGCCGGCGGCCGCGCAGCACATTTTCAGCCAGAGCGCCGTGTCGGGGCCGATCTTCGATAGCTCATGCCTGGCAATTTCGGGCTCGATTTGCCGATCCTGAGGACCAGAAGCGAATGTCACAGCCACTGCTCAACGCATCCCAGCCGCAAGCCTTTCCGGCGGTCGGCCAGCCGCCCCGTAAGCTGGGTCTCTACGAACTGACCGGGCCGGATGGCTCTCGTCATTATGTCAGTGCTGAAGACGGAGACGCCGCCGCCCTCCAGGAGGCGGGCGAGATGCTTTTTGGAGGCGGGCCGGCCCTTGCTCAGGGCGGCGTTCCCTCGAAATCCCGCTTGGGAAAGTACGAGGTCACCGGCCCGGATGGCGCGAAGACCATCTTCGTGGCGCCCGACGAAGAGGCGCTGAAACACGGTGTTCTGAAATTCTACGACAAGCCGCGCGGCAATACCGCGCCTGCAGCCCCTCGGCCTGATCGTTTGATCGAGTTCGAGGGCAGGCGCATCCAGGTTCCCGCCGACGCCACCGACGATGAGATCAAGGCGATCCTGTCGGCGCCGGCCGGTTCGGCGAGCAACAGCGTCCAGAGGATCCAGGCTCCGAACGGCGACATGGTCGAATTCCCCGCCGGCATGACCGACGACGCAATGGCTGCAGCAGCGTGGCCTCGATACGGCGCCGCTCATCGCCAAGGGCGATCAGTTGCGGAATGCGCCGGCCGACCCGCGCCTGGCAGCGGCCGAGACGCCTGCGGCGCTGCTCGCCGCGGTCGAAGCGGTGACGGGCGAGTTTTGAAGACCCGGCTAGAACAGTAGCCACATCTGCTTCACGGCGGCGACGACGAGCGCCACCCCGCAAAGGACGATGACGCCGCCGCAGGCGGAGACGATACCGACGAAGTTGAGAGCTCTCAGCAAGTTCGTTCCTCCAGGACAGACCGAGGAGTTCTAGGCGTCGCCCGCGGGCATGGCAACTTGCCACCACAGGCCGGAGCGCGAGCCGCTTCCGACCCTCTGAAAATTTGACCTGAATGTATCCTTATGGGAAGATGAGACAGCACCTAAAGGATACAACGTCCATGCGACCAGAACCGTCAAATCCGAGCGCGTGGGCGGGCCGATGACAGGCAGTGGCCAGCTCCATGAAGTGTCGTTGAAGATCGGGGAGCTGCTCGGAAAGGTCGAAGCGCTCAGCGACACGCACGTCGCTGCATCGGCCGACAGGGCGCGCATGCAGTCGAAGATGGACTCTGTGATGTCCGATGTCGGGCAACTCAAGAACGACGTAGCGGCAACCAAGCGCGACATCTCCGAGATGAAACCGAGCGTCCAGCGCTACAACTCCGATCGCAGCCGGATCATGGGAGGCGTTGCCGTCGTCAGCAGCCTCTTCGGCGCCGCGGCCAGTTTCGGGCTGGCATGGGCCAAGAAGGCTCTCGACATCTGATGCCGACGCCACCACTGACGGACGAGAAACTGAGGGCCGCGGTCGAGGCTGTCGAGCGGCATGGCTCTCAGGTCGCAGCGGCGTCCGCGCTCAAGCTCTCGCGGCAGGCGCTCCAGAACAGGCTCAAGCGCGCGGCCGAACAGGGCCTGATGGGATACGAGCCGATCCTGCCGGGCTTCGCCGCGAAGAGCATCTCGAGCCGCGCGCCAGACGGCGCGTGGGTCAAGCAGACAAAGGCGCCCGGCGAGGTCTTCGAACTGCCAGCACGGCATTCGGTCAAGGGCGTCTCGGCGCTGATCGATGGCGAGGACCGGGTCATCCAGAAATGGGTGAAGACTGATCGCGACAGCACGGCGCAGTACGAAGCGCTACGCGCCGCGTTCGAAGCCTTCAAGGAAGAGTTGCCGCGGGAGGCGCCCGTCGCGGCGCCCGTGCATGTCATGGGCGCGATGCTCAGCCAGTACACGATCACGGACGCGCACCTCGGCGCAATGGCGTGGAATGAAGAGACGGGCCGCGGTGATTACGACCTGGCGATCGGAGAAAAGCTGCTGGTAGACTGGTTCGGAGCGGCGATCGCCGGCTCCCCGCCGTCACGGCGCGCGGTGCTCGCGCAGCTAGGGGACTTCCTTCATCACGACTCCTTCAAGAGCGTGACGCCGGAGCACGGGCATGTCCTCGACGCGGACAGCCGCTACCCGAAAATGGTTCGGGTGGCTATCCGCGTACTTCGCCGCATCGTTCGGATGCTGCTTGAAAAGCACGCCGAAGTGCATCTCGTCATGGCCGACGCCAATCACGATCCGGTTTCCGGCGTCTGGCTGCGCGAACTCTTTGCCGTGCTTTACGAAGACGAGCCGCGGGTGACGGTCGATACGACTCCAGGCACATATAGCGTGCTGGAGCATGGGGATGTCTCGCTCTTCTGGCATCATGGCCACCGGAGAGGCGTATCGGACGTTGATTCTGTCTTCGCTGGTAAGTTCCGGGAAATCTACGGCCGGACGCGTTTCAGTTATGCGCATCTCGGCCACAAGCACGCTGACGAGCTTAAGACCACAAACCTGATGAAGGTAGAGCAGCACGAGACGCTCGCGGCGCCTGACGCATTCGCCGCCAATGGCGGCTGGTTGTCTGGCCGGTCGGCGAAGGTCATCTACTACCACGCGAAGCGCGGCGAGGTCGGGCGTAACGTCATCACCCCCGAGATGGTGGCGGACGGAGGCGGCGAATGATCTGCGAGGTCTTCACCCGCGAAGAGGCGCTCGCCCTCGGCGAGAAGCGGTACTTCACCGGCAAGGCGTGCCCGAAAGGCCACGTCACGTGGCGTTCGGTGGCGAGCTACGGATGCGCAGAGTGCAGCCGCCAGAAAGCGCTTGAGGCGCATCACGCCGACCGGGAGGCGCAGATCCTGCGGATGCGCGCTTACAAAAACGCGAACCGGGAAAAGGTCCGCGCATCATCGGCGGCGTGGAAAGAGCGGAATGAGGTGCAGAATAAGGCCGGCGCGCAGCGATGGTTCGAAGAGAATGCCGACGCCGTAAGAGCGCGCCATCTGGCGTATAAGCGCAAGCATCGCGCGCACTTCACGGCGCTCCAGATGCTTCGGAAGGCGACCAAACTAAGGGCGACCCCACATTGGCTAGCGGAAGCGCATCTGGCGGAGATCCGCGCTCTGTATGAGGAAGCCCGTCGACGGAGTAAGGAGGGCGTCCTCCACCACGTCGACCACATCTTCCCGTTGAAGGGTGAGAATTTCACGGGGCGCCACGTCCCATGGAACCTCCAGGTGCTGCCGGCAGCGGAAAACATCTCCAAGCAGAACAAATTTCCCGAGCAGTTCGCGGAGATGGCTTGGTCATGACCACCGTCAGCGATACCCAAATCAACACCATCAAGCGGCTTATCGCGGTGAAGGCCGCGCAGAAGAGCCTCTACAGCTTTATGAAGCTCCTGCTTCCTGATGAGATCGAGCCAGATAATCCAGACCTGTCGGAGTACAAAGACACCGCACACGGGCGGCTTCTCTGTGATATCGTCGAGAAAGTAGAGTCAGGTAAAATGAAGCGCGTTGCTGTGGCAATTCCGCCACAGCACGGCAAAACCTGGCATCTATCGACCTACGGCCTGGCGTGGATCATCGGACGCAACCCGCGCGCGAAGCTCATCATCGCGACGTACAACGAGACTCGTGCGACGGAACTCGGCGAAGAGTTCCGCAAGATCGTGAACTCGCCGGCGTATCAGCAGTGCTTCCCGCAAGCCGTGCTCGAGACCGGATCGCAGTCGAAAACGTCGATGACGACGACGCGCGGCGGCAAGATTTTCTTCGTCGGCATCGGCGGCACGATCACCGGCCGCGGCGCGCATTATTTCTTCATCGACGACCCGATGAAGGGCGATGAGGACGCGCAGAGCGATCTATTCCGCGAGAAGCTCTGGTCGTGGTTCTTCTCTGTCGCCTATTCTCGCGGTGGCAACAGGACCGCGATCGTCATCATTCACACCAGATGGTCGCAAGACGACCTGATCGGGCGACTCTGCGACGAGGATCACCCGGAGCGCAACAAGCGTTTCGCCGGCCTGAAGGAAGACTGGCAGTACCTCAATATCCCCGGCGTCATCTACGACGCGCCCTTGGCGAAGAGCCTCGGTCTGACGCTCAAGGTCCAGACGGACCCGAAGATCGTCGCCGCATTCGGCACGAAGCCTGTAACGGCGCTGTGGGAGGAGGAAAAGAGCCTCGCGCACTACGTTCCCTGGCGGATGGCCGAGCCCCGCACATTCTCGGCGCTGGTCATGGGCAACCCGTCGGCGATCGACGGCGACTTCTTCCACCGTGAATGGATTGTGCCCTATGAAATCGAGGAGCTGCCGCCGCGTGCGGAGCTCGAGGTCTACGGGGCGTCGGACCACGCCGTTTCGACCAAGCAGGGCCGAGACTACACCGTGCTCGGCTGCGTCGGCGTCGACAGATACGACAACATCTGGATCCTGCCGGACCTCGTTTGGGACCGCATGCAGACCGACCGGACGGTCGAGGAAATCCTGCACAACATGCGGACGAACGACCCCGCCTACTGGTGGATGGAGTCGGAGCTTATCTCGAAGTCGTTCGGCCCGTTCCTGCAAAAGCGGATGGAGGAGGAGCGCGTCTACGTTCCGATCGACGCGGTCACGCCGGCGAAGGACAAGGCGCTGCGCGCGCGCTCGATCCAGGGCCGCATGCAGATGAAGAAGGTGCGCTTCCCGCGCACGGCACCGTGGTTCGAGGACGCCAAGAGCCAACTGCTCAAGTTCCCGGCCGGCGCGAATGACGACTTCGTCGACTGGCTCGCCCATATCGGCATGGGCCTGATGAAACAATACAAGCCGTCGCAATCAGGCGACAAATCTGCTACAAATAACGCGCCGACAGGCTCGATCGGCTGGCTGTTGAACCAGTCGAAGATCGAAAGCGAGCGCCGGAAGCTGACAGCCAAGAGGGCGGCGGGATGGTAGACGACACCCTGGACATGAAGCCGGCTCCCGCCGCTTACGGCGCGATGGCGCCGAAAGAGCGTTCGGACGACGCCAAGCCCGAGGTCGATCCCGCTCGCGCCGCGCTCGTCGCGGAGTGGCTGAAGCGTGCCAAGCGCGCCAGGAAGAAATGGGCGCCGGCGTTCAAGCGCATGGACGAGTGTCAGCAGCTCGCCGCGGAGGGCGCGACGGAAGAGTGGGTCAAGGCCGGCAATTATGTCGTCCCCATCATCGTCCGGCATATCAACCAGGCCGTCGCACAGCTCTATGCCAAGAACCCAAAGGCCATCGCCAAGCGCAAGAAGCGCATGATGTATACGCTTTGGGACGGCCGCTCGGATACGCTCCAGGCGGCGATGGAGGCCGCGAATCCGCAGCCGCCCATGGATCCGATGACCGGGATGCCGTTGCCCGGCGGTCCGACGGACCCGGTGACGGGCGCACCGATGGCGCCGGAGCCCGATCCGAACGCGGTCGCGATGATCCAGGAGATCGCCGCCGTTCGCGAGCAGAACGACATGATCGACCGGATGGGCAAGACGCAGGAGCTGTTGTGGGACTATTTCACCACCGAGCAGTCCGGCGGCTTCAAGCAGCAGGTCAAGGCGGCGATTCGGCGCACGAAGGTCAATTCGGTCTCCTGGTGCAAGCTGGTCTTCCAGCGCGAATTGGAGCCGCGGCCGGAGATCGGCGCGCAGATCGACGACACAACCACGCAGATCGCGCGGCTGGAGCAGCTCGGCCGCGAGGTCGAGGATGGCGAAACCAGCGATGACAGCGCGCGCGTCGAGGAACTGCGCCTGCTGCTCCAGCAGCTCCAAGGCAAGGAGTCCATCATCGTGCGCGAAGGGCCGGTCTTCGACTGGCCGCGCTCGAAGGACATGTACCCCGACGAGAAGTGCACGCACCTAAAGACGCTGTTCGGCGCGCAAGCGCTGTTTCACGAGTTCATGCTGTCGCCCGACGAGGTCGAGAGCATCTATGGCGTAGACATCTGCGGCAGCTATACCGAGTTCAGGGGCGATGATCGCGGCGACGACGAGAAGGGCGAGCGGCCCAAGAGCAGCGCCGGCGATGAGACCGGCAAGGGGCTGGCTCGCGTCATCGAGGTGCAGGACAAGCGCAACGGCCAGTTCCTGACGATCTGCGAGGGCTATCCCGACTTCCTCAAGGAGCCGGCGGAACCCGACGTCAAGATCGAACGGTTCTTCACCGGCTACCCCCTGGTCTTCAACGAGACGGAGAACGAGAAGGACATCTACCCGCCTTCCGACGTCTGGCTGATGCGCCATCTGCAGTTCGAGTACAACCGCAAGCGCGAGGCGCTGCGGGAGCACTGCATCGCGGCGGCACCGAACTACGTCGTTCGCAAAGGCCATCTCGACAAGACCGATCGCTCCGCACTCCAGGGTGCGAAAGCTCACGAGGTCATCGAGGTCAAGACGGGCGCGGGCGAGGATGTGGCCGCCGTCATCAAGCGGCTGGAGAAGGCCAACATCGACCCGAATCTCTACGAGGTCGAGCAGGTCTTCTCGGACATGCAACGCGTCTCCGGCGCGCAGGAGGCCAATCTTGGCGGAACCAGTGACGGCACCGCGACGGAGAGCACGATCGCCGAGCAGAGCCGCACCGTCTCGCTCAGCGAGAATGTCGACGACCTGGACGAATGGCTGTCGGACATCGCCGCCGGCACCGGGCAGCTCATGATGCTCGAGCTGTCGAAGGAGACGGTCCAGCAGATCGTCGGGCCTGGCGCCGTCTGGCCTGACATGCAGACCAGCCGCGAGGAGATCGCGCAGGATCTGCTGCTGGAAATCAAGGCCGGCTCCAGCGGCCGCCCGAATGCTGCGGCAGAGCTCGCAAAGCTCGAGCGCGGCATGCCGTACATCGTCCAGATGCCGGGGCTGAATCCCGCCGTCTTCGCCAAGCGCTATCTCGAACTGCTCGACATCGACACGGAAGACGCCTTCGTCGAGGGCCTCCCGTCGATCACCGCGCTCAACTCGATGATGGCGAAGGGCGGCGTCCAGGCAGGCACCGGCGACCCGGCGACGGACCCGAACGCGCAGGGCCAGCAGGGCGGCCAGAACGCCGCGCAGCAGCCCGGCAGGCAGGCAGGGCCGCAACCGGCCTTCCCGGCAGGAAACGCTTGACGTCGTTGTCTCCTTTTGTGACTATATGCCCGACGCGGAAGAATACATTCCGCTCGCAAGGAGACGTGAATGTCGGAATCGTCACCCGAGCAGGACGGCGTACTGATCTCGCCGGACACCAATCTGGACGCAAGCACCGCCTCCGATTCGTCCACGGAAGCAAACCAGGGCGCACAGAAGTCGCCTTCGGACCTCGTCTTCGAGGCGCTGAAGCTGACCGAAAAGGAGAGCTCGCCCGACTCTGAGCAGGATCCATCCGATCCGGCTGACACCCAGGAAGGCGCCGAGGCGAAAGCCGAGGAGGCCGAAGCCGCTCCTAAAGCCGAATTGGGGGAAATCACCCCCGAAGAGCTGAAGAAGTATGGCCCGAAGACGCAAGAGCGGATGCAGCAGCTCCTCTCGCACCGTCACGAATTGCGTACCGAGTTGGAGGCCATCCGGCCGAAGGCTCAGCAGTTCGAGGCGCTCGAGGAGTTCGCGGCCACAAGCCGCATATCGATGACGCAGGTCGCGGAGGCCGTCGAGTTGGCCGCCCTGGCCAACGGGGCCAACCCCGAAGCGGCGCTCGATAAGCTGATCCCGATCGTCCAGCAGTTGATGCAGACGACCGGCCGCACTCTGCCCGACGACATCAAGGAGCGCGTGCGCCTTGGCTACATCGGGGAAGAGGAAGCGAAGCGTCTCGTTCGATCCGAAGCCGATGCGACGAGGGCCAAAGAGGCCGCGGCGCGCGAGCGGGAAGAACGCGAGTCTCAGCAGGAAGCCTCCAGGCTTCGCGAGCTGAAGACGATGTCGGAGACCACGGCGGCGGATTGGGAAGCAAGTCGGAAGCGGACGGACCCGGATTGGCAGTCGAAGCAGTCACGGTTCGGCGAGCTCATCAAGGTCGAGGTCTACGAGAACGGGTTTCCGCAGTCGAAAGAGGCCGTCGTCAAGATGCTGAATGGCATCGCGGCGAAGGTCGACGCCGACTTCGCCCGTTTCACCCCCCGACCGCGTGAAGTCCGCCCGATCACCGGAACTGCCTCGACGAAGGCGATTTCCGAGCCGCGCACGTCACAGGAAGCAGCGCTGTTGGCTTTGGGAATCCCGCTGACTTGAGGCGAGACCCCGTAAATGTCCACTTTCACCACCGAACAGGTCCAGAACGTACAGAATTCCGTCCTGGACTTCTACATGAAGAAGGGCACGCCCCTGGATCAGCACATCCAGGACAAGCCGCTGCTCTCCCGGCTGATGAAGAAGCAGCAGTCCATCCCAGGCGGCAAAGGCCGTGTCGAGATGGCTGTCGTCATGGAGACCGTGTCGCAGCTCGAATCCTTCGAGTACGACGACTCCGTCAGCTACACCTCGCCGGCCAAGAACCGGCGCGTGTCGGCGCCTTATCGGCTGTTCCACATCGGCACCCAGGTGACGATGCACGAGCTGCTGCATGACGGCATCAACGTCACCGATTCCACCACCGGCAAGAACAAGTCGGACATTTCCAAGCGCGACGCGATCTCGCTCTGGAACATCTTCGACGGCAAGATGCGGGACCAGGAGGAAGGCTTCCTCTACGGCCTCAACCGCAAGTTCTGGCTGGACGGCACGCAGGGTCCGCTCGAGTTCCCGGGCGTCACCGCTTGGGTAGTCGATGATCCGACTGCGGCCACCGTCGTCGGCGGCATCGACCAGGCGGCCAACGCGCGCTGGCGCAACCGGGCCAACTTGGCGATCACGCTCGGCGATACGACCGGCGCCTCGCAGGCGGTTCTCCGCACGCTGGACGTCGAGCTGCCGCAGCTCCGCCGCTACGGCGGCAAGCCGAGCGTCGGCTTCGCCGGCGCCGATATGATCGATCGGTTCAAGGCCGAACGCCGCGCCAAGAGCGATTATTCGCAGACGGGCACGACCGGCAAGAAAGACCTGTCGGTCGGTGACGTCGAGTTCGACGGGATCCAGATCTACTACGATCCGACCCTCGACGATCTCGGCTACGCCAAGCGCCTCTACATCCTGGACGAGTCGGAAATCTATCCGTTCGTCGTCGATGGCGAGGACAAGAAGAAGCACACCCCCGCCCGTCCCGAGGACAAGTACACCTTCTATTCGGCCTACACCTGGGTCGGTGGAATGATCGCTCGCCGCCGTAATGGCTGCGGCGTGTACGCGTTCGCGTGACCTGAAACACAGAGAGGTCACACGACAATGTCCTTCAAGAACGTCAACACGACCCTGGCTTCGGCGGTTGCGGACAACGGCACCTTCACGGTGGCGTATCCGACAAACACCAACTCGGGGACTTTCTTCGGCGGCACCGCCCACAAGATGTTCGCGCTGCAGACGCTCTATTCGGCGCCTGCGGACTTCACCCTGGCCTTCGGCGCTTCCAGCATCACCGTCACCTACCTCGGCAGCACCACGCTGCCGGCCGGTACGGACGTGGCGCTGCAGCTCGACATCCTCGGCGAGAGCGGCGAGCTCGACCTGAATCTCGGCGACGGGATCAACACGTCGATCCTCACCCCGGTTCTCATCAACCTGGGCGCGCCGATCACCGCCGACGCCGACGGCGTCTGCGCTTCGCAGTCTGGCACCGCCGCGACCGCGATGACGATCGCCGGGGCTCTCGCCTCCGGCGGCGTCGCGACCTTCGACGTGCCCCGCAACGTCGTGGCCGCCTGGACCGGAACCGCGGTCCTGACCGTCACCGGCACCGACGTCTATGGCGAGACCGTGGTCGAGTCCTCGGCCTCGGGCACCTCGCTGGCCGGCAAGAAGGCGTTCAAGACGATCACCTCGGTCGTCCCGTCCGCCAACATCACGAGCGCGACCGTCGGCACCGGCGACGTGCTCGGCCTGCCCGTTCTGCTCCCGCAGACCGGCCTCGTCATCCGCGAGCTGCAGGATGGCGCGGCCCCGACCGCCGGCACGATCGTCGCCGGCGTCTCGTCCACGGCCACCGCCACGACCGGCGATGTCCGCGGCACCTACGACCCGAATGCGGCCGCCGATGGCTCCAAGGCCTTCGGCCTGATCGCCCTCCTTCCGACGCCGTCCGATCTCGGCGCCGCGCAGTACGGCGGTTGATACTGACCAGAGAGCCGGCGCGTAGCCGGCTCTCACCCCTCCCTGAAACCGGAGATTCGACAGCATGAAGCTGTTTTCCTGCAAGGTCCGCCTCAAAGGCAACGCCCTCGACGAGGTTCGCAAGAGCAACGTGACGTCGGCGGAGATCAAGCTGCTCAACGTCGCCCATGATGTCGATGACATCGTCGAGACTGGCAACACCGATCGATCCGTCGATCAGGAGCGCGAGCGGCTGGAGGCGGTCTATGGCGAGCGTGCGGTTCTCAGCGTGTTCGGCGCGCCGAAGGCCGCCATCGGCGACGAGATCGAAGCGAATGGCGGCGAACCCGCACCGCGCAAGGCTCGCCGCACGCGCGAGACCGTGGAGACCTCCGACATGGCTGCGGCCGCCTTCGCGGCCTCCGCCGCGTCGTCGGCGCAAGCCGACGCTCTCGCCTGAATCGTCAACGAAGATGGCCCGCGGCACGTCCCTGCTCGAACTGGTCCAGATGCTCAGGAATGAGCTTGGACGCTCGACAAGCGTCGCCGTGGGCGTCGACGATCTCCCACGCCTGAAGTACCAGATCAACAAAGCCTACGCCCGCCTCTACGACAAGCATGATTGGCCGCACCTCCAGCAGGAGCCGGTCAAGATCGAATTGGCCGCCGGCCAGCGCTACTACGACCTGCCGGCGACGCTCGACTTCGACCGCATCAGCGAGATCCGCATCTGGTGGAACGCCCGGCCGCACGTCGCGACGCGAGGCATCTCGCTCGACGATTTCAACTCCTGGGATTCCAACGCCGACGAACGCTCGAGCCCCGTCCTGAAATGGGACGTGCGGCGCGTGGTCGGCGGCACGGTCGAGCAGATCGAGGTCTGGCCGATTCCGGCCGACAACGAGCAGGAAATCCACTTCATCGGGACGATGGTCGCACCGCGCCTGGTGAACGACGCCGATCTCTGCCTGATCGATGATTATCTCGTCGTCCTCGATGCCGCGGCCGCCACGGTCACGAAGAAAGAGGACAAGCAGATATTCAAGGCCGAGATGGCTGACCGCCTGGCCGATCTCCGCGCCAACGCCGCGAACAGCTTCGAGCCAATCCGGCTCGGCCTGCCGAGCGACCGCACCACGGATTACAAGCACGTCATCGTGCGGGTGAGGTAGCGTGAGCTATCTGGCGATCTCAGATTGGAAGTTCGGTATGGACCGGAGGCGCCCGCGCGTCTCCGGCATTCCCGGTACGCTATGGGATCTGAAGAACGCGCACATCACGCGCGGCGGCGACATTGAGTCGATGAAGAAATTCGTCTCGACCTTCAGCCTCCCAGCCAACACCTTCGGGCTCGGTCAGATCAATGGCCAGATTTGGGTGTTCGGTTCCGCCGACCTCGCCGCGAGCATGCCGTCCGGCGTGCAGTATCAGCGACTGCAGGCGGCATCCGGTTCCCCCAACATGCTGCGGGTTCTCGCGAACAGCACATTCGATCGCAAGCACTATGTCATCGCCGAGTACGATAATGGCGCGATCCACCATTTCTACGACGGAGCGATCGTCACCGACTGGAACACGGTCGCTGACGGCAACACAAACGTCACGATCCTGGCCGAGTACATGGCCTCTAAGATCAACGCATCAACGACCGTTGAGGCGACCAGCTTCGGCCCCAAGATCAACATTACGGCCAACACACCTGGCACGGCCTTCTCGATCTCCAGCGCCACGCTGGACGGGGGCTCGTCGAATGACCAGACGCTGGTCGTGACAACGATCCAGGCGAACGTGTCGGAAGTCGCAGAGGTCCGCGCAACTGGGACGATCACAGTCACCGGCGGGACGACGGACCCCGCCATCAACACGATCACGGCGACGGTCGACGGCGTCGCGTTGACAGCGACGACGGTTGACTTCATCTCGTCGCCAGGCGCCACCGCCAATGCGCTGGCCGTCCAGATCAACAACCTCACCTCGACGCATGGCTATACGGCCAGCGCTGCAGGCGCGGCCGTTACCGTAAGGGCGGCTGTCAGTCTTGGGGCTACCGCGAATGGCCGTGTCGTCGCTGCGGTCCTGACCGGCGACGTCACTGCGTCGACGGCCAACATGGCGGGCGGCGTCACCTATGTCGCGCCCGTAGCGCAGGTGAGCCAGGCCACCTTCGGCGGGACGTTCGAAGCGGCGGATCGTTTTACCTTGACGATCGATGGGATCGACTATGTCGCGACCGGCCGCGCGGCTGGTTACGGAACCTTCGCATTCACGTACAAAAGCCGGGAGTACATCACCGCCGGCTCCCTGCTCCAATACTCCGAGCTCAACGATCCCGACGATTTCGCGACCGGCTCCGGCACGGCGACGGGAACTGGCTCGATCAACCTGGCGAGCGATTCGGAAGGCTCCGAGCGGTTGACCGCGATCGCGCCATACCAGAACTCACTGGCTATCTTCTCCCGGAACCAGATTCGAACCTACAGCATCAACACCGATGCGACGCAGAATGCGTACGAGCAGACGATCGAGAACACCGGCACATTCGCGCCGCGCTCCGTCGTGGCCTACGGCAACATCGACGTCTTCTATCTCGACATCACTGGAATCCGCTCGATCCAGTCGCGCGACGTGACCAACGCGCCTGTCGTCGATGATGCTGGGTCAGCAATCGACACCTTCGTCCACGAGTGGGTCTCCAGCCTGAGCGATGATGTCGTCCAGCGCGCGGTCGGTGCGCTTGAGCCGATCGATGGTCGCTTCATGCTGGCGATCGGCGAACGTATCTACGTCCTGTCCTATTTTCCCAAGGCGAAGATCACGGCCTGGTCGTATTACGAGCCTGGCTTCACCGTGACGGATTTCCTCCGCGTCAGCAGCCGGCTCTACGCCCGCGACGAGGACACCATATACCTCTATGGCGGCCGTACAGGTCAGACCTACCCAGATGCGGGAGAGACGCCGATCACGGTCGATTTACCGTTTGCCAACGCGCAGTCGATCGCGACGTTCAAGCAGTGGACAGGTTTCGATATGGCGTGCTCGGGCACTTGGCATGTCGACCTGCTGCCGGACCCGAATGACGAATCCAAAGTCATCGAGGTCGGTAATATTTCAAAGACGACCTACGGACTGCCGGACATTGCGACGGTCGGGGAGTTCCCTCTATTCGCCATGAGCCTGACATGCGAGTCCGGCGGCCGTGCTACGCTGTCGAACATGGCCTTCCATTACGAAACCACGAGAGCCGGATGAAGTTACGCTCGCGCTCGGCCACGCTGAAGGACGTGATGGCCATTCTCGAAAGCCCGTCACGGATCACGGCGGCCGAGATGGATACGGCGGGCTACACGACCTGGTCTCTGCTGAAAGCCATCCGCGCGCAGATGCAGGCCGGCGAGACGATCACTGTCAGCCAGGGTGGAGAGCCGCTATTCGTCCTCGGCCACTACCCTGACCCATTACGCACGCGCAATCGCATCATGTGGTTCATTGCATCCGAGCAATGGTTCGGTCTCGGCGCGCGCAGCGTTCTGTACGGACGGCGCTTCATGGGCGACCTGCGCAAGCGGTTCCCCTCCACCAGCTTCACCTGCCTCTCCTGGTCGAAGCACCCCGACCTGGTGCGTTGGTTCGCCTTCCAAGGCTTCCTGCTCGAGGAACGGGCCAACCAAGCCGCTGTATTCAAAAGCGTTGGCTGATAAGGCGACATCTGCTACATTGACGACAAGCGGACGTTCTCTCCCGGTCTCGCCGCGCCGGATTTCGCGAAGACGAGAACGCCGAAATGTGCCTCCAGCCAAGTGGTAAATCGCAGCGTCTGGCCCAAATGGCGGAGCAGACGGCTGCGGAGAAGGCCAAGGCCGAGCAGGATGCACTCGCGGAACAGCAGCGCCAGCAGATGTTGCAGGCCGAGGCAGAGCGCAAGAGCAATATCCTGACCGGCAATGCGCAGATCGACAATGCCTTCACGGGCTTCGATGACAACTACTTCGGGAGCGTGCGCGACGCCTACGCCGGCGTCTATAACCCGCAGATCGATGACCAGTTAACCAAGGCGAAGGACAAGCTCATCGCGTCGCTCGCCGGCCGCGGCGTGCTCAGTTCGTCTGTCGGCGCGCAAGCGCTGGCCGACCTGGAGAAGCGCGCCGGCGACGAGCGCGTGCGCATCGGCAATGATGCGCTGGCCTACGCCAATTCGCTGAAGGCGAAGGTCGGCGAGTCCAAGAACAACCTCTATGCGCAGAGCTCGGCCGCCGCCGATCCGAATGCCATCGCCCGATCCGCCACCGGCGAGGCGACGACGCTCGCGCAGCAGGGCGCCGCAACGCCGACGCAGCCGCTCTCCGACGTCTTCAGCTCGTTCCTCACGCCCTTCATCTCGGCGGCGAGTGCTTCACAGAACTCGGTGCAGGGCTCCAGGAAGCTCATCAACAGCACGCTCGCCCCGATCAGCACTGGCTCCGGGTCCGGCTCGGTGGTGAGGTAACGGCCTTGTGTATAGATCCAGTTTCCCTCGGAATGGCAGCGATCGGCGGCGGGCTCAACGCCGCCGGCTCGGCGGCGCAGAACCGCGCCAAAAACCGCGACGTGCGGACGCAGGCCTTCGCCAACATCCAGCAGATGGAGCAGGACTCCGCTGTCGCGAAGCTGCGCAACAAAATCCTGAATGAGTATGTCGGCCGGCAGAAGGAGTTCACCGGTCAGAACCAGGAAGCCTTCAAGGGTGGCGTCTCCGGCTACACGGCGCCCGCCATGGAAGAGTCGCGCGCCGGCGCCGAGGCCGGCCGCAATGAGTTCCTCGGCAAGCAGATCGCAGGCATCCCGCAGGCAGAGGTCGCCATGCGCGATTCCGACTCGCCGGCGGTGGCCAGCGAGCTTGCCAAGAAGATGGGCGAGGCCTTGGCCAGCAGCACGGCCGGCGCTGGTCGCGCCGCCAAGCTCGGCTCCTTCGGCGATAGCTGGACGGCCGCCGGCGAAGGCGCGCAGGACAGCGCCCGCAAGATCGATACGACCAACAATTTCGCGCGCGGCGAGATCGCCATGCTGCCCGCCGACCAGGATTTGCAGGAGTTCGTCCTGCGCAAGCCGATCTACAAGGCCGGCGCCAATTCGAGCAATCCGGCCGGGATGCTGAGCGGGCTCGGCGGTCTCGTCGGCTCCCTGGCGGGGGCCTACGGCAACAAGATCGGCCCGACCGTGTCGAGCTGGTTCAGCAACGGCTTCTCGCCGTCCGCTGGCTCGATGTCGCCTTGAGGAGGGGCCGATGGTCAATATTATCGGTCGCCGGGTCGGCATCCGGGAAATCGGCCCGGCGCAGACGGACCAGAGCCTCGGGAAAGTCCTTGGCGCGCTCGGCACGAAGCTGTTTGGCGATACGCTGACGCCTGCGCTGAAGCGTGAGCAGATGCAGAAGATCGCCGACGAGAACGAGATGCGGAAGGCCTACGTCGATACGACCGACGCCGACGGTATCAATCGGAATGCGCGCATTTCCTCCCTGGCGGCGGCGCTGCAAACAATCGACCCGAATGCACTCGGCCGCATGCGGGCGCTGGAGGGCGCGCGCACTGGCGGCGTCGACTCGCCAGTTGCGGCGGCCGCGCTGACGGGCCTCGGTCAGTTCACTTCGACGCCCGAGCACCAGCGCCGCGCGCTTGGCAACAACCTGATGCTCAAGGACCGCGAGGAGGCCACAAAGATGGCACTCGCGGCGAACCTGCCAGAGACCGTCATGGTCGACGGCGTTCCGACCGTCGTGCGTCGGAGCGACGCCTACGGAGCGCCGGCCGTCGTGTCGAGCGACCAGAACAAGGCGCTTCGCCAGAACGAACTCTGGCCGACGATCCCGCAGGAACGCCAGCAGGATTTCGCCTTTGGCGCACAGAGCCCCGGAGAGCTCGGCGTGGCGTCCGTTGGCGGCAAGACCGTCCCGGCGTTCGCGCGTCCCGGCGGCTTCTTCACCGTCCAGGGCAACCAGCCGGTCGAGGGTCAGGTCGATTCGTTCGGCAAGATCACGGCGCAATCGGCGGATGCGATCAAGCCTGCCAGTGGCGACCAGAGCGCGCTGCTCAACCGGCGCGTGGCCGCGCGCTCCGCGTCGTCCGCGATCGACAATCTCGACAACCTGCTGGCGCAGCCGGATGCGGCCGCCGCGGTCGGCTTCATCGGCAAGAGCGCGTCGGTCTTCAACGACATCCGCGCGCAGGTCGAGGCGGCATCGAAGCTCATCTCGCCCGGCGGCCTCGCGGCCGAGGCCAGCGTGCCCGGTTTCAAGGAAGCCGTCGATGGCGCCATGAGCCGGCTGCAGGCTAACCCGCAGTTCGCGCAGCGCGCGCAGGCGCTCGGCGTGCAAGCCAACGTCCTGCGCTCGCAGATCGTCGACCTGGCCTATACCATCGCCAAGGCGAAGGACCCGTCTGGCCGCATGTCCAATCAGGACATCGACCGCGCCTCGGAGATCCTCGGCGGCGCTCTGATGGACCCCGTCGCCGGTCGGCAGGTTCTCGGCACGGTTCGCCAGCAGATCCTCGAACAGCAGAACATCTTCGAGCAGGAGTTCGAGCGGATGTATCCCGGCAAGGGCGGCCAGCCGACGAGTCCGGCTCCTGGCGGCTCGCCGCAGCAGAGCGGTCAGCCCGCTCCAGTCGAACGGTTTGTGCGGGGGCAGGACGGCCGAATCATGAGGTCGCAGTAAATGGGCCGCCTGATCGAGTTCGAAGGTCGCCGGATCGAAGTGCCGGATGACGCGACGGACGACGAAATCTCCGGCATCCTCCAGGGCGCCGGCCCTACCGGAACGAATGGCGCCGATCCCATGGCGCCGTCGTCATACCCGCAGCCGGGGCCGACGCCGCCCCCGGAGCCGCCGTCCCTCATGGACCGTGCGGGCGCGGACCTGCGTTTCGGCGCGCAGGCCGTTGGCGAAGGCATTGCGAACGTCGCCGGCTTCCCGGTCGACGCGATGACGGCCGTCGTCGTGAACCCTGCGATATGGGCCAAGAACAAGGTCTTCGGTGGCGATACGCCGCCTGTGACCGAACCGTTGGGCGGCAGCACCGGCCTCAAGAAAGGCGTCCGCGAACTCGCCGACACTCTCGGCGGCGCGGTCAAGCCCGAGGAGCTCCCGATCCTCGACCGCATGCTCTTCGAGGGCATCGGCGGCGCGACCGGCGCGCTCGGCGGCGGCGCGGCCCTCGCGCGGCGCGGCGTGGACCGCGCGACGAGCGTCGCCAAGGACAAGCTCCCGCAGTTGTTCGACAGCGCGGCCAAGCCCTATGTCGACGACGCGGCCAAGGCCATCACGCGCGATGTCGCCGGCGGCGTTGGCGCGGGCGCGGGCCTCGGCGCGTCGCAGAGCGCGCCCGAAGAATATCGCGGTATGGGCGGTGGCGTCGCAGGCACGATCGCTGATGTTGTCGGGAGCCTCGTCGGTGGCGTTGGCGGGATGGGCGCACTCAACTTCGGCCGCGGCACCGCGCAGCAGGTCAAGACGTTGGCCGGCGCACCGTTCGGCAAGGGCCTGGCCAAGGACGTGCCGCTGGACCCGAATGACTGGCGGCCGTACAGCAACCGCTCCGCGGACATGGCCGGCGAGATTTACCAGGGGTCGGCGACCAATCCTGACATGGCGCCCGAATTCATGGCGCGCAATCGCGGCGATCTGGAGCCCGTCCTTGGCGATCGTCTCCCGACGCCTGGCGCGATGGCCGAGGATCCGGGGCTGGTCGCGCTCGAGCGCCAGTTGGCGATGGAAGATCGCAACCCGATGATCCGGCGCGATCAGAACCTCAACGCCGCGGTGCGCGATACCGTCGACACGGTCGCGCCCGAAGGGGCTGACCCGGCGCGCCTGCAGGCCTCCGCCGCGGCGGAAGCCGAGCGGCTGCGTGCCGCCACGCGCCAGCAGGGCGAGCAGCAGATCGCCGAGCGCCAGGCGCGCGTCGATACCGTCGAAGGCCGCTCCGGCGCCGTCGACACCATCCGCCAGCAGGACGCCGCGCCGCTCGCGCCGTACCAGAGCAAGGACGCCGCGACGAATGCCAGCCGCCGGCTCGACAGCGCCGTGGTCGATGAGACCTACCTGCCAGACCGGGCGGAGAAGAACCGGCTCTACGACGCCGTCGACCCGAACACCCCGATCAATACGGCACCCGTCGGTGAAGCAGCCGGCGCGGTGGCGCAGCGCGTCGAGCAACTCCCGCCGTCGATGCGCGCTGGCGCGATCGATCCGGCGTTGGTCGAGGACATGCAGACCGCTCCGCCGGCCACCTATGGCAGCGGAAGCCAGGTGCGCCAGCGCTTGTCGGAGGAGCGCAACACCGCGCGCGCCGCCGGCGAACTCCAGCGCGCCGACAATATCGGCGAGGTGCAGCGCCCGCTCAACGAGGCGCTCGACGCGGCGAACCCCGAAGCGTCGACCAACTACCGCGAGAATTTCGCGCCGAAGTACCGCCCCGGTCCCGGCGACGAGATGGCGAAATTCACCAGGGAGATCGACCGCGACCCGACGCGCAGCAAGACGCCGCCGTCTCAGACCGCCGGCCGGTTCCTGTCGTCGCCGGAGAAGGTCGCCGCGCTCCGCCGTGTGCTGGATACGTCCCCCGCGGGCGAGCAGGGCAACGCCGCCGTGCGCGACTACCTCCTGTCGGACCTCGCTACCTCGGGCGTGATCGACAGCAAGACGGGCGTGATCCGCCCCGACAAGCTGCGCGCCTGGCGCAACAACTACGGTAGCACGCTCGATGCCGCGCCGGGCTTCGCCGGCGAAGTCGACGGCATGATCGCCCGCGCCGCCAAAGGCGAGCGCGTGTCGGGCGGGCTCGCCAATCAGATCAAGCAGGCGCAGGCCAAGCTCAAGGAGACCGAGCGCGCCGCCGGCCGCAGCGAGAAGGACGTCGAGGACCGCATCAACAAGGGCGCGCTCGGCGCCGTGGTCGACGCGGATCCCGACAAGGCCGTCGCCGCCATCATGAGCGATTCCAACAAATCAGCCCGCCGGCTCGACGAACTGGTGGAACTGACGAAGAACGACGCCGACGCCCGCGCAGGTCTTAAGGCTGCCGTCCGCGATTATATGGTCGACAAGAGCACGACCACGGCGACGGAGAAGCTGCCGGCCGGCGACAGCCGCGGGCCGCTGAGCTTCGCCAAGACGCAGAAGCTCTTCCAGGAGCACGAGCAGCAGTTGGCCAAGGTCTTCTCGCCGGAGGAGATGAATTCGCTGCGCGTGGTCCATAAGGCGCTGGAGGTGCAGAGCCTCGAGCGTATCCGGGTTCGCAGCGGCTCCGACACAGTGGAGAAACTGCTGCAGAACAACGCCGAGAAATACCTTGAGACCCCTATGGGTAAGGCTACGGGGGCCATCCTCCTGGCCAAGTTCGGTATGTTGAAAGGCCAGGGCCTGCTCTCTATCGCCAAGCGCTATGGCGCCGGCCTGACGCCGGAGGACGGACGGCGCGCGCACGACCTGTTGAAGCGCGCAGCTCTCGATCCCGATCTCGCCATGGTGCTGGCCACACGGAAGATTCCGCCCGGATCGCCAGCTTACAACGCGACGATCCAGCGCGCTCTGGCAGCAGGCGCCGCTGTGCGTGAGATGACCGACGAAGATCCCAAGAAACAGCCTTGATCGCCTTGTCTCCTTGTGAGACATTTGTCGAATGATGAAAAGGCGACATCCGGCAATTTTGGCGACGGCGCTCTTCCTCAGCGTGGCGCCGGCCTTCGCGCACTCCTGGTATCCGTGGGAGTGCTGCTCATCGACCGATTGCTGGCCGATGGGCGTCGACGCCGATGCGCAGGAGCCGGAGCCCAAGATCGTACCGGGCGGCTACCTCCTGCATGACGGGATTTTCATCGCCGAGCGCGACACGCGCCCCTCCCGCGACGGTCGCTTTCACGTCTGCCGTTATGGCGGGTCGAAGACCGCCGCGGTGGTCGCGCCGACACAGAAGCAGATTTGTCTGTTCGTCCCGCAGCCGACTTTTTGAGGGAGGATCGCCATGAAATTCTTCAGAGGCCTCGGGTTCGGCGTCGTCCTCGCTATCCCCCTGTGGGCGATCATCTTATTCGCCGGCTTCGCGCTGGCCGGCTGCTCGGCGCGTCATGACGATGGCATGGGCGATCTTTGGAAGGGCGTGAAATACGTCGTCGAGGAGCCCCGATGACATTCCGCGTCAAAACCAGGCGGAAGGCCCTCCGCGCTGGAACTCCGGCCGCCACCCTCTTCGAGGTGCAATGGGACCGCCTGTGGGTCGCGTTCGACAAGTACGCGGCTCTTGATGCGCGTCGGTGGCTCCAATGACCCTCGTCTGGAACTGGCGGCGCATCGTCAAGCGCGCGTGGTCGATGCGCTTCATGCTGCTCGCCGTGGTCTTCTCCGGCCTCGAGATCGCGCTGCCACTGCTCGACGGCGTCCTGCCTGTCAGCAGGGGTGTCTTCGCGGTGCTCTGCGGCATCACTGTCATCATCGCGATGCTCGCCAGGATCATCAACCAGCCGTCGGTGCGTGAGTGATGAAGCGGTTCCCGCCTCCGTCTCCGCCTCCGTCTCCGCCGAGGCCCACGCGCGACTGGCCCGATGACACACGCTACCTGGGTCGTTGCTCGTCCTGCGAGGAGTATTTCCTCGGCCCGAAGCGCGCGTTCCAGTGCTGGATGTGCTGGGCTCCGCGCATCGAGGCCGAGAACGCTAAGCGCGAAGCACTGCATGCGGACATGGCCGCTGAATACGGGCCGGCCACACCATGAGCCGCCTCAAGAAAGGCGGAACGATCGCCGCTGCGGCCTTCGCCGTGCTCGCCGCGTCGGAGGGCCTGCGCCTCAATGCCTACCCTGATCCGGCCACCAAGGGACATCCTTGGACGGCATGTTATGGCGAGACCAAGGGTATCAGGAAGGGCATGAGCTTCACCGCGAATGAGTGCCGCGAGATGCTCATCGCCCGCTCCGACGAGTTCGGTAACGGCGTCGAACGCTGCACGCCATCGGCCAAGACCATGCCCGAGAAGCGATACGTTGCGCATGTGAGCCTCGCCTACAATATTGGCGTCGGCGCCTACTGCAAGTCGTCCGTCTCCCGGCTGGAGAACGCCGGCCAGACCCGCGCGAGCTGCGACGCTTTCCTCAAATGGAACAAGGCCGCCGGCATGGTTTTCCCCGGCCTCACGCGCCGCCGCAAGGAAGAGCGCGCCTTGTGTCTGGAGGGTCTGTGATGCCGATTCTCGCGCTCCTCAAGCTCGTCCCCCTCAAGGTCTGGCTCATCCTCATCGCTGTCGTGCTCGTCGCGCTCTGGTACTGGCGGCAGACGAACGTCGCCTACGAGAAGGGCAAGATCGAAACCACCGTGCAGATCCAGAAAGGGCAGATTGATGCTCAAGAGCGTGCGAACACTGAGCTGCGTCATCTTGATCGCGGTGATGACAGCCGCGTGCGCCAGTTCGACCGCGACTAAGGTCGAAGGCTGCACGATCTTCAGCCCGATCTACGGGTCGAAGAAGGACACCGACGGCACTCGCAAGCAGGTCGACGCCCACAACGCCAAGGGCATGGGCGCCTGCGGATGGGCGCCCTGACCGTCCGTCATGGCGACAATTGTCGCTTGACAATCGAAGAGCGCGAGCGCAGAGAGGCGACAAGCAGATACCCCCATAGCGCGATAGAGGATAGCATGTCAGACCCGCAGAACCCTTCGGCGCAATTGACGGCCGAGCAGCAACGGACACTATTCGCGACCAAGCTGGAGAACCTGCGTGCCGACAAGGGCTGGACGCAGACGGAGCTCGCCCGGCGGGCGTCTCAGTTCTCCGAAAAACCCGTCACACGAGACCGTATCAGCAAATACGCCGGCGGACTCTCGCTTCCCGGTCGCCCGCATCTGCTGGCGATCTCCAAGGCGCTCGGTGTCGATCCGGCCGACCTGCTCCCTTCTCGCGTCGTTCGCAACTCCGCCAGCCATCCGCTCCGGGCGACGCTCCTCGAGGACGGGATGGCGCAGCTCAACATCAACATGATGGTGCCCTGGGATCTGGCCGTGAAGATCGTGGCGATGATCCGGGAGGCTACAGGAGGCGACAATGCCGCGGCCTAAGCGCGCAGAACCCCACTACCTCCAGCAGCGCGCCGGCGTCTATCAAATCTGCTGGTACGACGCGACGACCAAGCGCACTCGGCGCCTGGGCCTTCGTACAAAGGACTATGACGAGGCGCTTGATCGCTACGCCGTCTGGCGGAAGAACCCGCAAGCCCTAGCCGTGGTCGAAGGCCGGGGCGAAGACATCTCGGTCGCGAACGCACTCGACGACTACTACAAGGAGCACGTCACCGTCGCAGAGAACGTGGCCGATCCGGTCCGTCAGGAGAATGCCATCCGCCATCTCAAGGCGTTCTTCGCGGGCGGGCTGCTGCGCGCCGTCGACATCCCGGCCTGCCGGGCCTACGCCGAAGCCCGCCGCGAGGGCCGTATCGGCGGCGGAGCGCGCCACAAGGGCGAGCGGGCCAAAGGCGCCGACAGCACCATCCGGCGCGAGCTCAACGTGCTGCAGGCGGCCTCCGAGCACGCCCGACGCTGGAAGCGCATCAAGGCCGAGCACATGCCGACCTTCGAGGCGCCGGCCGAGCCCCGCGTCCAGCAGGAGGTCGGCTTCCTGAGCGAGTATCAGATCGCCACGCTCATCTTCGAGGCCGAAGGCGATCTCCGCGACTTCATCGCGTTCGCGTACACCTGGGGGGCGCGGCGCGAATCCATCGAGACGCTGCACGTCGACCAGGTGAAGGCGACCCACGTCAACCTGCTCAAGAAGGGCGAGCGCCAGACGAAGAAGCGCAAGCCGATCGTGCCAGTATATCCCGAGATCGCAGCACTCTTGCGGTATCGCGTGGCAGCCGCGGCGGAGCGCAAGGGCTACCTATTCGGCGAGAGCGTCGACTTCTACAAGCCGTTTCGCGCGCTCTGCGAGCGACTGGAGATGCCGCACTCGAACCCGCACGTCTTGCGCCATTCCCGCGCGTCGAACATGCTCATGGCCGGCGTCAGCATCTACAAGGTGGCGCGGCTGATCGGCGACACGGTCAAGACCGTGGAGAGCACCTACGGCCACCACAGCGTCGAGTTCCTCCTGGAGGCATGACATGATGACCATCGCAGAGATGTTCCGCGCGATCGGCGACACGCCCGTGGTCGTGGCGCTGCTCTTCGTCCTCGGCGTCCCGTTCATCCTGTGGGTCTACCGCGACGTCATCAAGTGGGTGCTGTTCGGCCGCCCGAAAGGGTGACGCGCCAGTCTCCGGAAGGCGACAAAATTGCACATAACGCAGCATTGCGTAGTGCATTGTCTCTCATAGGAACTCAGGCGACACGGATTTTCATTCGCACAATCAGCGCCTTATGATGTCGCCCGGCCGACACTGTATCTTTTTGATGTTTCTTGTCGCCCTCTCACGGCCCAAACCGTGAGAGTTAAGTGGTTGAAATAGAAGAGAAAAACGACTGTATCCACCCGTTTTGGCGCGTTACGACTGGCGCGCTACGATTTTCCCGCCCGTATCGTCTAGGGGTCAGGACGCCACCCTCTCACGGTGGAGACCGGAGTTCGAATCTCCGTACGGGCGCCACCTATCTCAGAAATAAAAGCGCCCGGCGCGGTGGCCGGGCGAAGTGAGTTTTTCCAGAGTGCTACGGCTTTTTGCGCCGACGTCAGGCTGACGTGTTGGGTGATCTCAGGAGCGGTTTTCTCCGTTCGCGCGAGGCCCGTCAGGACCGCGGTCGTCGACATCTGCCGCTATGGTCGGCGGCTCGATGAACCCCGGAGGATCCGGGATTGGGTTTGCGGAAAGCCAGTCGCTGACCCTCTTGGGGGTCAGCGCGCTTCCGACGAAATTGTAGGCCGCAGGCCGCTTCACCTCGACGGTGAAATCGCCGTCGGCGGTGAAGCCCCACCGCATGATCGGGCCGTCCTGACCCGCCAGGCCGCCGGTTAAGCTGACGATCATTTTTTGTAACATGGTCCCTCCCATGCCTCTGCCGCCACCGGCAGATCGCCGAGCCACCTTTCCTTCGCGGTCATGAGCGCTCCAAACTCCTCAACGCTGCCAAAATCCTCATCGGCTTCGGCGACGATCTCGTCGTGAATGGTGATCGTGGGCTCGTAGCCGGCGGCTTCGACGCGCTTCATGGCGTCGGCCATGACATCCCGCGCCGAACCTTGAACGGCATTCTGGAAGAGCAGCCCGCCATAGGCGCCATGTTCGATCCACTTCTTGCTTATTCCGTCCACCGCCCAAAAGTGCAGCTTATCTTTGAAAATGGTCTCCCCGTCCGCGCCGACAAACGGCGTTGGCTCTTGCCGGACGGACGGAAAGGCGTAGGCCATGATCCGGCCGCTCGGCAGGCAACAATGCAGCCACGAGCCGGCCTTTCGGTAGCGCAGCCGTCCGGCCGTGACGATAATTCCGGGGTCCTTCACGGCCTTGATCGCAGCTTCCTCGACCGTCTTCCACATGGCGACGGTGGCCGGGTTGGCTTTGCGCCAGGCGATCTTGATGAGCTCCGCCGTTGTCCAGCGATCGTGCGAAACGCCCGTGGCCTTGCCTCGGGCCTCCCATGCCGCCTCGGCTGCCTCTACGGCCTGCGGCGACGCACTGGCGAGAACAGCCGTGCGAGCGTCGAGCAGGTCCATCCGGTACTTCTTGGCCATCTTGAGCAGCGCGTTGGCGCCGCCGCCGAATCCGAGCGAGAGGTTGGCTACCTTGCCGACCTGGCGGCGCGGGTCCGACTTGGTGATCTCATCAATCCGCACGCGATAAATGCCGGCCGCAGTAACGATGTAGATATCGGGACCTTCCTTGCGGTCGGCGCGGCGAAACGCCTCTAGCACGTCATGTTGGCCGCCAAGCCAGGCGGTCTTTCGCGATTCGATCTGGCTGAAGTCGCCCGCGAGGATCTTGCGCTTCTTCGGCGCCGCTACCATGCCTCGAACGGCATCCGCCACCACACTGAGCGCAGGGCCATAGAGTAGCTCCAGCCTGTTCGAGTCGCCGACAAGGATATCCCTGACGATCTCGTCCATGGGCGCATCGACAGTTGGGACGGGCAGGTTCTGTAGCTGCGCATTTCTACCGGCCCAACGGCCAGGGCCCGCGCCGTGGAACTGCAGGTTGCCGCGCATCCGGCCATCGGCCTGCCGGCACGCCAGCAGCTTGCCGATCTTGGCGACGGAGGTCTTCGCGCCTTCCTGCCGGATCTCCAGGGCGCGGCGGACGGCCGGGCTCAGATCGTCGCGCATCAGCAGCTCGGCGAGATCGTCCTTGGCCACAGACGTCGCATCGACGCCATGCTGGCGGCAGAACGCGGTGAGTTCGCCGACATTGCTGACGCCGCGCACCGCCATCCCGGTGACCTGGCGCATTTCGGCGTCGAGCCGAATTTGCGTCTGCGCGACGACCTTCTGCGCTTGAAGGCAGAGGTTCTCGTCGATGAACGTCCCACGATCATTCATCCGCTGGTCCAGGAACCAGAGTTCGAGTTCCGATTTCTTGAGCTGCGGCAGGATCGCGGCAATGGCTTGCTCGGTCTTCACGTCGACGATGCAGTAGGCGCCGAGTCGCGCGATCTTCTCCGGGTCGTCGTGCCAGTAGAGACCGTCCGGCCGTTCGCCCTTGCGCGCCTTCCGAGGCTTGCAGAGCTGGAGCATGATGCGCTTGCCGACGTCATCCTTCGTGATAGGCAGCTTGAGCGCCGGCGCGGCCTGCTCCAGCTTGCCTGGCAGGCCCATGGCGTAAGCCTGCGTCATGGTGCAGCGATACTGCTCGAGCTTCGGCACCGGCCAACCGTATTTCGGACCAAGCACCTGTCGGATGGCAAGTCTCTCGAATGCGCTGTTCCAGGCGCTCACAAGGCCGCCGGCTTCGATGTGCCAGCGGACGCGATCGGGACATGGTTCGCCCGGCCACCACAGGACAGGCTCCTCGTTGTCGAAGGCCCACGCCGCGCACCAGATGTCGGTCGTTTCGGAGTCGAAATAAATATAGGCGTTGGTCTTCGTGAGGTCGCAGGCGGATTTTGTCTCGAAGTCGATGCGAAGCGTGCTCATGCCGGCATCTCCTCGGCGCTCGACGTAGCGGTACGCGCCATGCTGACGAGAATGTCGCGGAACTCTGCCGGGGTGCTGTTGCGGATGCGGGTCTTGTCCTTGCCGCCGACCATGGCGACGACGCCGATGCGCCTGGCTTTTTCGTAGCCGTATCGGTCAAGCATCCACTGAGGGATACGCTGCTCGCCGCGCGTCCAGATCAGGTCAGGCTTCTCAATACCTGATGCATAAAGCCATGTCGGTTTCCTGGAAGCATGGCCGTAGTGGCCCTGCTCGACGTAACAGGTCCATCCGTTGTGCATGTCGGCTCGCTGCCAGCCTCGGTAGCGTTCGGGCGGCGTGAGCCCATAGTGCTCCCACGCCCGGCTGTCGGCGGGGTGCTCAAGGACACCACCAAACCGGCGAACGGCAGACAGAGCGTGGGCGAAACAGCCGCCGTCGTCGCCAAGCTGGTACTGATGCGGCTTGCGCGTGCTGCCGTGCCAGAATCGACCCCACCGCTGGCAGGGCGGGTGCGCGACCACAGGCCACGGCCCGGCGTAGAGCCGCGCGTCCCGTGCCTCGTCCCACGGATCCACCCCCTCGATGCCGAAATACACGCCGTCTTTCTCAACATACAGGGCCGCGATCATATAACACCGCCCTGCGCGAAGCTCTCGACGCAGTCCGCAGCCGGCCCGTCAGCAGCGACCGCCGTCTTCACGAAGCCGCCACGCTTGGTCTCGCCGTTAAAGTTCTTCGCGCCAGGCGCCCATGGGCCGCCGCGGCGCGGCATGTAGGCGAGCTTGCAATGGCCGGCGCAGTAGGACTTGCCTGGCTGGCGGCGCTCGCCGCAGAAACCGAAATCAGGCTTCCGGGGGTCGCCGATCGGCCATCTGCAGTCGGCGGGTTCGAGGTCGAGAAGGGGCTTCATGCCAGCATCTCCTCTGCGGAGAGCTGCAGCCCGAGGCGACGTCTGATGTCGGCGGCGTATTCGTCCTCGCGCTCGATCAGCGTGACGTTGAAGCCTTCCTCGATCGCGGCCTGGCCGGTTGTGCCAGTCCCCGCGAAGGGGTCCAGCACCATGCCGCCCGGCGGCGTGACAAGCCGGCAGAGGTAGCGCATGAGCGCGATCGGCTTGACTGTCGGATGCTTGCTGCCAGCACGCTCGGCCTTGGTGGCCTTGGCGCAGTAGAAGAAGCGGGCGCGCTCGCCGAGTTCCTCTAGGACTGCTCCTGATCCATCATGGATGACGTTCGAGGGCCAGCGCCCCCCGGGATGGACGACGTAGGCGCCTCGGCTTTTGAACTCGCCGTAGACGTGTTTGGCCGGCCGCGAAGGCTCAGTACCATCGACGCCATGCTCAAAGCGATCATTCTCCGCTCGCGGGATGCGGCAGGGGTCGCCAAAAATCGCACCTACGCCATGAGTGCTTACGTTGGCGTGAAGCGAGCCCGAAAACGGCTTTCGCGCCATGCAGATCAGCTCGGAGGCCGGCTTGAGCCTCTCCTTGCGCTTGACCATGCCTTGGGAGAATAACCAGGTGACGACGTCCTGGACCTCAAACCCTGCGGCCTCGATCGCGGTCGCCATCCGGTGATAATTTCGCGGCGCGTTAAACGCGAGCAAGAAGGCGCCCGGCTTGAGCGCATGCCAAGCGGCTCGCCACGTCTCCGGTTGAAACGCAATCGTGCCTGCGTCCCAATTGCGCCCGCGGAATCGCTCGGATTCTCGGGCGTACACGCCTGTCGCACCGTTACTCTTGGCCGGCGCGGAATCTGGACTGCCGAAACGCTTCACGATCGAGGCCAGATGGTAAGGTGGATCGGTGACGCAGCTATCAACGCTCTCGGCATCGAGCCCGCGCATGACCTCGATGCAATCGCCTTGCAGCAGGGTGACGGTCATCGACCGCCCTCCGCAAGAACAGCGTCAAGCACCGCGCCGGCAGCGCCTTGCGGCTTGCCGACGTCGTCGCGGGTCATCGCCGCAGCGAGCTCCTCCACCGCCGCGCCATGCTGCAGCGCGATGGAGATCAGCGTCGCGACGTCACGGCCGGCGACGTCGAGGTTGGTCGTGAGCTTGTTGCAGGAGATGAAGACCTCTTTCGGCGACGCGCCGCCGGGCGGGAAGCCGAGGGCGACGTCGTACCAGGTCGGCTTGTGGTGGTCCTCGGTGCCGGGGTGCACCACCTTGAAATTGAGCGCCTCGCGCCTGTCCGGCAGCTTTTCGCGGGTCATTGTCGCCTCCATCAAGAGCGCAAAAGGAGACACGGCGGACGAGCAAACGCCCGCCGTGGTGGTTGTCAGAAGGATTCGGGGTCGAGCCAGATCCAGTAGGCGCAGGCCGCGATGAGCACGAGGACGAGCCAGCCCATCAGTCGAGCATCCCGATGCTCTGCAGGTAGAGGTCGAAAATGGCCTCTTCCTCGGCGACCTCATCGGCATCCCGGCGCCGGCGAGCGACGATCTTCCGGAGGATCTTCACGTCGTAACCGTTGCTTTTGGCTTCGGCGTAGACCTCCTTGATGTCGGTCGCCGTCTCCCTCTTCTCCTCTTCGAGTCGCTCGATGCGCTCGATGAAGCTCTTGATCTGGTCGCCCTGGACGGCGCCGTCGCTGTTGTGGCCGATCTCGCTCATGGCGCTCAACCCATCGGATCGTCGTTGTCGAACAGCTCGTCCGTCGAGCCGCTCCCCTCGATCTCGACGGCCTCGAACTCCTCGTCCGCCGACGCACGGACACCGCCACCGACCGGCTCGTCGTTGTCGAGAAGCTGGATGTTGCCGAGGCCACACGAGATGCGCGGGCCGCCGCGGGGATGGTGCGTCGCGTAGACGTTGAGCGACGCGAACGCCCACCGGCCGGAGTAGACCTCGCTGACCTGCTCGCTCGTCACCTTGGTCTTGTCGGCGCGGCGCACCTCCGGCGCACGGTCCTCGGACGCGCTCAGCCGGATGAAATACTCGAAGGCGTCGGCGTCGAAGCCCATCTTCGGGTAGTCCTCGACCTTGAGGAAGGGCTTCTTCAGGCCCGAAATCTTCTTCTTGTAGTCCGGCCCCCACTTGGCGACCGCGGTAGCTTCGATCTTCTCCTGGAGGCCCTTGAAGTCGGTTCCCTTCGGGAAGACCAGCGTGAGCTGATACTTGCGGACGGGCTTGCCGTTCTTGTCGAGCTGCGGCGAGCCGTCGTCGTTCGTCTGCGCCGCGGGGCTGAAGACATTCTGCGTATACGCCATCCTGCCCTTGGCCGACCTGATATTGCCGGAGGGGAGCGTGACGAACTGGTTTGCGTTGGACATTGGGTCTTGTCTCCTGTGGAGTTTGCTCAGAAAGCGACAATTTGGACGTGAGTGTCCCGGCCTGGCGCTGCCGTCTAGTCGTAGAACTTCAGGATGCCGCCTGCGGGATTGATGCAGATCGGGTCGCCGTCGAGCCTGGCATACTGGCCGGACAGCTTCTTGCAGATGGCGGTGCCGAGCCGCTTTTCGGTGCTCTGCGTCGCGTGATTGAGGCCGATGCCGGTGCCGATCGCAATCGCGAACACGGCGATGAGGGTGCAGGCTGCGAACTCTTTCATTTCACCTCCTCAAATTCATCCCCGCCGATGATGGCTGCGGGACGCGGGTCGCTCTCTGCGGCGAGGACCGTGCCGGACGACTCCTTCACGACGACCTTGACGCCGTCGATCTCCAGCGCAGCAAGCGCCGCCGCGCGCTTCTCCTTGTTGCTGCCCGGCATGAGGCTCTCGACCTTCGCCGGGCTCAGCAGCTCCGGCTCCGACCAGATCGCGGCGTTGTCACCGAGCACGCTCTTGAGCGCGTCCGCCGCCATCGACGTGTCGCTCCACTTCCGCGTGGCGCGCTTGGCGACGAGCTTGAAGCCGACGGGCATACGGCCGTTCATCGCCTCGTCATGGGCGTAGGCCCGAACAGCCCGACACCACTGCTCGACCTGGTCTACGGTCGCGAGCCGCTTGCCGATCTGCTCCGGCGTCATGTGGATGACTGGAGCTGGTGTCGCTTCGCCGAATGCGTCGAAGTCCGCGTCGGTCAGACTGAGCTTGTACGCGGCGTTGGTTTCGCAACTACCCTCCCTCTTGCAGAAGGTGCAGTGAGGGCCGGCGGCGAGATGCGCCTTCTCCCATTCGGCCACCGCTTTCGGCTGCTTCTCGACCGGCACTTCCTCGAAGATGCGGTCGAAGGCCGCCGCCGCGTCCTCCGTCTTGCGAGCGCCGGTCTTGATGTCCGTCTCGAACTCGAAGAGGTCGAGCGGATCGGCCTCCCAGGTCTTGACGGCCTCGGCGCCGCTGCGCGACCTCGGCTGGACGACCGTCAAGCGGACCTTGTCGAGCTTGCGGTTGTGGTATCGCTTTACCGCTCCGAGCGCGTACAGCATGAGCTGCGTATTCTCGCGCGGGTCGACGGCGCCATAGCCATATTTGAGGTCGACGACGTCGAGCGTGGCCGTCATCTCGTTGTAGGCCAGGAAGTCGCCGGTTCCGCCGTCGAGCCCGTCGCATTCGAGATGCGTCAGGCTCAGCCACTGCTCGGCCTGCCACTCGGCGCCGTTCATCAGCTTGCGGCAGAAGTCGACGTATTGCTGCACGCCGTCGACCATCTCGTCGTCGATGTAGATCGAGCGCTCACCGAACTGCTTGGACGCGATCGGCTTGCTCTGGTCGAGGTTAGCGTACCAGCCGGCGTAGGTGTCGGCGTCGAGGCCCGTCTCGATGCACTTCTGCGCGAGCTCGTGCGCGCCGGAGCCTTCATCGGCGAAGAGAGATGAGGAGTCGGGAATGCCTTGCTGCATCCTGATGCTACCAGGGCAGCGGAGCCAGCGCTTGGAGGCGCTCGGGCTGAGTTTGGCGTGGCCGCGCGCTGCATGAGGGGTCGCGGTCATGCGCCCACCTCAACCGGTTCACCATCGCGCAGCGTGTAAAATGTATCAGCCTTGATACCATCTCGCCCCGCGATACCGGCCCATACGGCGATGATTTTGCCGTGCTCCGGGTCAAAGTCATTCAGGCGTTCGACCAGGAACAACGCGCAGCCGTCGATGCCCTTGGCTTTTCCGCCGGTTCCCGTCGCCGACGCCGCGCCATACTCGCCCGTCGCCGACGCCGCGCCTTGGTAGCCCGTCGCCGACGCCGCGCCATACTCGCCCGTCGCCGACGCCGCGCCATACTCGCCCGTCGCCGACGCCGCGCCTTGGCTGCCCGTCGCCGACGCCGCGCCTTGGTAGCCCGTCGCCGACGCCGCGCCTTGGCTGCCCGTCGCCGACGCCGCG
>Ga0255338_1001522_pt1 | contig 43016 bp, 44 predicted proteins | sample MeOH1_35cm_T4_19_FD_203715 | JGI IMG/M metagenome (GOLD analysis project Ga0255338, IMG submission 203715) | Sandy soil microbial communities from University of British Columbia, Vancouver, Canada - MeOH1_35cm_T4_195 | ecosystem: Engineered > Artificial ecosystem > Sand microcosm > Unclassified ... | reverse complement strand
CGATGTCGTCGGGGGTCTCTTCGCAGATGGCCCGCTGCATCCACGTGCGCACCTGGACCTTGCGGCGGCGGATGTGGCCGGCGATCTCGCGGTTGGTCCGCTCCTCGCCCTCCACGGCGTCCCGGGCGGCGTCGCGGCGGAAGCGGGCTTCCAGGGCCAGGGTCTGGCGCACGGCGCGGGCCACGCGCGGGAAGGCGGCGACAGCCCGGGCCTTGGCCTCGGGCGCCTCGGCCGTCTCAACCTCGGCGCGCAGCTCGCGCGCGATCACCATGCCGATCTCGGCCAGCTCGGCCAGGGTCGCGGCGTGGCGCGCGTTCATCTCTTCCGTCGTCACCATGAACAAAAGAAGAACATACAGACGGTTCGGATGTCAAACTTGTTCGCGCCGACGCGCCTGAGGGGCCAGACCGGCTGGGGCGTCGACCTTCACCTCCCGCCGCTGAACGCGGGAGGTGAAGACCTTGGGGGAGGCGGGGGCAAGCCCGTGACCGTCACACGCTCGCGCCCAGGCTGGCGAGAAGTTCGTCCAGCTGCTCGAACTGCTCGGGCAGCCCATCCTCCGCCCCGCGGTTCGCCTCGAGCGCTTCCTTCGAGGGATAGAGTTCGTGCAGGACCAGCAGCGTCTGGCCGTCCCTTTCCGCGAAGGTCACGGTGGTCACCGCGGCGTCCTCGCTTTCGTCGTTGGTCCAGACGAGGCGGGAGGGCGGCGTCACCTCGAGGTACTTGCCGAAGAACGCGAAGGACTGTGAGGGGTCGTGTCCGAACTCCAGCCGGTACCCGCCGCCGGTGCGGACATCCATCTCGCAGGACAGCAGGGGCACGCCCATCGACTTGGGCGCCCACCAGCGCATGAACAGCTCGGGCTTGGTCCACGCCTCGAACACGATGCGCGCCGGGCCGTTGAAGGTGCGGGTGACGACGAGCTCGCGATCGGACTTCCGTTCGACCGTGGTGGGATTAGTCATCGATCTTCTCCTTGCGTTTCAATGCCTCGACGACCTCGTCCAAGGCGTCGAAACGGGCGGCCCAGAGCTGGCGGTAGCTCTCGATCCAGGCCGCCTCTTCCTCCAGCCGGCGCAGGCCGAGCCGGCAGGTCCGCACGCGACCGACCTTCTCGGTCGTGACGAAGCCCGCGTGCTCCAGGACGCCGACGTGCTTCTTCATGCCCGTGAGGGTCATGTGGAACTTGTCGGCAAGCTCGGTGATCGAGGCGTCCGAACGGCCGAGCTGCTCCAGAACGCCGCGCCGGGTGGCGTCCGAGAGCGCAGCGAACGAGGCATCGAGGCGAGCTGTCATATACTGAACCATGTGGTTCAGTGTTTAGCGCGGGGCTCTGCGACATGCAAGGGGCGGCGAGCGCGCGCCGTGAACGCTCAGGTTCAGAACATTCACGCGCGTGATAGTGAATGTTGACTCTCCCGAACCTGTCGGCCCATCGTGGGGTCACAGCCCGGCACGAACGATCGGCGCTGACAGGGGGAGAAGCGATATGAAGGGACGTCTATTCGCGTCGGTATGCGCGCTCGGTCTGGCCGTGGCCGCGGCGCCTGCCCTGGCCCAGACCACCGCGTCGAGACCCGCCGCCAGGCCGGCCGCCGCCGACCTGAGCGAGGTCATCGTCACCGCCACCCGGCGTGACGCGCGTCTCCAGGACGTGCCGCTCAGCGTCACCGCCTATTCGCAGGAGACGCTCACCGCCAAGGGCATCGTGGGCTACGAGGGGCTGGCGCAGGAGACGCCCGGGGTGGTGCTGAACCGGCCCAGCGCCAACTTCAACAACTTCACCGCCCGCGGCATCGCCACCAACGGCTATGGCGCGAACCTGCAGAGCACGGTGGCGGTCTATATCGACGAGCTGCCGATCTCGACCATCGGCAACACGACGGTCCTGGATCCCAATCTCTACGACGTCGAACGCGTGGAGTTCCTGCGCGGGCCGCAGGGGACGCTGTTCGGCTCGGGTTCGCTGTCGGGGGCGCTGCGCATCCTGACCCGCAAGCCCGACCCGACGGGCTTCGACGCCTCGGTGCTGGTGGACATGGGCATGATCGGTGGGGACTCGCTGCGCCAGCGCTACAACGCGATGGTCAACATCCCCCTGGTCGACGACAAGCTGGCGGTGCGCGCGGTGGGCTTCTACCGCAACGAAGAGGGCTACATCGACAACGTCGGCCTGACGAACAGGAAGAACTCCAACGACCTCGACGCCTGGGGCGGGCGGGTCAGCCTGTTGTGGAACGCCAGCGACCGGACGAGCGTCAAGCTGCTGGCCTCGCGTGAGATCAGCAAGCCCCGCGACTCCTCGACGATCAGCCCGGCGCTGGGCCACGACAAGCGCGTCTCGGACCGCCCGGACCTCTTCCAGGGCTGGCTGACCAGCTACAACGCCACCATCGAGCACCAGTTCGACGGCGCGCAGCTGACCAGTTCGTCGACCTATTCCGAGTTCAACCAGAAGTTCTACGTCGACCTGGGCGGCACGTTCGGCAACGCGCTGGGCTCCCCCACCGGCATCGCGTTCGGGCTCGACGCCGACGCCTACATGGACACCTTCGTGCAGGAGGCGCGGCTGTCGTCCGATCCGGGCGGCAAGTGGGACTGGACGATCGGCGGCTTCTACCTCGATCGCCGGATCGACGTGGACTTCAACTACCGCTCCCGGCCGGACTATCTGCTGTTCCGCGGCTTCACGGGCCTGGCGGACGAGTACTACCAGCGCTTCGGGAACCATACGAACTCGCAGGAGCTGGCCGGCTTCGGCGAGGTGACCTACCGGTTCAACGACCAGGTCTGGGTCACCGGCGGCCTGCGCTATGGCGGCTTCGAGGCCCAGACGATCACCGAGGGCGGCTTCAACTCGAACTACCTGGTCGCGGCGCTGACGCCCGGGTTCCGCGGGCCGCTGACCATCGTCCCGATCGCCGCCGCCCGGGGCGTGAAGGCCAAGGAGACGGGGCCGTCCTACAAGGTCAGCGTCTCGTACAAGCCGTCCTCCGCGATCACCACCTACGCCACCCTGTCGATGGGCTTCCGTACGCCGGTGGTGAACGGCTTCGCGGGCCGGGTCAGCGTGGTGAACCCCAGCGACATCGTCATCCCGCCGGGCGCCGACTCCGACGACCTGACCAACTACGAGATCGGGCTGAAGGGCCGCTGGCTGAACGGCCGGCTGACCACCAACCTGGCCGCCTACTGGATCGACTGGGAGAACATCCAGGTGCAGGCCAACCGGGTGTCGGACTCGGTGCAGTTCGCCACCAACATCGGCAAGGCGGTCAGCCGCGGCCTGGAGTTCGAGGTCGTCGCCCTGCCGGCCACGGGCCTGACCATGGGCGTCAACGGCGCGTTCAACGAGGCGGAAGTGACCAAGCTGTCGCCCACCGAGGCCGCCATCTCGGGCGCAGGGGAGGGCGTGCGCCTGGCCTCGCCGCGCTTCCAGGGCTCGGCCTTCGTCAACTACGGCTTCGACCTGACGCCGGAGGCCCGCGCCAACGTGTCGGCGGTGGTTTCGCGGGTGGGCAAGTTCCCGGGGATGTTCCCCTATATCCCCGGCCGGCCGGGCGTGCTGGCCCCGACCTACGCCTACACCGAGGCCAACACCAACGTGAACGCCAGCTTCGCGGTGGCGTTCGGCCAGGCCACGGCGGCGGTCTATGTCGAGAACCTCTTCAACAGCCGCAAGATCAACTACGTGCACCCGGAGGCGTTCATCGCCAGCCGGTTCGCCGAGCAGCGCCCGCGCACCGTGGGCGTGCGGGTCGGCTACGACTTCTAGTTCATGGCGCACCCTCCCCAGGGGCCGGCCGCGGCGGATTCCGCCGCGGCGCTACGGCCCGCAAAAGGCGCCTGGCCGGTGCTGGCCATCCTCTGCCTCGTCTATGTGCTGAACTTCCTGGACCGGCAGCTGCTGTCGATCCTGGCCAAGCCGATCCAGGACGAGCTGGGCGTCAGCGATGGGCAGCTCGGCCTGATCAGCGGCCTCTACTTCGCGCTGTTCTACTGCCTGATCTCGATCCCGGTGGGCTGGCTGGCGGACCGGACGAACCGCGTGCGCGTGCTGGCGCTGGCCTGCGGCCTGTGGAGCGCGGCGACCATGGCCTGCGGGCTGTCGACCAACTATCCGCAGCTGGTGTTGGCCCGCATGACCGTGGGCGTCGGCGAGGCCGGCGGGGTGCCGCCGTCCTACGCCATCATCTCCGACTATTTCCCGCCCGGACGGCGGGGGACGGCGCTCGGCCTGTTCAATCTCGGCCCGCCGATCGGGCAGGCCCTGGGGGTCGCCTTCGGCGCAGCGCTCGCCGCCGCCTACAGCTGGCGGATGGCCTTCCTCGTCGTCGGCGCGGTGGGGGTGGTCACCGCCCTGGTGGTGCTGTTCGGCGTGCAGGAGCCTGAGCGGGGACGGCTGGATCCGCCGGCCGCGCGGGCGAAGGTTGTGCAGCCCGGCTTCTGGCCGACGCTCAGGATGTTCTTCTCGACACCCGCCCTGCGGCTGGTGGCGATGGCCAGCGCGGCGACGCAGATCGTGACCTACGGCGCGGGCAACTTCACGACCCTCTTCCTGATGCGCGAGAAGGGCATGACCCTGCCGGAGGTCTCGCTCTGGTACGCCCTGGTCGTCGCCGTCGGCATGGGGGGCGGCATCTTCGTGTCGGGCCGGGTGATCGACCGCTTCACCCGGCGCACGCGGGCGGCCTATGCGCTGGTCCCGGCGCTGACGCTCTCGCTGGCCATCCTGCCGTACCTGGCCTTCGTCTGGGCGCCGACCTGGCCGCTCGCGCTCGCGTTCCTGCTCGGGCCGACCTTCCTCAACTACTTCTACCTCTCCTCGGCGGTGGCGCTGGTGCAGGAGGAGGTGGCGCCGGAGCAGCGCGTCCTGTCCGGCGCCCTGTTGCTCCTGGTGATGAACCTGATCGGCATGGGCGCCGGCCCGACGTTCGTCGGCGCGGTCAGCGATCTACTTCGCGAGGACCATCCGCAGAACTCCCTGCAGCTGGCCTTCTACGCCCTGGCGCCCGTCTATCTGCTGGCGGTGGCGCTGTTCCTGGCCCTGGCGCGGGTGCTGAAGGACGAAGAGGGGGCCGCGACTTGACGCTCGCCGCGCCTGCCCCGAAAGAGTTCCGCGTGCCCGACAGTTCGAAACCCCGGCGAGGCTCCAAGAAGGCGGAGCAGCGCGCCGAGTCGATCGAACAGATCCTCGACGCGGCCGAGTATCTGTTCTCGAAGCACGGGCTCCACGGCGTCACCCTCAAGGACGTGGCGAAGCGCGTGGGCGTGCACCACACGCTGCTGAACTACTATTTCGAGGACAAGAAGCAGCTCTTCGACACGGTCTTCGCGCGCCGGGCGGTGGTCACCAGCGAGCGCCGCATGAAGGCGATGGACGAGTACGACGCGGCGACCAGCGGCAAGCCCACGGTCGAGGGGGCGCTGCACGCCTTCCTCGACACCGACCTCGACCTCTACATCCAGGGCGGCGAGAGCTGGAAGAACTATGGCGCGCTGGGCGCCCAGGTGGCCAACACCCCGGAGTGGGGCGCCGAGCTCATGGACACCCATTTCGATCCGGTGGTCCTGCGCCTGATCGAGATTCTGAAGAAGGCGCTGCCGGACTGCGCCGAGGAAGACATCTTCTGGGGCTATCACTTCGTGACGGGGGCGCTGATGGTGACGCTGGCCCGGACCGGGCGGATCGACAAGCTGTCGGGCGGGCTGTGCAAGTCCGAGGATTTCGTCGCGATCAAGGCGCGCATGGCGCGGTTCATGGCGGCGGGCTTCCTGACGATCTGCGGCCCCCAGGGCCGAGCCGCGACGATTGAGCCTGGCGCCAACCCCTAACGCTCGTCATGGCCGGGCTTGTCCCGGCCACCCAGACACGCAGGCGGCGCCGAAGGATTCGCGGCGGCGCGACCCTGACCCGTTTCCACCATCGGTGCTTCTGGGTGGCCGGGACAAGCCCGGCCATGACGAGCGAGAGGAGGGGGCGGTCGGAACACGCGAACCCCCTTGACGCCAACGATTACGGGTGTAGTCATAACCTAACGATTACGGGTGTAGACGATGCGGATCAGCGCGGCGGAAAGTCTTGTCATGGAGGCCTTGTGGCGGCGCCAGCCGCTCACGGCCGAGGAGATCTTCGCCGAGGTGGGCGCGGGCCAGGGATGGGCCGAGCCGACGCTGAAGACCCTGCTCGGCCGCCTGCTCAAGAAGGCCGCCGTCTCGGCCGAGAAGGACGGGCGGCGCTACCTCTACCGGCCGCTGGTGGCGCGGGCCGACTATGTGGAGGCCGAGAGCCAGGGCCTGCTGGACCGGCTGTTCGACGGCCGGCTGGCGCCGCTGGTCAGCCATTTCTCGGATCGTCAGAAACTGACGCCGCAGGACCTCGCGGACCTGAAGCGCCTCATCGCGGAGCTCGACGATGATCAATGACCTCCTCGCCCTGGTGATCCGCGCCAACCTGGTGGCGGCCGCCGCGATCGTCCTGGTGCTGGTGCTCCGGCCGGGCGTGACCCGCCGGTTCGGCGCGCGGGTGGCCTATGCGCTGTGGGCGGTCGCGCCGCTGGCCGTGCTGACCAGCCTGCTGCCGGCGCGCCGCGTGGTGGTGGAGGCCGGTTCGGCGGTCAGCGCCATCGTCGAGCGCCAGGCCGAGGCGCCGCCGCCGGCGATGGTCCCGGACGCGGTCGCCCTGGCCGCGCCGATGTTCGATCCCGCGCCGTGGTCGCTGGCGGCCTGGGGGCTGGGCGTCGGACTGAGCGTGGCGCTGCTGGCCTGGCGCCAGCACAGCTTCGGCCGGTCGCTGGGCGCCCTGCGCCGGGAAGCCGGCGTCTATCGCGCCGAGGCCGCGGGCGTCGGGCCGGCCGTGGTCGGCGCGCTGTTCCCGCGGATCGTCCTGCCGTCCGACTTCGAGGCGCGGTTCGCGCCCGACGAGCGCGACGTGGTTCTGGCCCACGAGGAAACCCATTTCCGCCGGGGCGACCCGCTGGCGAACGGCCTGGTGGCGCTGGCCCAGTGCCTCTGCTGGTTCAACCCGCTGGTCCATGTGGCCGCCTTCTATGTGCGGTTCGACCAGGAGCTGGCCTGCGACGCCGCCGTGATCGCCCGTTTCCCCGGCGCGCGGAAGCGCTACGCCGAGGCGATGCTGAAGACCCAGTTCGCGCCCATGGCCGCGCCGCTGGCCTGCTACTGGCCGGGCCGCTCGGCGCATCCGATGAAGCAGCGGATCGCCATGCTGAAGCAGGCCGCGCCGGATCGGCCGCGGCGGATCATCGGCCTGGCCCTGGTGGCGGGCGTCAGCCTGGGCGTCGGCGTCGCCGCCTGGGCCGCGCAGCCGGCGCGGCTGGTGAGCGTCCCGGCGGCCGAGGGCGTCCGGCCGGTCGCGCAGGCGGAAGCCGACCGCGCCGCCGCGCTGGCCGACCTGGCCCGCACCGAAGCGGATCGCGCCGCGCTGGACGCCGAGCGCGCGCGCCGTCAGGCCGACGAAGCCGCCCGGACCGCCGACAAGGACGCCCTGGACGCCGAACGGGCGCGGCAGGAGGCGGAAGCCGCCGCCAGGGCCGGGGGCCATCTGGTGGAGGCCGTGAGCGAGGGCGATTCCAGGACCATCCGCCGGCTCGTCGTGGCGGGCGCGGACGTGAACGCCGCTCTGCCGGGCGAGGGCACGCCGCTGATGGAGGCCGCCCGGCTGGGCGACCTGCCGACGGCGCGGATGCTGGTCCGACGCGGCGCCGACGTGAACCTGGCGGCCCCCGGCGACGGCAACCCCCTGATCGTGGCCGCCGCCCACCGCCGGCTGGAGATGGCCCAGTTTCTGGTCCGGGCCGGCGCGGACGTGAACCGCTACGTGAAGTTCGACGAAACGCCGCTGATCAGCGCCGCCCGCGGCGGCGACCTGGCGCTGGTCGGGTTCCTGATCGACCACGGGGCGGACCCGAACCTGGCCGTGCCCTCCGGCAACCGGCCCGGCGAGATGCGCTCGCCGCTCAGCATGGCCGCCAATGACCAGGTCGCCGACTATCTGAGGAGCCGCGGCGCGCGCCGCTGACCTTCGAAACCTGGCCGGCCCGACCTGGAGCCCCGTCAGAGGGCTCTGGCCTGGCGCTCTACTCAGGCGTACCGTTGTTCTCTCATTTCTTGAGGAGGGCCGACGATGACGCCGTGGGAACTCAAGGGCCGTGAACTGATCAATTGCACCTGCGAGTACGGCTGCAACTGCCAGTTCAACGCCCTGCCGGACAAGGGTCACTGCCATGCTGTGGCCGGGATCATCATCGACGAAGGCCACTACGGGGAGACGCGCCTCGACGGCCTGCGGATCGCGGCGATCTTCAAATGGCCGGCGGCCATCCACGAGGGGAACGGCGAGGCTATCGCGTTCGTGGACGAGCGGGCGGACCCCGCGCAGCGGGAGGCGCTGCTGAAGATCATGACCGGGCAGGACACGGCGCCCTTCGCCACCATGTTCGCGGTGTTCGCCTCGACGGTGGTCACCATGCACGAGCCGGTGTTCCCGAAGATCGACATCGCGATCGACGTGGACGCGCGTCGGGGCCGGGTGGTCGTGCCGGGTTACATCGAAATGACCGGCCGGCCGATCCGCAATCCCATCAGCGGGGCCGACACGCGCGCTCAGATCGTCCTGCCCGACGGGTTCGAATACGAGCTGGCCGAGATCGGCAGCGCCTCGAGCCGCACCACGGGCCCGGTGCGGGTCGAGATCGACGACAAATATGCCCAGTTCGCGCGTCTGCACCTGAACAACGACGGCGTCGTGCGGTCGCGCCCGGCGCCCGCCGAGTCCGCCGCGGCCTGAGGTGGCGGTCACCGACGAGGAGGGGCTCGCGCGCCTGTTGAAGCGCGACGGGGCGATCACGGTCTTGGGTGTGGCGGCGCTCTGCGCCCTGGCCTGGCTCTATGTGGCGACCGGCGCGGGGATGGGCCACAGCGCCTGGGACATGACGACCCTGTCCCTCTTCCCGCACAAGGCGGCCGCGCCGATGGCCGGAATGGACATGTCGGGCATGGACATGTCGGGCATGGCGCCGCCGGCGGGCTGGGGCCCGGCGCGCTGGGCGCTGGTCGTGGCCATGTGGTGGACCATGATGGTGGCGATGATGGCGCCCAGCGCCACGCCCACGGTCCTGCTCTATGGGCGGGTGCATCGGCACGCCCAGGGCCGCGCCGAGGGCCTGGCGCCCACGGCCGCCTTCCTGGCCGGCTATCTGCTGGTCTGGCTCGGCTTCTCCGTGGCGGCGGCGGGGCTGCAGTGGGCGCTGGAGCGGATCGGCCTGGTCTCCGCCTCGACGCTGGGGTCGCAGAGCCGCTGGCTGTCCGCCGCCATACTGATCGGCGCGGGGCTCTACCAGCTGTCGCCCCTGCAGAGGGTCTGCCTCAACCATTGCCGCTCGCCCGCCACGTTCCTGTCGCGCCACTGGCGGCCGGGGGCGGCGGGCGCGGTCCGGCTGGGCGGCCTGCACGGCGCGTACTGCGTCGGCTGCTGCTGGCTGCTGATGGCGTTGCTGTTCGTGGGTGGGGTGATGAACCTGGCGTGGATCGCCGCCCTGACGCTGCTGGTCATGGCCGAAAAGGTGTTCCCCGGCGGTCGGTGGGTGGCCATGGCGGGCGCGATCCTGCTGCTGGCCTGGGGCGCGGCCACGCTCGTGGTCTGACGGACGGCCTCCACCGTCGGGTCTTCGGCGGTTGGGCTCCGCGCGCGCGTTGGATCGCGAGTCGGATGAGGAACGGCCGGATACAACCTTGACCCACGCCGCGCGATCCCTGAGTCACACAGCCGCAGCTCTACTGTTGATTCGCTTGCGCTTCACTTGGGAGCCAGGCGGAAAAACACGTTCAGCCAAGCTCGACGACCTTCCGACTCAGAGTATGCGGTTAACACTCGATTAAGGGTGTCGGCGCGTACTTAACGCATCGTTACTCAGGTGCGTCGGCGGGGGTGTCAGGCGCGCTAGACCGTAATTTGGGGAAGGACAGGACGTCCAATGGCCATTTCGCTTTCCGCGCCGCGCGCCACGGAACTGAAACCCCGGATCGTCGTGTTCGGCATCGGCGGGGCCGGCGGCAACGCCGTCAACAACATGATCGAGGCCGGCCTCGAGGGCGTGGAGTTCGTGGTCGGCAACACCGACGCCCAGCAGCTTCAGTTCGCCAAGACCGAGCGCCGCATTCAACTCGGCGTGCAGGTGACGCAGGGCCTCGGCGCCGGCGCCCACCCGGAAGTCGGCATGAGCGCGGCCGAGGAGAGCATCCCGGAGATCGGTGAGCACCTGGACGGCGCCCACATGGTCTTCATCACCGCCGGAATGGGCGGCGGCACCGGCACCGGCGCCGCGCCGATCATCGCCAAGTGCGCCCGCGAGCGCGGCATCCTGACCGTGGGCGTGGTCACCAAGCCCTTCCACTTCGAAGGCCGCCACCGCATGCGCCTGGCCGACGCCGGCATCGCCGAGCTGCAGCGCTACGTCGACACCCTGATCGTCATCCCGAACCAGAACCTGTTCCGGGTCGCCAACGAACGGACCACGTTCGCCGAAGCCTTCGGCATGGCCGACCAGGTCCTGCACTCGGGCGTGCGCTCGATCACCGACCTGATGGTGCTGCCGGGCCTGATCAACCTCGACTTCGCCGACGTGCGTACGGTCATGACCGAGATGGGCAAGGCGATGATGGGCACGGGGGAAGCCACGGGCGAAGACCGCGCCCTGATGGCCGCCCAGAACGCCATCCAGAACCCGCTGCTGGACGAGGTCTCCCTGAAGGGGGCCAAGGCCGTGCTGGTGAACGTGACCGGCGGCCTGGACATGACCCTGCTGGAAGTCGACGAGGCGGCCAACGCCATCTCCGAACAGGTCGATCCGGAAGCCAACATCATCTTCGGCGCGGCCTTCGACCCGACGCTGGAAGGCATGATCCGGGTGTCGGTGGTGGCCACCGGCATGGACGGCGCCTCGATCGCCGCCATCGAGCCCAAGATCGAACGCCGCTCGCTGCAGGCCGAACCGCTGCGGGCCACGGTGACGCCGCGGGCTCCGGAAGCCGTGGCCGCCGAACTCGCCCCCGTCGCCGCGATGGCCGCCGAGCCCGAGCTGGCCATGGACGTCCGCGAGGAAGAGCAGCCCGACATCTTCAGCGCGCCGGTCGCCGCCGAAGCCGAGCCGGTCATCCAGCCGATGACCCGCATCGTCGACCCGGAAGCGGCCGAGGCCAGCGACCTGCAGGACGAGCCCCTGTTCGCCGAGCCGGCCTACGAGCCGCGCCGCCCGCGCGGCGGGTTCCTGAGCATCTTCGGCGGCCGGCCGCGCTATGACGCTCCCCAGGCTCCGGCCGCGCCGCAGGCCGCCGCGCCCGCGCCGCGTACGGCTCCGGCCCCCTCGCGAGGCGGCGCCCAGCCCATGGAAGTGGCCCAGCACGTCGAGGACACGGACCAGAACGAGGATCTCGAGATCCCGTCGTTCCTCCGTCGCCTCGCGAACTAGTTGTTTCGGGGACGACGCGGGCGTCCTGAAAACTCCACGAAATGGTCACGCCGATGAACGGCGGGACTTGGTAGAACCTCCCGGGGGCAACTCCGGGAGGTTTCCCATGAGCGCCAACCGCATCATCTGGGTTTCACCGCTGGCCGACGGCTGGGCGGTCCTATGCGCGGGTATCGAACCATTGGTCTTCCGCTCGGGCGGCCGGGCCGAAGCCCAGGCCAAGCGCCTGGCGGCCTGTCTGGCGAAGCTGGGGCGGGCCGTTCAGGTGCGCATCCTGGACCGCGCACGGAACCTGGTCGGGACCCAGCTTTATCCGGCGGTCTAGATTCACCCCTCTGCAGGCAAAACCGAGCAAAAACAGTGCTGGGTTGGCCGCGACCATTAACCAATCCTGAAGCGAAACATTGCGAAACACGATGTGCTTTGCTGCGCTGCATCAAGCAGCTTAGCCAGTGCGTTGGGGCATAAGGTCGGTCGTCGCACCGAGTTCGTTGCAGGAAGGTCCACCTTGGCCGCGTTCCAACACACCGTCAGGTCTCCGGCCCTGTTCGCCGGGATCGGCGTGCACACCGGCGCCTATACCCGCGTCTCGGTGCGGCCGGCCGCCACCAACAGCGGCATCGTCTTCGTGCGCACCGACGTGCGGGATCGCGACAACCTCGTGCCGGTGAGCGGCGAGGCGGTCTGCAAGACCCAGCTCGGCACCGTGATCGGCAACGCCGCGGGCGTCACCGTCTCGACCATCGAGCACCTGATGGCCGCCTTCGCCATGCTGGGTGTCGACAACGCCGTCGTCGAGGTCGACGGGCCGGAGATGCCGATCATGGACGGCTCGGCGCTGCCGTTCGTCCGCATCCTCGACCGCGCCGGCCTGCGCGAGCAGGAAGCGCCGCGCCGCTACATCGAGATCCTGGAGACCGTCGAGGTCGTGGACGGCGACAAGCGCGCGACGCTGAAGCCGGCCGACGGCTTCGAGGTCGCGTTCGAGATCGCCTTCCCGAGCGCCGCCATCGGCCGCCAGGCGATCGATTTCGAGATGGACGGGCAGACCTTCCGCGACGAGCTCGCCGACTGCCGCACCTTCGGCTTCCTGCGCGAGGTCGAGGCCCTGCGCGCCATGGGCCTGGCGCGCGGCGGTTCGATGGAGAACTGCGTGGTGCTGGACGGCGACCGGGTTCTGAACCCCGAAGGCCTGCGCCGCCCGGACGAGTTCGTGCGCCACAAGGCCCTGGACGCCATCGGCGACCTGTATGTCCTGGGCGGCCCGCTGCTGGGCCGCTTCGAAGGCGTGCTGGCGGGCCACGGCCTGAACAACGCCGTCGTCCGCGCCCTGCTAGCCCGGCCGCAGGCCTGGCGCGTCCACACCCTGGTCGAGGACCTGCGCGAAGCCGGGTGACGTTCCGCTCCTTCCTTTCCCACGCAGTGGGAGAGGGGGACCGCGCGCCGAGCCGTAGGCGAAGAGCGGGTGGTGGAGAGGGCAAGCTCCATCTGCTGAGTCATCGAGCGGCTGATCGATCCTCAGAGCCTGAGGCTCGCCCTCTCCACCACGCCCTCTGCGGGGCGCGGTCCCCCTCTCCCGCCAAGGCGGGAAAGGAAGAAATTGCGAACAGTTCTCAAGTGGGAGTAAGTTGCCGGCAGGGAGACCTGCCATGGCCGATGATGCGTCCGCGCAGCTGGATCAGCTCTACAAGCCGCCGCACCCGTTCACGGTCGCCAAGTGCCTGGATTTCATCGATCCGCATGGCCGGCGGTTCATCGGGCTGTCGCCGTTCGCCACCATCGCGTCGGTGGGGCCGACGGGCAGGCTGGACGTCTCGCCGCGCGGCGGCGGCCCGGGCTTCGTGCATGTGTCCGAGGACGGCAAGTCGATGATCATGCCCGACCGGCCGGGCAACAACCGCCTGGACACCCTGCGCAACATCGCCGAGGGCACGGGCGAGGTGGGGTTCATGTTCATGATCCCGGGCGTCGACGACATCTACCGCGTCAACGGCCGCGCCAGCCTGCTCGTGGACGACGAACTGACCAAGGATTTCCTCGATTTCGGCAAGGTTCCCAAGACCCTGCTCAAGGTCGAGGTGCGCGAAGCCTACCTGCATTGCCCCAAGGCGCTGATGCGCGCCGACCTCTGGGGCGAGAAATATCGGATCGACCGCGCCAGCCTGCCGTCGCTGTCGGAGATGGTCAGCGACCAGATCGGCCTGCCCAAGCCGACCGCGACCCACGCTGAACAGGTCGAGGGCCTGAAGCAGACGCTGTGAACGATCGCTCCTCCCCCGAAGCGGAGACTTCGGGGGAGGGGGACCGCGCGTAGCGTGGTGGAGGGGGCGCAAAGCCACATCCGCGGAGTCCGCCGCCCCCTCCGTCTCGCCGCGTTCCGCGTCGATCCACCTCCCCCGTCGTCTGCGCGACGGGGGAGGAGCGCATTGTGCGACCCCGCCGCCGTTTGCTCGCCACAAGTCGTAGTGTAGAAGCGACTCTCCGCGTGGGGGCGCGCGCGCTGTCTTGAGGTGAAGGTGTCTTCGGTTCGAAATTCCACCCGTGCGGTGCTCGTGGTCACGGCCTGCGCTCTCGCCCTCGCCGCCTGTTCCGGCAACAAGAAGAACAAGCCCCGGCTGGCCTATGAGGAGCGCCCCGTGGAGCTGCTCTATTCCACCGGCGCCGACCGGCTGGACCGGCGGCAGTGGAACCAGGCGGTCAACTACTTCCAGGAGGTGGAACGCCAGCACCCCTATTCGGAGTGGTCGCGGCGTTCGATCCTGATGCAGGCGTTCGCGCACTACCAGGGCAACGACTACGCCGAGGCGGTGGCCGACGCCGACCGCTTCATCCAGCTCTATCCCGGCAACCCGACGGCGGCCTACGCCCACTACATCAAGGCCATCTGCTACTTCGAGCAGATCGTCGATGTGAACCGCGACCAGGCGGCCACCGGCCAGGCGCTGGACAGCCTGCGCGACGTGGTCCAGCGCTATCCGCGCACCGAATACGCCGCCGACGCCCGGCTGAAGATCGACATGGTCAACGACCAGTTGGCCGGCAAGGAAATGACCATCGGCCGCTGGTACCTGCGCCAGGGCGACACCCTGGCCGCCACCAACCGCTTCCGGACCGTGGTCGACCGCTACCAGACCACCAGCCACACGCCCGAGGCGCTGTACCGGCTGGTCGAGAGCTATCTGACGCTCGGCCTGATGGAAGAGGCCAGGCGGAACGGGGCGGTGCTGGGCTACAACTATCCAGGGGACCCCTGGTACGGCGACGCCTATAAGCTGCTGACCTCCAAGGGCCTCAAGCCCGCGGTCGAGCCCAAGGGCGGCGGCGGACGCGGCATTTTCCGCATGCCCTTCCGGCGCGACAAGGACAAGACGATCTCACCGCCGCAGGCGACCGATCCGAACGCCGCCGTGCAGGCGAGCAAGTCCTCGGACCAGCGCACGATCTTCAAGCTGCCCCTCGGCAAGAAGGACGAGAAGCTGCCGCCGGTGGAAACGACGCCGGAGCCGAAGTAGCCGGGTTGCGTGGGGCAGAACAAAACCTGTCCGCGCCCCTTCTTTCCCGACTGATTCCGTACGATCTTCCGCAGCGATGCTGATTGGTCTGCAGATCCGCGACGTGGTGCTGATCGAGTCCCTGGACCTGTCCATCGGGCCGGGCCTGACCGCGCTCACCGGCGAGACCGGCGCGGGCAAGTCGATCATCCTGGACGCGTTGGGCCTGGCCACGGGCGCGCGCGGCGACGCGGGCCTGGTGCGGCGGGGCGCGGCCCAGGCGGTGGCGACGGCGGCCTTCGCTCCGGCGCCCGACCATCCCGTCTGGGACCTGCTGGAAGACAAGGGCCTGGCCTATGCGCGCGACGAGGACCTGGTCCTGCGCCGCACGCTGAGCGCCGACGGCCGCAGCCGCGCCTTCGTCAACGACCAGGCCACGGGCGTCGGGGTCCTGAAGGAGCTGGGCGAGGCGCTGCTGGAGGTGCACGGCCAGCACGAGACCGTGGGCCTGCTGGACGCCCGCACCCACCGGCCGCTGCTGGACGCCTATGGCGCGCTGGACGGGCAGGGGCGGGCGGTGGCCGCCGCCTGGGGCGCCTGGCGTGAGGCGCGCGAGCGGGTCGAGAGCTTACGCGCCGACGTGGCCCGCTCGGCCGCCGAGACCGAGGAGCTGACCTTCCGCCTGTCCGAGCTGGATCGCCTGGATCCGCGGGCCGGCGAGGAGACGGAGCTGGCCGAGCAGCGCGCCGTGCTGGGCGCGGCGGAAAAGGCCCTGGCCGACATCGCCTCGGCCCGCGAAACCTTCGAGGGGCTGGGTGGCAAGGTGGCCGGTGCGATCCGGGCGCTGGAGCGGGCGCGGGAGCGGGCGCTGACCGCCGGCGCCGCCGCCGAGGGCGCAGCCGTCACCCGCCTGATCGCCGCCGCCGAGGCGCTGGACCGGGTGCTGGTGGAGGCCGACGAGGCCGAGGCGGCCATCGACGGCGCGGCCGCCGCCTTCGATTTCGAGCCCGACCGGCTAGAGAAGACCGAGGAGCGGCTGTTCGACCTGCGCGGCCTGGCCCGGAAGCTGAACGTGGCCGTGGAGGAGCTGCCGATCCTGCGCGTGCGGTTCGCGGAGCGCCTGCGGGCGGTGGAGACGTCGGAGGAGGCGCTGAAGGCGGCCGAGGCCGCACAGGCGGAGGCCCGCGACGGCTACATGGCCGCTGCAGAAGCGCTGACCAAGGCGCGGCGCGCGGCGGGCGACCGGCTGGCCGAGGCGGTCATGGCCGAGCTCGCGCCGCTGAAGCTGGAGAAGGCCCGGTTCCGGGTGGCCGTGGAGCCGCTGGCCGAGGACCGCGCGGGCCCGGCCGGCCTCGACCGCGTGGCGTTCGAGATTTCCACCAACCCCGGCGCGCCGTTCGGCGACCTGGGGGCCATCGCCTCGGGCGGGGAACTGGCGCGGTTCGCGCTGGCCTTGAAGGCGGCGCTGGCGGCCCGCGCGGCCGGCGCCCAGCCGCTGATGATCTTCGACGAGGTGGACCAGGGCGTGGGCGGGGCGGTGGCCGACGCCGTGGGCCTGCGCCTGAAGCGCCTGGCCTCCGCAGCCCAGGTGCTGGTCGTCACCCACAGCCCGCAGGTCGCCGCGCGCGCGGAGGCCCACTGGCGGATCGCCAAGGCCGGGGATGCGGAGCGCATCCGCACCGCCGTCGAGGTGCTCTCGCCCGCCGACCGCGAGGAGGAGATCGCCCGGATGCTGGCCGGCGCCCACATCACCGATGCGGCCCGCGCCGCGGCGCGAGCCCTGATCGGCGCCTGATGCAGGAGCCGGAGGTCGCCGTGGCCCGGCTCGGCGGCGCCTTCGCCGACCAGCCGCACGACCTGTCCCCCGACGCGGTGACGCGCGACCGCCGCGACTGGGTGGAGGGACTGCTGGCGCGGGGGATGGACCGGCTGTCGCCGGAGGACCTGGACCTGCTGGTGTTCCGGGCCATCTCGACGGTCGGCGGCGTGGCGACCTTCAAGTTCGCCCTGTCGCGCTTCCTGGCGGTGATGATCGAGGCGCCCGCCTATGCGGACCGGGCCACCAGCGACGCCTTCGTGATCCTGCCCAAGCTGGACCATGCGAAGTTCGACGAGTGGCCGGAGGGCCAGCGCCGCGCCATCCTGGAGGCCCTGGAGCTGTGGGCCGACCGCCGCCTCATCGCGGCGACCTCGATGGGCCATGATCCCGAGGCGAAAGCCATGCTCGATTGGGTCGCGGCGCGGCGATAGGTTCGCGATTTGTTCTTGACCAAGGCCTTCCTTTCCCACGAAGTGGGAGAGGGGAACCGCGCCCCGAAGAGGGCGTGGTGGAGAGGGCAAGCGGCCGGCATGACGTATCGGATCTCAAACCGTATGCGGAACCTGTCCGGGACCCTCCGGAAGTCCATGACCGAGCCGGAAGTGATGCTCTGGTCCCGCTTGAAGCGTCGCGGCGAGGACAAACCCATCTTCCGACGCCAGTACGTCTACGGGTCGATGATCTTCGACTTCTACTGCCCGGCCGCGAGGCTGGCCGTCGAGATCGACGGCGCCACGCATTGGGGCGACGAGATGCGCGCGCGGGATGAGGCCCGCGACCGGTGGCTTGCCGCCCGAGGCATAGCCGTCCTCCGGATAGACGCCGGGCGGGTGTACTCAGACCTGGGCGGGGCTGCCGATGCAGTGTTGGCAAGCGCTGAAGCCCGTCTTCAGCGGCCCCGACGCCGTGCCGCCGCTTGCCCTCTCCACCCCCCGCTCTTCGGCGAGCGGTTCCCCTCTCCCACTGCGTGGGAAAGGAAGGGATTTTAGGCTCGCGGAGTGCGGGTTACAGCTTTAGCCATGGATTCCCCCAAGCCCATCGACGCCCTGACCGAAGCCGAAGCGGTGGACGAGCTGACGCGGCTCGCCGACGAGCTGGCGGCGCACGACATCCGCTATCACCAGCATGACGATCCCACGATCTCGGACGCCGAGTACGACGCCCTGAAGCAGCGCAACCTGGCGATCGAGGCGCGCTTCCCGCACCTGGTTCGCGAGAACTCCCCCTCGCTGAAGGTGGGCGCGGCGCGGTCGGAGAAGTTCAAGGCGATCGAGCACGGCGTGCCGATGCTGAGCCTCGACAACGCCTTCGCCGATGACGAGGCGGTGGAGTTCGACGCGCGCATCCGGCGGTTCCTGCGGCTGCCGGCCGACGAGACGGTGGGCTACACGGCCGAGCCCAAGATCGACGGCCTGTCGTGTTCGATCCTCTACCGGAACGGCGAGCTGGTTAGGGCGGCGACCCGGGGCGACGGCCGGGTGGGGGAGGACGTCACCGCCAACGTGCGCACGGTCGCCGGCATTCCACACAGGCTGGCCGGCAAGGGCTGGCCCGACGAGATCGAGATCCGCGGCGAGGTCTATCTGAGCCACGAGGCGTTCGCGGCGCTGAACGAGGCCGCCGCGGCGGCCGGGCAGAAGACCTACGCCAACCCACGCAACGCGGCGGCCGGCTCGCTGCGCCAGATCGATGCGAAGATCACCGCCGCTCGGCCGCTGCGCTTCTTCGCCTACGCCTGGGGGTTCCACTCCGCACCGCTCGCGCAGACCCAGTGGGAGGCCTTGCAGAAGCTGAAGGCCTGGGGGTTCGAGACGACGCCCGAGAGCTGCCGGGTGGAGAACGCCTCCGGCCTGCTGGACGCCTATGGCGCCATGGAGAAGGTGCGGCCGCACCTCGGCTACGACATCGATGGCGTGGTCTACAAGGTGGACCGGCTGGACTGGCAGCAGCGGCTGGGCTTCATCACCCGCACGCCGCGCTGGGCGATCGCGCGCAAGTTCCCCGCCCAGCAGGCGCGCACGGTCCTCGAGGCCATCGACATCCAGGTGGGCCGCACGGGGGCCATCACGCCGGTGGCGAGGCTGCACCCCGTGACGGTGGGCGGCGTGGTGGTGGTCAACGCCACCCTGCACAATGCCGACGAGATCGCCCGCAAGGATATCCGGGTCGGCGACACCGTGATCCTGCAACGCGCCGGCGACGTGATCCCGCAGATCGTCTCCATCGTGCCGGAGGAGCGGCCGAAGGACTCGCAGGCCTTCGAATTCCCCACCCGCTGCCCGTGCCCGCTGCACACGGAGATCGTGCGCGAGACCACGGCGGCGGGGGCGGAGACCGTGGTCCGCCGCTGTTCGGGCGAGTTCGCCTGTCCGTTCCAGAAGCTGGCCCACCTGCGCCACTTCGTGTCGCGGCGCGCCTTCGACATCGAGGGGTTGGGCGAGAAGCAGCTCACCCTGTTCACCGAGCGCGGCTGGCTGACGTCGCCGGCCGACATCTTCCGCCTGAAGGAGAAGCGCGCCGAACTGCTGGAGACCGAGCGCTTCGGCGAGACCAGCGTCGCCAACCTCCTGGCCAGCATCGAGGATCGCCGGAACATCGCGCTGGACCGCTTCATCTACGGCCTGGGGATCCGGCACATCGGCGAGACGACGTCGCTGGCGCTGGCGCGGCACTTCGAGACGGTGGAGCGGTTCGTCGAGGTTTCGAAGGCGGCGGCCGGGCAGATGGCCGGGCCGATGTACGCCGAGCTTTCCGACCTGGATGGCCTGGGCCCCACCGCGGTGGCGGCGGTGCTGGAGTTCGCGCGCGGCGGCCAGGCGCTGCTGGTTCCGCCCGACATCTCGCTGGACTCGCACCTGCACCTCGCCATTCCCCGGCTGAACACCAGGGCGCGGGGAGCATTGGCCGCACGGTTCGGCGACTGGGCCGGCTTCGAGGCCGCCGCCCGCCAGGCCGCCGCGGAGACGCCGGGCGAGGCGTTCCTGGAGGTCGCCTCGGTGGACGCCGTGGGGGTGGTCGCCGCCCGGATGATCGGCGAGTTCTTCGGCGAGGACCACAACCGCGCCCTGGTGGACGACCTGCTGGCGGAGCTGAGGGTCATCCCGGCCGAGCGCCCGAAGACCGACACCGCCATCGCCGGCAAGACCGTCGTCTTCACCGGCGCCCTGGAGAAGATGACCCGCGACGAGGCCAAGGCCCAGGCCGAGGGGCTGGGGGCGAAGGTGTCGGGGTCGGTGTCGAAGAAGACGGATATCGTCGTCGCGGGACCGGGCGCTGGCTCGAAGCTCAAGCAGGCGACCGAACTGGGCATCCAGGTGATGACCGAGGACGAGTGGCTGACGATGGCGGCGGGCTAGGCGAACGGGGTCGCGCTGTTCGACGCCATCGGCGCCCCCGATCGCCCGCCGCGGCCAGGGTTCGGTTCGCCTAGCCTGGGGTGAATGCCCAATCAACCTATTGAAAATGAAACACTCTCGTCATGGCCGGGCTTGGAGGCCTGCCCTCGGGCGGGTCGCGTCGCGACGCGACCCGGGGGGCCACCCAGATGCGCGGGGCTTGCCGGGTCGGCGTCGGCGCTGCCTCACGCAACCTTCGAGCGTCGGCGTTTCTGGGTCCCCCGGACAAGCCGGGGGATGACGATCAAAGAAAAACAATTGAGTCACCAACCCAGACCTACCCATTTCGAGTTCGCCCATTCGGCTAGGCCGTACGGCCGACGCGCGCGCCGCCGCGCCGCCGCATCCTGATCCTCGAAACGCGGGCCCACGCCCGCCAATGATCCAGGAGCACGACGATGCGGTTCACCACCAACAGCGGGCGCATGGCAGCGCGATTGATCTGCGGGGCGACCCTGGCCTGGGCGGCCGCGACGGCGCCCGCGCTGGCCGCCATCGAGGCGCTGACCGTCGTCACCCACGACGCCCGCGTCCTCACCAACCCGCCGTTCATGCTCGGCTGGAACTTCTCGGTGAACGAGGACGTGACGTTGCAGCAGCTCGGCTTCTACGACCGCTTCGGCGACGGGCTGTCCGATGCGCATGCGATCGGCCTGTGGAGCGCGGGCGGCGCGCTGCTGCGCAATGTGACGATCTTCGACGGGACCGGGGACCCCAGCAACGGCGAGTTGGCGGCCAGTAACTTCCGCTACCGGGACGTGACGCCGCTGCTGCTCACCGCCGGCAGCACCTACTTCCTGGGCGCCACCTACGCGTCCGGTCGCGACGCCTTCGACTTCGTCACGCCCGCCGCGACCTCATCGATCAGCCAGATCACGGTGATCGGCGGCGTGCAGCAGAGTGGCGGGTTCGCCTTCCCTGGCCGCCCGATCGCCAACGGTACGATGGTGGTGGGTCCGAATTTCCGCATCGCCGGCGACGCCGTGGCGCCGGTCCCCGAGCCGGCGGCCTGGGCCCTGATGATCCTGGGTTTCGGCGGGGCCGGGATGGTCCTCCGTCGGCGACGGGCGCTGGCGACAGCCTAGCGCTGGCGGGTCGCCGTCAGCTCCGGGCAGGCGTCGGCTTCCGCGGTCCAGGTGGCGGCGGCGATCTTCCACCGGCCGTCGACCTTGGCGAGGTCGAAGACATCGATGCCGCAGTGGAGCGACTTGCCGTCGAGCTTGAACTCGTAGGGGGCGGTCACCGTGGCCATCAGCGTCCCGCGCAGCACGACCTTGGGCGACCACATCGCCTCGTGCAGGCCGGGTCGCAGGTTCCTGATGAAGTCCTCGACCGTCACCCGGCCGATCTTCGTGCCACCGTTCGGCGCGGGCCGGATGGAGGTGAAGACGCCGCCCGGAATGGTGACCGCGGCCACCGCCGCCCCATCCGGTGCGGCCATGGCGTCGAAGAACCGCTGCACGGTGGCGATGGCGGCGGTCTCCTCGGGCGCCGCGGCGGAGGCCGGCGCGGCGAGCGCCAGGGCGGCGGCGAAGAGCAGTCGTTGCATGGCGGTTCCCGTTCTCAGGGGCGCAGGAGACACGCCTTCGCCGCTTCGCGCTAGGTGGTCGGATAGGCCCGCACGGCCCGCAGCTTCCAGACGCCGGCCTTCCGGGCGGCGAGGGAGACGTTGTTGAAGCGCCGCACGGGCTTCCAGCTGCCGTCCGGCTGCTTCGCCTCGACGCGAACCCAGACGTCGGTGAGCGCGAGGTCGTCGCCCAGCATCTGGAGGCCGCGGATCTCGCTCACGTGGCGCATCTCGCCCTGTCGGCCGGCGAAGGCGCGCTGGAAGTAGGTCCGGATCGACGCGCGGCCCTGCTGTTCGCCGCCCGCGCCGCCGACCAGAAGACTGGCGTTCTTCGCGTAGTAGGTGGCCATGCGGTCGGCGTCGCGGGCGTCCCAGGCGGCGTCGGCGGAGGCGCCCAGGGCGCGCAGGGCGGCGTCGTCGACGCGGGAGGGCGGACCCGCCAGGGCGGCGGTGGCGGCGGCCCAGGTCAGCGCGACCAGAAGGGGCAGTTTCGTCATGTCGGTCTCCGTCCGCCGGCATCGGCGCCGGCGGCGGGTTGATGCCGCGGCGCGGCGGCGGCGGGCAAACGGCCTTTCGTGGACTCCGCAGCGGTTTCGCGAGTGACAGTGGCGCTAAGGGATCAGTCCCGCCTGGCGCGCAGCCAGCCCGAAGGTCCGGCTGACCGGAGCCCGGACGCCGCCCCGCAGGATCAGGACGTGGCGATCGCCGTCGCGTTCGACCCGCTCCACGGCGTCCTTCGCCACCCACCAGGATCGATGCACCTGCACGCCGGCGTCGCCCAGCTCGCGGACGGCGTCGGAAAACCGGTGGTGGATCAGGCGGCTCTCGCCGCGCTCGGTGTGGACCCGCAGGTAGTGGTCTTCGGCCGCCAGGGCGATGACGCTGGTTCCCAGCTCCGGCGGCAGGGCCTTGGTGAAGCCGACGTCCCCCACTGGCGCCGGTCTGGCGCGAAGGTTGAGCAACAGGCTCAGGGGCGTGAAGAAGCCGACGGCGACAACAGCGACGCTTCCGTAGGTTTCGACCAGCGAGCGCGGTGTCAGCACCCCGCCGACCCGCAACAGGCCCTCGACGTAGGCGACCTCGAAGGTCGTGGGGACAGCGCCGGCCAGGGCGGCCACCGTCGCCTGGAGCCAGAGCGGCCAGCGGGCGAACGCTCCGGCTCGCCGCAGCGTCACGAAGACCGCGGCCGTCTGCGCCCACATCAGGACGGTGAGGCCGACCCAGTAGCCGTAGCGCTCGACGACGGTCAGGTCGCCGTAGGTGCCGAAGGGGCCGAGGATGCCCAGGACGGCGCCCGCAACCGTTGCGGCCGCGGGGCCGCGGAGCCAGAAGCCGCGGCCCTCGTTCACGCGCCCGCCGTGACGATCCAGGTGGCCGAGCCCAGCTTCACACCGTCCGGGCCGTCGAAGGGGGCGAGGGCGGCGCGGACCGCGGAGATGACCGCGTCGCGCTTGTCCGGGTTTTCGCGGAGCAGGGCGCCCAGCGGGCCGACCTTCAGCGCCAGGCCCAGGGTAGTGTCCAGGTCGCCGGGCCCGATGTCGGCCTCGTGCGGGGTGACCGCGACGTCCTGGAAGCCGGCGGTCGTCAGGATCGCTTCCACGCGCTTGGGGTCGGCGAAGGCGAAGGGGCCGGGCGCTCCGGGTTCGGATGGCGCGGGCGGGCTGTCGACGTGGGCCAGCGCCGCCATCATCGGCAGGCTCATGATCGGGTTCTCGGCCGGCGTGCGCCAGCAGACGAAGGCCAGCCGCCCGCCCGGCTTCATCGCGCGCCGGATGTTGGCGAAGGCGGCCGCGGGATCGGCGAAGAACATGACGCCGAAGCGCGAGAACACGGCGTCAAAGCTGGCGGGTTCGAACGGATAGGTCTGGGCGTCGGCCTCCAGGAACCGGGCGAGGCCCGCTTCGGGAGCGCGCCGCCGGGCGGCGTCCAGCAGGACGTGGGAGATGTCGACGCCCAGCGCGTCCGCCCCGCTCGCGGCGAGGTCGAGGGTCGTGGCCCCGGCGCCGCAGCCGATGTCGAGCACACGCTTGCCGGGGCCGAGCTCCAGCTCGGCCATCGCTCGCTGGCCGAGGGGCGAGAGCTGGCGGTCGAGCGGCGCCTGCAGGTCGGCCCAGGTGGGGCCGGCGGCTTCGTTCCAGTAGGCGACCTGCTGTGCGTTGGCGGGCTCGCTCATCAGATCGGCGCCGTGACGTCGACCAACCAGCTGCGCACCTCGGGTTCGACCAGCGGCCCGACCACCTCGCGGACGCGGGCGTGATAGGCGTCGAGCTGGGCGCGTTCTTCGGGACTCAGAAGGTCGCGATCGATCAGGCGGCGGTCGATGGGGGCCAGGGTCAGGGTCTCGAAGCCCAGCATCGGCCGCTCGCCGCCGGGGATCGGGGCGGCCGGCGTCACCACCTGCAGGTTCTCGATGCGGATGCCGTAGCCGCCTTCCTTGTAGTAGCCGGGCTCGTTGGAGAGGATCATCCCCGCCATCAGGGCCACATTGTTCGGCGCCTTGGAGATCCGCTGCGGCCCCTCATGGACGCCCAGGTAGCTGCCGACGCCGTGGCCGGTGCCGTGGTCGTAGTCGAGCCCCTTCATCCAGAGCGCAGCTCGGGCCAGGACGTCGATGGCCGAGCCGGTGGTGCCGGCCGGAAAGCGGATCGCCGCCAGCGCCAGGTGGCCCTTCAGGACCAGGGTGAAGCGCTCTCGCATCTCCTGGCTGGGCTCGCCGATGGCGACCGTGCGGGTCACGTCGGTGGTGCCGTCCAGGTACTGGGCCCCGGAGTCCACCAGGAACAGCGAACCCTGTTCGGCGCGCTTGTTGAGCCGTTCGGTGGGCCGGTAGTGGACAATGGCGCCGTTCGAGGCCGCGCCGGCGATGGTGTCGAAGCTGAGGTCCTTCAGCATGCCGGTGGCCGCGCGGAAGGCCTCCAGCTTGCTGACCGCCTCCACCTCGTCGGGCGGACTGGTCTGACCCTCCGTGGCCAGCCAGTGCAGGAAGCGCGTCAGCGCCGCGCCGTCGCGGGCGTGGGCGTTGCGGCTGCCCTGGATCTCGACCGCGTTCTTCTGGGCGCGGGGCAGGGCGCAGGGGTCGTCGGCGCGGATCACGGCGGCGCCGGCCCGGGCCAGGGTGTCGAAGTACCAGGACGAGGATTGGCCGGCGTCGACCACCACCTTCTGGCCCTTGAGCTCGGCGAGCGCGCCGGGCAGGTCGTCCGGCGTCTCCAGCCGTACCTGGTTGCCCAGCCACGCCGGCAGGTCGGGGGTGACCTTGGCGGGGTCGAGGAACAGGCGCGCCGTGCCGTCCTTGTTGAGGATCGCCTGTCCGATCGGCAGGGGCGAGCGGATGACGTCGCCGCCGCGGACGTTGAACAGCCAGGCGATGGAGCTGGGGGCGGTCAGCACCGCCGCGTCGCCGCCCTTGGCGCCGATCTGGGCGCCGACCCGGGCGCGCTTGGCGTTGGAGTCCTCGCCCGAGTATTCGGCTGGGTGCGGGACGACCGGCGCCGTGGGCTGCGGCGGCCGGGACTGGCCCCAGGCCTGGTCCAGCGGGTTGTCGTTGACGGGGGTGAGTTCGGCGCCGGCCTTGGCGGCGGCGGCCCTCAGGTGATGCAGCGCGTCGGGGCTGTGCAGGCGCGGGTCGTAGCCGATCTTCTGGCCGCGGCCGGTGGCGGTCTCGATGTAGGCGGGCACGCCGCCCTCCACGAGGTCGCGGATCTCGAACAGGCCGGCGTCCACCTGGTCGCGGACCTGCAGGGTGTAGCGGCCGTCCACGAACACGGCGGCCTTGTCCTTCAGGATCACCGCGGCGCCGGCCGAGCCGGTGAAGCCGGTGGCCCAGGCCAGCCGGTCGTTGGCGGCGGGCAGGTACTCGTTCTGGTGCTCGTCCTCGTGCGGCACGAGGAAGCCGTCCAGCCCCTGGGCCGCCATGGCCTGGCGGATCAACGGCACGTGCCGGGGGCCGAAGGAACGGTCGGTGGTCTCGTCGAAGGTCTGGAGCATGGGCGGCATGTAAGCCGTTCACCGGCGCTCGGCAAAGGGGCGCGCTCGGTGCTTATTTAATCCGGGTAAAATTGACAGCGGAGGCGCCGGTCGCTACAGGCCGCGCATGGACAAGCAAAGCCGCCGCGAGGCCATCCGCGACTACAAGGAGAAGAAGACGCAAGCTGGCGTCTATGCGGTGCGCTGCGCGCCGACCGGCGAGGTGTGGGTGGCCGGCGCCTCCAACATCGAGAACCAGCAGACCCGCCACTGGTTCGGGCTGCGGATGGGCAGCCACATGAACAAGGCCATGCAGGCGGCGTGGGCGGCGCATGGCGAGGCCGGCGTCGACTTCGAGATCCTGGAACGCATCGAGGCCGAGGAGCTCACGCCCCTCGGCCTCGGCGACCTGATCAAGGCGCGCGAGCGTCACTGGCTGGCGACGCTCGGCGCGAAGAGGGCGGTGGGGTGATCGCTCCTTCCCCGCGCCGAAGAGCGTGGGGAAGGGGGACCACGCCGTGGTGGAGGGCGCGAGGCCCCAGTCACGGAGCTTGAAGCTTTGCGCCCCCTCCGTCTCGTCGCCTACGGCGCCGATCCACCTCCCCCGTCGTCTGCGCGACCGGGGAGGAGCGAGGGTTAGCGCTCCGGCTCGACGGTGACGGCGTCTTCGGCCGCCTTGGAGGCGTCCTCGATCGCCTGATCCGTACGGGCGGCAGCGGCGCTGGCGGCGCTTTCGGTGGCCGAGGCGGCGTTCTGCGCCGCGTTCTGGGCCGACTGGGCGGCGGTCGAGGCGGCTTGCTGCGCGCTCTGGGTCGCGGTGGCGAGGTTGGCCTCGGCGACGCCCTGGTCGCGGGCGGCCTGCAGCTCGTCGGTCGTCGTGCCGGAGTTGTTCACGAAGAAGAAGACGGCCACCAGGGCCACGATGGCGACCACGGCGGCCGCCCACCAGCCCGCGCTGCCGTTGCGTTCCCGGATGACCACCCGCTCGGGCTCGGTGGTCACGGTGGTGCGTTCGTAATGGTCGGACATGTTCGCGTCCTCCTGCTCATGGCCCCGCTTGGGCTCGGGCGGAGGAACGCCGGCTGGCCGGTCGGGTTCCTGCCGTCAGGCGCGTCGGAGGACGAGTGTGGCCCAGGCGTCGCGGTGGATGCGGCGCACCAGGCGGAAACCCTTGGACATATAGGCCGCCAGCACCCGGCGCTCCTGGGTGCGGAGCAGTCCCGACAGGATGGCGACGCCGCCGGGCTTGAGCGCCATCTTTATATCCTGAGAGAGCGCCACCAGCGGGGGCGCCAGGATGTTGGCGAACACCAGGTCGTAGGGGCCGTCGTTGCGGACCAGGGGGTCGTTGAGCCCCGAGGCATGGACGAAGCGGGCCTGGGCGGCGTTCAGCGCCGCGTTCTCGTTGGCGATGCGGACCGAGGGCGCGTCGATGTCGGTGCCGACCGCGATGGGCGAGCCGGTGCGCGCGGCGGCGATGGCGAGCACGCCCGTGCCGCAGCCCACGTCCAGCACGCGCTGGAACCGCCGGGCCTTCAGCAGGTCGTGGAAGGCCTGCAGGCAGCCCACCGTGGTGCCGTGGTGGCCGGTGCCGAAGGCGGCGCCGGCCTCGATCCGGAGGTTGATCGTGCTGGCCGGGGCCAGGCCCTTGTCGTGGGCGCCGTAGACGAAGAACCGGCCGGCGCGCACCGGGGGCAGGCCCGACAGCGCCATGGCCAGCCAGTCGGCGTCGGCCAGCTTCTCGGTCACCACGCGCAGGGTCGGGAACCTGGCCAGGATCTCGCCGATGGCGGCCTGTTCGTCGGGTTCGTTCGGGAAGGCGTCGATGCGCCAGACGTCGCGATCCTCGTCCTCCTCCAGGATGGAGAAGGTCAGGGCCTCGGTCAGGGGCTCGGCCTCAAGGGCCGCCGCTGCGGCTTCGGCGTCGGCACGGGGGCCGCGCGCAACGATCTGGTAGGCCTCTTCGCTCATGGGCGGGAGGCTCTAAAGGTCGGGAGGCCGAAAGGCGAGGGGGTTCAGGCTCCGGTCGGGTATTCGTCGCTGTGGTCCTGACCGGCGGCCGGGGGCGCGGGCGGGGCCGGAAGGTCGCTCTCCAGGGCCACATTGCCGCGCTGGGACGGGTAGGAGGTGGGCTCGCGCGGCTCGTCTTGCCAGCGAGCGGGCGGGTCGGCCGGCGCGTCGTAGGCCATGAGATCGGCGCTTTCGCCGAGGTCGGCGTATTCGGGCTGGGCGCGGTCGCCATAGGCCGGGACCTGATACTGGGTCGGCTTCAGCGAATCCGTGCCGATCACGTAGTCCGGGATCCGGGCGCCGTAGTCGGCGGCGCTGGCGTGCAACGCGCCGGCCCCGCTGCGCGGCCCACCGCCGTTCATCTGGATCTGGGGCCCGCCGACCTTGTCCCCGTCGAGGTTGGGGTACATGGACAGGCCCATGACCAAGCCGGCCGCCGTGGCGACGGCGGCGCCGCCGAACAGGCGCTTCAGGTCGCGGTTCTGGATCAGGGTCCGCATGCCCAGAGGTACGCGCGAGCGGGGGATTGGTTTCAGCCGAGGCCAATCGACATTCAGCGGTGCAGAAGGTCAGTGTCCTTCCTCCTCGATGGAGGAAGGGAAGGGATGGTGGTGGTCGCGGGGCGATGAGGAGAAGGCTAAGGTCGGCGCCGACCCGAGCGTTCTGCAGCGGCTCAGCAGTCACACCACCACCCAACCCTCCTCCATCGAGGAGGAGGGCGGGGGTTTCGAAGGCGCCCCCAGATCAGACCTGGATGGCGATGGCCGCTAGAACCACTTGGCCCGGCGGAAGGCGAAGAACAGCGCCAGGCAGACCGCCGTCACCCCGCCCAGCACCACCAGGTAGCCGTAGCGCCAGTGCAGCTCGGGCATCACCTCGAAATTCATCCCGTAGAGCCCGAACACCGCCGTGGGCACCGCCAGGATCGCGGCGCCTGCGGTCAGGCGGCGGCTGACGTCGTTCTGGCGCTGCTGCTCGAACAGGTTGGAGACCTCGAACACCGACGACAGCACGTCACGCAGGCCCTCGATGGCGCTGGAGACGCGACGCACGTGGTCGCCCACATCGCGGAAGTAGGGCCGGACCTCGGCGTCGAGGAACGGCAGGTGCAGGTGCTCCAGCCGCGCGCAGACCTCCTCCATCGGCCCCAGCACCCGGCGGAAGCGGGTGAGTTCCTGACGCAGGTTGAACAGGTGGGTGACGTCCTCGCGGCTGAGGAACGTGTCCAGCGCCCGGCGCTCGATGACCAGCACCTCCTCCTCGATCTCGTCGACGATGGGCTGGTAGCCGTCCACGATGTGGTCCAGCACCGCGTAGAGGACATAGGCGATGCCGCGGTCCAGCAGGGCCGGGGCCTCCTCAAGGTTGCGGCGGACCTCGGTGTGGCTGCGCGCCGAGCCTCGGCGGATGGTCACGATGCATTTGCGGCAGAGGAAGGCGCAGGTCTCGCCGTAGACGATCTCCTCGTTCTCCAGCCGCGCCGTGCGGGCGGCCACGAAGATCTGGTCGCCATAGACACTGACCTTGGGTAGCGGGTGCTCGCAGAGCGCGTCCTCGACCGCCAGCGGGTGCAGGCCGAACCGGAGGCGGAGCGCTTCGAGTTCGGCCGGCTCGGGATCGATCAGGCCGATCCAGGCGAACTGGTGCGGCTGGACGGGCCGGTCGTCGGGATCGTGCAGCCACAGCGACCGCAGCCGGTGGCCCTCCGCGTAGACCCTGGCGGCTGCGATGGCCATGCGACGCTCCCCGTAGTGGGGGGATGAGACGCTATGGGGCGGCGACACTCAAGGGGGAGTCGCCAAGGCGACAGCCTCCCGGGACCTCATCACCCTTAGCTCGTCATGGCCGGGCTTGACCCGGCCATCCAACCGACCTCCCAGAAGGGGCCGCGGACATCCGGCGGACCGCTCTGGAATGGATGGCCGGGTCAAGCCCGGCCATGACGAGCGTGGGTTAGTAGGAGGGCGTAGGGGGCTGGAGGTGTGAGAGCGGTCCCTCGACCTGAAAGAAGCTCGGGTAGAGATCATCCCAATCCGGGTTCGAGCCCTCGATCAGCTCGATTTTCCACTGGCGCTTCCACTTCTTCAGCGACTTCTCGCGTTGGATCGCGTCGACGATGCCGTCGTAAGTCTCGAACCAGACGAGTCGCTTCACGCCGTAGCGACGTGTGAAGCCGCCGCGCACATCCTCGCGGTGTTGGCCGATGCGGGCGATGAGTTCGCTCGTCACGCCGATGTACAGCGTGCCGTGTTTCCCGCTGGCCAGGATGTAGACGGCGTTTGGCCCGGTCGCCCTCAGTCCGACTTCTCCACGAAGCTGTCGATGACCTTCTTCTCGCCGGCCTTGTCGAAGGCCACCGTCAGCTTGTTGCCCTCGACGCCCTTCACCGCGCCGTAGCCGAACTTGATGTGGAAGACGCGGTCGCCGCGCTTGTAGGCGCTGGCGGCGGAGCTTTCCGAGACGGCGACCAGGCGGCCGTCGCCTTCGATGGTCTGTTGCCGGCCGGGATGGCTGCCGCGGTACTGGTTGGCCTGGGCGCGGCGCCAGCCGGGGGAGTCATAGCCGTTGCCGAAGCTGGGGTCGGCGTCCCAGCGCGAGCCGTGCTGCTGCATGCCGGGGCCGCCGCCGTAGTAGCCGGTCTCGGAGCTGGCCTCGACATTGGCCGGCGGCAGTTCGTCGACGAAGCGGCTGGGCAGCTGGCTGGTCCAGCGGCCGTAGACTTGGCGGTTGGCGGCGAAGGAGATCCGCGCCTCTTCCCGGGCCCGGGTGATGCCGACGTAGGCCAGCCGGCGCTCCTCCTCGAGGCCCTTCTCGCCCTTCTCGTCCATGCTGCGCTGGGACGGGAAGACGCCTTCCTCCCAGCCCGGCAGGAAGACCAGCGGGAATTCCAGGCCCTTGGCCTGGTGGAGGGTCATCACCTGGACGCTGTCGGCCGCGGAGCCGCGGTCGAGGTCCATCACCAGGGAGATGTGCTCCAGATAGGCCTCGAGGGTCTCGTAGCCGGCCATCGACTGGACCAGCTCCTTGAGGTTCTCCAGCCGGCCCTGGGCCTGGGGCGATTTGTCGAGCTTCAGCGCGTCGGTGTAGCCGCTCTCCTCCAGCACCGCCTCCATCAGGCGCGCGTGGTGGATCTGGGCCGCCTGGCCGCGCCAGCGGTCGAGGTCGCGCAGGAAGTTGGAGAGCGAGGTGCGGGTGCGCGCGGCCAGTTCGTCTGTGCGGACGATCTCCTCCGCCGCCTGGGTCAGGGTGCGGTAGCGCGTGGCGCCGGACGCCTCGCCCGCTGGGACGATCTCGCCGGTGCGGCCGTCGAACAGGGGGCTGTCGTCGTGCAGGCTCTTCGGTCGCTGGGCCGCCAGGACGTGCAGGCGTTGGACGGTCGTGTCGCCGATGCTGCGCTTGGGCACATTGACGATTCGCTCGAAGGCCAGGTCGTCGTCCGGCGACTGGATCAGCCGCAGGTAGGCGATGGCGTCGCGGATCTCGGCGCGCTCGAAGAAGCGCGGGCCGCCGATGACCACATAGGGGATCTGCAGCAGCACGAACCGCTCTTCGAACGCCCGCATCTGGAACGAGGCGCGGACCAGGATGGCCATGTCGCGGTACGTGCGGCCCGCGCGCTTGGCCTTCTCGATCTCGTCGGCGATCAGCCGGCTCTCGGCCTCGCCGTCCCAGATGCCGCGCACGACCACCTTCTGGCCGTCCTGGCTGTCGGTCCAAAGGGTCTTGCCCAGCCGGCCCTTGTTGGTGGCGATCAGGCCCGAGGCGGCGGCCAGGATGTGGCTGGTGGAGCGGTAGTTGCGTTCCAGCCGCACCACCTTGGCGCCCGGGAAGTCCCGCTCGAAGCGCAGGATGTTGTCCACCTCCGCGCCCCGCCAGCCGTAGATCGACTGGTCGTCGTCGCCCACGCAGCACAGGTTCTGGCTCTTCTGCGCCAGCAGCCGCAGCCACAGGTACTGGGCGACGTTGGTGTCCTGGTACTCGTCGACCAGCAGGTATTTGAAGCGGTCGTGGTACTCGGCCAGCACGTCTGGCCGGCTGACAAAGATGGTCAGGTTGTGCAGCAGCAGGTCGCCGAAATCGCAGGCGTTCAGGATGCGCATGCGCTCCTGGTAGAGCCGGTACATGGCCTGGCCCTTGCCGTTGGCGAAGGCCTGGGCCTCGGCGGGCGGCAGCTGGTCCGGCCGCCAGCCGCGGTTCTTCCAGTGGTCGATCAGGCCGGCCAGCGCCTTGGGCGTCCAGCGCTTGGTGTCGATGTTCTCGGCTTCCAGCACCTGCTTGATCAGCCGCTCCTGATCGTCGGTGTCGAGGATGGTGTAGCTGGACTTCAGCCCCACGAGCTCGGCGTGCTTGCGCAGGATCTGGGCGGCCACCGAGTGGAAGGTGCCCAGCCAGCGCAGGCCCTCGGCGGACGGGCCGATGATGTGGGCGATCCGCTCGCGCATCTCGCGGGCGGCCTTGTTGGTGAAGGTGACGGCCAGCAGTTCCCACGGCTTGGCCCGCCCGGTGGCCAGGATATGGGCCAGCCGCGTGGTCAGCACCTTGGTCTTGCCGGTGCCCGCGCCGGCCAGAACCAGCACCGGGCCGTCCACGGCCTCGACCGCCGCGCGCTGTTCGGGGTTCAGCCCCTGGAGATAGTCGGCCGGCCGCGCGTCGACGCGCGCCAGGTCGGAGATGCGAGGGGTCGGCAGGTCGGAAGATTCGAACGATGACATCGGAACATATGTAGCACAAAGACTTGCCGGCTTAAGGGGTCGGAACGGCCCATGCGCGCGATCCGTTTCGCAGACGCGATGACCGAACGTCGAGCCAGTCCCTGGATCGCCTTCGTCGCCGGCGCGGTGGCCATGCTGGCGGTGGCGCTGCTGTGGTTCGCCTGGCAGGGACGGGACGACGCGGGCAAGGCCGCGGGGGCGGCGATCCGCGCGGCGGACGCGATGCCGGCGATCGAGCCGCCAAGGTTGCCAGACGCGCCGCGCATTCCGGACGCGCCGGTCCCGGTTCCGAAGTAGCTCCCTCTCTTGCTCGTCATGGCCGGGCTTGACCCGGCCATCCAACCGGTCTCGCGGAAGGGACCGCGGACATCCGACGGACCGCACTGGAATGGATGGCCGGGTCAAGCCCGGCCATGACGAGCGAGGGGTGAGTGGGTAGAAGGCTTCCATGACGTCGCCCGCCGTCCCCTCTCCACGCTCCAGCACGCGCACCCTGCGCCTCGCCGCCGGGATCGTGGTCGCCTGGTCCGCCGTGGCGCTCCTCCTTGCCACCCAGGGCTATCTCACCAGCGGACGCCAGCAGCCGTGGTGGCCGTCGCTGGGGTATTCGTTTGCGATCTTCTCGGTGTGGGCGGTGCTGACGGCGCCGATCCTGGCGGCGGTGCGGCGCATCGAGGCCTCGCCCTGGAGCTTCTCGCAACGGCTGGCGGCCTATGCGGCGGGGGCCGTCGCCGTCTGCGCGCTGCACGTGGGCCTGTTCGCCCTGGCCTACTGGCCGATCTACAACGACGGCGGCCGGATCCCGACCCGCTGGGCGATGGGCGAGCGGATGTTCGTGCGCAACCTCGGGACCAACGTCATCTTCTACGCGGCCATCGTCGGGGCCGGGCTGTTCATGGCGCGGCGCGAGCGGCGGCCGGCCCCTGCCGCCCCCGACGTCCTGCGCGGCCGGAGCCGGGGTGCGATCAGGATCGTGCCCCTGGACCAGGTCGACTGGATCGAGGCGGCGGGCAACTACGCCCAGGCGCACACCCCGGCGGGCGCAGTGCTGGTGGACGAATCGCTGGCCTCCCTGGCGGCGCGGCTGCCGGGCGACCGGTTCGCCCGCATCCACCGGCGCGCCATCGTGCGGCTGGACCGGATCGTCGAGGTGCGCAGCCTGGGGCGGGGCGACGCCGACGTGGTGCTGAGTTCCGGGCCGGCGCTCCGGCTCAGCCGGCGCTACCGCGACGCCCTCTCGGCCCTGCTGAACGGGCGCTGACCCGCTCGTCACCGGGCCGGTCCCGCTCGCGGATCGGAGGCTTCCGGGACATCGAGCCTTTCGCCATCCGGAGGGCATGAAGACCCTTCGCCTCGCCAGCCTTGCCCTGGCCTTCGCCGCCGGCTTCACCGGCCAACTCCACGCCGCCACCGCGCCGCCGGACGGCGTCTATGTGGTGGGCGCGATCCAGCGCCTGCACTCGAGCGAGCCCTCGTTCTCGTTCGACCACCTGCGCCGGATCATCGAGATCATCCGACCCGAGGTGATGGTGCTGGAGGTGCGGCCCGACGAGTTGGTCGAACGCAAGGAGACGCAAGGGCGGCCCGAATATCCCGCCGTCGTCTGGCCCTACCTCGCCGCCCATCCGACGACGGCGCTGCCCATGGAGCCCGGCGGCGAGGTCTTCGGAGCCATGACCGGAGACGCCGGCCGGCGGTTCGAGGCCTTCGCGAAGGCGCAGCCGGAGGCCGACGCCTACATGGCCCGGCTGGGCCGCGCGCTCTCCACCGTGCTGCAGGACCACTGGCGCCATCCCGCCGACGCCCACGACGCCGTCACCCTGGACCTGGCCCGCGCCCAGGGGTTGGCCCAGGCCCAGCTGGGCGGGCCCGAGTTCGAGGCCGGGCAGGCGGCGTGGGACGGCTACATGGTCGAGCGCGCCCGCGAGGCGATCGCGGCCCATCCGGGCAAGCGGATCCTGGTGCTGGCCAGCTATCGGAACCTGGAGGCCTTCCGCGCCGGCCTGAAGGGGGAGGCCCGACTGGTGGACATGGAGCCTTGGCTGCGCGCCGTCCTACCCGCCCCGGGCGAACCCTAGCGCCGCCACCCGGCAGGCCGAGGCGAGGGGGCGGCCCGCCCGCCCGCGGTCGATGCTGACGATCAGGGCGGCGAGGCTGGACCCTCGCACCTCGGCCATCTCGTCCAGCACGGTCCAGAACTCCGGCTCCAGCGCGATCGAGGTGGCGTGGCCGGAGAGCAGGACGGAGCGCTTTTTCAGGGTCGGCATGGGGACCCTGTTTACGAACTTCGCGGCACTTTCGCCTAGCCTCTTGCAAAAAGATGACGGGGGCGTCATTTTTGCAAGTGCGACCTGGGTTCCGACAGGACTGTTCCACTATGACCATGACCGCCGACACCGCCGATTTCCGGGCCGAACCCCCGATGATGTCGACGAAGCTCGACTGGGGACATGCCTGGCGTTCGCTGCAGCGCCTGCTGGCCGACAAGGAAGACACCCGGCAGGTGTTCGAGATCATGCGCGCCCTGAATGGCGCTTCGACCGCCAATGGCTACCAGCGCCTGCTGACCACGCCCGAGGGCGGACGGATCGCGTTCGAGCGCCAGGAATTCGCCGACAAGCTGATGGACGACGCCTGGCTGGACAGCCTGCCTGAGGGCAGCGTCGGCGCCGCCTATCGGACGTTCATCCGCACGGAACAGCTTTCCGCCGACGGCCTGGCCGAGATCAGCCGCGAGGGCCGGAACGATATCGACGAGCCGCATCCCTATGCCTGGTTCGGCCGCCGCACCCGCGACGTGCATGACATCTGGCACATCCTGTCTGGCTATCACCGCGACGCCCTGGGCGAGGCCTGTCTCGTGGCCTTCTCCTACGCCCAGACCAAGGGGCTGGGCTGGGCGCTGATCGCGTTCGGCGCCGCCTCGCGGGCCCGCAAGGACCGGTCTCATCCGTATGTGAAGGCGATCTGGCAGGGCTACCAGCGCGGCAAAGCCGCCAAGTGGCTGCTGGGTGAGGACTATGAGCGCCTGATGGCCGAGCCGCTGGAGTCGGCCCGCAGGCGCCTCGGCATCATCCCGGCGACGATCTACGACTCGGTCCCGCCTGAGTTGCGTGATCGGGCGATCCCCGCGGCCCGATAAGATCTCCACGTCATGGCCCGACTTGTCCGGGCGACCCATGATCGCAGGCGTCGCCGGGTGACATCGGCAGCGCCGCTTTCATTTCGGGACCACCGAGATCATGGGTCGCCCGGACAAGCCGGGCGATGACGAGCAAGGGGGAGGCAGGATCACTCCTCCCGCTTCTTCCCCTCCAGTTCGCGCCGGGCCCGCTCGGCGTCCAGCTTCGACACCAGCTTCTCGCCCTTGGTCTGGCCGAACCGCACGCGGTTCTCGGCGGCCTGGGACTTGCCGGCGGCGCGCGCCTTGGCCTTGCGGGCTTTGTTCAGATTGATCAGCTCGGCCATGGAAACCTCAACGCCCGGCGCTCGTTACCCCGTCCCCAGACGAGGAGATGAGTATGATCCAGGCCACACAAATCCGCGAGCACATGGAAGTCGTCGGGTCCGATGGCGGCCATGTCGGCAAGGTGGACCACGTGATGGGCGAGGAGATCGAGCTGTCCAAGCTGGACCTCGGCTCGGGCTTCAAGCACCACCTGATCCCGATCACCTGGGTCGAGGCGATCCAGGACGACAAGGTTCGCCTGAACCTGACCAAGGACGCCGCCAAGGCCGCGTGGCGCGAGAAGCACTAGCCCCGTCGCCTTGACAGGCTGACCGACCCATCGGAACCCTCGGCGGCCTCAGTCGGGGAGTTCCGGTGAAATCTATCGTCATGTTCGCGGCGGCCTTCGCCGTCGCCGCCGTGCCGCTTGCATCCCCCGCAGCGCCCAAGGTGTGCGCCGCGTGCGTGAAGTCCAACATGGACGTCCTGGCGGGCGACGCCCTGCGTGGCCGCGCCTGCGGGACCGAGGATGAGAACGCCGCGGCGCGCTTCGTCGCCGACAAGCTCAAATCCTATGGCGTCAAGGGCGCGGGTCCGGACGGCGCCCATCTGCAGCGCGTGGACTTCCGCGTGCCGACCTATGCCGCCCGCCCGACGCTGAGCGTGGGCGGCGCCCGCCTGACGCAGGGCGAGGGGATCGTCGTCGTGGCGCCGGCTCCGGAGGTCGTCGGCCCGCTCGAGGTCATGGGCGTGGCCTCCGACGCGGCGACGGCCGCCGGCAAGATCGTCGTGCTCGACGGCGCCTTCGATCCGCGGATCACGGGGCCGATGTTCCGCGCCGGCGCACTGGCCGTCATCGTGGCGGCGCCGGAAAGCGCCATCGGCGCCTGGGGCGAGTTGGCCGACCGGCCGCCGCCGGGCGTCGAACTGATCGGGGTGGAGGGGCCGCCAGCAACCTTCCGGACGACGATCTTCGCCAAGCCCGAAGCCTATGCGGCGCTGAGGGCCGCCGCCGGCCAGACGGCGACCCTGGTTGCGCCGCGGGGCGCGCCGGTCGTGAAAACCACCTACAACGTCCTGGGCGTGATCCCCGGCAAGGCGGCCGGCGCGGACCGGCGCGCCATCCTGCTCAGCGCCCACTACGACCACGTGGGCGTGCGCGATGGGAGGATCCATCGCGGCGCCAACGACGACGCGTCGGGCACGGCGGCGGTGCTGGAACTGGCGCGCGCGCTGGCCAAGGAGAAGCCGTCCAAACGCACGGCGCACGTCGCCCTGTTCGGCTGCGAGGAGCAGGGCGGGCACGGCGCGAAGTACTTCCTGGCCCATCCGCCGCTGCCGCTGGCGGACATCGCGGCCAACCTCGAGTTCGAGATGATCGGCCTGCCCGACCCGCAGCGGCCCAAGACCCTGATGCTGACCGGCTGGGAGCGGTCCAACCTGGGGCCGACGCTGAAGGCCCAGGGCGCCGACATCGGCCCCGACCTCTATCCCGAAGAGAACTTCTTCCAGCGGTCCGACAACTACCAGCTCGCGCTGAAGGGCGTGGTCGCCCAGACCGTCAGCGCCTGGCCGACGCCGCCGACCTACCACCAGGCCACCGACGACCTGGCCGGCATCGACCTGGGGTTCATGATCGGGGTGATCCAGTCCATGGTGAAGCCCGTGCAGTGGCTGCTGAACAGCGACTTCCGGCCGGAGTGGAACGCGGGAATGAAGCCGTGAGGCTCTTCCTTTCCCACGAAGTGGGAGAGGGGAACCGTCGGCCGAAGAGCCGATGGTGGAGAGGGCAAGCCTCATCTGCTGAGCTATTGAGCGGCCGATCTTACTGCCGAGTTTGAGGCTTGCCCTCTCCACCACGCCCTCTTCGGGGCGCGGTCCCCCTCTCCCGCCAAGGCGGGAAAGGAAAGGACCGACACTATTTCACGTTGGCGCAGAAGCGCTGGATGCGCTGGCAGGCGTCTTCCAGCACGCTGTTGGCCGTGGCGTAGCTGATGCGGAAGAACGGCGAGAGGCCGAAGGCCGCGCCGAACACCACCGCCACGCCCTCGGTCTCCAGCAGCTCGACGGCGAAGTCGGCGTCCGAGGCGATGACCTTGCCGGAGGGCGCGGTCTTGCCGATCAGCGCCTCGCACGAGGGATAGACGTAGAAGGCGCCTTCGGGCGTGGGGCACTTGATGCCGCGAGCCTGATTCAGCATCGAGACCACCAGGTCGCGGCGCTGTTCGAACAGCTTGGCGTTCGGCTTGATGAAGTCCTGCGTGCCGTTCAGCGCCTCGACCGCGGCCCACTGGGAGATCGACGACGGGTTCGAGGTGGTCTGGCTCATGACCTTGGCCATGGCCTTGATCAGCGGTTCGGGACCGGCGGCGTAGCCGATTCGCCAGCCGGTCATGGCGTAGGCCTTACTGACCCCGTTCATGGTGAGCGTGCGGTCGTAGAGCGCCGGCTCCACCTGGGCGATGGTCGAGAATTCGAAGTCCCCGAACACCAGGTGCTCGTACATGTCGTCGGTCAGGATCCAGACCTGCGGATGGCGCAGCAGGACGTCGGCGATCGCCTTCAGCTCGGCGCGCGTGTAGGCGGCGCCGGACGGGTTCGACGGCGAGTTCAGCAGGATCCAGCGGGTCCTGGGCGTGATCGCGGCTTCCAGGTCCGCCGCCTGCAGCTTGAAGCCTCGCTCGGCGGTGGTCGGCACGGCGACCGGCTTGCCGCCGGCCAGCAGCACGATGTCCCAGTAGCTGACCCAATAGGGCGTGGGCACGATCACCTCGTCGCCGGGGTTCAGGGTGGCGATCATGGCGTTCCAGATCACTGGCTTGCCGCCGGGCGACACGTTCACCTGGCTGGCCTTGTAGGTGAGCCCGTTCTCGCGCTGGAACTTGGCGACGATGGCTTCCTTCAGCTCGGGGATGCCGTCGACGTTGGTGTACTTGGTCTTGCCATCGCGGATCGCCTTGATGGCGGCTTCCTTGATGTTGTCGGGGGTGTCGAAGTCGGGCTCGCCGGCGGCCAGGCCGATCACGTTCTTGCCCTGGGCCTTCAGCTCTCGGGCCTTGGCGTCGGCCGCCAGGGTGGCGGACGGCTTCACGCGGGCGAGCGCAGCGGATTCCAGGAAGGACATGATGGAGTAGACTCCCGGCAAAGGTTCGGACGGGCGCGGGTGTAACCCATGCTGCGCCGCATTCAAACCCGCCGGGAGCCGCTCTCTCCAGAGCCAGTGCGTCTGAGGCGGCCTCAGACGAAGTTGGTCAGCCCGATGTCGGCCAGGGTGCGGCCGGTCAGCAGGATCGAGACGTCGGCGCCGTCCGCCGGATCACCGGTGTCGGCGAAGACGTAGACGTCGTTCCCCACCTGGGCTGCGACGTAGATCGCGCCCGTGGCGGAGATGTGCTCGTTGGCGATCGACAGCGCGGTGGCGTAGTCGCTGGTCACGAACTCGGAATAGCTGCGCGGCAGGATCTCGCTGGAGCTCAGGATGCTGACGGCGGCGAAGTGGATCTGGTCGCCGGCCTCCCAGTCGCCGACGACGGCTTCGACGCCGGCGGACGGCGCGGTCTTGGCGACGATCTCGAACCGGTCGCGGCCCTCGCCGCCGGAGAGGATGTCGCGGCCAGCGCCGCCTGTAACCAGGGTGTCGGAGCCCGCGCCGCCGTTGAGGGTGGACGCCTCCGGTCCCTGGCTGACCAGTTGGTCGTCGCCGTCGCCGCCGTTCAGGAGGTCGGCCCCGAAACCTCCGTTCAACTGGTCGTTGCCGCCGCCGCCCTGGAGCGTGTCGGCGCCCTGGCCGGCCAGCAACTCGTCATCGCCCAGGTCGCCCGAGAGGTAGTCGTTCCCGTCGCTGCCGGCGACGAAGTCGGCGCCCTGGCCACCCAGCAGGGTGTCGGCGCCGGCTCCGCCCACGATCTCATCGTCGCCGAGATTGCCGTGGGCCCAGTCGCCCTGTTCGTCGGCGACGGTCGCGTCCTGGCGGTTGGTGTAGATGAGGTCTTCGCCCTGTCCGCCGTAGATCGTGTCCGAGCCGGCGCCGCCCACCAGGATGTCATCGTCGCCGTTGCCCTGCAGCAGGTCGCGCCCGTCGCCCCCGTTCAGGGTGTCGTCGCCCGGCCCGCCGTAGAGGCCGTCGTCGCCGGCGCCAGCCGTGAAGCGGTCGCCCGCCGTGTCGCCGATATAGAGCTGCGAGCCGTCGGCCATGACCAAGCCGCCGGCCTTGGAGAGCTGGACCAGGTCGGTGGAGAACGCCACCGTGCGGCCCTCGTAGGTCACGAAGATCCGCGGAACCTCGGGCGACACCAGCAGCGCCAGGGGGTCGTACGACTGATAGGTGACGCCGACCGTGCGGGCGGGGCCGCCGTTGAACGTCAGCGTGTCGCCGGCCTTGATGGCCAGCGCCTGTTCCGCGGTGATCTTGTCGAAGGCGTATTCGAGCAAGCGAAGACTCCAAGCTTGTCCGTCCGGCGAAGGAGATCGCCGTTGTTGCGTAAAAACGCAACTTACGAAAACGAAAAGCGACGAACGGCTATCCGGATCGCGTGAGCGGGCCCGCGCCTTGACCGCGCCCCGCGAACACGCGACCCCTCCCGGCGAATGCGCCGGATCTTCGCCTTTCTGTCCAATCTCGACGCCCAGGCGTGGCGGACGCTGCTGGTCTCGTTCGTGCTGTTCGGCGGCGTGGGCGTGGTGTTCTTCTTCGGGGCCCAGCTGCTGGGCTTCGACGGCGAGCGGACGCTGGAAGGCTGGCTGGGCGCGGCGCGGGGGCCGTGGTCGCTGCCGGTGGCCGTGGCGGCCTTCGCGGCGCTGGCCTTCGTCGGCACGCCGCAGATCGTGCTGATCGCCGCCGCGGTGGTGGCGTTCGGGCCCCCGGTCGGCGCCGCCTATAGCTGGATCGGCACCATGGTCTCGGCGCTGGTCGGCTTCTACCTGGGGCGGAAGGCCGGCGCACCCACCCTGGAGCGGTTCTCGGGCGAGGGGGTGCGGCGGTTCATGCGGCTGGTGGGCGAGAACGGCTTCCTGGCCAGCCTGATCGTGCGGCTGGTGCCCTCGGCGCCGTTCATCGTGGTCAATATGGCGGCCGGCGTGACTCCGATGCGCGCGCGCGACTTCGTCGCCGGCACCGGGATCGGCATCGTGCCCAAGATCGCGCTCACGGCCTCGGCCGGCGCGTCCATCGTCCAGCTCATGAAGGGCGAGATCGCCGGGCACTGGGTGGCGCTGGTCGCGGTGGCGGCGCTGTGGCTGGCCATCGGATGGTTCGCGCGCCGCTGGCTGCAGCGGCGAGGGAAGGATGCGGAATGATCAAGCTGTTCTATCACCCGGGTTCGTGCTCGCTGGCGACACACATCGCCCTGGAAGAGGCTGGCGCGGAGTATGAAGCGGTTCGGACCAACCTGCGGGCCGGGGAACAGCTCAAGCCGGAATATCTGGCGATCAATCCGAAGGGCCGGGTGCCGGCGCTGGTGACGGACCAGGGAGTCCTCACCGAGACCGTGGCCCTTCTGGCGTGGGTGGCGCAGGCCTTCCCGGAGGCGAAGCTGGCGCCGGCAGACCCCTGGGGATTCGCCCAGGCCCAGGCGTTCAACGCCTACCTGGCCTCCACCGTCCACGTGGCCTACGCCCACAAGATGCGCGGCTACCGCTGGGCGGACGAGGAGAGTTCGTTCGAGGACATGCGCCGCAAGGTCCCCGAGACCATGAGCGCCTGTTTCCAGGTCATCGAGGACGAGCTGCTGAAAGGCCCGTTCGTGCTGGGGGAGGCGTTCTCGATCTGCGACGGCTACCTCTTCACCCTGGCGGACTGGCTGGATGGGGTCGGGGTCGACGCGCGGCTGTTTCCCAAGGTCTACGCGCACCGCGAGCGGATCCGCGCGCGGCCGGCGGTCGGCAAGGTTCTTGCCGCAATGGCGGCGTAAGGCCGCGTGGCGCGCAAGATGCTTGCGGCTGGGCGACCATTTCTATAGATGCAGCGCCATGCGCACGCGGCTCAACAGCCTGCTTCTTCTCTCGCTGGGGCTTAGCCGCCCCTGGGCGCCTCTCTAGGCACGCGCATCTTCGCGGCCGGGCGACCAGGGGTTTGCAAACTCCGCCCCGGAACTGAACATCGCGAAGAGACCTAGAGAAATGACTGCTCCCGTAAACGATTCCGCCCCGGCCCCCGCGTCCGCGCGCGACCGCGTCATCGTCTTCGACACCACCATGCGCGACGGCGAGCAATCGCCCGGCGCCTCGATGTCGCACGAAGAGAAGCTGGAACTGGCCAAGATCCTCGAGGAGATGAGGGTCGACGTCATCGAGGCGGGCTTCCCCATCGCCTCCAACGGCGACTTCGAGGCCGTCCGCGCCATCTCCGAAATCGTGACCGAGAGCGTGGTGTGCGGCCTGGCCCGCGCCGGCATGGCCGACATCGAGCGCTGCGCCGAGGCGATTCGGAAGGCCAAGCGCGGCCGTATCCACACCTTCCTGTCCACCAGCCCCTCGCACCGCGAAAAGATCCTGAACGCGAGCCAGGAAGACATCCTGGAGATGATCACCAAGTCGGTGACCCATGCCCGGAACCTGTGCGGCGACGTGGAGTGGTCGGCCCAGGACGCCACCCGCACCGAGCAGGACTTCCTGCGCCGCTGCGTCGACGCCGCGATCCGCGCCGGCGCCACCACGATCAACCTGCCCGACACGGTGGGCTACAGCTATCCGTCCGAATACGCCGACATGTTCCGCGACATCATCGCCAACGTGGACCGCGCCGATACGGTGATCTTCTCCACCCACTGCCACAACGACCTGGGCCTGGCGGTCGCCAACAGCCTGTCGGGCGTCCAGGGCGGCGCGCGGCAGGTCGAGGTGGCGGTCAACGGCATCGGCGAGCGGGCCGGCAACGCGGCGCTCGAAGAGATCGTCATGGCGTTGAAGGTGCGCGGCGACCAGCTGCCCTACTACACGGGCATCGAGACCCAGCACATCACGCGGGCCAGCCGCTACGTCTCCGCCATCACCGGCTTCCCGGTCCAGTTCAACAAGGCGATCGTCGGCAAGAACGCCTTCGCCCACGAGAGCGGCATCCACCAGGACGGGATGCTGAAGGACCGCGGCACCTACGAGATCATGCAGCCCGAGGACGTGGGGCAG
>Ga0255338_1001521_pt1 | contig 43064 bp, 33 predicted proteins | sample MeOH1_35cm_T4_19_FD_203715 | JGI IMG/M metagenome (GOLD analysis project Ga0255338, IMG submission 203715) | Sandy soil microbial communities from University of British Columbia, Vancouver, Canada - MeOH1_35cm_T4_195 | ecosystem: Engineered > Artificial ecosystem > Sand microcosm > Unclassified ... | reverse complement strand
TTGAGAGAGACGTCGGCCAAAGACACCTTGTCCGTCTTGAACACCGGCAGATCGGGCGCGGCGAGCATCAAGGGCAGGTACCGGCGCTGGGAGGGCTTGTCGGGATGATGCGCAAAGCGGTGAGCCAACCGCCAATAGACCTTCTCGATATCGCCATGCATGAGATCGATCTTGCCCGCCTGCGTCGTGGCCGAGAGGCTCTTGAACATGAAAGTGAACAGATATCCGGTGCAGCCTTCGGCGATATGGTCTTCGACCCATTGGCCGTAGCTGCTGACGAGGTTGTTGGCGTGACCCCATCGCGAGCGTGAGGGACCAGAGAACGTTTTCTTCATCGAACACACCAGAAATATGACGATGATACATGTTTACAGAATCTGCCAATGCAACTGCATAATCGGATTAATTAAACAACAATCATGAAATATTATCATCTATAGTATATGTATAAATACATATGCATAATTGATCAAATTATCGTTTATGCTACGCATGATTGATAGTTAGATCGAGACATGCAACATCATTGAAAATACAACTGAAAGACTTAATCAGAATCGTTTTTGATCGTGTCTCAGTTCTATTTCCTGATTCAGAGTTCACTCATTCAAGCTCTGTGATGCAGAGCTGAATCATCCATCTCGCATTCAGACATGACTTGCCATATGCGGAGCGTGATACGGCCCACATGGAAGCTGTCGAAGGCGATCCGATCCACGTCGAAAACCCAATCGTCGATCGATATGCGCTGATGTTCTGATGATTTACAGAATTGCGATTTGCACCCTCACGGCGTGCTCTCTGAAAATTAGAGCGCGGCCGCCATGGCAAGAACGTGCGCGCTTTCCGGTACAAATCCACGCGCGCCGACTCCGATGAAATTGGGAGCCACCACCGTCGGAGCTTAAAGCTCCAATCTTCCGCCGACGCGCGCGTCGGCTCGGCCAAAAAAACACCCCGTGCTCTGCTGAGCACGGGGTGGGTTCAGGCGGCTTCGATGTGGATCACCCGGCCCGTTTGAGCTTCACGGCGTGGATCTCCGTCACTTCAAACTCGTGTTTCCGCTTGACGCCGTACATTTTCACCTCCGCGCCTTCATCGAAGCCGGCGAGCTTGGCTGCAAGCTTGGGCGGAAGTTTCAAGCTGAACTGCCGCTCGTTGTCGTTGGTCGCCTTTTTCGATGAGCCGCGCGTGGTGGAGTTGGCGATGCCAGGTGTGTGCTCCTTGCTCCTCTTTGCGGGATCCGATGGCTCGCTCCGTTTACGCTTCGCGGCCATGCGGGCCAGCTTCTCGATGCCTCCGTTTTCGCGGATGGCCTCGGGGACATCCTTAGGAGATACCCCGAGCTCGTCATGAAGATAGCTCATGGCCCGAGCACGTTTATCGGCTAACCGTTTCTGATTCTTCGTGCTCGCGCCCATGATGAACCGCATGACCCGGGATGGGAGCTTCTTGCGGTCAGATGTTCCGAGGTAGTCCTCCAGCTTCTGTCGCTTCGTCGAACTTTTCTTGAGGCAGATCGTAACGCCCAGAGCGTCAGATACCATACGGTTGATGAAATCTCGGTGGTCCAGGCGTTCTTCTGTGTACTCGGACTTGAGAGCATCAAGCTTTTCAATGATGGCAGAAGAACTGAGTGAATATTTTTTCGACTTAAGCATGCGTTTAGGTGATCCTTTCCTGATGAGGAGATTCCTTCCGGCCCGTAGGCCGGAAGGAGGGGCGATCTTGAAGGGCGTCACTTGCTCGTCCCGTTCTCGACGATCGCGAGGATCGAAGAGAGCGGCCACGCAACAGTGCGTCCACCAAGACGTCGCGGAGGAGGAAAAACCCCGCTCCGAATACCGGCGTAGAAAGCGGAACGAGACACCGGTATCAGCCGCAAGACCTCGGACAGCCTGATGAGCCGATCGTTGTCATTGGCCGCAATGAGCCGGTCCCCGGTAATTCGAGGATCGGATGGCTTGGATGTAGACATTCCCAAACAACCAGGTTCGAGTCATGAAGTGCCTGGCGGTCGGTACTCTCAGGATGATGTTACTTTTGGTGCACTTGGCACATCCATCGGTTCTGCCGGTGGACTTCGGAGCGTCCTTGGACGCGATTCTTCAGTTGCCGCATTTGATGCGGCATGCGGGCAGCAGGATCTGCTGGTCAAGCTCTGGGCGTAAGCTGTCGAGTGATCGGCTCGACAGCTGCATCCGCCGCCCTGGGTTTTAGCCCTTGATCGTGATCTCGACCTGATCCGGGCTAATGCCGAAGTTGCGGGCGAGTGCTTCCTTGGCTTCCTGGATCGTCAGCCTCAGCGGCGGCTTTTCAGCCGAGGCCTTCTCCTTGTCTTCGTCCGGGTCTTCGTTCATCCCAACGATCGCATTGGCCTGCCCTATGGCGGCGAGGCCGAGTGAAATGGCGCTGTAATTCCACTCGAAGCGGCTGGGATTGCCCTTCCTGCCCACGACGTAGGTGCCGCATCCGGTTTCCTGCAGTTGCTTGGCGGCGGCTGTCGCCTCGGAAAGCGTGAGGGTCAGGAGTCGCATGAAGCGATCGATGGTCGTCGAGCTCGGATTGTTTTTGCGTTGGGCCAGACTTTCGAAGAGCCGTCCCGCCCATGGCTCTTCGCGGTAGAGTTGCCGCACCGACTTGATGACCTCCTTGTCTTGTGCTGTGCTCGACATTCGGCTTCCTATGAACCGTCCGGAGGCGCCGCCGAACGTGATGAGAATGTACCGACCTACGCCCATAAGGGCAATCTAATTGACGATTAGACAGATTCTATCGCCATAAGAGGATAGAAAGTTGTACTTCATTGATATTATTGAAGAAAATATGAGATAGTGACAAATCGGTGGCTCGGCATACGGCTATGCTCGCGAAAACGTGATCGTGGGGCTGAGCAGCGCGGGCGCGATTGGAGCCCGCTCACTTGCTGCCTGAGGGCGAGGGGGCAGGAAGCTTCGCCGTATGGCAGGTGAAGCGAGACCAATCGTCCATGAGTTGCCGACGTTTTTCAAACAGGTCGCCGCGCCGATAGGCCGCCTCCACCTTGTTCTCCACGGTGTGCGCAAGCGCCATCTCGCAGACCTCCCGCGGATGATTGGTCGCCTCTGCCGCCCAGTCCCGGAATGCGGATCGGAAGCCGTGCGCCGTGACATTCGACTTCATGCGCCGCAAGACCATCAGGAAAGCCATGTTGGAGAGTGGCTTCTGCGCCGAACGACCCGGGAAAACGAACCCCTCTGTTCCCAGCCTTGCCGCCTCATTGAGAATCGCGAGGCATCGCTCGCTCAACGGCACTCGATGAACCCGCTTGGCCTTCATGCGCGCGGCCGGGACCGTCCAGACCTTTTCCTTTATGTCGATCTCGTCCCAGGTGGCGCCGAGGACCTCGCCGGTGCGCGCCGCCGTGAGGATCAGAAACTCGAAGCCGAGCCGAACGGGTAGGCCGGCGTCGACGGCGCGCATGCTCTGCACGAAGGCCGGGACCTTGTCATACGCCAAGGCGGCATGATGCTCCTTGAGGCGGCCATTCTTCGGCAAGCCACGCTCGACGCCTTCGACTGGGTTATCGCCCTCGCGATAGCCTGCGGCCTTGGCCCAGTCGAAGACCGTGCCCAGCCGTTGCCGCAGGCGTCGGGCCGTCTCCGGCTTGGCCAACCAGATGGGCGACAGCACGCGCAACAGCATCGGCGTATCGATGGCATTGACGGGAAGCTCGCCGATCTCGGGATAGGCATAGGTCTTCAGCGTAGTCAGCCATTGCGCCGCATGCTTCTCATTCTTCCACGACGGTGCATGCTCAGCATGGACCTTCTCAGCAGCCTCCTTGAAGGTTGGTATCGTGCCCTGCGCCTTGCGCCGTTCCAGAAGGGGATCGCCACCCTCCCGTGCAATCTTGCGATAGGCGAGCGCCTTTTCCCTGGCCTCGCTCAAGCCGACCAGCGTCACGCCGCCGAGACCGATGTCTCGCCGCCTGCCGTGGACGATGATGCGCAGCGCTTGGCGCCGGAGGGATCGACTTCGAGGTAAAGCCCATTGCCGTCGGCATATCGGCCGGGGGTTTTGGCCTGGCGCACGCCAATCGCCGTTAGCGCCTTCTCGGGGTGCTTGCCCTTCCGTTTCAAAGTGTCCGCCTAACTCACGATCCCCACATCTTACCCCACATTCTGATCTGGATGCAGCCGGTTTTCAAGAGATGTCGTTGGACAATGATATGAGCCTAAGCCTTTGGATTTAAAGACGCCACCGGCTCGTCTCGGACGGTCGCGGATATAGCCTCTGCTGCCTCTCTCTCCGCCAGCTTATCTTCCCAACATATTGATATCGCATCAGTTTGAGCCTGATGTGGCTGGGTAACCCCACCCCTGACCCCACCTCGTGCAATTCCTTCCGCTCGGTGGGAGTTCTCCGGCCGCCATGGGCAGCCTACGGCTCGCCTCGGCCTGCTCCCTACTGGCGATCCCTACCATCACTGTCTTTCTCTCTCTCCTTTGCCAGTTAATCCAGCTATCCAGAATCTGGAAATTCAACAGTTTTTCAGATAGATACAGCTGGATTGGTTCAATCCAGCAACGGGGCTGTGCGCCAGATAAAGCCCCAGCCCCGCCTTACTGAGCCGGGCGGGCTTCCCATCTTGGGAAATTTCCTTGATTTTCCCAAATTGGGAAGGCGTCATCCCCTGCCATGAGGATCATCGCCCGCAGCACCTTGGCCGCGTTCTGGGAGCGTCATCCCGAGATGCGGGCGCCGCTGGAGGACTGGGAGCAGGTGGCGAAGGCGGCCCGCTGGGCGTCCATTGCCGACGTGCTCGCTACCTTCTCCGAGGCGAAGGCGCTCAATCGCGAGCGGGTGCGGTTCGAAATCCATGGCGGCGACTATCGCCTGATTGTCGCCTTCAACTTCCGCATGGGCATCGCGTTCGTGAAGTTCATCGGCACCCATGCCGAGTCCCACCGGATCGATGCCCTGACCGTCTCGCTATTCTAGAAGGCCGATATGGAGATCAACCCCATCCACACCGAGGCCGACCATGCGGCGGCTCTTGCGGAGATCGAGCGCCTGCTCGATGCCGCTCCCGGCACGCCTGAGGCTGACAAGCTGGACATCCTCGCGACCCTCGTGGAGCGCTATGAGGAGCAGCGCTGGCCTGTTCCGGAAGGCGATCCGGTGGAGATCATCCGCTTCATGATGGAACAACGTGGGGAGGGGCAGGCCGGCCTCGCTCGCCTTTTCGGCTCCGCTTCGCGCGCGTCGGAGATCATCAACCGCAAGCGGGCGCTCACCATGGAGATGGTGCGGCAACTCCATCGTGAGTGGGGCATCCCGGCGGAGCTGCTGATCCGGCCATACGAGCTGGCGGTCTGAGCGGCCATCTCCTCTAGCTCGGCGAAGGCGCGGCGCGTGGGGCGCAGGATGGCCAGCGAGCACACGGACTGATCCCGCAGGAGACGCTTGGGGACGGCTCAGGCCGTCCCCAGCCGGGAGTCAGAGGGAGCGGGCGTTCTGGAGATCGCGAGGGTGCGGAAATGGCGTGCGGCCGCGGTCTCCCACTGGGGCGCATGGGCGATGGCGAGCGACACGGGCGCCATGGCGTCCAGCTCCGGCAACCGGCGGAACCGTGTCTTGCCATCGCCGCTGCGGGTGACGATGGAGGGGACCAGCGCCACCCCCAGGCCGCTTTCCACCAAGCTGATGATGGTCTGAACCTGGATCGCCTCCTGCGCCACGTTCGGGGTGAAGCCCGCCTGCTGGCAGGCGAACATCACCACCGCATGCAGGCTCGGCACGGTGTTCGGCGAATAGGCGATGAAGGGCTCGCCCTCCAGGTCCCTCAGCCTGATGCCGGGGCGCTGCGCGAGGGGGTGGGAGACCGGTAGCGCGAGGACGAGGTGGTCGTTCTCAATGGGCGTGACATGCGCCCGGTTCGCCCGCGCCAGCGGCGTGCGGACGATGCCGAGGTCGATGGTGCCGCGCTCGATCTGCGACAGGATCTCGGTGGTGGTGGATTCCCTCAAAATGAGCTGCACCCGCGGAAAGGCCGCGCGATAGGCCGGGACGAGATCGGGCAGCACCGCATACGTGGCGGTGCCGACGAAGCCGATCGTCAACGTCCCCTCTTCGCCCGTGGCCGCTGTCCGGGCCGCCTGAAGCGCCTGATCCGCCTCGAACAGCGTGCGGCGGGCCCGATCGAGGAAGACGCGTCCGAACGCCGTCAGGTGCATCTCCCGTGTGGTGCGCTCGAACAGCTGCGTGCCCAGCCCCGCCTCCAGCTTGCGCAGGGAGATGGACAGCGGCGGCTGGGCCATGTTCAGCCGCTCGGCCGCCCGGCGGAAGTTCAGCGTTTCCGCCAGCATCACGAACTGGCGCAGCTGCTTCAGCTCCATTGATATTCACCCGATATATATATGTTTAATATCGATATTAGATTCGAACAAAATCCGTTGCTAGGGTCCCTCCAACGAATAACGGGAGGAGCCGAGGATGACAGGCGCAGGCATGCGGCTGCTGGATGGCATCCGCGTTCTGGACCTCAGCGCGGTCGTCATGGGTCCTTTCGCCGGACAGATGCTGGGGGATCTCGGCGCGGACGTCATCAAGATCGAGCCGCCCGAAGGAGATTCCACCCGTCGCACCGGACCTGCGACAGAAGCCGGCATGGCGGCGCTTTTCCTCGGGGTAAATCGGAACAAGCGCAGCGTCATGCTCGACCTGAAGCAGCCCGAGGCGCGCGCGGCGTTGTTCGCTCTCGTGGATACAGCAGACGTGTTCATGCACAGCATGCGGCCGCAGAAGCTCGATGCCCTCGGCATCTCGCCTCAGGCCCTGCTCGCACGCAATCCGCGCCTCGTCTATGCCGGGCTTCACGGCTTTTCCGAGGATGGCCCCTATGGCGGTCGACCCGCCTATGACGACACCATCCAGGGCATGGCGGGCCTTGCTGCGCTCGCCCAGCTTCAGGGTGGCGAACCCCGGTATTTTCCCACCATCGCCGCCGACAAGACCAGCGGGCTCTTCGCGGTCAACGGCATCCTGGCGGCTTTGGTGCGACGGGAGCGTACCGGCGTGGGCGCGTTCGTGGAGGTGCCGATGTTCGAATCCATGGTCGCCTTCAACCTTGTCGAACACATGTACGGGCATCACTTCGATCCGCCCAAGGGCGCACTCGGCTATCCCCGCGTTCTGGCCGAATGGCGCCGTCCCTACCGCACCGCGGACGGCTACATCTGCTTGATGCCCTACACCGACCAGCACTGGCGGGCCTTCTTTGCGGAGGTGGGCGAGGCCGACCTCGCCACCGACCCGAGGTTCGCCGACATCGCAGCCCGGACGCGCAACATCGAGGCGCTTTACGAAGTGGCCGGAGGCCATATCGCCCGGCGCACGACGCAGGCCTGGCAAGACACCAGCGAGCGCCTGCAGATTCCCTCCGCGCCCATGGCGAGCCTCGATCAGGTGGTGGACGACGCGCACCTGCGCGCCACCGGCTTCTTCGTGGCGAAGGACGACCCTTCCATGGGGCGGCTAGTGTTCCCCGGCGTGCCGCTGAAGTTCGACGGCGAGCGCCCGGCTATCGCCGTTCCGCCGCGCCTCGGTGAGCACACCCGCGACGTCCTCGCGGAAGCGGGCCTCGACGCGAAGGCGATTGACGCGCTGGTGAAGAAGGACGCGACTTCCGAAGCCACGGAAAGGGCACAGGCGTGACCCTCAAGCCTCCCTCCGCCGGCAAGGGCCTGCCCACCCTCGGCCAGGGCGCGGTCTGGCAGGACCTGTCCGTGGGACAGAAGTTCCGCACCTTCCGCCGCACCATAACCGAGACCGATCTCGTCAACTTCATCTCGGTCACGGGCATGCTGGAGGCGATCTTCATCGATGCCACGTTCGAGGGCGCCGCCATGTCCGGCCGCCCCGTGCCCGGTGCGCTGACCTACACCCTCATCGAGGGCTTCATCCTCCAGACCATGATCCAGGGCACGGGCCTCGCCATGCTCGAACTGGAGCAGCGCATCCACGCCCCGGTGTGCGTGGGCGACACCATCTGGGCCACCGTCGAGGTCACGGCCGTCAGGCCGACGTCCAGAAGCGGGCGCGCCGTGGTCACGTCGCTCATCGAAGTCTTCAACCAGAGCGATCGCAATGTGATGACCTACACCGCCAAGCGCCTGCTCGCCGGCGCGCCACAGGCCTCGCAGTCCGGCGGGAGGAGCCAGGGATGATCGCCTTCGACACCGAATTCACCCTCACCATAGACGGATGTGGCGTTCCCGGCGCGGGCACATTCGATGTCCTGAACCCGGCCAACGAGACCGTTTTCGCGCAAGCGCCTGCGGCATCCCGCGCGCAGCTGGATGCGGCTGTCGCGGCTGCACGCCGGGCCTTTCCGGCATGGCGCGCGCGTCCCATGGCGGAGCGCCAGGACGCCCTGCGCCGCATGGGCGAGGCCATGCTCGATCATGTAGACGACCTCAAGCGCCTCCTGACCCGCGAGCACGGCAAGCCCCACGCCGACGCCGAGCGCGAGGTCCGCGGCGCCGCCCATTGGTGCGCCACCTATGCCGCCTTCGACCTGCCGGAGGTGGAGACCGTCAACACCCCGGACCGGCGCAGCGTCACGCGGCGCGTGCCCATTGGAGTGGTGGGCGCCATCGCGCCCTGGAACTTCCCCATCACCCTGTCCATCTGGAAGGTGGCAGCGGCCGTCCTCACCGGCAACACGGTGGTTCTCAAGCCGTCGCCCTTCACCCCGCTGACGACGCTCAAGATCGGCGAGCTGTTCAAGGACATCCTGCCCCCCGGTGTGCTCAACGTGGTGAGCGGCACCGACGACCTCGGCCCGTGGATGACCGCGCATGAGGGCATAGACAAGATTGCCTTCACAGGTTCCACGCAGACAGGCCGCAAGATCATGGCGGGAGCCGCGCAGACGCTGAAGCGCGTGACCCTGGAACTGGGCGGCAACGATCCGGCCATTGTGCTGCCGGATGTGGACGTGGATGCGGTTGCCAAGGACCTGTTCTGGGCGGCCTTCGCCAATGCGTCGCAGATCTGCATCGCGGTGAAGCGCTTGTATATCCATGAAGACATCTACGCGCCGCTCTCCGCCGCCCTCGCGGACTACGCGGCCACCGTGAAGGTGGGTGACGGCGCCGAGCAGGGCACGCAGATGGGGCCGATCCAGAACCGCCCGCAGTATGAGCGCGTGCGGCGGATGATCGAGGAGGCGCGGTCCGCCGGGCTGACCTTTCTCACCGGGGGGGCGGTGGACGACGCGCGTCCCGGCTACTTCATTCCCCCGACCCTGGTGGACAACCCGCCGGAGGGATCCCCGGTGGTGCAGGAGGAGGCCTTCGGCCCCCTGCTGCCGCTGCTGAAGTTCAGCGACATCGATGATGTCGTTCAGCGCGCCAATGACACCATCTATGGCCTCGGCGGCTCGGTGTGGTCGCGCGACCTGGACCTTGCCGCCTCCATCGCCGCCCGGCTCGACTGCGGCACAGTCTGGATCAACGAGACCCGGTTCCTTTCACCCCTGAGCGCGTTCGGCGGTCACAAGCAGTCCGGCATCGGCGTCGAGAACGGGCACGAGGGGCTGCTCGAATACACCAACACCCACACCACGGTGGTGAGGCTACGGCCCTAGGCTCGCCGCGCCGCCGCCATCGGCCTCCAGCGTTCCAGTGCCCGTCCGCGCGGAGAGCCTCCGCGTGCCGGGACAAGACGCGCGAACGGCGCCGTGGGCGCCACACCCAACAAGACGGCCGAGATCCGTCGCTGCAGGGAAGGATCACCAGCATGCGTATGAAGGACAAGTGCGGCATCGTCACCGCCGCCGCCTCCGGCATGGGCCGCGCGGGTACGCTGCTGCTGGCCCGCGAGGGGGCGAAGGTCTGCGTCGTCGACCGCGATGCGGCGGGCGCGCAGGCGGTGGTGGACGAGATCCGGGCCGCGGGCGGCACGGCGTTTGCCATCGGCGCGGATCTTCGGGACCTCGACATCGCCAGCGGACTCGTGGCGCGGGCGGTGGCCGAGTTCGGCGCCCTCGACTTTCTGTGGAACCACCTTGGCCATCCCGGTCCCGCCGCCGTCGAGGGGCTGGACTGGAACGACTTCGACCTTGCGCTGGATCTGAACATTCGATCGCAGCTCGCCTCCACCATCGCAGCTCTTCCCGAGCTGCGGGCGCGCGGCGGCGGCTCCATCCTGTTCACCGCATCCACCTCCGGTATGTCCGCCTCCACCTTCAGTCCCGTTTATTCCGGCATGAAGGCGGGCGTCATCGGGCTCGTGCGGGGCCTCGCCAAGCGCTATGCGCGCGAAGGCATCCGGGTCAATGCGGTATGCCCCGGGCCGTTCGATACCCCCATGGCGCGCGAGTTCGTGGATCGCAAGGACCAGACCGCCACGAAGGGCATGGACCGCGAGGAACTGGTCCAGAAGTTCGGCGCGAGCACCGCCATGGGCCGCGCCGGCCGACCGGAGGAGGTCGGCTACGCCGCCCTCTTCCTGCTGTCGGACGAGGCCTCCTTCATCACCGGCGCCTACCTGCCGGTGGACGGCGGCCTGCTCGCCTGACGCGTCACGAAAATCCGAAAACAAGCAACGAGGGAGGAAGCGATGAAGCTGAAGCATATCGCGGTGCTGGCCGGCCTGATGGGCCTTCCGGCAGGCGCCAGTGCCGCCGACGGCCCGGTGCGCATCGGCGTCCTCACGGACATGTCGAGCGCGCTCGCCGACACCCAGGGCATGGGGTCGGTCGAGGGCGCCCGCGTGGCCATCGAGGATTTCGGCGGCAGCGTATTGGGCCGCAAGATCGAGCTGGTCCATGCCGACCACCAGAACAAGCCCGACATTGGTTCCGCCACCGTGCTCAAGTGGTTCGACAACGACGACGTGCGCCTGGTGGTCGATCTCGGCAATTCGGCGGTGGGGTTGGCGGTGCAGCGCATCGCCAAGGAGAAGGACCGTATCACCATCGCCACTGGCGCCGCAACTTCGGAGCTGACCGGAAAGGCCTGCTCCCCCAACAGCTTCCACTGGGGCTATGATAGCTACCAGTTCAGCAAGGCCGCTCCGGCGCAGATGGTTAAGTCGGGGCTCGACACCTGGTTCTTCATCACGGCCGACTACGCCTTCGGCTATGCGCTCGAGAACGACACAAGGCAGGTGGTGGAGGCCAACGGCGGCAAGGTGATCGGCTCCGTCCGTCACCCCATCAACACGCTCGACTTCAGCTCCTATTTGCTCCAGGCCCAGGCCTCCGGCGCGAAGGTGATCGCGGTGGCCAGCGCGGTGTCTGACCTGCAGAATGTGCTGAAGCAGGGCCAGGAGTTCCAGATCTTCGGTGCCAAGCAAACTCCGGCGGCGATGGCGCTGCTGCTGGTGGACGTTCACAGCGTGGGACTGAAGGCGACGCAGGGCACCGGCATCAGCACGGTCTTCTACTGGGACCAGGATGATGAAACCCGCGCCTTTGCCAAGCGCTTCAAGGAGCGCATGGGCCGCCCGCCGACCGAGGCGCAGGCCATGAACTACAGCGGCGTCGCCCATTATCTGAAGGCCGTGAAGGCGGCGGGCACAACCGAGACGCAGGCGGTGCTCGCGAAGATGCGGGAAATCCCCGTCAATGACCTCATGACCCAGAACGCCATGGCCCGGGCGGATGGGCGCCTGATGCGCGACGTGCGCCTCGCCAAGGTCAAGACACCGGCCGAATCCAAGGGGCCTTGGGACTATTTCGCCATCGGCGAGGTCATCCCCGCCGACCAGGCATTTCGCCCCACGGCCGATAGCGCATGCCCGCTGCTGAAGAAGTAAGGTGCGGCCGCCCCCGGCCTGACTGCCGGGGGCGGCACATGCGAGCAAAGGGAGATTTGGATGCCGAAGGGTTACATCGTCGGCCGCATCGACGTGATCGACGCGGAAAAATACGCGGCCTATGTCCCGCTCGCCACGGCGGCCATCAAGGCGCACGGGGGCGTGGTGCTTTCGCGCGGCGGGCGCTACGAGGGGCTTGAGGGCCCGGCACGGACGCGCAACGTGCTCGTGGAATTCTCCTCTTTCGAGGCGGCGAAGGCCTACTACCACTCGCCAGAATACAAGATCGCCCGCGACGCGCGGGATGGCGCGGCGCATGTCGAAATTGTCGTAGTCGAAGGTATCTAAACGAGCGGCTGGAGATCGTATCAAATTTGAGGCGTCAACTATCATTGAGTCGCGCCGTGGAGCGCGTCCAAAGCGGGGCGTAATTCAAGTTTATGGACATCGGAAAAGTCCATGCCGCCGTACTTGGCCTTGAACTCGTATAAGGTCGCCGAGGAGATGCCGTGCTTGCGGCAGACGTCAGCGGTCTTCGCCGCCGCCTCCTGCTCCTTCAGCATCCCAATGATCTGTTCCTCAGTGAACCGTGAGGCGCGCATCGTCCGTCTCCATGGTCGACGGACTCTACCTAAATCTGGAGGAGGATCAGGGTCTCAGGTCACGAGCCTTGGACCAGTCAGGTTCCAAGGTTCTTCGCGACCGGGCACGCCGCCGCCGCGACACACGACTGCTTCCTTGCGAAGGGAAATCCGGCCGCAATAACGCGGCAGATGGTTTTTTGTACCTCGCTGCCGAACGGCGATGACCGGCAACAGGAAGGTCTGACCCGAAAGCGGAGTTCGGATAGTCCGCTTCCAAGCGTTGAGAAATCCCAGCCTATCATTGTTGTGCGACCTCACCAGTGCCCAATGGAGCTCACATTGCCCGCTAGCGTTCCGACTCCACGGCTAAAGCTGGAGCGGGATTCCGGTGGACGAAATGTCTCACCGTTAGAATGTGACGGCGAAACGCACGCTGGCTTCCTGCGCGAGGTAGTTGTTGCCGAAATCGGCCTTGTACTCCGTGCGCAGCTCGTATCCCGTGGTGGAGAAGAGCTGCAACCCGGCCGTTACGTTGCCCAGCACCGAAGGGATGGTCGTGCGCGTGAAAAAGTCGGGAACCAGGCCCGGCGTTGCGCCGAGGCTGACGCCGATGTCCATCCCATCGTTCGCGAAGAACGAGGCGCCCGCCGACGCATACGGCCGCAGCCAGAACTCCGGCGTCAGATCGATGCGCCCACCGATCTCGAGCTGGGGGCTGATCGCGACGTTCCATTGATCGGCCGAGAAGAAATGCAGGCTCATGCCGCCGGCGCCCTGCTCCGTGTAGCCGGGCATGCTGGTGTAGAGGAAATCGACGTCGGCGAACGGCTTGAGATACCACCCTGCATTGACGAACTCGTAGCTGGCGCGCAGCCGGGCGGCGGCCGTCAGCACGTTCGATGTGCCCTGCGTGCGCCATAGGGCGGGACCCACGTCGAGCAGGCGGTCCGTGTCGAAGCTGCCGTAGCCGAAGTGGCCCGATGCGGCGAACAGCCAGGGTCCCACCTGATGCTTCAGCGAGACCGCGATGTCTCCGGCCACGCCGCTGGTGTCCGACAATCCGCTGACGTCGGAGAGCCACGACTGGGTGAGGCCTGCTGTTACGCCAAGAAACCAGTCATCGGAGATTTCCTTTTGTGCGCCAAGACGGTAGGTCACGCCGTTCAGGCTGTAGCCACCGGCGTCTGCGCTGGACGTTTGGTGCACCCAGCTGCCGGTGATGCGCGCCCAAGCGCAGCTCGTCTCCTCCATCAGCGTGCCCGAGCCGGCGAAGATCGGGCAGCTCATGGCCATCTTCATGGATGTCATGGCTCCCAGTGTCTGGGCGGAGGCGACGCTGGCGGATTCCTCCGGGGTGATGCTGTCGATGGAGCGCGTGTAGTCCTGGACGGAGGAGGCATTGGCGAGCTGACCGAACAGCTTCGCGTCCGACATGTCGACGCTGCCGCTGTTCCATCTGCCCTGGAGGGCGGCCGTGGTGCGATCCTCGCTCTGGGTCATATCCACGCCCCCGGGCGCGGAGAAATCGGCATTGGGCGAGACGTAGACCATGTCGGCGTCGCGCACGACGGACCAGGAAATGGGGCTGTATGTGCCGCTCTGCGCGACAGCCGTCACGGAACCGCCCTTCCCCAGCTCGATCACGCCGAAGCGGCCGGGCTTGAGCGCATTCACCACGTGCACGTCGATGCTGCCTTCCACCGTCGCGGACCCGGTGAGCTTGAGCAGGTCACTTTGCTGGCCCGAGGCGGAGCTCTCCACGTCCACCATCAGGCTGCCGGTGGCGGACTGAACATAGCCGCCCGTGACGGTAGCCGTGGCGAAGCTGTTGGTGCCACCGATGTTGAAGGCACCATCGTTCTGAATGGTCCCCGCCAGGCCTGCGCTGACGATGCCGCGGGTTGAGCTGACATAGGTTCCGCCCAGCTCGTTGATGAAGCTGTTCACCTCGCCCGTGCCGCCGAGCGCGAGGTCCACGTCGCCGATGAGAGTGCCGAAATTGCGCAGCGTGTCCCGGCCCCAGGTCGATTCCACCGCGATGCCCGAAAGCGCGCTGACGGTGGAACCCGGCCGGAACTCGATGTGGTTGCCATCGCCGCCGTCGATGAAGAGAGCGGCACCGGTGCCGCTGCCGCCGGTCAGCGTTCCATCCATGAGGACGCGGATGCTCTTGCCGGTGCCGAGGACCACCCGGCCGGAACCGCCTTGTGCGCCGCTCTGGGCGTAGATGCCCATGGCTCCGTCGCCCGTGGCCGTCACGCTGCCCTTTAGAGCGATCTCGATCAGCCCGCCCCCCTGCCTATCGGGGGTCCGCCCATCGGTGGTCCCGATGGCGGACGGCAGCACGATGCCCTCCTCGGTGGCGATGGCCCCGCCGCCGCCACCGATCGCCTGCGCGAACACGCCATGCGCGTTCTTGCCTGTCGTGGAGATGGTCACGGAGCTGGAGGGATCGGCCATCTTGATGAGGACGCCGCCGCTGACGCCGGTGGAAGGATCTTTCTGCGCGAGGAGCTTGTCGTAGGTGGCAGCTGTCGTGTCGAGCGCGCCCGTATAGCCGCCGCCGCCACCGATGGACTGGGCGAAGATGCCAACAGCGCCCTTGCCGGTGGTGGTGATGCTGCCGGTGCCGAGTTCAATGGCCACGAGCCCGCCATTGCCGGAGCTGTTCGCCGAGCCGCCGAGCCGGCCGGTGACGGCCATCGTGCCGATGCTTGAGCCGCCGCCATCGGAAATCAGGCCGCCGCCACCCCCGATGGACTGGGCGATGATGCCGAAAGCGCCATTGCCCGTCGTGGAGATGGTGTTGGACTGCTTGACAGTAACGGTGCCGGCATCACCGAAGGCGCCGCCGGTGGCGCCAAGCTGAAGCGAGAGCTTCTGCACGGTGGCGGTTTCGGCCTTCTTCGCGGCTTCCGCCTCCTTGATGAGCGCGTCGACGTCGACCCCGTACTGCCTGAGGGTCGCCTTCTCGCTGGCGGTGAGCGACTTCAGCTCCAGCACCGTGTAGGGGTCGGCGATGTCGAGCACCAGCACGCCGCCGCCGCCGCCGATGGATTGCGCGATCACGCCGTGCGCTTCGGCACCACCCGTGATGATGGCGCCGGCATTGGTCACAGTGACCTCGCCGCCCGTGCCCCGGGCCCCGGCGCTGCCCCCTGAGATGAGGGAGGGCGTCGACAGCAGGGCAGACGAATAGTCCATGCCGAGCGTGGATTTGCCGCCGCCGCCGCCGACGGACTGGGCCAGGATGCCGAAGGACGAGTCGCCTGCCGTCTGGATCCGGCCCGTTGCGGTGTTCGTCACCGTCACGGTTCCGCCGTTGCCGGCTGCCCCGCCGCTCGCACCATTGGCCATCTTGATGGAGTTGGCGACCGACGCGCCGCTCATCGAGGCGGCGCCGCCATCGCCGCCGCCGCCGCCGATGGACTGCGCGTAGATGGCCGCGGCCACCTGCCCGTAGGTGTCGATCCCACCCTCGTTTTGGACCGTGACCGCCTTGCCGTTGCCGCCGCTGCCACCGCTTCCGCCGATGGTGACATTGCCGGTGACCTTGATCGGGATGTCTGCCTTGATCCCGTATTTGGCGGAAAACTTCGGCAGCACCTTCATTGCGAGGGCCTTCAGGCCGTTCTTCGCCAGCGACGCACCGAGCTTGGTGATCGTGGTTTCGCCGGCGCCGGCGGCGCCGGATCCTCCGGAGCCGCCGCCGCCGCCGATGGACTGGGCCTGGATGCCGTGGGCGCCATCGCCATAGGTGGTGATCGCCGCCGTCGAAGACAGGTTCTTCACCGTCACGTCGCCGCCGTCGCTTGCGCCGCCGCCCTTTGCGCCGACGCTCACATTGACCTGCACGGTGTTGGCGCCTTGTGTGGTGCCCGCCCCGCCGACACCGCCGCCGCCGCCGATGGACTGGGCGAGGATGCCGCGGGCTTCCACCCCGCGCGTCGTGACGGTCGCGGTGTTGACGACCTCGACCAATCCCCCGTTCGAGCCGCCGCCGCCGGCGCCGCCGACGCCGACGTCCACCACGGCCTTGATCTGAACCTTGTTGCCTCCGGGGTTTCCGTCCTTCGGCTTGTCCTTGCCGATACCGATGCCTGACGACGATGCGGCCACCGTGCCGGCACCGCCGTTGCCGCCGCCGCCGCCCACGCTCAGGGCATGGATGCCGTGCGCGCCGTATCCCTCCGTCTCGATGGTGCCGGCGTTCTTGACCTTGGCCGTTCCGCCGGTGTTCCCGCCGCCGCCCTTGCCGCCCACGGCGACGTTCACGCCCACGTTTCCGGTCGCGCCGGAAACAGCTCCGGCCGCGTAGGCGCTGCCGCCCGCACCACCGCCGCCGCCGATGCTGTAAGCGGCGATTCCGATGGCCTGATCGCCCTTGGTGCTCACGTCGCCGGAGCTGTCGATCTTGACCTCGCCACCCTTGCCGCCGTCTCCGCCGGTGCCACCCAGGCTGACGGTAGTCGAGATGTCGACGAGCGCAGAGCCGCTTGCTTTGGTGCGGGCATCGGATATGCCGCCGTCCCCGCCGCCGCCGCCGACGCTCAGGCCCAGAATGCCGAACGCGTCCGCCCCGGTCGTTGTCACGGTGCCGGAGGTGTTGACCGTGACGGTCCCTCCGTTGCCGCCCTTGCCTCCGGAGCCGCCCAACGCCACGCCGACAGCGATATTGGGAACACTCTTGTGGACCGCTTGCGAATACGCGAGCGCGTAGGAGGCCCCCCCATCGCCGCCCCCGCCGCCGATGCTCATCGCCTCGATGCCGTGAGACCGTTCGCCGGCAGTCGAGACGGCGGCGTTGCCGCTCACCTTCACCGTTCCGCCATTGCCGCCGCCGCCGCCGGTTCCGCCGAGGGCTGTAGCCGAAGACACGACCGCGCTCGCGGTGGCCGCCACCGCGGCGCCGCCGGAACCACCGCCGCCACCCACGGACTGGGCGAGGATGCCGGCGGCATTGTCGCCGGTCGTGAACACGCCGCCAGCGACCCCCTGGTAGCCCAAGTTGTTGATCACTTCGACCGTGCCACCATCCCCGCCGCCGCCGGAGGCGCCACCGCGCGAGACACTGAAGGCAGCACCCAGCACGAGGGCGCTGCCGCCGCCACCGCCGCCGCCACCGATGCTCTGCGCGAGCACGCCGGTGGCCTCCTTGCCTCCGGTCCGGACCGTTCCCTCGTTCGTGACGGTCACGTCGCCACCGGTGCCACCGGTGCCGCCATTGCCGCCGGTGCCAAGCCACATGGCGAAGCTCTCGCCACCATCGCCGCCACCGATGACAATCGTCCCGTCGCCGGGCTGGAAGGCCTGGAGCGCCCGCCCGCCGCCGATGCTCTGCGCCACGACACCATTAGCGTTGGCGCCGGACGTCGAGACTTCGGAGCGGATTTCCACCCCGACCTTGCCGCCGTTGCCGCCATTGCCGCCATTGCCGCCGGAGGCGATACCGTTACCGCCTTTGCCGCCGGCGCCACCGACCGACTGGGCCACGATGCCGTAGCTGTTGGCCCCGCTCGTCTTTACCGCGCCGCTCTGAACGGCCTCGATCTGGCCGCCATTGCCACCGTCGCCAGCTCGCGTGCCCCGCCCGGAAACCGCAGCCTGGCCGCCCGTTCCGCCCGCGCCGCCGATGCTCTGCAGCAGGATAGCGGGCGCGTCGTCCGCGCGCGTCGTGACCTTGCCGCCGCCATTATAGATGATGGATCGCCGGTCCTCGTTGTTCGCATAAGCGTGGCCCGCGGACGCGCCGCGTGTATCGTAGCCGTTGCCGGAGCTGGAGCCGTCGCCGCCCACGCTTTCCACCACGATCCCCGGCGCGTGCCAGCCCCAGGTTTCGATGTCCGCTCCGCGCTTTATGGTCACGGTGACAAGGCCGCTGGCGCCGCCGTGGCCGTAGCCCATGGATTCGAGCGCGTCGTCGTCCAACAGGCCGTAGTCGCCACCGGCGCCGCCCCTCGAACTGACGGAGAGCCCGGCGATGTAGTTGCCTTCGGTCACGAAGCCGGTCGACGTGGAGAACGTGACGGCTCCCCCGTCGCCGCCGCGCCCGGCGGAGGCATAGAGCTCGTTGTTGGGCGAGCCGACGTAAAGGTTGCCGTTCCCGCCTTTGCCACCCTTCGAGTAGATGGAGACCAGGGCAGTGGGATTGGCCTTGTCCCCCTGCTTGTTGGAAAGGCCAATCTTGGCATTGTTCTCGACAGTGACCTTGCCGCCGGCGCCACCGCCGAAGGCCTGATAATCACGCTTGAGCCCGGCGCCACCGTGCCCGCCTTCCGAGCCCACGACCAGTGCCGGCGCGATGGACTGCATCCAGATGATCTGGGTGGGATCGACCGCGCGGATCGTCCCGTTTGTGACGACGTTCAGTTCTTTGCCATCTGCGCCCTGCGTCGCCTGATAGTAGTCTTTAAAGATCCAGCCGGTGCTGTAGGCATCCTGCCCATGGATTGGAGACGGGTTGACAAACAAGCTGTTGCGCGTGCCGCCGTAGGTCTGGGCAAGCGTCGGGCTGGTGGCTACAGCGAACGCCAGCACGCTCGCGCTTGCACAAAGCTCCAGCCGCCGCTCCGCAAGACTACGCGCCCACGCCTGGCGCCCCATCCCCTTCGCCATCAGTCCCCCCGATTTAATGGACCTGTTTAAGTCGGCTGCAAGCTTACCCACGGGAATGAGTGGTATCATGACGCGGCAGTCAGGGGGAAGGCGGACTTGTATCGGCGGGAGGATTTTTTGACGATCAGCGGTCGACCGGCGATTGTCGGAACAGAACGAACCCACTGAACCAAGCGATTGCGCAGGCTCTGAAGTTGCTTCGCAGGACAAGAGCACTCGCCAAGCTCCCCCCGGCGGTCAATCCCGGTCTTCCGGGTACTTTTCCAGCATGGCGTGGGCCAGTCCTTGCAGACTACCCCGCGGAGGGAAGCAGCCGGTCCATCCCATGAGCGGACCTTAACGATGACCGCTTTTGGGATATCCCCAACCCTCGGCCGGTTGCCGATCTGGGTCATGTGGACTTAGCCTCACCGCAGATGCTTGCTCCTGGCAGGGCGAAGGCGAAGGTTGGCAGGACAGTAACGGACAGCTGTTTCTGTCCATCTCCGGGGAACACTTCCTAGGGTGTAGGATCAGTTGCCTGCTGCGCACGCTGAAAGCTTTCGATCACGGCAGCATAGTTCGGAGCGACAAGTCCATACAGCTGAGCTAGGCTGGCGGCTTCCGGTCGCGCCCAGGTTCTGTGGAGTTCCGACAGGAGGGCATTGGTTGAGGTGGGCTTCACACCACCTTGAACGAAGCGGGCCAGGGAGGTGCGCGAGGCCATCTCGCTGGGGTCGCCCGAGGCATCCACCACCGCATAGACCTCATATCCGGCGACCTTCGCGTCGAGCGCTGGGAACATCACGCAGACGCTGGTCCAGACGCCGGCCATGACGAGCGTCCTGCGGCCCGTGGCCTCGACCTGCGTGACGAAGTCATGATTGTCCCAGGCGTTCACCTCGCCCTTGCGCGGAATGTAGATGGCATGGGGGGCCAGTTGGTGAATCTCCGGCATCAGCGGCCCATTGGTGCCGGCAGGCTCCGACGCGGTCGTGATCACCGGAATATCGAGAAGCGTGCAGAGCCTCGCGATCATCTCCACATTGCGCCGCAGGTCCGCGACCGGAATATCCTTCACCGTCTGGAACAGGCCGGACTGGTGATCGAGGAGAAGGACGAGCGTATCGGAAGGATCCATCAGCGCGGCACCCCCGCCGCTCGGCAGGACGCTGGTCTTCTTGGGCGGTGCTGTCATTTCTGGCCTCCGGGTTTGACGCGCCGATGCTCTGGACTGAAATCGACCCTGCGGTTAGTGCCGCTCACGGAACGCGCATCGCCTGATTGACGGCTAGGCCCGCGGCCCGGGCCTCAGGCGTGCGGCTCCTCCTTGCGGGCCGCGGCCGCATTGGCCTCAAAGCGCAGCCTTTCGTTCTCGCGCCGCAGGGCGGCCATTTCGTCCCGCACCGATGCCAGCGCCGTCTCCAGCTCGGCCTGGGTGAAGCGCGGCGTGATGTGCTGCGGGCAGTTCCAGTCGAAGGCCACGACGGCGATGAGGACGACGCGCTCGATGCGCGCTGCATAGCCCGGCACCGCCAGCCGTTCCTGCAAGGCCGGGTCGTCCGCCGCATCGACGATGCGCGCGCGTCCGAATATCTTCAGGCGCTGGCGATGCGCATAGTCCATCAGGAACACGGATACGCGGTCGTTGGCCTCGACATTGCCGGTCGTGATGTATTGTCGATTGCCGCGGAAATCCGCGAAGCCGAGTGTCTGCGCATCGATCACGCGAAGGAAACCGGCCGGCCCGCCGCGAAACTGCACGTAGGGCCAGCCGGTCTGCGAGACGCTGGCGAGATAGAACCCGTCGCGGGCGGCGATGAAGGCCTGTTCGGCGGGGCCGAGCGGGTCGTAGCGCCCGGTCGGATCCGGCGAATGGCGCGCACGCGCCCATTGGGCGGCGCTGCCATAATGCTCCCGCGCGGCCCTGACGGAGGGGGTCGAGGCAATCTCGATATATTTTTCGTGCATGGCGCCGCCCTTGCCTTGATCGCCGCCCGTGCGCGGGGGTCAGGACTGCAAGGCCCAGTCCGCCACCTGCCAGCGCATCTGGCCGCGGTCCAGGACGACGCGGCCGAGCCCGGGAAAGGGCATGTGGGTCGCGGCGATCAATGCGCCTTCGGAGGCTGCGAGGGGAAAGAAGCGATCCCGCATGGCCTGGGCCGCCGCGCGGTCCTGCTCGAACACGAAGCCCACGTCGGTCGCCTGCGGGTGCACCACGGGGAAGAGCATGTCGGACACCATGATGAGGCTCTGCCCGGCATCGGCGATCCGGACGCCGATATGGCCGGGGGTATGACCGGTCAGGTCGATGATCGAGACCCCCGGCGCCACTTCGCGCTCGCCGTCGATCGCCTGGAGCCGGGGATAGAGCTTCACCACCTCGGACGCCATCCGGAAGCTGTTCTGAAGGTAATCCGGCGCCCCGGCCCGCTTCGCCGGATCGGTCCAGTGCCTGATCTCCCGTCGGTCGATGTAGAGTTCGGCGTTGGGATAGTTGTTCTGCCCGCTGGCCACCAGGCCGCCCATGTGATCTTCATGCATGTGGGTCACGATGACGGCGTCGATCTGGTCACGGCGCACGCCGACGGCGGCGAGCGCCTGCGGCAGCGCGCCGGTCTGCCCGATGGAGCCGGCCGGGCCGGTATCGAGCAGGATCCGGCGCGCGCCGTCCTCGATCAGATACTGGTTGAAGACGAAACGGACGCCGCTGGGCCGCGCGACGAACTGCGCCACGGCGGCCTGCTCGACCTGGGCTGCAGTGCGGCCGGGGAAGAAGGTGTAGGGCATGTCCGCATACCCGTCCGTGAGGGCCGTCACGGTGAAGCGGCCGATCCTGATCTGCGCCAGCGGGGTCACGTGGGACACGACGGGACGGGGGGAAGCCCCAGCCGCCGGGGCTTCCGCCGCACTGCGCGCGGTGGTGAGGAGCTGGAGAGCGCTGCCCCCGACAAGACCCAGAGGAAGGCCGAACGCGAGGGCGCGGCGGGAAAGGTTGGCCATGGCAGCATCCGTATGGTGACCGACGGGCGGGGAGGCCATCTGGACTCTTCATCGGTCTCCGGATGACGGTAGGATATCTACTGCCGACGCAGTACCGGGTCGTTCCGGGAGCTATCCTCTCAAAATTCGGAAGGTACGATGGACCGCTTCGATGCTATGACTGTGCTCCTGGCCGTTGTCGAGGCAGGCAGCCTCTCGGGCGGCGCCCGGCATCTGCGAGCGCCGCTGGCGACGGTGAGCAGGAAGGTTGCCGAACTCGAACATCACCTGGGAACCCCGCTGTTCTTGCGCAGTCGCGGGGGGCTTCGGTTGACCGAATCCGGCCGCGCTTTCGTATCGGCGACCCGTCGCATCCTCGGCCAATTGGAGGAGGCCGAGCGGGAGGCGGCCGGCGAATTCAGTACCCCGCGCGGCACGCTGCATGTCACCGCGCCCATCGCCTTCGGGGAGCGTCATCTCTTGCCCGTCGCACTCGACTTCCTCACGCAGCATCCCGACATCAGCCTGCGCCTCATGCTGGCCGACAGGCAGATCAGTCTGGTGGACGAGCACATCGACGTCGCGCTGCGCATCGGCCATCTGACGGACAGCACACTGATCGCCACCCGTGTCGGCACGGTGAGCCGGGTCATCTGTGCCAGCCCTGCCTATATTGCCGGACACGGCGTACCACATCGGCCGGAGGATCTCGCCACCCATGACGGGATCAGCTTCCAGGGCTTCGCCATGGCGCCCGAATGGCGCTACCGGCGAGACAGCACCGCCTTCACCATCGAGCCGCGCCCGAGGTTGGCGGTGAACACGACGCAAGCCGCCATCCAGGCGGCGCTCGCCGGCCTCGGGATCATCCGTGTGCTGTCCTACCAAGTGGCGGACGAGCTGAAGTCCGGCCAGTTGCAGGTCCTTCTCCCGGACTTCGCGCCGGAGCCGCTGCCGGTGAGCCTCATCTATCCGCAGGCGGAGCTTCTGCCGCTGAAAGTTCGCAGCTTCCTGGACTGGACCGCCCCGCGCCTGCGCGCCCGCATGGCCCTGCTCGATGCGGCCGGACCGTGAAATGTCCTGACAATCGACGCCTTGTCTGATCACGATCCGCATCACCCGCGCCGCCCTGAGGCATGTGATAAGCAGAGCTGAAAACCTCATAAGGTAGAGTTGCTCAATAATTGATGCGGAAGCGCGATTTATTTGATCTTGTCTGAATTTTTAATCCTATCTAATAGTTGTTCTCTAAATTGAGGGCAGTAAAAATGCGATCGTTTCCCAAATTCAAAGTGGCCGCGATGCATGTGAGTCCCGTCTTCCTCAACACGCAGAAGACGGTCGAGAAGGCATGCGCGCTGATCGAGGAAGCGGCGAACAACGGCGCGGACATCGTTGTCTTTCCTGAGGCTTTCATTCCCTGCTTCCCGATCTGGCACTCGCTGCGGGCGCCGGGCCTCAATCATGATTACTTCCGGCGCCTCGCGGCCGCCGCGGTCCACGTTCCCGGTCCCGAGACCAAGCGGCTGGCCGAAGTCGCCAAGCGCCGCGACGTGATCGTCTCGATGGGCATCAACGAAGGCACGCCCGCCAGCCTCGGGTGCCTGTGGAACACCAACATCCTGATCGGGAATGACGGGCGCCTGCTCAACCATCACCGCAAGATCGTGCCCACCTACATGGAGAAGCTGACCTGGGCCAATGGCGACGGCGCGGGGCTGCGCGTCGTGGACAGCCCGCTCGGCCGGATCGGCGCCCTGATCTGCGCCGAGAACTGCAATCCGCTCGCCCGGCATGCGCTGATGGCGCAGGGCGAACAGCTTCACATCGCCACCTATCCGTCGAGCTGGCTGAACGGCGGCAACATGAGCCTTGCCGAGGGCGTGCGCATCCGCACCGAGGCCCATTGCACCGAGGCGAAGGTGTTCACGGTCGCCGCCTCCATGTTCCTCACGGAAACCGCGAAGGACATCATCTCGGAGGGCGATCGCGAGGTTCGCGGGCGGCTGGATGCGTCCGAGCGCAATCCAACCATGGTGATGGGGCCGAGCGGCGAGCTGAAGGCCCCCGTCCTGCGCGACGAGGAGGGCATCCTCTATGCCGACATCGATATTGAGGACTGCATCATCCAGAAGCAATTCCACGATCTGGCCGGCTACATGAACCGGTTCGACATCTTCAACCTGACCGTCAACCGGTCCACCAACGATCCGGTCACGTTCACGCCCATCCGTGGCCGGCGCGAGTTCCTGGACATGGACCTTACGGAAGATGTCGTGCCGGCGTGGTCGCGCATGGCGCAAGCCGCCGGCTGAGGCCGGCGCATTCCCGGCCACCGTGTGAGATCGGCGCCCGCCAGGACAGGCGGCGGCGCAACCCCTAGAGGAATCGATGCAGGCCGCCCTGTTGAAAGGCATCTTTGTCGGCGAGCCGGCTCCGCTCGGAGCGGGCGGCACCCTGAGCGCCTTCGTCAAGCGCCCTGTCGAAGGGGCGGTGGACGTGACCATCGGTGGGCTCGCCGGCGACCGGCAGGCCGATCTGCGCGTCCACGGCGGGCCGGACATGGCGGTCTACGCCTATCCGTTCGGGCATTACGACCAGTGGAGGTCCGAGTTTCCCGAGCATGCCGCGCTCTGGGGCATGGGAAGCATGGGCGAAAACCTCTCCATGGAGGGGTGGGATGAAGCCGGGGTGTGCGTCGGCGACACCGTCCGGCTCGGCGCGGTGCTGATGCAGGTCACGCGGCCACGCAAGCCCTGCTTCAAGCTCGCGCTGCGCTTCGATGACCTGCGCCTGCCGCGCAGGCTGACGCAATCCGGGCGCTGCGGCTGGTATTTCCGCGTGCTGGAAGGCGGCCGCATCGCTTCCGGAGCATTGGCGGAACTGGTCGAGCGGCCGAATCCGGCCTGGCCGATCCGGCGCCTCAACGACCTTTCGGCGAACCCGGGTGCCGACGCCGATGCGCTGGCGGAACTCGCCGCGGTGCCGGAGCTTGCGGAGAACTGGCGCGCCCAGGTGAATGCCGCCCTCGCCTCGCTTCGGACCGGTGGCCGCAGCCGCGTGTTCCGCGATTTCCGCATCGCCGCGACACAGGATGAGAGCCGATCCATCCGCTCGTTTCTGCTTGAGCCCGCAGACGGCGGCGGCCTCCCGCCCGTGCTGCCGGGCCAGCATATCGTTGTGCGTGGCGAAGGTTCGGAGCGATCCCGCGCTTATTCGGTGTCCGCGCTGCCGGCCGGCCACCTGCGCATCAGCGTGAAGCGGGAGCCGGGCGGCTTTTCCGAGTGGCTTCACCTCAATGCCGGGGCAGGCGACCGCCTTCGCGTGCTCGGTCCGTGCGGAAGCTTCGTGTGGGCCGGAGACACCACAGCACCCCTCGTTCTCATCTCGGCCGGCGTCGGCATCACGCCGATGATGGCGATGCTGCAGGCGGCGGCGACCAACAACGGCTCGCGCTGCGTGCCCGAGAGCATCACCTTCATCCACGGGGCGCGCAGGTCGGCGGATCACGCCTTTGCGGACCAGACGCGGGAGATCGCCCGCAATCATCCATCGGTTCGGCGCCATGTCAGGTTCAGCGCTCCGGGGAGCGAGGATGTTCTGGGGCGCACCCACGACAGCGTGGGCCGGATCGACGAGCCGCTGCTTGCGGATCTGCTGCGCGGACTGGTGGACGCCCGCATCTACATTTGCGGCCCCGCGTCCTTCATTCTGGACGTGACGCGCTGGGTCGGCGAGCTGGGGCTTCCCGGCGCCGAAATCTTCACGGAGGCCTTCGGCGCGCCGCGGGGGGCATCGGGCGCCGACGCATCCCCGATGAAGCCCGAGCCGCCATCCGAGGCGCAAATCCATTTCGACGCAAGCGGCGGCTCCGCCGTCTGGCGCCCCGGGATGAGCCTGCTGGACGTGGCCGAAGCCGGCGGCGTGGCGATCGAGTCCGAATGCCGCTCCGGGGTCTGCGGCCGGTGCGCCACGCGCATCGTCTCGGGCCGGACCGGATATCAGGTCGCGCCCTTCGCCGAGACGACGCCGGGCGAAGTGCTGCTGTGCTGCGCCGTCCCCCTGGACCGCGACGTTCACACGGACCTCTGACGCAATCGAAAGAGCCGGGAGCGGCACGTCTCCCGCGCGTACCACGAGAGGATGACGGGATGACTGAGATGAACCGGCGCCTGTTCAGCGGAATGATGCTGGCGCTCATGACACCCGGCCTGGCACGGGCGCAGGACGCGGCGACCTTGCGCATCGCCCACGACACCCCGATCGCGTGGCTCCCCTTCTACGTGGCCTACGAGAAGAAGCTCTGGCAGGCGCGGGGCATCAATCCGGTCGTGGTGCCGTCGCCGCACGGCACGGCCACGCTGATCGCGGTGGCAGCGGGGGGAGGCGATTGCGGCGTCTCTACCGACCTGTCGATGGCCATCGGTGCATTCAACAAGAGCCCGGCCAAGATCCTCGCCTCGTTCAACAGGGTCGAGAACATGGAGCTGGCCGCCGTGAAGGCCATCAAGTCGCCTGGAGACCTGAAGGGCAAGAAGATCGCCATTGTACAGGCCAATCCCTCGCATTACTACTTCTCGTTGCTGCTGAAGAAGCATGGCCTCAAGCCTTCGGACCTCTCCATCGTGCGCCTCGGCCCGCCGGAGATGATCTCGGCGCTGAACGGCGGCGCCATCGACGGCTTCGTCTGGCAGGAGCCGTTCCTGACCCAGGCCGTCCGGCTTCCGGGAGCGCGCTTCCACCGCCTCGCCGAACCGGGCCTCAACGCGATCCATGCATCGCTGATCGCTGGCAACACGGCCATCGCGAAGCAACGCCCCGTCCTCGTCAACGCACTGCGTGCGCTCGGCGAAGCGTGCGACTACATCAAGGCCAATCCCGCGGACGCGATCAGCATCGGCGCCAGATATTCCCAGATGGATCCGCAGATCGCCGCCGACGCCATCACCCGCATGCAGATCGGCCTGACCAACGACGTCCCGACCATGAAGCGCCTCATGACGGAGGAGGCGAAATGGGCCATGGCCGAAGGCATCGTGCGTCCCGACGCGACCATGCCTGACTATGAGGACTATCTGGACGCCACCCTGCTGGCGGACGCGAGGGGCTCATGACCGCGCATCGACCGGTGCCGGGCCGAGCGGACGGCAGTGCCAGCTTCATCCAGATCGATTCCGTCTCGTTCTCCTTCGATCCTGCGCATCTCGCCCTGCGCGGCGTCAAGCTGACCATTCCGAGGGGCCAGTTCGTCTGCCTGCTCGGGCCGAGTGGATGCGGAAAGACGACCCTCCTCAACCTGATCGCCGGCTTCCTATCGCCGTCCGACGGATACATCTTCGTGAACGGACAGGTCATCGACGGGCCGGGGCCCGACCGGGGCATGGTGTTTCAAGACTATTCGCTGTTTCCCTGGCTCACCATCCAGGGAAACATCGAGTTCGGGCCATCGATCGCGGGGCTTCCCGCCAAGGAGCGGCGGGAACGCGCGGGCCACTATCTCGACATGGTCAATCTCGGCCATATCGCCGACCGCTACCCCAACGAGCTTTCGGGCGGCATGAAGCAGCGCGTCGCGATCGCCCGGGCGCTGGCCGCGGGTCCGAAGGTGTTGTTGATGGACGAGCCCTTCGCCGCCCTCGACGCCATGACGCGGAACCACCTGCAGGGCGAGCTCATCCGCATCCACGAACTGGAGCAGCCGACCATCCTGTTCGTGACCCACAACATAGACGAAGCCATCCGGCTGGCCGATCGCGTACTGGTTATGTCGCCCAATCCCGGGCGGGTCGTGCGCGACGTCCTGATCGATCTGGAGAAGCCGCGTGTCCGTACTTCCCTCGAATTCGCCCGCCTTTACGATGCTTTCGAGGCTGACATCGGCCATGCGGCTTCCTAGAAGCGATGTCAGGCAGGCGGGCGGGAGCGGGACCGCCCGTCGGCTTGCCGTCAGCGCGCTGGGCATCTTCTCGTTCTTCCTCCTCTGGCATCTTGCGGCGGCGAGCGGCCTTGTCGATCGCATAATGCTGCCTTCTCCGCTCGAGGTGTTTCACTCCGCAGCCGCGATCTACGAGACAGGTGAACTGGCGCAGCACATCCAGGCCAGCATCCTGAGGATGGCGCTCGGATACGCCGTGGGCTCCGCGCTTGGCATCGCGCTCGGAGTAATCCTCGGCAGAATTGCCTTCATGGAGTGGTTCGTCGGCCCGGTTCTGCAGATGGCGCGGGCTATTCCGCCGCTCGCCCTTGTTCCCTTGATCATCTTTTGGTTCGGCATCAACGAGGGGGCAAAAGTGTTCCTCATCGCCTGGGCCACGTTCTTCCCGGTGTGGATCAACACCCTGCTCGGCGTGAAGGGGGTGAATCCGCTGTTCGTCCGCGCCGGGCAGAGCCTCGGCGCCAAGCGGGGAACGCTGCTGCTTCGGGTCGTTATTCCCGCCGCCCTCGCGCCAATCTTCTCCGGCCTGCGGGTGGCATTGTCCATCTCCTTTACCGTCCTCGTCGCTGCCGAGCTCGCCGGCGCCATCGCGGGCCTTGGCTATTTCATCCAGAATTCGGCGCTGTCCTTCCGCGTGGACAACATTTTCGTTGGCATCGTGGTGCTTGCCATTCTCGGTTTCATCGCCGATACGCTCTTCATGGCGCTGCTGTACTGGCTGTTTCCGTGGTATCGCGCGCAGCAGAGCGGGAAATAGAGTAAGATCGACAGGTCTCCTGAATTTCGCCGGGTGTTCGCGGCGAAATGCTGCAAGGATCTTGAACAGTTCGATAGGCGCCCGGAGAAGATATTGCAGATCAACCAATTTCGCTATTTGGTCGCCTTGGCCAAGGAGCGGCATTTCGGTCGCGCCGCTGCATCTCTGGGGATCAGCCAGTCTGCGCTGTCCCAGGCGCTCCGGCAGTTCGAACGGCATTTCGGGGTGCCGATCGTCCAGCGTCACCAGGGGGGATTCCATGGCTTCACCCGGGAAGGCGAGGCCGTCCTCGCTCTCGCGCGTCAGTTCATCGCCGATCACGACAGGCTGCTGAACACCAATTGGGAGGATCCCGATGCGCACCTGACGGGCACGCTCCGCATTGCCCTGTCGCCGGTCGCGATGACGATCACGTCGCTGCTCACTGCACCATTTGCGGCGAAGCATCCCGGCGTCAAGCTTTCGGTCCTTTGCAAAACGATGCCGGAAATCGAACGGGGATTGAAGGAGTTCGAGTACGACATCGGAGTTACTTACCTGGACGGGCTGACGCTCGGCGGGCTTCGCCCTTACGCATTGTATGAAGAAGCCTATTATTTGCTCATTCCCAGGGACCACCCCCTGAGCGCACGAAAGTCGATCGACTGGAAGGAAGTCGGGATGCTGCCCTTGTGTCTGCTCAGCCCGCATTTGCATAACCGGATCATCATCGATCGCATCCTCGAGAGCGTCGGAATCGTGCCCCAGGCCGTCATTGAAACAAACTGCAGCCTCGGCCTGTTTGCCCATATGCGAACGGGCAACTGGCTGACCGTCGTGCCCCACTCATATTTCTATCTGCTGGGGGACTGGGTCTCCATTCGGTCAATTCCCATTGTTAATCCCTCGGAGACCGCCACGATTGGTATCGTAATCCACGAACGCGAGCCCCTGATGCCGGCGGTGCGTGCTTTCGTAGAGATCGCCCAGCAGACGGGTGTCGGCAAGCAATTGGATCGGTATCGGGCCTAGCTCGGCAAGCTACGACCGTCCGCTTCGCGTCGTGTTCGAATGTTCGGAGTTGGCGGATGGCCTCAGACACCTCCATCCCGCCGAAATGGGCCTTCCACTTGTAGATGCTCGCGTCACTGACCCCGTGCTTGCGGCACAGGTCGAAGACCGGCACCCCGGCCTCGTGCTCCTTCAGGATCCCGATGATCTGCTCTTCCGTGAACCGGCTGCGCCTCATGTCCTGGTCCTCCCGATGGGCCAGAACAAACTTCAAACTGGATCAGCCAGGAGGGGCAACGTCACCGGTGTTGATCTATTCCTTGCGGGGTCGTCCCCGCTCGATGGTGGCCCATGCCCTCCACACCTCGAACAGGTCTACGGGTCGGTGGCAGGCTCGCTGGGCGATCGTTCTCGCGCCGCTGCCACTCATCACGTTCGAGGGCCCGGCGTCCACGAGCAGCTACAAGAGCCCGAAACGAACACACTTGGCCCGCGACTGTGCGAGCTGACGAACAAGGATCCCACCTTCAGTTGCGCAAGGGCACGCCACTGGCCAGCATGTGCGCGATACGCGCCCGTGTGGCGGTTGTTCGTGCGAGATCCCTAAGGGCCTCCCGTTCGAGCCGCATGAGAAGGTCCTCACTTGCGGGCTGCTCGGCTGCGTCCGCCGTAAGCACGGTGGCAAGGTGACCCGCAATCACTTCGTCGGTTTCGGTCAGGTCGCCCGCGAGGCGGCCCTCGCGCGCCATTTCCAGCAGCCGTGACCTGCTGGCGGCACCACCCAAGGCCAGGGTGCGTGGACCCGGTGCGGCATATCCCGTATTGGCCAACCCAAGAGCCCGTTCCTTGGCTTTGCCGAGCAGCCTCTCGCGCTGGGGCACGATCGGGTCCGCGGCACGCAAGATGAGCAGGTCACGCGCGTCCTCCGCCGAGGTCGAGATGCCTCCCGACATGAGACTCTCGAACGCGCCCTCGACAATCCGGAATGGCTCATCGTCGGAGCCCTGCCTGTCGGCATGGCGCAGCAGCAGTTGCGTGCAGCCGCCCCACCCCGGCAGGAGGCCGACCCTGGTCTCTGGAAGTCCGGCCTTCAGTTCGGCATGAGCGACGATCGCATCGCAGTGCAAGAGAATTTCGCAGCCGCCTCCGAGCGCGAAGCCAAAAGCCGCGCCCACCACGGGGATCGGACTGCGCCGGATGGTGCTGAACGCGGTCTGCCCGCGCGCAATGAAGGCCTCGAACCCAGCGAGGTCGCTCGCTTCGATGGCGCCAAGCAGGACACGAAGATTGCCACCCGCAGAAAACGTCCTTGGATCCTCGTTGCCGATCACCAAGGCCCGAAAGGTCCTCGGGCCAATTTCCAGCGCCTGCTCGAGCGCGTCGAGGACACTGTCGTCGAAGGCGTTCATCTTCGTGTGAATCTCGAAGCATCCTACGCCATCCCCGAAATCCCAGAGCGATGCGCCGTCGGTCGCGACCACCGGCGCTCCCGACCGCTTCACCGCGGCGAGGGAGAGCAGAGCCTCCTGAGCCTCCTGTGGGCACGCCAGCACGCTGCGCGCCTTCATCAGGATCTTGGCGCGACCCGACTGGACGGCTGTGCCGTCCTGATTGACCAGATCAAACTGGAAATCGACCACGCCACGGTCGGGCTTGCGGGTGGCCCGCTTGCCGAGCACGCTGATGCGGGCGCCGATGGTATCCGACGGCCGCACCGGAGCCGCGAAGGTCCACTCCAGCGCGAGAAGCCCGAGGACGGTCCCGTCGAACAGCCCCGCCCGGGCGCCGAAGCCGAAGGCCATGCCGATCAGCATGGGGCCATGGGCGATGCGTCCGCCGAAATCGCTCTCCGCCGCGAACACGTCGTCGGTGTGCAACGGGTTGAAGTCAGAGGTGAGGCCGGCAAAGGCGAAGATGTCGGCGTCGACGATGGTCCGCCGCGGCGTCTCTATGATCTCGCCGGTTTCGAAATCCTCGTAGTGGCGCCCCATGACCTACCTCGCAGCATGCAGGGGCGTCCGCTTCTTGCGGCCGCGCATGTCGAACACATCGGGACTGTCGAAGGGCGGCACGCCATCGGGGAAGATCTGGTGCTTCTGGATCTTCTGGGTTCCGGTGGTAGGCAGCCGGTCGAGGAAATAGATCCAGCCCGGCGCCTTGTAGTAGGCGAGCTCGCCGCAGCAATAGGCGAACAGCTCTTCCGCCATGGCCGGGCGATCGGTCTCGTCCTTCAGGACGATGCAGGCAAAGACCTCCTCTTCCCGGATCGGATCGGGCGTGGCGAGGACCGCCACCTGCGCGACCCCCGGATGGGCCAAGAGAACTGCCTCAATCTCCGCAGCGGCGATGTTCTCCCCGGAACGACGGATGATGTTCTTCTTCCGATCCACGAAATAAAGCCCGCCGGCCGCATCCTGCCGCACCACGTCGCCGGTATGGAACCAGCCGTTGCGCCAGGCCTCCGCGGTGGCCTCATCGCTCTTCAGATAGCCGGAGAAGAAGCCACGACGCGGCGTCTGCGCCGAATGGCGGACCACAAGCTCGCCCGGCACGCCCGTCGGCACCTCCTCGTCGCGGTCATCGACCACGCGCACGTCGATGCCGGGCACCGGATGGCCGAAGCACCGGGTGCCGGCGGGGCGTCCCTCCTCATTGTCGAGCAGGACGCGCACCATCTCCGTCATGCCCCAGACCTCGACAAGTGGGAAGCCGAAGCGCGCCTCGAACGCCGCATGCAGCGGTGGCTCTACGCCGGCGCCCAGCCCGAATCGCACCGAATGGCTACGGTCCTGCGGGCTCTCCGGTCGCGCCAGCAGCATGGGAACCACCACGCCCAGATAGTGCACGATGGTGGCGCGGGTCTCGCGCACCTCGGTCCACCAGCGATCGGGGTGGAAGCGGTCCGACTGGAGCTGGCAGCCGCCCGTCAGCATGGCGCAGAAGAAAGAGAGGACGGACGAGTTCACATGGTAGAGCGGCAGGGGGTTGTAGATGCGCTCGCCGTCGGGCGAGACGCGCGCCAACTGCCCGCGCGTCGCATACCAGGCGCCGGCCTCCAGCTCGTAGCCGTGGGAAAGGATGCATCCCTTGGGGCGGCCGGTGGTGCCGGACGTATAGAGGATGCTCGCCGCGCTTGCGCCGGTGACCGGGTCCGCGCGGCGCGGTCGGGCCGGCGCCGGCAGAAGCTCCAGCGCGTCGAACGGAACGACCGGAGGCTTCGCCGTCGCGACGGCGAGACCGGCATCGAGCTGCTCCCGACGCTCCGGCGCCACGATGGCAAGGTCGACCTCCGCATGATCGATCAGGTAGGCGAGCTCATTGGGCCGATAGTCCGGATTGACCGGCACGCAGCAGATGCCGAGGCCGGCAAGCGCCAGCTTGTGCAGCAGGTGCTCCGGGCGATTGTCGAGCAGCATGGCGACGCGGTGCCCATGCCCGAACCCCGCCCTGCCATAGGCTTCGCGCAGGGCGCCGACCGCGCGCGCGGCGTCGGCATAGCTGATCTCGTAGCCGTCACGGTGATAGGGGCGGTGCGCCCCGCGCGGCACCGCCAGGAACGGGCGCTCAGCAAAGGTGCGCGCCGCGGCCTCGAATGCCGCCCCGATGGTCGACGTGTCGCTGACTTCGATCATGCGACGCCTCCTCCTTCCTGCTGCCCGCTTCTCAAGCCAATGGCCGGGCGGAACCTATTGATGAGGTTTATTCATTTATTGCAGTCGATGGCCGGGAAAGTCCAGAGCCTCCATCAAAAAAGTTTGATCTGATCCATATCTGGGCATCCAAACAAGGCGGTTATTGGCATAATCTGCTCGCCAATTCAGCTCGCCGTGCACGTTGACGCAATAATGAATTTAATTCATTTTCTCTCTATAAGAGACCGGCCCCATCGGGAGCCAGCCATCGTACGGGAGGAAGGCTTGAAGACAATCCATGCAGCGGCCGTCGCGGCGGCGCTCTTGCTCACGCCCAACGATATGGCGGCAGCCCAGGACAAAGCAGCGCAGGACAAGACGGTCAGGATCGGCGTCCTGACCGACCTGTCGAGCCTTTATTCCGACATCACGGGTGCGGGCTCCATTCTCGCTGCCGAGATGGCGGTGGAGCTGTCCGGCCTGCGGCAGAAGGGCTGGAAGATCGAGATCGTCTCCAGCGACCACCAGAACAAGGCGGACGTCGGCTCCAACATCGCCCGGCAGTGGTACGACACCGAGGGCGTCGACGTGATCGTCGACGTGCCCAACTCGGCCGTGGCTCTGGCGGTGAGCAACCTGACCCGGGACAAGAACCGCGTCTTCCTCAATGCCGGCGCAGCCACCTCCGACCTCACCGACCGCAGTTGCACTCCCAATACCGTCCACTGGTCGTTCGACACCTACATGCTGGCGCACGGCACCGGCTCCGGCATGACGAAGGCCGGCGGCGACACCTGGTTCTTCATCGCCGCGGACTACGCCTTCGGCGCCTCGCTCGAGCGCGACACCTCGGCGGTGGTGACGGCGCTGGGCGGGAAGGTGCTGGGCAGCGTGCGTCACCCGCCGAACCTGCAGGACTATTCTTCTTTGATGCTCGCCGCCCAAGCGTCGAAGGCGAAGGTGATCGGCCTTGCCAACGGCGGCGGCGACACCATCAACTCGGTGAAGCAGGCGAAGGAGTTCGGCATCGTCCAGGGCGGCCAGAAGCTCTCGCCGCTCTTGATGTTCATCACCGACGTGCACGCCCTCGGCCTTCCCATCGCGCAGGGCCTCACCTTCACCGAATCCTTCTACTGGGACCTGAACGACGGCGCCCGCCAGTTCTCCAAGGCGTTCGCCTCACGTGGCCGCAATAAGGCCATGCCGACCATGGCCCAGGCGGGCGTCGCCTCCTCCCTCATCCACTATCTCAAGGCACTGGACGCCATGGGCGCAAATAGCCATGACGGCGCTGCCATCGTCGCGAAGATGAAGGAGATGCCGACCGACGATCCGCTATTCGGAGCGGGACGGGTGCGGGCGGACGGCCGCAAGATCCACCCGGCCTATCTGTTCGAGGTGAAGACGCCAGCCGAATCCAAGGGCCCGTGGGACTATTACAAGCTCGTCGCCACCATTCCCGCGGAAGAGGCCTTTCTCGACATCGCCAAGAGCAAGTGCCCTCTGGTGGCGAAGTAGGCCGCACATTCCGACCCCGCCCGCCCCACCGCCCGGCGGCAGGGCGTAGCTACAGCAGGCACCTCAGCGGGCGGGATCGTCCACCAGCCGCTCCAGCCGCTCCGCGGCCTTCTCGAGCCGCTCCGCGGCCTTCTCGAGCCGGTCGGGCCTGTCCTCCGCGGGGATGGCCATAGCGCGATAGACCATGTTGGTAAGGTCGTCGGCGAGGGCGACGGGATCGAAGTCGCCTTCGTTGCGCAGGAAGGCCCAGGTGCGGTGCTCGACACCGCCGAAGATGAGGTCCCGCACCAGTCCGGCCGAAACGTCCGGGCGAAGCTCTCCGGCCGCGACGGCGGCGCGCACGATGTCCACGATGCGGTGGGTGTAGGCCTGGTTCAGCTGGAAGACGCGGGTGGCGCGATAGGTCGGCTCCGAGCGCAGCTTCTGGAACACCAGTCGGCTGAGGCCCGGCTCGCGGCGGATCGAATAGAGATGCTGCAGCACCACGAAGCGGATCTGGTTCCAGGTGCCGCGCACGGCGGAAAACTGGGCACTGTCCTCCTCCAGCATCTCCTCGTACCAGCTCTCCACCACCTTCACCAGAAGGTCGCGCTTGTTGGTGAAGAAGCGATAGATGCTCCCCTCCACCACCCCCGCCCGCTCGGCGATCTCGGAGATCAGGGCATCGTCGTAGCCGCGCTCGGTGAAGACCTGCCGCGCCGCTAGCATGATGTCGGAAATCCGCTTCTCGGCGGGCAGCCGGTTCGCATGGCGTCGCGTGCGCGTCTTCTCTGGCGCTCCTGCCTTGCCCATCCCGTGTCCTTCCAAGCCCTCCGGCGCACCGACGCCGGCGGGGCAATCAAGAAGCATTCATAAGTATGCCCGGCGGAAAGGCAATTCGCGGCGCATCCGTCAGTCATAGCGGCGCTCGTCCACCACCCGCCGCCCGTCGCCGGCGAGTGTCCCCGGAGGCAGCAGCCGGACACCGCCGCCAAGGCGCGTGACGGCGCGCAGCGTCTCGGCGAGGCGCGCATCGAAGCCCTCAGGCGCGCACTCCACCTCGGCCTCCAGCGTCAGCACATCCCGCTCGCTGGCGCGCGATATCACAAGGCGGGCCCGCGCGACCTCCGGGTGCAGACGCAGCAGCTCCGCGACCTGGGACGGATGCACGAACATGCCCTTCACCTTCACTGCATCGTCCGCCCGGCCGAGCCAGCCCCGGATGCGCACGGCGGTGCGGCCGCAGGGGCTCGTGCCCGGCTTCACCGCCGAGAGATCACCCGTGGCGAAGCGCAGGAGCGGATAGAGGGGGTCGGGTCGGGTGACGACAAGCTCGCCGACCTCGCCTTCAGGCACCGGCGCGCCGGTGGCGGGATCGAGGATCTCCACGAGGAAGCCCTCGTTCACCACGAAGCCGTCATGCGCATCCGTCTCGTAGGCGACGATGCCGAGCTCGGCGGTGCCGTAGAGCTCGAACACCTCGATGCCGCGCGCCCGGAAAGCCGCGCGCAGCGTCGCCGGGACCGCGGCCCCCGCCACTGCGGCGCGCAGAATCGGAAAGGCGATGTCGGCCGCATCCGCCGCGCCGGCGAGGATGTTGAGATGGTCCGCCGTGCCCACATAGGCCTCAGGCCGGTAGCGGGCCAGCACCTGCAGCACCTGCTCGGTGCCCGACGCTCCGGCCGGAATAACGGCGCAGCGGAGGGCGCGCGCCGCCTCGTCCATCATGAGCCCGCCGGGCGTCAGGTGATAGTTGAAGGTATTGAGCACGATCTGGCCGGCGCGGAAGCCGGCCGCGTGCAATGCACGCGCCGCATTCGAGCCATCCGGCGCCGGCAGCTGCGGCTCGCAGATGGGTCCCGGCGACAGGAACAGCCGCGAAAAGCCCCTGACTGGGCCCGCCACGAGACCGCCGAAGGGCGGCCGCTCCGCCTGCAGCCGCGGCAGATCGGATTTCCGCAAGATCGGCAGCGCCTCCAAGGCCGCGCGATCGAACGGGAGATCCCGCCGGACCGACGCCCCCGCAACCGCGCCGATGAGCGCCAGGAGCCGCGCCTCGCGCGCGTCCGGCGCATCCCGATCCCCCGCGTCGTAAAAGCCGTTCATCACCACCTCACCTCCCTTGCATCCCGCGCGCCGCATTCGCTCATGCGGCATGTCGTTATGAAGACAATTCATTTTTCAGCATAGGGATTCAAATCGGCTTATTTGCGTGATTTTTAGCACATATGCGCAGCCATGAGACGAAATTCATGCGCTATTGACAGCATATAATGAAGTCTGTTCAATACGGCAAAACGACGGACACAAAGTCCGCCCGCAGCCGCCTCGCCGGGGTGGAGCGGGTCATGGGGAGGATCGGCATTGACGTACGCCAGCGCGCAGCCCTTGCGCCCTGCGCCGCCGCTGTCGCGTGGCCGCGCCGGAAGTTCCGACATCGCCCTGTCCTGCCGCGGCATCGAGCGGTCCTTCGGCGGGCTGAAGGCGCTGAAGGGCGTGGACCTGAAGGTGCGCCGGAGCGAGATCTTCGGCCTCGTCGGGCCGAACGGCTCCGGCAAGACCACCATGGTGAACGTGATGACCGGCTTCTACCCACCCAATGCCGGGCAGGTGGAGCTGTTCGGCCGGGACATCACCCGCATGGCGCCGCACAAGGTGGCTCGCTGCGGGGTGGCGCGGACCTTCCAGAACCTCGCCTTGTTCAAGGGCATGAGCGTTCTCGACAACATCCTGCTCGGCCGGCACGTGCACATGCGCCCGAGCGCGCTCGGCAGTCTCTTCTACTGGGTCTGGGCCGAACGGGAGGAGCTGGCCCATCGCCGGATCGTGGAAGAGATCATCGACTTCATGCAGCTCCAGGACATCCGCAACGAGCCCGTGGAGGTCATCCCGATGGGCCTGCAGAAGCGCGTGGAGCTGGCGCGGGCCCTCGTCGCCGAACCGCGCTTCCTCATCCTGGACGAGCCCATGGCGGGCATGAACCAGGAGGAGAAGGAGTACATCGCGCGCTTCATCCTCGACGCCCGGGACGAGCGCGACGTCACCATCTTCATCATCGAGCACCACATGGACGTGGTGACCGCCATCTGCGACCAGGTGGTCGTGCTCTGCTACGGCGAGGTCATCGCGGAAGGCGAGCCCGTCGCGGCCATAACCGAGCCGCGGGTGGTGAAGGCCTATCTCGGCGAGCGGGCGGCGGCGCGCCATGCCGGAGGCGTGTCATGACCGCCGCTGCCGACCACACCGCCGTCGACTGGCCGAGAACGGCCGACGGACACCCCGCCACCCTGGTCGGCGCGCTCGCGCGCAACGCGGCCGAGACGCCCAAGCGGATCGGCTTCCGCGAGCGCGACTTCGGCGTCTGGCAGGAATGGTCCTGGGCGCGCGCGCTCGACGACATCCTCGCGATCGCGGCCGGCCTCGAGCACCTCGGCCTCGGCGCGGGAGAGGCCCTCACCGTGGTGGGCGACAACCGGGTGCGGCTCTACTTCGCCATGATCGCGGCGAACATGCTGCGCGCCTTTCCCTCCCCGGTTTTCCCCGACGTGCCCGCGGAGGAGTTCCCGATCTACATGCGCTTCGGCACCCCGCGCATCGCGCTCGCCGAGGACCAGGAGCAGGTGGACAAGCTCCTCGAGGTGCGCCAGCGCACCGGGCGGCCGGAAATCATCATCTATGACGACCGGCGCGGCATCTCCGCCTATGCGCAGGACGGCATCGTCTCCCTCGACGAGGCGATCCGGCGCGGGCGCGAGCGCCTGGAGCGCCAGCCGGAGCTGCGGGCGGGGCTCATCGGCCGCGCGGGAGCGGACGACATCACCGTCCTCCTCTATTCCTCCGGCACGACCGGCACGCCCAAGGGCATTCCGCTGAGGCACCGCAACATCGTGTCCGGCATCGCCAATGCGGAGGCGGGCGGATACTTCCGGCAGAACGAAGAGCTGTTCGCCTACCTGCCCACGGCATGGGTGGGCGACTTCGTCTTCACGCTCGGCGCGGGCGTCCTGCTGCAGGCCACCATCAACGTCCCCGAGCGGCAGGAAACCGCGCTCCACGATCTGCGCGAAGTCGCTCCCACCTTCTATCTCGCCGCGCCGCGAGCGTGGGACAACATGCTCACCCGCGTGCAGGTGGGCATGGCGGATTCCACCCCGCTGAAGCGCCGGCTGTTCGACTTCTTCATGCCCCGCGCCATCGCCACCGAGCGCAAGCGCATGGCGGGCAAGGCCCTTACCGTGTCTGAGCGCATCGTGGCCGGCGTGGGCGACGTCGTGATCTACGGCCCCATCAAGGACTATCTCGGCCTGTCGCGGGCCGAGCGCGCCTTCACCGGCGGCGAGGCCATGGGTGACGAGACCTTCCTGTTCTTCCGCGCGCTTGGCATCAAGCTGAAGCAGTTCTACGGCCAGACCGAAACCTGCGCGCTCTCGGCGGCGCAGGGCGAGGGCAGCGTGCGCGGCCACACGGTGGGCCGCGCCATGCCGGGCGTCGAGGTCCGGATCGACGACACCGGCGAGATCCTCATCCGCTCCGGCTCCGTCTTCGACGGCTATTTCGACGACCCCGCCGCCACCGAGAAGGCCCTCGCCGACGGCTGGCTGCGCACCGGCGACGCCGGCTATCTGGAGGAGGACGACAGCCTCGTGGTGCTCGGCCGCGTGAGCGAGGTGGTGCGCACCAGCACGGGCGAGCGCTTCATTCCCAACTTCATCGAGAACCGGCTGAAATTCTCCCCCTTCCTGCGCAACGTCGCGATCTTCGGCGCGGGGCGGCCCGAGCTCACCGCCATCGCCTGCATCGACTACGACGCGGTCGGCCATTGGGCGGAGCAGCGCTCCATCTCCTACGCCTCCTATGCGGAGCTGTCGCAGAAGCCGGAGGTCTACGCCCTCGTCGCCGATATCGTCGCCAAGGTGAATGAGAGCCAGCCGGAGGCCCTGTGCATCCGCCGCTTCGTCAACCTGCACAAGGATTTCGACGCCGACGACGGGGAGGTGACGCGCACCCGCAAGCTCCGTCGCAACGTGATCGAGACCAGCTATGCGGCGGTCGCCGACGCGCTCTACGACGGCTCCGAAAGCGTCTCCTTCGACGCGGCCATCACCTATGACGGCGGCGGCCGCGGCAGGCTGCGCCGCGAGCTGCGGATCTGGAAGGTTTAGCCCATGGACCTGTCGCTGATCCTCGAACTTTCGGTCAACGGCGTCTTCGTCGGCCTCATGTATGCGCTGGTCGCCGCCGGCCTCGTGCTCATCTACAAGACCTCCGGCATCGCCAACCTCGCCCAGGGCGCCCTCGCCATGATGGGCGCGTACGTCACCTGGGCCATCTCCGCCCGGCTCGGCACGCCGGTGTGGCTCGCTATCCCGCTCGGCCTCGCGGTGATGTTCGGCGCCGGGGTGCTCACGGAGCGCCTCGCCCTGAGGCGCATGATCGGCCAGCCGGTGATCATGGTCATCATGCTCACCATCGGCATGGAGATCATGCTGCGCGGCGTGCTGCCGGGCGTGTTCGGCGCGGCGGTGAAAAAGCTGGACGTGGGCATTCCCAACGATCCGCTCTTCCTCGGCGACATCCTAGTCAACCGCGCCACCATGATCGGCGGCCTCATCTCGCTGGCGCTGGTCATGCTCGCCATCGTCTTCTTCAACTCGCGCTTCGGCGTGCTCATGCGCGCGGTCTCGGACGACCAGACCGCCTCCTGGTCGGTCGGCATCCGTGTGGAACGCGCAATCGCCGTCGCCTGGGGGCTGTCGGCGGTCATGGCGACCACCGCCGGCATCCTGTGGGGCGCCACCCAAGGCGTGGACTGGTCGCTGTCGCTGCTGCTCATCAAGGCCCTCGCCATCGCCATCCTCGGCGGGCTTGATTCCATCCCCGGCGTGCTGGTGGCCGGCGTGCTCGTGGGCCTCGCCGAAAGCCTCGCCACCGGCTTCCTCGACCCGCTGGTGGGCGGGGGTACCCGCGATGTGGTGGCCTCCGTGATCATCCTGATGACGCTCATGCTGCGCCCCCACGGCCTGTTCGGCCGCGAGCATATCGAGAGGGTGTGATGTTCTATCGCCGAGCCGGTACCCTGCACACCCGCTACCAGGACGAGCGCCAGCTGTGGCCGTTCGCCTTCGACCGTGGCCTCGTGGCCGTGGCATTCGCGGTGCTGCTCGCTGCCCCGTTCGTGTTTGAGCGGCTCTATCTCGTCACCTACATCCTGCCCTGGATCATCTGGTCCACAGCGGCCCTCGGCCTCAATTTGCTGATGGGCGGCGCCGGACAGATCCATCTCGGCTACGGCGCGGTGATCGGGATCGGCGCCTACGCCTCCGTCCACCTCCTGCGCGTCGGCGTCCCGCTGGAAATCGCCATGCTCGCCGGCGGGCTCATGAGCGCTGCCGTCGGCAGCCTGTTCGGCGCGGCGGCCCTGCGCGTGAAGGGGCTCTACCTCGCCATGGCGACGCTCGCCATGCAGTACATCGTCGACTTTCTCATCAGCCATTTCGAGTTCATCAGCGGCGGCACGCAGGCGACGCTGCAGGTGCCGCCGGTGCGGTTCCTCGGGGTGCCTCTGTCGAGCGATGGCGCGGCCTATTACTTCGCGCTCGGCGTGTGCGTCGTCGTCACCCTGTTCATGCTGAACGTGAAGCGTACCAGCTTTGGCCGTGCGCTCGCCGCCGTGCGCGAGAAGGATTACGCCGCGGCGGTGATCGGCGTGGATTCCTTCCGCTTCAAGCTGCTGGCCTTCTGGGTCTCGTCCTTCATCGGCGGGGTGGTCGGGTCGGTGCTGGCGGTGAGCTATTATCGCGCCATCTCGCCCGACCAGTTCCACCTCGATTTGTCCATTCAGCTGGTGGCGATAGTGATCGTGGGCGGGCTCGGCAGCGTCCTCGGCTCCTTCTTCGGCGCGGCGCTCATCCTGTTCGCCCCCATCGTGCTGAACCATCTCGTGGGTGCGGGCGCGGCGCTGCTCGGCCTCTCCATCTCGGCGGAGCTGCGCGCGCACCTGCCGCTGATGCTCTACGGCGCGATGATCATGGGCTTTCTGCTGTGGGAGCCCCTCGGCCTCGCCAAGATCTACAACAATGCCCGCAACTACTTCCTGGTCTGGCCCTTCCGCCACGCCAGATAACGCCGGCCGCACTGCGTGAGGGAGGGCGGCGGGAAAGCCGCCCCGCAAATACAAGGGGAGGAAATCATGTCCGTGACACGCCGCACCCTGCTGACGAGCGCCGCCGCGGCCGCGCTCGCCGCGCAGTTTCGCATCGCGCCCGCTTCGGCGCAGGAGAAGGTCATCCGCTTCTCCATGCCGCAGGACTTCACCAAGATCTATACGTTCGTGACAGCCGAATACAATCAGGGCCAGCGGGACTACATAAGCCTCGTCAATGCCCGCGGCGGCGTCAACGGATACACCATCCTTCCCGACGTCTCCGACCACGGCAACGACCTGCCCCGGGCCATAGAGGCCTACGAGCGCGCCAGGAGCCAGGGCGCGGTGCTGGTGGATCCGCTCTCGACGCCCGTCGCCCGCGCGCTCACCCCCCGCGCGCTGGAAGACAAGATCAACCTCATCACCGCCTTTTCCGGCCGCAGTGACGCGGCGGATGGCACGGTATTCCCCTACGTCTTCCCGCTCTCGCCCAATTACTGGACGCAGATAGCGCTGCTCGTGGACTATTTCCGCCAGCAGTCCGGCGACCTGAAGGGCAAGAAGATCTGCTTCGTGCATATCGACACGCCCTTCGGCAAGGAGCCACTACCGGTATTGAAGCGCCTGCAGGAGAAGCTCGGCTTCGAGCTCTCCACCTTCCCCTACACACCGCCCGGCAACGACCAGTCCGCCATCTGGCCGCAGGTCCGCCGCACGCGGCCGGACTGGATCGTGTTCTGGGGCGCCGGCGTCGGACAGACGGTCGCCCTCACCGAGGCCATCCGCAACGGGCTGCCGCTCTCCAAGGTGTCGTCGAGCGTGTGGCTCTCGGAATCGGACATGGACGTGGTGGGCCGCGAGCAGGCGTCCGGCGTGCTGAAGATCGAGCCGTGCGCCTCCGGCCGCACGCCCAAGCTGATCCAGCAGATCCTCAAGGACGTAGTCGAGCCCGGCAAGGGCGCTGGTCCCGCCGACAAGGTGGGCACCGCCTACTACAATTACGGCGTCATGCTTGCCTCCCTCATGGTGGAAGGCGTGCGCCAGGCCTTCGCCAAGGCACCGCAGGGGCCGATCTCCGGCAGCTGGCTGAACGCCGGCCTCACCTCCATCACCAATTTCGATGCCGAAGGGCTGATCCCGC